>Ga0105095_10000050_pt1 | contig 39847 bp, 36 predicted proteins | sample PPLLak2March2015_2_FD_79180 | JGI IMG/M metagenome (GOLD analysis project Ga0105095, IMG submission 79180) | Freshwater sediment microbial communities from Prairie Pothole Lake near Jamestown, North Dakota, USA - PPLs Lake P8 Core (3) Depth... | ecosystem: Environmental > Aquatic > Freshwater >...
GCCCTTTTCGTCGATTATTTCACGGGTGGCTTTCTCATTCTTGAAGTACCCCACCATAACATTTTCGCCTCTAAGTATGATCTCTCCAACCTGTTTCAGGGGATCGGGTGAATCAATTGTTACCTCGAGAGTATCAACTGGTCTTCCTGAAGCGCCTATTTTGGTAGTATCCCATGATGCGTAACTTATAAGGGGTCCGCATTCGGTCATACCGTAACCAACACTGAACCTGAAGCCAATTTTTGCAAAGAACTTCTCAGCTTCGGGATTAAATGCTGCACCGCCAATGACTATCTCATGGAACTTGCCTCCGAAAGTTTCAACCAGTTTCTCCCTTATCTTTTTATGAAGTATCTTGTTCACTCCGGGAATTGCCAGGAGGACTTTCATATGCGGTTTGCTGATCACGGGAAGCAGCTGTTTTTTGAATATTTTTTCAATGACGAGCGGGACAGAAAGTATCAGGCGCGGTTTAATATCCTTGAAAGCCTGAATTATAACCTGTGGTGATGGTGTTTTTGAAAGAATCGTAATATGGCAGCCAATAGAAAACGGGAAAAGGAATTCAAAAGCACAACCATAGGTATGAGCCAGCGGAAGGAATGAGACAATAGGGTCGCCCGGCTTCAACGGCATATTATTCTGAGCATACCTCACATTGGCAGCCAGGCTGTTATGAGTTATCATGACCCCCTTTGAAAAGCCTGTAGTTCCCCCGGTATAGCTGATCACGGCAACCTTGTCATTGGTTATATCGGAGAAGTGAATATCCTCCGGTTTAAGGTGAGGATATGCCTTTGAAAATTTCTCATTTATCTCCGGGAAGATCTCCTTTATGGCAGGGCTCCCTGATGTGATCAATGAAAAATCATCAACTGAAATAACGCCTTTAATGGCAGGCAATTTTGAAAGATCAAGGGTCTCAAATAATTTGTCATCGATAAAAAGAACAACTGAGTCCGAATGGTTTATAAGATTTGTCAGGTCATCCGGCTTAAAATCGGGAAGGATCGGAACAATAACAGCTCCATATGTAACTGCAGCCAGGTATATGACACACCAGTTTGCCGAGTTCCTGCCAACGAGGGCAACCTTGTCTCCCTCTTTAATGCCGGCTTCCCTGAAGAAAATCTGAATCTTCAGCATCTTCTCGGCCATCTCCTTATACGAATATCCCTTTTCCCTGTAATTCGACAGAGCTTCAATATCCCAGTTTTGTCTGATACTCTGTTCAATGTACCCTATTAAGCGTTCCTTGATCATGGTTTCGGGTTTTAGTTATTTATTTAAAATTACGAACCAAATTTGAATTTTTGTGATGATCCATTAAATAAAATACATCAAAAGAATTGCAATCACCGAAAGCAGGTTAACAGCTGTAAAAAAGTAGTTGTATCCTTCCCGCTTTTTACTGAATTGTCCCAGTTTCCTTCCGAAGATTCCGATTGTCGGGACAAACAGCACCAGCAGAAAGACAAAAAACTCCACGCCGTAAAAAACTTTATCGAGACCTCCCCTGACAAGGGCAGACAAATATACAATTATACTTAAAACAAAAAGGTAGAACAGGTAGCTGAGCTTAAGTACCAGTGTCGACACGAGCCTGCGCTTATGCAGCTGATGGGGTTTCAGGTATGCATATGCAACTGAGAGGATGATTATTATAAACACCGCTCCGAGAATATAATTTAAAATCTCATTGAAGTTTGCCATGTCAGCAGGTAATAATTTCAGGTTCATGCTTCCTTTATTGTCCATATCAATGAGCTGGCTCCAAGCACTGCAGCATTCTGTGTGCTGAGTTCTGACGGAAGCAGCTTAACCTTTCCCTTGTAAATATGAAGAAGGTTCTCTTCCATAAATTCCTTTGCCGGCTCAAATATCAGCTCCTTGGCAAGTGCCAGTCCTCCGAACAGGAATATTGCCTCAGGATTAGTATGCGCCACAACGTCTGCAAGCTTGAATCCCAGCATCCTGCCGGTATGATCAAATGCACGCTTTGCCAATTCGTCGCCCCGTTTTGCAGCTTCATGGATCAGTTCGGCATCCAGTTCATCGAAGCTGTATTTTCTCAGTTCACTCGGTTGAATGCTGTCGGCCATTATTTTCAGGAGAGTTCTTTTCAGTCCGGTCGCTGAAACATATGTCTCGAGGCATCCCTTTCTGCCGCATCCGCATTCGCGGTTCGATGGCCCGGGCCTGATCGCAGTATGCCCGAGCTCTCCGGCAAAGCCGTCGTGGCCATAAACCAGTTTGCCGTCAATTACAAAACCGCTGCCAAGGCCGGTTCCCAGGGTTATGACAACAAAATTCTTCATTTCCTTTGCCCCGCCGTAGATCATTTCACCGACAGCCGCGGCATTGGCATCATTAGTGACCATAACCGGAAGATCGGTATGACGCCTGAAAAGATCCGCCAGTGGGATTATTCCTTTCCATGGAAGTCCGGCAGCATATTCGATCGTTCCCTTGTTTATGTTACCCATGGGGGCGCCTATCCCGAATCCAATCAGTTCGTGACCGGGTGGTACCCGCTGATTGGTCAGCATGATCTTTTCATATAATGCGGCGACATACACCTCTATTTCGTCATAATAAGTAGTTTTTATCCTGTCCTCAGCGAGAATATTTCCTTCCCGGTCAACAAAACCGAAAACGGTATTGGTCCCGCCAATATCTATCCCTACCACCAGTTGCTTATTTGCCATACTCTATACCAGACTAATTAATATTAATAAATTATACCAAATTCAAAAGCGCCTGCAGTTTTGCCCTCCTTCGTCCGGTCATCTGCCCGCTCGATCTTACCTTCGAGGCAGGTGGGCAGATTATTCGGGCTCGTACTCATTCCCGACCTTCCTTGCCCGCTTCGGATGATCAAGATCTATATCCATGGCAATTCCGGTCTCAACGAGGATATTCCACCCGGCGGCAATCTGCACATATTCGGCATACTCGCCTCCATCCGGGATAATGATTGCCGGGAACAGTGACTGTTGCTTTGAGATCGTTATCACATTTATGCCAACTCCTTTCACAAGGCATTCCATGAACTTATCCTGATCAACATCGAACGGATCGACCCAGATAAGAACATCACCCTTATCCATTATTTCTTCAATTCCGTGAAGAGCAAAGGTTCCCTCGAGGAATGCCGATTTTTTCCTCGTGATCTCGCAGGTTTTAAGCGCCAGTTCGGCTGCAACCCCATTGTCGCGCCCTGCGTAATAAACAATGGAGGAGTTGCGTATCATGTTAATTATATCCGTGTCAATTTTTGCAGTAAGCACAGAATTGAACTGTTCAGCTGCCCTGCTTAAGCCTTCCATCTTTTCCCCCCTCAGATTACGCATAAGGGAATCGTAAAACAGACCCTGTTCAACAACCGATTTGGTGGCAGCTACGGCATTCTCCCTCCCGCAGGAAAGAACATGGGAATCGTGGGCGAATTCCTCCAGTTTTGTATTTGTGTTTGCCGTCAGTCCGAAGATCGTGTTATGCTTCCCTTGTTTAAGATTATTTACGAGCCTGATAACCTCCTTTGTCTGACCGGAGTTTGAAGCTGCAAACACGGCAAAATCATCGAGGTTGTACTCACGGGCCTGGGTACAACCTTCGGTCAGTACAGGAAACGTGAATTTCTTTTTCATGTGGGTATATATGGCCCGTTTGGCCGGAAAGAGCCTGCTGCTTCCTTCACCGGTAAGGAATAATCCTTTCTTGGATTGAATTGGTTTAACAAATCTCTCCGACACCCCGGGGTCGAAAGATTTAATAATGACAGCAGTCTCCATCATTTCCTTCACCAGGGCATATTTACTGTACTTTTCTTCCTGAAGATTCATAATTATTTGATTTTGTTTAATAGAAATTCTGAAAGATCATTCTGAACCTGCGGGTCTTTTTGAAATCCGCCGCCAAGATGCTGCCAGTAGACCTCTGCATATTCAACGCCTGCCATTTTGCCGTAGTTCCGGTTCCCTTCAAGTACATAACCGAAGAAATCATCGATCTTATGCATATGCTTCATAAGCTCGATCTGGGAAATATGGTACTGGAGCATCTTTTTCTTTGTTCCGATAACCGAAGTAACATCAACATAAAAATGCGGGGGCACTATTTCTGATCCCATCGGGTCGGTGAGGGTCAGCGGTGAGGAATGATAAAGGAGGGGCGTGATAGGAACTGCCTTTTCTTTCACGGGCACTGTGCCAAGGGAAGCAACCATTGCTCCGGCTTCAACAATATTGGCCGTCATGCGGTGATCGGTATGATAGTCTGTCGACAGATGGGTAAAGATAATCCCTGCCTTTACCTTCCTGATAAGTGAGATAACCTTCAGCCGCATCTCCTTGGTATCGTAAAGGAAACCATCAGTGCCTCCAAGGGAGTAATACTCAGCGTCAAGCACGGCTGCTGCTTTTTTTGCCTCTTCATACCTTACCCTGGCGGTCTCTTCCATATCCATTTCGCAGCCGCCAAGATCACCGCCCGTCAGTGTTGCTATTACTATATGATAACCTTTATCCTTTAAAAGCTTAAGGACGCCCGCGTTCCACGCTTCAGCATCATCGGGATGGGCATTGATTGATAATGCGACTTTATTGAATTTATGTTTCATGCTTTTTGCTGATAAATATTCCGGACCTTTTTTCCAGCTGGTTCCGGCTGAAAATATAATTATATGAACTTTAACAATCCGAAATATTCGGGCCGGTGATAATCAGGCTTTTCGGTTTTTACAGGATTCCATGTCAGGTAGTGGGGAGTGGTAAGCCTATCGCCACATTTATAGAAATTAGCCCTGAATTCCTTCCCTTTCAAATCTGCTATCTTATGATGAAAAAATAGACTGCCCGGGATCGCAAGGGTTATCGTCCATGAGAACTCCCCGCTTTGTTCACTGATAGGTTCAGTCCCGGCAGAAGTGAGCCGCCTGATCCCGGAAATAATCCCGGGATCGGCACGGCGACTGTTTTCCCTTGCAGTTCCCGATCCCATCAGGCAGGTCCCGATAGCATTGAACTCAAGGTTATAGTAGATCCCATCGTCGGCAGGTGAGACAAAAAACTCGACGCAGGAATCTTCATACACATCCTGGTTTGATTCTGTTTTCTCGGCCTTGAACCAGTTCTCAGTGATATAGTACTTCAGAAGTATTTCATTTTCGGTATACCCTGTTGAAAATTTAACATCGGGCCTGTAGCTGAAATCTTCCCAGTTTACCACATCCAAAGGATTTTTAGTACTCAGCATGTCAAGTTTTTCCGATATTTCCCCGAGGCCGGGGTATACAGTACTGAACTCAAGCTTTCTAACTTCTAAAGTTTTCATTTGCCGGTTCATCATATGTCAGAGCAAAACAGCCCAAAATTAGAACAAAATCACATCTAAACCAACATAAAGGGTTGTGAATAGAGTTACGAAAGTTCATTCAGGATCAGGGCAGCGGCTCCGAGAACGGCACCGTTACTCTCTGAAATGCCTGACGGTAGTATTTTGACTGTATCCCTGAATAGCACATAATTATTCTTTTCAAGATACTCCCTTACAGGCTTGAACAGCATTTCGCCTGCCTGGGCAAGTCCGCCGAACAGGAATATTGCCTCAGGGCTCGTGAACACTATCGTATTGACAATTCCGTAACCTAGCATTTCAGCTGTATATTCCATTGCCTTAACAGCAACCGGATCTTTTTTAGCTGCAGCTTCTGATATCTGTTTTGCAGTTAGCTTTGACGGCGGGATATCCCTCAGAACGCTCTCATCCCTCATTTCGCTGAGCAGGTGCGAAACAGTTTTGACCAATCCGGTTGCAGAAGCATATGCCTCAAAACATCCAAGACGTCCGCAGCCGCACTCCCTGCCTCCGGGCACGATTGTCATGTGACCAACCTCACCCGCAAAGCCTGTATGACCGTAAACCATCTTCCCGTCGACAACGATCCCGCTGCCAAGTCCTGTTCCAAGGGTCAGGACAACAAAATCCTTCATATTCTTAGCGCCGCCAAAAACCATTTCACCCATTGCAGCAGCATTGGCATCATTTGTAAGAACAACCGGAACATTCAGTTCCTTTTTCATAAGGTCAGCCAGCGGGACGATTCCCTTCCATGCAAGGTTTGGTGCATGCTCGATCGTTCCCCTGTGGAAGTTGGCATCAGGAGCGCCAATACCAACTCCTGCCAGTGCAACATCTTTCTGCCCTCCCAGCATCTTATTGATTCCGGAAGCCAAAGCCCTGACGAAATTTTCGACTACAGGATAGTCAGTTGTTGTGAGATGGCCTTCAGCCAATACCTTGCCTTCTTTATCAACAATCCCGAATACTGTGTTTGTTCCTCCGATATCGACACCTACGACTACATTTTTCATTTTGATAAATTTTTAATTATTAATATATTATTACTAATTGCCCGGATTTTAAGGGGCATTTCTTCCGTTATCGAAATATATTGGTTTTATGTCAATATTCCTGAGTTATCTGCCTGTTGTTTTTATTTTCTGCAGTTTCGGTTCCTTATAATTCTTTTTCCCAAGGTCCCATGGATGAGGCTGGATCACATCCCAGTTTTCCTTTATTTCTATCTCTTCCGGATAAAACGTAACGGGTTCCGGCTGCCTGTGAGTGTCAAAATCTCCCGTCGTCCATTTCCTGTCACCATTAGGGTCAAATATAGCCTTAACCCTGTAAAAACCCTTTTCAAGCAGCGGAAATTTAATTTTCCCGTTACCCTCCATATAGGTTTCCCTTCTTAGTTTTTCGGAATTGTCAAGCAATTGGATAATTGCACCTCCTTCATGGTTTATGACATCCAATGTCAGACTACCGAACTGCTCAGGAACCATTACCGAAAACCTGGCTGCCGTTGAATCTGAATATTCCCCGTAAATACTTCCGAAAGCTGCAGAATCGGCAATCAGGAGATAGCTTTTCCCCGAGGCAATCCGGGTGTCCAGGAAATACCTGCAGGAATTGGCTGTGTCTTTTTTAAGAATATACGGGACCCTGCTCCTGGCATCCTTCAGTACCTCATAGAACAATATTTTTGATGTATCGACACGTCCAAAGGGCGTGGGGGACGTCAGAACTATTTGTTTATCAGGCCTTACCTGTCCTGAAAGATTACCCATATTTACCACATACGACGTCCGCTTCACAACTTTCGAGCGTGTGGGTCTGGGGGCAGTGTATCTCATAACGATTGTATCGGTCTTATAGCCGACAATGCCAAGTGTGTCGGTAAACGGGAACCGTACAATTGTTGAAAGCTGCGGCCTGTTATAAACGGAACTATCGGTCAGCCAGATTGTTATTGTATCTCTGTTAAGGTTCTTTTCAATAAACCAGGCTTCCTCTCTTGCCTCGGGAACAGAAAAGTCAAACTCAAGCGAATCGGGTGGAAGCGACAGTGTATAAACAATGTTATATGCAAGTTTACGTGTTGAAGATGTAAGGTACCTGTCCTTCTTTTCCGCCTGGAAAAGGATCAACGCATATTCACCGATCTCAGGAGGCTTAACAGGGACTTTTCCTGCACCTGCTGCAGGGACAACAACAGTGGTATCTTTTTTAACAGGAAGAAAGTTCTTTCCTGGAGTGATTTCAATAATGGTATCCAGGAAAGCAAACTCCTCGTCGCGCCGATTGTAATTTTTGCTGTTATCACCATCCTTTAATCCGTAAAGTCTGAATTTCCCGGGATTTACATTATCGATCCGGAATTCCCCGTTCTGTTCAACACGGGTTATATAGTCGGGAAGCTGTTTTACGACCGACGAGTCTTCCATCTGACGGTAAAGCATGACCAGGGTATTTTCAGGCGGATCAAGGGTCAATGCAGAGTAAACATTTCCGGTAACTGAAAGTGAGTCGATGAATGGTCCGGTTGAAAAGACAAACTGGTAATTATTTATAGGGTTCCCCTCATTAAGATCGCGTATTGCATCCTGAAAGTAAAAAGTATATGTTGTGCTGTCCCTGAGCTTCTCCTCGAACCTGATGCGCATGCTTTTTCCCCTTATGACTATTTCCGGTTTCTTTGCCATGGGAGGTGAAACCATGAATTTTTCATTTATATTTTCAAGTACAACATACTCATTGAATGAGACGGTGATCTCTTTTTCACTGAAATTCACCGTGCCATTTTCAGGAACGCTTTTGACAATAACCGGGCTTGTTTTGTCCTTGGGCCCGCCCGAAGGAGAGCTGATCTTTGCACACCCCTCTACGAGCAGCCAGGCCGTAATCAGAAATAATAAGCTTATGACGTGCCTCTTGCTCATCAGGTTAATAAATTTCGAAATACAAACATACATTTTTTTAAAGACAGTTGGGACAGGAGGAATTAATGGCTTTATTTATAAACTCAGATTATGTTTATTTTTTACCTTTGGCAATTATTACAACCTTTCTTATGCAACTACTTATAATTACGTGGGATGTAAATCCTGAGATCTTCAGAATAGGTTCCTTTGCAGTCAGGTGGTACGGGTTACTGTTTGCCTCCTCATTCCTGTTCGGATATATCATAATGAACAAGATGTTCAAAAATGAAAATCTTCCCGAGTCGGTACTTGACAGGCTTACTGTCTATATGGCTCTCGGTACCATAATCGGTGCACGGCTGGGTCATTGCTTCTTTTATGAGCCTGGTTACTATCTCAGCAATCCGATTGAAATATTCAAGATCTGGCGCGGCGGACTTGCAAGCCACGGAGCCGCCATAGGCATCCTGATAGCACTGTGGCTGTTCGTAAGAAAGGAAAAGAAGGATTATGCCTGGGTAATTGACCGGATCGCGATTGTGGTCGCCATTTCAGGCTTCTTTATCAGAACGGGAAACCTCATGAACTCAGAGATTTACGGAGTTGAGACAACAGTACCATGGGGATTCGTCTTCCTCAGGAACGGCGAAACGGCGCCAAAGCATCCCACCCAGATCTATGAAGCGCTTGCCTATCTCGCGGTGTTCATACTGCTCTACAAGATCTACTGGAATAAAAAAGGTGAGCATATCCAGGGCATCCTTATCAGCCTTTTTCTGATATTCGTTTTCACTTCCAGGTTCTTCATTGAGTTCCTCAAAGAAGACCAGGTTGCTTTTGAATCAGCAATGAAGCTCAACATGGGACAATGGCTGAGCATCCCGTTTGTGATCGGGGGATTTGTGTGGCTGTTTTACAGCCTGAAGCAGAAGAAGAGGGCTGTAATCAAAAGAAAGTAGGTGCAGGTAATCACTTCCTCAGTATCCCGCTAAACAACACTTCCAGTATTGCATCCAGCCGGTCCTCAATGTGCATTTCCTTCTTTTTCCAGAAGAGAGGAACTTCAAGCCCCTTCAGGGTTGTCTGAACAGCAAGCGCTGTATATTCACTGTTCCTGATGGTGAATACTTTCTCCCTGGCCCCGTGATAAAGGATAAGACGAAGAATTGCCAGCTCCTCCCTGTCATATTTCTCACGTATCTTCTCTATAAATTCGAAATGATCAAGGTTCTTATCAAAGATCGCATTATAGTAATTCGAAAGTTTTTCGAACGATTTCATCCTGACAAAAACATAATTTTTCATTTTATCGATCGGCGATTCCACCGATTTTATTGCTTTAGTCAGCTCATTTCTAAGGAGATTGGCCTCATAGAGTACTACCGCCTCAAATATCTCTTCCTTGCTGTCGAAATAATAATATACCGAGCTCTTACCCATTTGGAGGGCTTTGGCAATCTCATCCATCGTGGTTTTTTTAAAACCAAACCGGCTGAATATCTGGCCCGCCGTGATAACAATCTCCTTTCTAAACTCGTCTTTATTAACCATATAGCATTTATGATATAATGGAGTCTGTTTCATGCAAATTTAGGATTTTAAAAATTCTTTTCAAAATCTTCGAACAGAACGGTCGATAATTCGAATCGCTGCGCATGAGGGTGATCCCCTTTATTCTGCCTGCAACATTTGAATATCAGATCCATCTTATTTTTGTAAATTTGGCATTCAAATAATTATTGCCTGTAGCAAAATAAAAATGTATATAGACGGCAAAGATTACAGGGCCATCTGGCTCAATGAAAATGACACCACTGTTGTAATGGTTATAGACCAGCAGAGACTGCCTTTTTTTTTCGGGACAAAAGAGCTGCGTTCGGTCGAGGATGTCTGGACTGCTATAAGGGAAATGACCGTTAGGGGAGCCCCGCTTATCGGAGTTGCAGGCGCATTCGGCATGTATCTGGCGACTCTTGAGATAAATACCCGCACAAATGTGCATGAACACCTTTCAAATGCTGCCAGATACCTGATCTCCTGCAGACCGACCGCCGTAAACCTGTCATGGGCCGTCAACAGGGTACTTGATAAACTGATGAAAATTCCCGATCCGCGTTTACTTTCGGAGGCAGCATTAAAAGAAGCAACGGAAATATCTGATAATGAAAGGGAAAACTGCCGTAAAATAGGTGAATACGGTGTTAAGATCATAGAAAAGATCAGCACTTCCCGGAATGGAGCACCGGTTAATATTCTTACACACTGCAACGCGGGTTGGCTGGCCTGCATCGATTACGGAACGGCAACAGCACCGGTTTATCTGGCAAGGGAGAAAGGCATCCCCGTTCATGTATGGGTCGATGAAACAAGACCAATGAACCAGGGAGCACGACTGACTTCATGGGAGCTTGGGAAGCAGGGTGTGCCATATACGCTCATAGCTGACAACTCCGGCGGACACCTGATGCAGAAGGGGATGGTTGATCTTGTCATTGTCGGATGCGACAGGGCCACAGCCAAAGGAGATGTTGCCAACAAGATAGGCACATACCTGAAAGCCCTGGCGGCATTTGACAATAAAGTGCCCTTTTATGCTGCACTGCCATCATCATCGTTCGATCTGAGCATAGGCGATGGATTGAAGGAAATAGTTATTGAAGAAAGGGAACCCGAAGAGGTCACATCCGTATTAGGATTTTCCGACGGGGAGATCAGGACGGTAAGGATATCGCCAGAAGATGCAAAGGCCGGGAACTGGGGATTTGATATTACACCTGCGAGACTGGTAACTGGTTTTATAACCGAAAAAGGAATCTGCAGGGCGAAAGAAAGTGATATAAGAAAAATGTTTTCAGATAAAATAATATAAAATGGAAGGTGTAGTAAAATTCAATTGTCACTGGAGCCAGTCAGGACCCATAATCTCCGATGAACAGTATGAAATTATAAATTACTGGAGGGAGATCCTTTACAATATGGATCTTATCGGAGCATATGAGAACGGGGTCGGATTCGGGAACATCAGCATGCGGATAATGGGCGGCAACCAGTTTGTGATAACAGGTTCGGCTACCGGGGAGATACCCGAACTTGAGCCCGGACATTATGTCAAGGTCAATTCCTTCAATATCGACGACAATGCTGTTCAGTGTACCGGACCCCTGAAAGCTTCATCAGAATCGCTGACTCATGCTGCCATTTACCTTGCCGATCCGGGCGCCAATGCAGTAATCCATGTGCACAGTATTGACCTGTGGAACGAACTTATCTACAAGGTTCCCACTACGAATCCATCGATGGATTACGGAACCGTTTGCCTGGCAAAAGACATCACGAGGCTTTTCCAGGAAGCAGATGTAATTGAAAAAAGGATTATCGTGATGGCGGGCGACAGGGCAGGCATATTAACCTATGGCCACGACATGGATGAGGCAGCCAATGTGCTGATGCAATATCTCAGGACCGAAGAATGACAAAAATTGCCATAATCGGGGGATCCGGACTTGAGGATCCTAAAATTCCGGACTCACCCGAAGAAAAATATTATGATACTCCTTATGGCTGGCCATCATCTCCACTGCTTTGCGGAAATATCAGCGGTACAGGGGTAGTTATTCTTTCAAGGCACGGGAAAGACCATAAAATTCCCCCGTCGCAGGTCAATAACCGTGCAAACATTTACGCACTCAAGAACGAGGGATGCACCCACATCCTGGCAACCACTGCATGCGGCAGCCTCCGGGAAGAGGTTCGCAGGGGCGATATCGTAATACCTGACCAGTTCATCGATTTTACAAGACACAGAAACATTACTTTTTTCGAAGAGTTTGAACCTGGAAAGATGAAACATACTCAGATGGCTGATCCGTTTGATAAAACACTGCGCGAGCTTCTGGTCGCCACGGCCTGGAATAACGGGATAGGAGTACATGATAAGGGAACCCTGTTAACCATTGAGGGTCCCAGGTTTTCAACAAGGGCAGAGTCGAAGATGTTCAGGCTGTGGGGAGCCGACATAATCAATATGTCAGTCGCACCTGAAGTGATCCTTGCCAACGAGATCAACATCCCCTATGCCGCGATAGCGATGAGCACCGATTATGATTCCTGGAAGGAAGACGAAATTCCGGTCACGTGGGAAAGTGTAATTGAAGTTTTTAATAAGAATATCAGTCAGGTACTTAAGCTGCTCCTCGATGTTATTCCGAGGATAAGCTGAAGTACTTTGACTTTAATTTCATAGCTACATCACTCAGCATTTGCCGCCGCATCCGCAACCACAGTCAACAGGTTTTTCTGCTGAAACTGTAATGCTGTATATTCCGGTATCGCCTGTACGATAAGAATTTAACTGATCCTGGTCATTTAGTTCTGACAATATAGATTCAGGAAGTTTTATTTCCTTTTGTTTATGGACCTTGATTTTGAAAAAACCGGAATCATCAATGATCTTCAGGTATTCATTCATCTCACTTGCCCCCGAAACGCATCCGGCATACATTTCGGCGTCCTTCTGCATCTTTTCCGAAAGGGTGCCTTTGATCACAACGTCTGATACGCTGAAGTGCCCGCCCGGCTTCAATACCCTGAATATCTCCGAAAAAGCTTTAGTCTTATCAGGCACGAGATTCAGCACGCAGTTTGAAATTATAACATCGAAAATGTTACCCTCAAACGGCATTGCTTCAATATCGCCTGGTACAAATTCAACATTTTGGTAGTTCAGTTTAGCACAGTTCTCCCTGGCTTTTTTAATCATTTGTTCAGTGAGATCAATCCCGGTAACCTTACCTTCATCCCCGACTATCGCCCTGGCCACAAAACAGTCATTTCCGGCCCCGCTGCCAAGGTCCAGGACATGGTCGCCTTTTCTGATCCCCGCATAATCGGTCGGTATACCGCAGCCAAGATTAAGATCGGCCTCAGGGTTATAGCCTTCCTTCTTATCATACTTTTCGCTGAAAACGGTATAATCGACATCACTTCCGCAGCATGATGAACTGCAGCACGATGAATTTTCGTCGCTACCCTGTTCGGCAATCCTGCCATATTTTTCCTTTACAATCAGCTTCAATTCTTCTTTGCTCATAACATTGGTTTTATATTATTTTTATAGAGAGAGAAGAATCCGCCTTTTATTTCATCCCTTACTCTGCGAAACTCACTTAAAATAAATTCTTCAGGTCCTTTCACTTTTGAAGGATCTTCAAACATAATATGCAGACGATGCTTAACCTTCCCGGTAAAAAACGGACAGGCTTCATTTGCATCATCACATACCGTAATAACATAGTCCCATTGATCATTCAGAAAATCATCCACAGGTTTCGGATAATTCTTACTGATGTCAACTCCCGTTTCAGCCATTACTTCAATGGCTCGCGGGTTTACTTTTGCAGCCGGCGAAACTCCGGCAGATTGCACCTCAATATTGCTGTCGAACGACTGCAAAAAACCCTGTGCCATCTGGCTCCTGCAACTGTTTCCCGTACAAAGGATCAGTATCTTCATTTGAATTATCTTTAATTTCTTATTGAATTCGGAGCAAATATAAAAACATTTCGTATATTTACGAAATATAAAAATAAAAAACTTTATAAAAATGCCAGGCAAACTCGAATTTAGTCAGGAAGTGCAGGAGATCGCCAGAATTTCGAAAGCCCTGAGTCATCCTGCGAGAGTATATATCCTCCAGAAGCTTTCAAAAATGAACTCATGCTGCTACAGTGGCGATCTTGTCGAAGAGCTGCCGATAGGACGCTCAACCCTTTCGCAGCATTTAAAAGAATTGAAATATGCCGGACTGATACAGGGTGAAATCAATCCTCCGTTTATTAAATACTGCATAAACAGGGAGAACTGGGAAAGAGCAAAAACACTGCTTGACAGTCTTCTGCACGAAAATCAACCGGCGAAAATAATATGCAAGTAAAGTTGATCCTCTCCCCTTCCGATAGCTCCCGATAGCTATCGCGACGGAACCCTACGCCAGGAAACAGGGGCATAAAGACGGAAGCTATTGAACCTGGAAAAATGATCAAACAAATTCCAATAATAGATATATTTGAGCTTGCGGAAAAATTGTTGAAAAGTGAATTGTGATAATTCTTTCCGTATAAACTTCTTAATATGTTCCACTAAGGTCTGTCATACAGGGATGATCAGATAAATGAAAAAGATAGTCTTACTCCTTCCCTTTTTGATTTTCCTCAGCCAGGCTTCTATATGCCAGGTTGATCCGACCCGATTTAAATTCGATCTTTCGGTTCGCTACCGTTTTGAGCTCTGGGACGGAATGAATGCAAAAAATTACGGGGATGACAGCGAGGATGCATTCGGTGATCTTAATGATAAAATCCTGTTGCAGAGAATTATTCCCGGAATAACATATTCCGGTTCGAAAATCAGTGCAGCTTTCCATATTCAGGATTCCCGGGCATTCGGATGGTCACTGCAGAGGAAAAATTACCCGGACCTTTATAATATCTGCCAGGACGAAACGATGTCACCGTATTATACGATGAATCCGCAGGAAGAGTATTTCGAAATATATGATCTGTACTTTGAATACAGGGAGCTTTTTAAAAATGTTACTGTAAAGGTTGGCCGGCAGAAGATCTTTTATGGCGATTACCGAATTTTCGAACCTTCATTATGGGGCAATACAGGGCGCTGGACATGGGATGCAGTTAAGTTCTCTTATAAAAAAGGGGAAACCTGTGTAGACATTTTCGGGGGCGGAACCAAAATACATAACCCGCTTAAAACTTCAATCCCTTTTACAAATACCGAGTTTTGGGGTGGCGGGTTGTATTCACATTTCCGCTTAACAGAGTGGCTGAATGCCGAGCCTTTTTACGCCTTGAAAACCCAGGGTTCTGCTAAATATATCAAAAACCTGCAAATAAACAGGAACTGGATCGGGTTGCGGCTTGCAAGTCCTGAACATCAACACCTTATTTATGATCTGCTCTATGCATATGAATTCGGAAGTGAAGACGGCAAACGGATCGATGCATTTGGTTACATAGTAAAAGCCGGATACAGGGTCGCTTCTTTGCCAGCCCATCCAACCCTAAATTTCCGCTATAATTACGCTTCCGGGGGAAAGGAGAGTGACAATATGATTCACACATTTGATCCTGCGTATGGTGCGAGAGCAAAATTCTACGGCTGGATGAGTATTGCACACTGGTCGAATATCAGCTTTCCTGAATTTGCCCTGGAATTGTCACCATTGAGGGAAAACATGCAGATTGAAATAAAGTACAGCCGCTTCAGAATTCCCGAAACTGAAGATTGCCTGATGATAAACACCATGAAATTGAAAGAGGGTAAAAACTTTTTGGGTGATGAGCTGGATATCTTCGTTCGCTATCAGCCATCCGGCAGATGGCAGTATACAGGAATTGTCGGATATTTTAATCCGGGCGACCTTGAAAATATAAACTCCAGGCCCCCAAAAGATGCCTTATGTTTAACATTTCAGGTACTGTTCACCTTAGGTGATTAAATCGTGTGTCAGTGAGTCTGACTGACCTCCTCAACATCAAATATCCTGTTCCTGTCCCACTCCAGCCAGTAATTCAATGCATTTTGCCGGATCAGTTTCCAGTATCCGTCATCCATCAGCCCGAATTTCAGGATACCCTCATTTATATCTGCATCGACCTTATCGAGGTACTCCTTTTTCAGGGTGATCCTCACCGAACGGCCCTTGTGAGTAAAGACACCTGACGGCTTTACAATTGAGTCGGCCGCCAGGCTGATGGTACCCATTCCCAATGTTGCTCCCGTACTTACCTGGATGCCGTCGGTCAGGCAGCTGTATGGCGGCCTGGTTCCGGCATAAGTTGTTACCCGTAGCTCATCGGGTCCGACGCCGAATATTTCACGGGCTCTTATTCCCATTTTGGCCCCGACAATTGAAAACACGCCAAGGTGACCATGAAACTCGTCCGTCATGACGTTTGCCTTCCATTCTTCCGGACCGTACCGGGCGATTGCAGAATCCATTATAGGACGTACATCGTAATTAAACATTTCACGCTGTGCCGGAAACCTGTTAAAGACAACATTACGTTCCGAAACATATACACCTTTTATCATATCGCCGAAGGCTTCCTTCACTCCACGTGTATCATAAACTGTGTTATACCTGACATTCAATCTGTCAGTACTCGTATTGATGCTGAACAGCTCGGGATTCAACAGATAAATTGATACGAGATCATCGGTCAGCCTGAAGTGTTTTTGCTTCAGTTTCTCAATTACCGCATTCTGGCTGTGAACATTGTATAAAGCTGATCCCAGATCAGTTTTTGACTCTCCTGCCAGATTCAGAAAGGATTGATCGAAAAGGGCATCAACATAATCAAGATTTGATATCACATCAATTCTTACACCTGATCTGAAAACCACACCTGCATTTTCCTCATCGCATTCATAATTGAATCCCTGCAATGGCTTTACAGATTCATTGTACCAGATAATACGTTCAATTTCAGGGACAAGGCCCGGATCCATGCTTATCATCTGTCCGATGTTTGTCAGCGGACCAAGGCAAACCAGGATTATTCTTTCATTTGAACCCTTTAATTCCTCAGCAAGAACGGCGACAGCTTTTTTAGGTCCTATGGATGGTATTACTTCCCTGCCCCAGGAAATTTTGTCATTAAAATCACGCCATGGGGGATTGACACCTTTCAGTACCGACCCGCCGGCAACCGGAATGTCGTCGCGCCGGAACTCATGCAGAAGCGACCTAGCTTTGACAGTTCCCTTTCCCGGCGGCAGCGATCCGTCAGAAATCAATATTGCCTTAATGGTCACTTCAGGACGTGAAAGCAGAAGGCTTATTGCCCTCATATCGTCAATTGCGCAGTCGGTGTCGATTATGACTGAGTGCTTCAACCTGACAGGTAACGGCTGCGCTGTCATTATCCATGCCGGAAGGGCAAAAACAAGTGAAATAAAAAAATTTCTCATCGGCTTTTCAGTTAATCTCATTACAAATTAACGTTAAAATTTCCGGATGGAAACTCTATTTATTTCTCAGCTTTTCCGAATTCTCCTTCAATCTGAACTTCACAATCCGGGTAATCAGATCAAATGGAATCGGCCTGTCAACAGGAAACTGGATTGTTCCTTTACCCGAAGTTTTGTAAGATGAAAAATCCTTTTCAAATTCCACATTGTGCCTGGGCACGGGATATAACCCGATGTGCTTTTTATATGCCGCAAAGTAGACCAGATATCTTCCCCTGTCTGAAAAGCCCGGCATCCCATAGCTGATTATCTCCTCAGCTTCAGGGGCTGCCTTTTTGATCACTTTGCGAATTTCTTCCAGGATTTTCTGAGTCTCTGCGGAAAATCGTGAGATATACTGATCAACGTTTTCAGGTTTCTTAATTGCTTCCTTCGTCATTATGCAGGCTTTATATTACTTAAACAAAGTTTGGAAAGGTTAGTTAAAATCTAAAATTAAATACACCGGGTATCATGTATTACAGGCGATAGACGATGTACGCCCGGGTCAAAACTATATCCGGGAAAAAGTAAAATAACTACTGATTAAATTTAATTTTTTGGTAAATTTGGAGAATGCACTAAATATTCAATCCCAAACAACATTTTTAAAGCCATGGAAAAAAATAACCGCAGGGATTTCATTAAAAAGAGTTTAATCGGTGTTTCAGGGGCTGCCATTTTACCCGGGAGCCTCGATGAATTAAGCACTCTGCTTTCAAATGGGGAATCCGCACCTGAACTGCCTGCACGCGTACTTGGACGGACAGGGATCAAAACCCCACTTATCAGCCTCGGTGCAGCTGGTGTTACCGAGCCAAACTTTGTAAAAGCAGGATATGAGTCAGGTATCAAACTCTTTTTTTCCGCCACATATTATGGCGAGGGGAACAATGAGAAACTCGTCGGTGAGGGTCTGAAAGGCCTCCCGCGCGATTCGTTTGTGGTTGGCACCGCAGTCCCGCCTGATGGTCTGGATAACCGGACAGGCAAATTTACGGGGTCATTCGACTCCGCTGCATATTTAAAGAAAGCTGAAGGCAGCCTGAGTCGGTTCGGACTCGACTATGTCGATATCTTCCTTTTCCCTTACGCCGGGAAAAAGGAAACCGTATTGAATGAAGGTGTATTGAAAGCCCTGGAGCAGCTGAAAAAGCAGGGAAAAGCCCGGTTTGTCGGGATCGCATCACACAGCGATACTGAAGAGGCCCTGAGAGCTGCAGCTGACTCAGGTATTTATGACGTTGCAATGATCTCCTACAATTTCAAGATCAATAATAAGGTATCGCTTGATTCAGCAATAACCTATGCTGCAAAGACAGGAATGGGTATTGTGGCAATGAAGACCACTGCAGGAGCATTCACGAAAAAAACAGGTCCGGCCGTGAACTCCGATTCCGCTCTCAAATGGGTACTCCAAAACGAAAATATAGCATCAATCGTCTCAGGAATGTCATCACTGGAACAGCTTCAGAAAAACCTGGCTATGATCAGGAATCTTAAACTTTCTGAAGAGGAACTGAAAGGTCTGAACCTGGCAGCTCTCGATCAGGAAACAGGATTGTATTGCCAGCAGTGTAAGCAGTGCATTCCACAATGCCCTCACAATCTGGATATACCCACCATCATGCGGAGCTACATGTATGCCTACGGGTATAAAAACAGCACTCAGGCATGGCACACGCTAGCCGATGCAAATATTACCGGAAAACCCTGCGAATCGTGTGATGCCTGCAGTGTGAAATGCTCTTCCCGGTTTGATGTCAGGAAAAAGATCACAGATATTGCAAGGCTCAGGGATGTTCCTGAAGAATTCCTTGCAGGCTGATCATTTATTCGTTTAAAGTAACCGCATTGTCTGGAAAATGTCAGGTAATGACTGATTTATATTTATTTGATCTAAAATATTATCATAATGTTTATCGATTATTATAAGATCCTGGGAATCGATAAAAGCGCCACTCAGGAAGAGATCAAAAAGGCTTATCGCAAGCTGGCCCGGAAATATCATCCCGATCTTAATCCCAATGATAAAAATGCCAAATCGAAATTTCAGCAGATCAATGAAGCCAATGAAGTACTGAGCGATAAGGAAAAACGCCAGAAGTTTGATAAGTATGGAGAAGATTGGAAGCATGCCGAACAATTTGAAAAAGCACAACAGGAACGACAACAACCAGCAGGTTCATATACCACAGGCTTTACAGAAACTCAGTCTGAGGGTGATTTCTCTGACTTTTTCAAATCAATGTTTGGAGAAGCTTCAGGATCAGGCAGAAGCAAACATCTTAAATTCAGGGGGGAGGATTATACTGCAGAACTAAATCTCGATCTCATCGACGCTTATGAGACTCACAGGCAAACCTTAAAAGTAAACGGTAAAAATATCAGAATTACCGTCCCTGCCGGAATTGAAAACGGTCAGACCATTAAAATTGCAGGGCATGGAGGTCCAGGGATAAACGGAGGACCAAACGGCGATTTATATATCACATTCAGGATCGGTAATCACCCGAAATTTAAGCGTTTAGGCAATAACTTATATACAACTGCAGATTTGAATCTTTATGTGGCCGTTCTTGGAGGCGAAATCACAATTGATACCCTGAAAGGAAAGGTAAAACTGAAAATCAAGCCGGAAACTCAAAACGGAAGCAGAATAAAACTAAAAGGGAAAGGATTCCCTGTTTATAAGAATGATGGTCAATACGGGGATTTATACATAACCTTTTCCATTTTAATTCCAGGTAACTTAACAGCAAAACAAAAGGAACTGTTTGAAGAATTGTCCAGAACTTAACTAAAAACCGGAGTGCCGTAAATGAAAAAACTGATACCTGCAACAGAGCTTTGTGCAAATTACAACATCGGGATTTCATTTATCCGATCCCTTCAGGAATCCGGGCTCATTGAGATCACGACTGTTGAAGAAACGGAATATATATATGTGAACCAGCTAAAGGATTTAGAGAGAATTGTCCGTTTATATTTTGAACTTGACATAAACCTTGAAGGCATAGAGACCATCAATCATTTAATGCAGCATATTGATCACCTGGAGGAAGAAATAGCAAAACTCCGGAACCGGCTTCGACTCTATGAGGAAACCGAACAGGAAGATTAACAGCCGGTTCTGTGCTTTGTGAGATCAAGGTTCAGGCCATTATCCCGACTGCTCTCTCCATTCTCTTTAAGAAGCCTGCCAATTCTCTCTTCAACTTTATTAAGTCCTTCATCGATGGATTAAGAATGCGTGACCGGAGTTGAAAGATTCTTTGTTAATTTGTAAAATTATTTATAATCTGATCATTTAAATGAATCCAAAGGTAAAAGTTGCCCGCCTGTCGATAGCCTCAAACAGCTTCCTGATAATAATGAAGCTGATTGTGGGTATTATCAGCGGTAGTGTAAGCATCATTTCCGAAGCCATTCATTCATTTATGGACCTGCTGGCAGCCCTGATAGCCTTCTTTTCTGTCAGGGTTTCGGATAATCCTCCCGATTCAAGGCATCCCTACGGACACGGGAAAGTCGAGAACATTTCAGGAGTTATAGAAGCTCTTCTGATCTTCCTGGCTGCTGCATTGATCGTTACAGAAGCTGTGAAGAAACTTGCAGGAAAACCCTACGATCTTGAAATACTCTGGGTTGGCTCGCTGGTAATGGTTATTTCCGCAGTCATTAATTCTATTGTATCTCATAAGCTCTACATAACTGCCCGCGAAACAAAATCAATTGCACTTGAAGCGGATGCTTTGCATCTTAAGACTGATGTTTATACATCGCTGGGGGTTGCTGCCGGCCTGGGACTTATAGCAATAACCGGCATCAAATGGCTCGACCCTGTCGTTGCTATCCTGGTTGCATGCCTGATAATTTATGAATCTTACAGCCTCCTCAAAAGGGCGTTCTCACCTCTCCTTGATACTGCCTGGGATGATGATGAAATAAGAGTCCTTGAGCGAAAACTAAGGGATATGAAGGTGAATTACCATGATCTCAGAACACGCATAGCAGGCAACTACAGGTTTATTGACCTGCACGTGGTAATACCTGAGAATGAATCGGTCGGGGATGCTCACAAGTATTGTGACATGATTGAAGACGAGCTGTCAAAATGCTACGACAAGCTAAGTGTAACCTCACATGTTGAGCCCAGCTAGAGGAGACTTACTGTCCGGTTTGGGCATTGCTTAAAGGAAATGTTGAAATCGATGTAAAATGCAAAATAAGCAGCTGATGCGAACCATTCTGACGGCACTTTCATTTTTTCTGCTCATCACATACATTTCCGCCCAGGACAATATCATTATAAGAAAGTCATTCTTATCCGTAAACTATTTGCAGGTCAAGGAAAGTGCCAATTTCGGACTGGTTTTCAAAGGGGCGGGGCTTGACCATGGAATGGCATGGAGTCTGGATAATGACAGAAGCAGAATGATATATGAGTATGAACTTGGCCTGGGCATACTCTTTTCAAGGGAGATACCGGCATTGGGATTTCACCTTAAACCTGTGGATATTGCCTATCTGTTTAAGCTCAGGGTTCAGAATAGCCTTTTTCATATAGGTCCTGACCTCCGGGTTGAATATAATTACAATCTATACCCTGATCTGCAGTCAGGATTCGATTACTGGTTCACGAATTTAAGCCTTGGCATAAATGTCATGTACGACTTCAATCATGCCAACTCCGCTTTTTATATAAAGCTGTCTTCTTCAGTGGCAGGCTTTACTTCACGGCAACCTGATTACCGCGATCCTTACTTTTATGATCTCGGGGTAAAACATGCAATAAGACATCTGAACCAGGATCTGACTTTCGGGTTAATCAACAAGTTCAATTCCACTAATCTTGAAATCCGGTGGAAGCCGAATTCCGATTCAAGGCTGACATTTGGTTATGTACTAAAATACTCCGGGTATTTCATGGCACCGGAGATTACAATGGTGAACCATAGCATTAAATTGATAGTCAATAAAAAACAAAAACAGAATGATTAGAAACGTTCTTATTCTGTTATCTTTCTTCCTCCTTGCTTCCTGTTTGAAGGAGGAAGAATTAAAGAAACCCTTTACATCGAGCGATCCCGCCAGCCTTGATGACGGATGGGAGGTATCGACTCCCGCCGCAGAAAATATTGATCCCACCGGTTTGTCAGAGATCTACCGTGACTTCCATAATGATGATAATATCTGGCAGGCGCGAAGCCTTCTTGTTTTCAGGAACGGGAAGCTTGTGGCAGAGAGTTATACAAAGGATGACAGCGATATCATTACTCCCAGAGCAATCTGGAGTGCTACAAAGCAGGTGCTGGGCCTGCTGACCGGCATCGCCCTGGATAATCAGATCATTAAAAGTGTCAATGACCCGCTCTCCGATTACCTTACCGAGACTGAAATCTACCAGGATAAGAAAGATATAAGTATCGAAGACCTGCTGACCATGCGGTCGGGAATTTCATACAGCAATGACGGAATTGGCGGACAAACCGATGATATCCTCAGACAATTGCCTGATAAAATTACAAGTTATATCCTGGGATTACCCCTTGTAAATAGTCCTGGTGAGATAGTTCAATACAAAGATTGTGATCCTCAGCTGGTTTCGGCATCCATCCAGGCGAAATGCGGAAAACCTGTAAGCGAATGGGCAAAAGTGGTTCTCTTTGATAAGCTTGAGATTAAAAACCTTATATGGAACAACTATAAGGATGGAGTAACCCTTGGAGGCTTTGGAATCCTGACGACTCCGCGCGAAATGGCTAAATTCGGTCAGTGTGTCCTTGACAGCGGTCAATGGAAGGGATCAACCATTGTGAGCAGGGAGTGGATCAGGCAGATGACTGGCGTGAAGGTCGGGAATATCTATGGATATCAGTTTGGCTATTTGTGGTGGAAGGATCCGGGCAGGGGAATGACATATATGAGCGGCCATGGGGGACAATACGTATGCATAATCCCCTCCAGAAAGCTTATTGTGGCAATGACTGCCGAAGTCAACACACAGGGTGAATTCCAGTTCGGGAAGCAGGCTTTCGACTGGGTAGACAGAATAGTTCAGATTTCAAAATAAATTTCACCGATATTACTATTCATTCCGGTGAATCCGGTAACAATCACTTTGATTTTCATATTCATAAAATTTTATATATTCCTTATTTTTTCTTGTTTAATATGCCAGTTCTGCGACGATATTTCATAAATTACCCGGGAATCCCGAAAAACTATTAACTTACACCGGAACAAACGCAAGTTAACTTTGTTGAATGATTTCAGATCAAAGTATTATGAGCAGTAGAATTACCAGATGGGTTAACACTTTAGTTGCGGTATTGGTTTTAAGTCAGGCTTTGAGTCAGGTCGCAGCCCAGGGCTTTGAGATCAGGGGGAAGATCACTGAGGCAGGATCGGGTGAACCGATGACCGGTGTGAACGTTACAATCAAGGATAACCTGTATGGAACCATCTCAGGAAATGACGGAAATTTCTTACTAAAAACGCATTTGGCGCCGCCCCTGGTACTGAAAATCTCATTTGTGGGTTTTGCACCGCAGGAAATTGAAATAACAGGCGAAACCTCATTCCTTAATATCAAAATGGAGGAACAATATATCCTGGGGCAGGAAGTGGTAATTTCAGCAAGCCGGGTTGAAGAGAATATTTTAAGGTCACCTGTTACCGTTGAGAAAATGGATTTGCAGGATCTGAAACAGGTTTCCGCTGCAAACTTTTACGATGGTTTATATCAGCTGAAGGGGGTTGACATGAATGTTCATGGCCTTACCTTCCGCCTTCCAAATACCAGGGGATTCAACGACTACACCAATTACAGGATGAACCAGATCATCGATGGTGTGGAGAACATTTCCCCCGGATTGAGTTTCTCCGCAGGTAATATTTTCGGACTCCCGCAGATTGATGTCAAAAGCGTGGAAATGGTTGTCGGGGCTTCAACCGTATTGTATGGTCCGGGCGGAATGAACGGAACCCTGGTCATGCAGAGCAAAGACCCCTTTAAGTACCAGGGGCTCTCCTTTTCGCTCCAGCCGGGGGTGATGAACATAGGTTCACGGACAGTTGAAAGACTGACACCGGTTCTTGAAGCAAATATCAGGTATGCCAAAGCTTTCAGTGACCGTTTTGCCTTGAAATTTACAGGCTCCTATCTTAAGGCTACCGACTGGTATGCAAATGACATGCGCGACCGGTCTGATCTACAGGATCCCTCACTTAGCAGGGCTAGCAATCCGGGATACGATGGAGTGAATACCTATGGTGATGAATCGCTGGTGTCAGTGAACCTGAAGGATGTTGGCCCGGCAGTTATAGACGGTATTGCGGAATCGCAGGGAATAACACCCGGTTCTCCCGAATATGATGCGCTCTTTAATAATGCAATCCAATATTTCCCCGACCAGCTTGTAACACGAACAGGATGGATTGAAAGCGATCTGGCCGGTGATAAAACACAGAATCTCAGATTCTCCGGATCATTTCATTATTTTATAAACGAGCGTACCGAAGCGGTTGCACAGGCTAATTATGCTCAGGGTACAAGTGTATATACAGCCCAGAATCGTTTTGCTGCCAGTGAGTTCGATATCCTTTCCGGAAAAATGGAAATCAATCACCCCGATTATTTTATCAGGGCATGGGGTGTGACCGAAAATTCCGGATCATCGTACGATATCGGAGGTGCTGCACTGCTGCTGAACGAAGAATGGAAACCATCGGAATCATGGTTCTCCGATTACCTTACAGCATACACGCAAACCGCCCTCACGACCGGTGATATGAATAATGCCCACCTGTTTGCACGTCTGGCAGCCGATAACAGGGATCCCGAAACAGGGAATGTTTTTGACAAATCCAAACCAGCCATTCCGGTGCATGGTTCGCCGGAATTTGTTTCAATGATGGATAAAATAACTTCAAACTCCATCAATGACGGCGGGGCCAGGGTCTTTGACAACAGCAGGATATACCATGTGGAGGGCATGTACAATTTCAGCAAACTTATCCGCTTTATGGAGGTGCAACTCGGGGTATCGAACCGTATATATTTTGTCAACAGCAATGGAACCGTATTTGCTGATAAACCTGGTCAGCCAATAAGGATAAATCAGTTCGGGACTTTTATCCAGATCAACAAGAACCTGGCAAATGAGCAGCTAAGGTTAACCGGAGCATTCCGGTATGATAAGAATCAAAAATTCGAGGCTCAGTATACACCCAGGTTTTCATTGATCTGCTTCCTGGATAAGAAGATGGAGCACAGCCTCAGAGGAACCTTTCAGACAGCTTACCGGTTCCCTTCCATCGCTGATCAATGGGTGGACATAAATGCAGGGATATTCAGAACTATAGGAGGAATGCCGGAAGTGCAGGATAAGTATAATTTCAGTTCGATCCCGCTCTATCCGATGTCGGGAAGAAATCCCGTCAAAGACAAGCCTGTCACAGAAAATGGCCCGATCGTATTACCCGGATTAAGTCCTGAGAAAGTCGCCTCCTCGGAGATCGGCTATAAGGGACTCTTCCTGGAGAAAAAGCTGTTCCTGGATATGTATGCTTTCTATAATCGGTACAAGGGATTTGAGGCTGTTCAGCTGGTTGCCCAGCTTGCTTCGGATGCAGGTACTGAAAAAGATCAGCTTTACCAGACATATTTCTCGACCGACCAGCCGGTAAGGTCATTCGGTTGGGCAGTCGGCCTTGACTATATGACCTCGATAGGAGTATTGATCAGGAGCAACGTGGCCTTCAACAGGCTTCTCGAAAGCATTGATGCTCCCGGTGTGGAGGCCGGATTCAATTCACCTGAATACCGTGCAAACCTGTCCATCGGTCATCATGAAATCATTCCAAATATCGGCTTCAATCTGAATTTCCACTGGCAGGACAGGTTTACATGGGAGTCAGCTTTTGGGGCCGGGGAAATTCCGGCATTTACCACCATTGACTTTCATATATCCTACAAGCTCTCATCGCTCAATACGGTGCTAAAACTCGGCGGATCGAACGTTCTGAACAATTATTATACCACCAGTTTCGGGAGTGCACAAATTGGCGGATTATACTATATCAGCCTCATCTATGAGGACATGAGCGGTATTTTTGGTGGTAACAGGAATTAAAACTTCCTAAGAAACCTTCTTAAGCTATTTTTTCTGGAATTCTATTGAAAACTTTGCCACAAAGATTACCGGTGCAGCATCTGTCAGAGTTAATTGCATAGGTGCAACAAGGGCTGCAACCATGGGCTTTGGCAGTGGCACACTGGCCTTTCCGGTCAAATTTCCTCCGGTAATTACAATCTCTGTCACCGTCAGTACAAATCCGGTAGGTGAAGAAGGTATGGCTGCATTGTTAAGGTTCAGTTTCAATGAAGTGGCCGAAACCTCATCCCAGGTTCCCGCATCCAGCGGATCTGAGCCTTCGCAGCTCAGGTACAATGAAAAGTCCTCCCTTAATTCAACATATGATTTATCAGCCGACGAACAGGTTACTGCACTCAAAAGGGCAGTTTGTATAGCCTGTGTAATATCTGTACCAGCGGGAAGAGGAACGTCACCTGATTCATTCGTTGGCACAGTCAATGCCTCAGCCAGTTCAGCCTGGACTATTACATAATTTCCGACGAATTGTGATGGATCCTTATCGTCATCCTTACAACCCGGTGCCAGTGCAATAAGGGCCAGGAATATTGCAAACCGTGCGAAATTCAAAGTTCTCATAATTTTAATGTTTTTACTGGTTAATACTCTCAATGCTATTCAGATAAAAATAATTTGGCGACTTAAAGATAAACAAATTACTCAGTTCCGCCAGTTGCCAATTTTTGAAAAGTTACACTATTTAACACACCCGGCAGAGGATTGTTCTGCAATTATTGAAAAGGTGGTTCGCGCGTAACCGTAAAAGCATTGTTGAACACTACTCCTTTTCATTCGCTCCCGGACAAATCCACCAGGTATAGTTTGTTGTTGATTTAAATGAGGGATCATTAATACCTTTAATCTCTGCAATATGCTTTTTCGTATGTTCCAGCTCCATGTGAGCATTATGGTCACCTTTTGTTGCCCAGGCTTCAGTCAGACAGAACAACGTACTGTCGTTATATGACTGGAATAACGAATAGTCGAGACAGCCCGGCTCTTTTGCCAATACCTCCGCCTTGCAACTATCGAAGGATTGTTTAAAAAAAGTAACGAACTCAGGTTTAACCTTCCGCTCAAAGCGCATAACAACAATCATTGAATCCTTGTTATATGTACAATAATCCTTTGAAATGCTGCTTTTAGGTCCGCTTGTGCAGGAACCGATAAATAACAATCCGATAAACAAAAAGAGATTTTTCATAGTAGTAGTTTTTGAAAACTGGTAAAATTATATCAGGAATAAATTTATGCATATATTCCAATAAAAAAAATCCTGCTTCTTTGCATCAGGAAAATCATTCCGGTTCTTGGGAGACATATAATTTCGTTTAACTTTGTTAAACACCTCACGCTTTTGCAACGAGATCACAACCAGGAGTCATGAATGATCCAATAATTGAAGCAGGCAATCTCTCAAAATACTATGGGAAGGCCAGGGGAATTGAAAGCGTTAACCTTGAAATAGGTGAAGGAGAGATTTTTGGTTTTATCGGACCGAACGGAGCCGGAAAATCCACCACCATAAGGATCCTGATGAACCTGATCTTCCCGACCAGCGGGAGTGCAAGGATAATGGGCCTTGATGTGATCAGGCAAACCAAAGAGATAAAGCAAAAAGTCGGATATATACCTTCAGATGCGAATGCCTATTCGCGGATGGACGTTAATGAATTCCTCAACTATTGCCTCAGATTCTATAAGGTGCGGAATGGAAGCAGCAGGATTTCAGAATTATCAGGAATGTTTGAACTCGACCTGAAACGAAAAATTGCCGACCTGTCAATGGGAAACCGTAAAAAAGTTTCCATTATTCAAAGCCTCATCCACAATCCCCGTCTGCTGATCATGGATGAACCGACAACCGGACTTGATCCTCTCATGCAATCAGTTTTTTTCGAGCTTTTGCGTTCAGAAAACCTGAAAGGGACAACTATCTTTTTCTCATCGCATATTCTCAGCGAGGTCCAGTTTTTATGCAAGAGGGTGGCAATCATAAAAGAAGGGAAAATAATCCAGATAGAGGATATAGGTAACCTGAGAAAGAAGCAGCTGAAAAGAATTTTTATAGAATTCGGGGAACCGGTCAGTCCGGAAAACATTAGCATCCCGGGTGCTGAAAATCTGAATATCGGTCCGGGTAATGCTCTGTCATTCTTTTATTCCGGGGATATTAATGAACTTGTAAGATCCCTGTCCGGGAAAAAGCTGAATAATCTTATGATTGAAGAACCATCGCTCGATGAAATATTCATGCACTATTACAAGATCTAAAGCGTCAGGCAAATGAACGGGAACCTCTTTAAAATGGAAATCAGAAGGAATTCATTCAGCCTCATACTGTGGACGATTGTCATTGCTGTGCTGATAACCCTGACTATGTCAGTCTACCGGACGTTCATTGAAAACCAGTCAAAGGTAATGGGAATGTTCAGCCTGATCCCAAAGGAAGTCATGCAGTTCAAAGGCATCTCAAATTTCAACGATCTGCTTTCGGTGCTCGGGTTCTATGCCGTCAACAATGTCATCTATATGATGGTGCTTGGCAGTATTTATGCAATCGTCCTCTCTTCCAATATTCTGCTGAAGGAAGAATACAATAAAACCGCAGAGTACCTGCTGACCCGTCCCCTTACCCGCAGTGAGATCTTCTTCAGCAAGTTTTCCGTTCTGTTGGTTAATGTGTTTATATTGAACGCGGTTACTACCCTTGCGGGATTGATCTCCATTGAACTGGTAAAGAACAATCCATTCAGCCTGAAGGCATTTTTTATTCTGTCGCTTTTTACCTTTCTGCTGAATTTCCTGTTTGGTGCAGCCGGGCTGTTTTTGTCGACGATCGTCAAAAGACCAAAGCCTGTCACCATTTTCTCCATCGGACTTGTATTGATCCTGTATTTTGTTTATACGATCTCAAAGATCACCGACAGCGTTTCAAACATCGGCTATCTGAGTCCTTTCAAATTCGTCAATCTGGATGTTACTAATCCTTCTTACGGGGTTGACCTTTTGAACCTTCTCTATTTCACAGGCATATCGCTGTTGCTTATATTCCTGTCATACAGGCTCTATCTGCGCCGGGATATATATACGTAAATTACCTTCAACCTCAACTTGCGATTGCCAGTCAAGCTTGTGTTGAACAAAATACCGGGATCACAGGTTAACCTGAAGTAATTCAGACGATTTTCCTCAGGAGCTACAAATATTTTCCAGTGAAGCAGTCATGTTTTATATTCACCCTGTTTCTGAACCTTGCTATCTCATCGTGCCTGGATGGAAATTGCCCCTGGAAATCTGAACCATCCTGGTTTGATTTTCTGCAAACTGATACACTGAAGGAGAACAAAGGTCTTTTTAATGGAAGAGTATGGAAAAATATGTATTTCAGGGTAATTGAAAGTCCTTTTCTATTCTCAATGGAACATTTGCCGGGATCTGTTACAATGAACGGAAAAACATTTGATAATATAAAAATCAGGTATGATATTTATAACGATGAGCTCCTTACTCCGTTCAGCTCCGCCGGAATCCTGCAACTTAATAAGGAAATGGTGGATAGTTTTTCCATCCTCTTTCAAAATAACAGGTATCGTTTTATCAGGCTACCGGAGGACAGCTTAATTGGTTTGAAAGGGTTTGTTAATGTTGTTTATAAAGGCAAAACTGCGCTTTATATCAAATACATTAAAAAGATCGAATATCTGGCAGTGGAAGGTAAATATGATAAGTTTTATCAGGTAAGCAGGATCTATCTGGTTAAGGACAACATTGTCAGTCTGATTAACAGTAAGAGTGATTTTTTCAGTGCTTTGACTAAAGACAAATTACTGTTAAAAAACTTTATTCGAATAAATCAACTGATAATCTCAACGAAAGATCCCGGGAGTTTTGTTCCGGTCCTCCGGTATTTTGATTCGGTTAATCAATAGACCCGTTTTGTGAAACGAAAGATCTTCATAGTGCTTTTATTTCTATCCCTGGTTTGTCAATCAAAGGCTCAGGAAAAGATTAGAATTCCTGCCGGTAATCAGGGATTGTCATTTAAGGAATTTGTTTTGGTCACTCAGAATCTGCTGAAGATAAAATTCTATTATAAGAATGAATGGGTAGAAGGCCTGAGACTGGGTGACTACCCGGGCGACTTAACATTACCGGAATTATTGGATACACTCTTCAGCGGAATTTCAATCTATTATTACATTGATAAATCCGGAAATGTGGTACTGACAAAAGACTTTGCGGTTAAATTTCCCGATAAGACTGTCAGCGGGAAACCTGACTATATTTCGGCTTCCGGTTCCCCGGTTTCAGAAGAAAGGCAGCAGGTCGGAAACATAGCTGTGAAAATCGGAAATCCTGCAGAGAAAAATAAACCTGGGAATGTAAGCATCTCAGGATATATCAAAAACATCGATTCAAAGGAACCCTTATCAGGAGCAACCGTTTTAATCAATAAATCCGGGACCGGAACTATCTCAAACCAGTTTGGTTTTTATACGTTGTCTTTAACCCGCGGAATGCATACACTCCGGTTTTCATTTCTCGGGATGAGGGAAAAAACAATTGACATCGACCTTTACGGAACGGGAGAATTGAATGTTGAAATGAATAGTATACTGATCCCGATAAAGGAGGCTGTCGTTTATGCTCAGAAAAATATATTACTGCAGCGGTTTGAGGTTGGGGTGGAGAAGGTCAACATGACCTCTTTCAGATTGTCTCCAAACTCATTGGGGGAATCGGATATTTTAAAAAATATAATATTAATGCCTGGTGTTCAGTCTGTTGGAGAGGGGTCAGCAGGATTTAACGTAAGAGGCGGCTCGGCCGATCAGAACCTAATTCTTCTTTATGGAGCCCCTGTCTACAATTCTTCTCATTTTTTTGGATTCTTTTCGGCAATCAATTCCGACATAATAAAGGATGTCACCCTCTATAAGGGCGGAATCCCCGGCAGATATGGAGGAAGGATCTCATCAATACTTGACATCGGAACAAAAGACGGAAACAGGAAAGAATTTGCGGGCAGCGCAGGAATAAGTCCGATAACTACTCACATATTAATAGAAGGCCCTTTAATCCGAGATACCCTTACCTATATTCTAACCGCGCGAACTACTTATTCAAACTGGATATTCAGATTGCTTAACAGGCCTGCTTTTCAAAACAGCATAGCATCATTCCACGATATAAACGGTAAGATAACCTATGACTTAAATGATAACAATAAAATAAATATATCGGCATACAACAGTCACGACCTTTTCCGTTTGCATTCCGATACCGCATACAGTTACAGCAATAGCATTTTTGCACTTAACTGGCGTCATTTTTTCACAAACAGGTTGTTTTCATCCCTTTTAATTAATAACAGCTCCCATAAATTTGAAGTTTCGAGTCAGAGTGTTGCTGCGGAGGCATTTGCGCTTTCTCATAAAATAAACAGCACCGGTATCAAAGCAGATTTTAACTGGTTTCTCAGTAGAAATGAGCTTAATTTCGGACTTGACCTTACAAGATATTCCGTATCACCCGGAAGTTACCTGCCAAAAAGCGATTCATCGAATGTAATACCCCATACGCTTGAAAAAGAGCGGGCATTTGAGGGGGCATTATATATCGATGACAAATTAACCCTGACAAATTTTTTATCCATAAGTATTGGCTTAAGATTTTCAACATTTTACTCCCTGGGCCCACGAACTATTATGTCCTATGATCCCGGATTCTCAAAAAGCCTTGCTACAGTTATCGATACCCTTCATTATGGGAAGGGGAAGATCATCGGAAAATATTCAGGTCCGGAGTTCAGAGCCTCATTGAATTTCAGGATTTCAGACAGGAATTCGTTTAAGATAAACTATAACAGAACAAGGCAATATCTTCATCTCCTGTCGAATTCAGCCTCAATTTCTCCAACTGATATGTGGAAACTCAGTGATTACCATCTGAGTCCCCAAATCGGAGATCAGGTCGCAGCAGGTTTTTATGAAATCTTATTCAACAACAGTATAGAGGCCTCAGCGGAGCTATACTATAAATGGATGAGGAATATGGTCGACTTTAAGGGTGGGACAAATTTCCTGATGGAAGAAAACATTGAAAAAGACATTGTAAATGTAAAGGGTAAAGCCTATGGACTTGAACTGGTCCTGAAAAAAGCTGAAGGGAAAATCCGCTACAGTATCGCGTATACTTATTCAAGAACCTTCATCAGAAGCCCCGGGACTTTCACAGAAGAAATTATTAATTCCGGAAAGTGGTTCCCGTCAAATTTTGACAAACCCAACGACCTGGTTATTACATTCAATTATCTGTTCTCCCGCCGCTTCAGCTTCTCCTCAAACTATACCTTGAGTACCGGACGCCCGATAACATATCCTGTCGCGACATATCAAATGTTTAATGACGTTCTGATACATTATTCGGACAGGAACAGATACAGAATTCCTGATTATTCGCGGCTTGACTTGTCTTTGAATGTAAGAGGAAATCTGCGCTCGCATAAACTGGCTCAGCCAAATTTGACATTCTCGGTATATAATCTGCTCGGAAAGCAAAATGTTTATTCAATATATTTCAGGAAGGAGGGAGAAATCTATAAAGGATACAAATTATCAGTTTTTGCCAGGGCTATCCCTTCAGTGACATTTAATTTTGATTTTTAAGCGGAACAGGAAGACCGCATATTTATAAAATAGAGAGCCATATGAACACTTTCTTTAATTCAGGTTCATCCGGACAATCGGTCCACAGATACAAACCGACTAAAGCTCTGCTGCAATTTGTCCTGATCAGTTCTTTATTTATTACGGGCAGTTGCGTTACGGAATTTCTTCCGGATATTAAGGAGGAGAAAGAATTGCTTGTTGTTGAGGGTTTAATTTCTGATCAGCTGTTGACCTATAAAATAAACCTGTCGAAATCCCTGCCATTTGGGGAAAGAAGTGATGCAATACCCTTTACAGGGTGCATTGTTACAATTTCCGACAATTTCGGAAATCTTTACAGTCTGACAGAAAATAAACCCGGGACTTATATTACAGACTCAACGAAGTTCAGGGGAATCATAGGAAGATTGTACACTCTGCACATCAGTACGAACAACCCGGATAATAAAATTAGCTATGAGTCATACCCCATGGAAATGAAACCTGTACCTCCAATCGACAGTCTGTACTATGAAAAAATAGTCCTTAAAGAAGACCTGGACAATTTTTTTGGAATTGATGCCTGCCAGATTTACCTGGACACGCACGACCCCCAAAACAAATGCAGGTACTACAGATGGGATTACTCAGAGACCTGGGTGCTCAGGCTACTCTTTCCTGTGGAAAACATGACATGCTGGGTATCGGACAGTTCGGAAAACATTAATATAAAAAATACCGTCGCGTTTGAGGATGTCAGTATATACCGCCACCCCATAATATACATTTCAAACTTCACTGACAGGCTTAAAAAGAAATACAGCCTTGAAGTAAATCAATATTCCCTGAATGAAATTGAATACAGCTACTGGGAGAAAATGCAAAAGCTTACTGATCAGACCGGAAGCCTTTATGATGTCATTCCCTCTTCCATCCCAGGCAATATCATTTGTTTGGAGAAACCGGACGAAAAGGTTTTAGGCTTTTTCAGCGTTTCTGCAGTATCGTCCAAAAGGATTTTCATACAGGATAAATTTAAAGGCATTGTTGACCAGTACAGCCATTGTCCAACAGATACTATTTATGGGGACTATGATCCTCCGGAGTTGGGCATATCGAGGTGGGTTATTTCCGATATACCCTATCCTGCCCCCCGGACAAGAATACTTACAGATGACTTGAATTGTGCAGATTGTACAACAAGGGGAACAAAAACAAGGCCTGATTTCTGGATAGGAGAGTAATATTTGTAAAGCAATGCATATGGGAAAAAAGACAAAACCGGCCATTCTCCTGTTGACCTATATTCTGTTCATTCAGCCAGTATTTTCTCAGTTGCAGGATGGTTTTCCGGATTCCCTTGTGCAAAGATTTCTCAGGTATGTTGGTGAGGTGCCCCGGGAGGAGATCTTTATACACTCCGACAGGGAAGAATATATTTCGGGAGAGGATTTTTGGTTCAGTGTTTATTTAATTGACAGGCAGAGCTTTAAACCATCCCTCATTAGCAGGATTGTATATTTTGAACTTTTGAATCCTGAAAACATGCCGGTTGTACAAAAAAGAGTCCTTGTTGACAAAGGTTTTGGACCAGGGCATTTTATCCTGCCCGACACTTTAAGTACAGGTGCTTACACCATAAGGGCATATACGAACTGGATGAAAAATTCTCTCCCTTATAATTGCTTCATTAAGGAGATTAAGATCTTTAATGCCTTAATTAATAATGAATTTAAGGGAAAAGTATATTCGGATAAAACCAGCTGGGAGACTGGCCAAACCAATCCAATGGCAGGTAATGCCGGAGTGTCCTTGAGAGTAAATAACCTGAACCCGGAGTTTATTGAACTATTGGTCAGTGCAGATGATAATTTCAGGACGGAAAACAAGAATCTTCTCTTCATAATTATACAAACAAGAGGTAACATTAACTATGTACATAACGGAACGATGGCTGGAGCAACAACCACTACAGCTGTTCCCAGAAAAGTGTTGATTCCGGGAGTCAATCAGATTACAATTTTTAATTCGCAAGGTAAGCCTGTTTCAGAAAGGTTGATCTATACTCCTGCTGATGAAACAAGCCCCGTAACCATCAGCTCAGCCGACAGCTGCAACTTAAGGGAAAAATTCACACTCAAATTTGAGCCCGGAACAGAGGCATCAGATGCGGATAATTTAACAAATCTGAGTATATCGGTATCTCCCCGGACATGTGACAGGGAAATCACCGGTATTTGTGATTATATGCTATTTGGTACGGAATTTGGATCAATTCCATGGAATAAAATTAAGGATAAAAAGACCAGAAAGATCAATCCCGACGTGATTGACAGTCTTCTTCAAAATGTTAAAAGCAACTGGATTAGATGGGAAACGATAGTATCCGGGGAACTTCCTCATTTCAGGTACCGGTTCGAAAAAGAAGATCATTTTCTCACTGGAAAACTTTTTAAAAGCGATCAGCAGGCATTTACTTCAGCCGAAAGACTTCTACTCTGTATCCCCGGGAAAGTGGCTGGATTTCAAAATACCACGACTGACAGTAATGGTAATTTTAGCTTTAACCTCCATATCGATGAAGGACTTAAAGACTTAATTATCATGCCTGATGACATCAGTAAAAAAAGCAAATTCAGTATTGAATCATCCTTTTCCGAAAATTATCCTCAGTCGGGAACATTGATTGATTCAATTAAAAAACATATGCCTCCGCAAATCCCTGATTGGAGTGCCAATTATCAGGTGAGGAAAATCTACGGTATTGCCTCTGATGGAAGCCTGCTGAAACCGGTTTTTCCACCGCTTAAACCAATAAGATTCTACGGAAAACCCGACATCGAGTTGATTATGGCCGAATACGTCAAACTGCCACAAATGGAGGAGGTCTTTTTTGAAATTTTACCTGATGTTTCCCTGAAAATGAGAAATTCCTCATATGAAATATTAATAACTGAACGTGTTGATGACGATCTGAATGTTTTTTCACCTTGTTTAATGATAGATGGAGTAATAATAAAAGATCCCTCGTTAATAGTCAATCTTGATCCCGAGATTGTTGAAAAAATTGATGTAATTAAAGAAAAATACCTTGCAGGAGACTATTTTTTTACCGGCATATTAAATGTAATTACCAGGTCGGGAGATTTCAGTTGTGTTTCACTCCCTGACTATATGGTCCGATTACCCTACCGAGTGATAGATCCGGTAAGCTCATTTGCTTCATTTGATTATTCATCTCCTGAAATGAAGGATAGTCCGATACCTGATTTCAGAAATACCCTGTACTGGAATCCATCCCTGAGACCTGATAAGGAAGGCGCTTTCAGGGTTGAATTCTGGACATCGGATGTTGAATCTGAGTATGAAATTATTATACAGGGAATTACACCCGAAGGGAAACTAATTTACCAAAAGAAAACCTTCAGGGTAGAATAGATGCCAACCTGCATATGCAGCCAATCCTTTCAAGGTCTTAATATATTGTAATTGGTACAAGTCAGGTGTTATAATTCCAGGCTTCAAAAGAACCGTCATTTTGCCAATAGAATTTTTACACGATTATTAAGGACCGAAGGTATAATCGACTGTTTCAAAATACTCCAGGATTGTAACGTCACCGGTAGAATCAGCAATTTTAATTTTCAATTGATCCACTACCATTTCCGATTCGCCGGAAGTAATTGTAAAAGTTACATCCCTGCTTCCCGTACCTTTAAATAAGGGAGAAGAAGTATAGGAATATTTTGGTGAGATTAACCCGTCGGAATATGGCATAACCCATATTCTGACACCTTCAGGTTCCAAAACTTCATAATCATATGAAATTGTAACTCTTTGTCCAAATGAAAGAGATGCCGGCGATTGAGGGTTAATTGTAACAATGGTTACCTTACTGGCCGCTTCAGGGTCATCATTTTTGCTGCAGCCAAAAATTAGAGCTAACAATACCAGTAACAAAGAAGTTTTGCGCATTCTTCTTATAAAGTGCTTGCTGCCTTCAATTGATTTCATCTTTTTAAGCTTTAAAGTTCCTGTCTCCGTACTTAGAAAAATTCTTCTCAATTAATTTTAATAGTAACATTATGTAAACATGAATTGTTCTGCAAAACCCGCTATTTCAGCAAAAAATCCATGTATTTTACTTTAAGATATTTGCGGTTTATCTGCTCTGGATATATCATACTGTTAGAGTATTGGCTGTCCATTTTTATGAAATCATCTGCGTTTCCGGTCCGGTCATTTCTGAGTTGCAGAATTTTTAAATATTAAGTATCTTAACTTCCAACTTCAATTAAACAATTTCCTGGTAATTATATCCAAATTTCAACGAGAATACACGTTATGAAAACAACAAGACGTAACTTCATCAAAACGGCTGTTTCACCGCTGATTGCTGTACCTCTGATCCTCCCTTCACGATTGTGGGCATTTCCGCCCAGCAGTCGCATTAACATGGGTTTTGTGGGGACGGGCAAGCAAACGCAATACCTGCTAACCAAATTTATGCCCCTGGCACAGGTTCTTGCTGTTTGCGACGTAGATACCACCCGCCGGACCGACGCACAACAAAGAGTTAATAAGTTCTATACTGACAATAAGGACAAAGGTGTGGCAGACTGCAGGACGTACACTGACTACCAGGAACTTATAGAGCGCAGGGATATCGATACGGTCTGTATTGCAACACCCGATCACTGGCATGCTTTGCCTGTATTGTTGTCGCTTAAAAAGGGTAAGGATGTTTACTGTGAGAAACCACTGACCCACAATATCCGGGAAGCAATTGATATCATAAATACCGTTGATAAAAACAAGCGTGTACTCCAGACCGGTTCCATGCAGCGTTCAAGCAAGGAATTCAGGATAGCATGTGAACTGGTTCGCAATGGCTGCATAGGAAAGATCGACCACGTTGAGTGCAGCTTCGGAGGACCGCCCCAATACTGCGATCTGGCAGAAGAGCCCATGGAACCGGGACTGGACTGGAATATGTGGCTTGGTCCGGCTCCATTACGTCCATATAATTCAATATTAAGCCCCCGCGGTGTGCACACACATTTCCCGCTCTGGCGATCCTACAGGGAATATGGAACGGGAGACGTCGGTGACTGGGGCGCCCATCATCTTGACATAGCACAATGGGGACTCGGAATGGATGAAAGCGGTCCCGTTGAGCTTAGTTTGGTCAATAATGAGGCTGTGCTGGTATATTCGAATGGCATTCCGGTGTTCCACAAAAAGAGTGGTTTTGGCATTCACTTTTTTGGCAGCGAGGGAGAAGTTATGGTAAACAGGGGCAGATTCAGGGTGATAGTCAAAGGCCAGACAATTGCTTCCTATGCCGGTACGGAAAACAAAGAGACTACCTGCCAGGCAGAGGTCGATAAAGCTGAAAAGCTTCTCCTGAAGGATGCGGGAATCAGGCTTTATGAAAGCAATTCACACTACGAAGATTTCCTGTCATGTGTCAAAAGCCGCAAAAAACCTGTTGCAAGTGAACAGATCGGAGGCCGTACAGTCATTTCCTGTCACCTCATAAATCAGCTTTATTTCAATAAGTCTGATATTAAATGGGATCCTGTCAGGTTCAGCTTTACCGGAGGTACAGGTGATCCTGTCTGGCTTACTGACAACTACAGGGATTGGAATAAAGCGAAATAATTCCACCAGGATGAAAGCTGATGTGGACGGACTTGTTCCTGTTCATGAAAATCCCTGCATTTTTTTATTTGAAGTTTTCAAGTAATTCCAGGATGCACCCAATTTCATTTGAACTGTCGATATAATTGTAAGCTCCCCCATCCCAGCCGCCTCTCTGAATTGTCGGCATATTAACCGATGAAAATTCTTTTTCAACCCGGTCAATATCCTTTACCTGAAAAGCTATGTGGTGAACGCCTTCCCCATTCTTCTCAAGGTATTCCTGCCAGGTGCTTTTCCCTCCAAGAGGCTGAATCAACTCGATTTGCAGATTGTCCATAGCAAAAAAGGCAAGTTTCGCTTTTGCATCAGAGGGATTTCCTTTATAAAGTGTTGGCCGGGAAAAGTGAGATTCTGCAACACTCACCTCAGGGGCCGTTACTCCTAACATTTGAGCCCAGGCAACTCGGGCTTTATCAATGTCTCTCACAATTATTCCTACTTGTGTAACTTCTTTTGAAGCTATCAGGGATTCAGTCTGACTCTTTTCTATTGAAAAGAAAGAGACAGAAATAAGGCTTATTGCCAGAACCAGGATCAGAATATTCTTTTTCATGGCTGCAGGATTTTTGTTAAATTAATTTGTTTTTAGTTCTTTTCTCCATTGTAAAAGTATGAACATTTCCTCATTTTAGTTCCTAAAATAAGCGGGCATTAAAAAACTCCTCCCCAGGTTTCGCCGGGGGTTATTCATATCACCACTGTCGTGGTTCCTGCTTTGTTTAAAAAAGGCCACTTCGTGGCTTTGGATTCTATAAATCGATGATCGCAAAAGTAGATGTGAATAATTATGTATTGAAAGTATTACAGTTAAAGTAATACGTATTATAATACATATTTCTTTAAATTTAAATACGTATTATAATACGTATTTCCTTTGATTGGGAAGTGCTTCTGTATGCCTGCATAAGAGATGATGAGATTCCATTACGTCGGAATGACAGGTTCGGTATTGCCGGTTGGGAAGAGTGACAGGTATTATGCCCGCCTGCTTTTTAACATTCCGTTACACGCCGGATGATTAAAATTTAGTAAC
>Ga0105095_10000052_pt1 | contig 39627 bp, 32 predicted proteins | sample PPLLak2March2015_2_FD_79180 | JGI IMG/M metagenome (GOLD analysis project Ga0105095, IMG submission 79180) | Freshwater sediment microbial communities from Prairie Pothole Lake near Jamestown, North Dakota, USA - PPLs Lake P8 Core (3) Depth... | ecosystem: Environmental > Aquatic > Freshwater >...
CGCCTTTGTCCACGGGGCAGACGAGGATCGCTGCCAGATCGGGGTGGATGAGGCTCATGTTCGATCCAGGAGTATGGACTCGACCCTATCGACCGCCTCTTTGACGGTCTCTGGATTGGCGGCCTCGACATTGAGCCTGAGAAGGGGCTCGGTATTCGAGGGGCGGAGGTTGAACCAGGCATCGCCAAGGTCGATGCTGAGCCCGTCGAGGTGATCGATCTCTGACTGCTGGAAGGCGGACTCGACTCGAGCCATCGCGGCCCTTGGATTCTCCACCTCGAAGTTGATCTCCCCTGAGGAGGCATAACGCTCGACGTCTCGGCGGAGAACCGAGAGCGGCCGCCCGTCTTCGGAGATGACCCTCATCAGGATGAGCATGGCGAGCATCCCCGAGTCGGCGCGGTAGTTGTCGAGGAAGTAGTAGTGGCCACTGTGCTCACCACCGAACACCGCTCCGGACTCGGCCATCACCTGCTTGATGTAGCTGTGGCCCACCCTGGTCCGAATCGGGACGCCGCCCGCCTCCGTGACGATCTCGGGCACCGACCGCGACGTGATCAAGTTGTGGATGATGGGTGCCCCGGGCCGTCGACTCAGCATCCATCGGGCGATGAGTGCGGTGACCGTGCTTCCACTCACCGGGGACCCCTCGTCGTCGATGAAGAAAGCCCGATCGGCATCTCCGTCGAATGCAACTCCCAGATCCGGCTTCTCCCGGGTCACCTTTGCGATCAAGTCCTGCAGGTTCTCCAACTGGATCGGATCCGCAGGATGGTTGGGGAAGGTGCCGTCGGGCTCGAGATAGAGACCGTCGAGGGAAGCACCGATACGGTCGAACACCTTCGTCACGGTCACACCGGCCATGCCATTGCCGCCATCCACGGCGACCCGCAGTGGCCCGATCGTCGATGGGTCCACGATGCCGAGGAGATGGGTGACGTAGTCGTCGACCGCGTCGACCTTCCGGATCGACCCGCGCGCCATCGACTCGGTGGCATTCCCGGCGACCACGAATGCCTTTATCTCCTCGAGCCCGGTGTCGGCGCCGACGGGGGCCGCACCGGCCCGGCAGAGCTTCAGACCGTTGTATTGAGGAGGATTGTGCGACGCGGTGATGACCGCTCCGGGAACACCATGTTTGCCCGAATAGAAGTAGATGAGATCGGTCGGCACCTCGCCCAGATCGATGACATCCGCCCCGGCACCGGTCAGGCCCGAGACCAGCCCCTCGAACAGCACCCCGGAAGATTCACGACAGTCCCGTCCCACCGCGATGTCGCCCTTGCCGACCAGCTCGACGAAGCCGCCACCGATCATGCGATACAACCCGGCATCGAGCTCACCATTGTCAGTGCGCCCGCGCACGTCATAAGCCTTGAAGACGGCGTCAGGATTCATCGGTGCGATGAAGTGTAGGGGTGGGCCTAGGTCTTGCTCATTCCTACACTCCGCGACTCCGATGAGCCCTACCTTCTCGATCGTGGTGCCCGTGTACAACGAGGCGGCCTTCATCCCGGTGGCACTCCCCGCCCTCATCGACGAGATGGATCGCCTGGGCAGGACCTATCGGATCATCCTCGTCGAGAACGGCTCCGCCGACAGGACCGCCGAGGCGGCCCGGCGCGCCGGCGTCGGGAAACCCGTGACGGTCATTTCGCTCATAGAGCCGGACTACGGGGCTGCGATGAGACACGGGTTCCTCGAGGCCGACGGTGATTGGGTGGTGAACTTCGACATCGACTATTTCTCGGCCAGGTTCCTCGAAAAGGTCCTCGCCCTCGACGATGTCGATCTGGTCATCGCCTCCAAGCGTGATCCGGGATCGGAAGACCACCGCCCGCCGATTCGACGGCTCGCCACACGGGTGTTCAATCTCCTTCTGCGCACGATCCTCGACTCGAGAGTGAGCGACACCCACGGCATGAAGGCCTTCCGCCGCGACTTGGTGACGGCGGTCGTGCCGGAAGTGGTGAGCCGCAAGGACCTCTTCGACACCGAGCTCGTGGTGCGGGCGGAGAGGGCCGGATACCGAATTGCGGAGGTGCCGGTGGTGGTCGAGGAGATGCGTGCGGCCAGGTCATCGCTGGTCAAACGCGTTCCCAGGACGATCCGCGGGCTTCTGCTGATCCGAAAGGCCCTGAGGGAGGAACCACTAGGCCTGGCGGCGACGCACGCCCCAGATGGCGACGCCGACTAGCCCGACCAGCCCGATCAACGTGCCGACCTTGCCCCCGGTCTCGGCCCAGGTGTCCTGGAACTCGATGGTCACGTCCTCGTCGGTCGGCACCACGACCATCAGGGAAGGTGCTGCCCGCCACGGACCATCAGCGCCCTCGGCCACCCAATTGGGGAAGTAGGAGACTTTGACCAGATGGGGAATCCCGACGGCCGACGTCGTGAACGAGATACGGTCGTTCTCCAAAACGATGTCGCTGACCGCATCGGCCGGAGTGCCCAGAGCGACATCGGGTCGCTCGTCGATCGACTCGATCCTCGGCCACTCCGCCGGACCGTCGGCGACGACCCACCGGTCGAGATTGTCGACGTCCTCGTACCAGTCCAGCGCCATGTCGAAGAAGCTCGGCAGCATCTGCCCATCTGCCCCGGTGACCGTGTCCGACCCGGTCAGAGAGTCCAGCACGCTGTGCTCGGGGACGTCATAGACGGAGGGGAGCATGGTCGCCGCTTCGACAAGCTGGGTCTCGGGTAGTCGGTAGATCGTGAAGGGGCCGGTGGTGACCAGCTTGGTCAACTCCGAGAAGCCGTCGGCCCGCTCGGTCGCTTCGGGGGTGAACGAGACGTAGTAGGTGACCCCGAAAAGCTCTAGATGCTTGATCCCCCGGTCCATCTCGCCGGTGTGATAGGTGAGCCCCGGGATCGGGTTGGAGGGATGCTCGGACATCTCAGACGAGTTGATGAAGTGGAAGGGAGTGGTGAGGGAAGACTCGAAGAAGAGCCCCTCCATCGATGGATGTGAGCCCTCGGTCCAATACGGGATGAGCATCGGCGACATGGGAGTCCCGAACTCGTTCAAGTCCTTGTTTGCCTCCCAGTGAACCCGACCATCGGGCAGGGCGTCGATCTCCCCCATCAACTCCTCGTACTCCGGCCAACGGGGCTTCGACTCGTATCCCGAGTAGTTCCACTTCGACCAGCCGTCGATGTAGGTCACGCTGGACAGCGACCCGAGGACAACGAGGCTGACCAGGGTCGCGGTCAGAACGGTGCGGGTCGGCATGTTCGGCTCCCAACTGAAAGAGACACCGATCAGCAGGGCACCGGCAAGGCCCACAGGCACCCAGGCCCACACCGGGAACTCGGTCGAATCGATGACCAAGGCGCAAGCCACCACCGTGACCATCGCGATCAGTGCCCGGGGAAAGTGTGTCGAGATCCGAGACGGCAACCTGCGTGAAAGCCAGATGATGGCTGCGCCGGCCCCGACAGCGGCGAAGAATGCGACCCCGAAATACCAGTACGGGAGAAGCCGGCCATTCCACAGTTTCCAACGCTCCCCACCGAACACCCCCGGAAAGAGCTCGGGCATGATGTTGGGAAGCGGGAAGTAGATGACTGGCAAGAGAGTCGCGGCGAGAAGGGGCGCGGATCTCGAGGTGCGGCGGGCCAGCCAGATCGCACCGGGGATGGCGAGGGGGAGGAGCAGCCAGATCTCGACCGGGAAGATCTCCTCCCAGCGGGAGAGAGGTGTCCAGGCCATGTCGGAGGTCAGCCCGATCCGGGCCGCCAGCGGCAGCGCCCAGAAAGCGGCGATCGTGAAGCCCCACACCCAGATGGCGAGCGTTCGCCAGAACCCCTTCCGCCAGGGCAAGACGAACAAAGAGGCGAAGATGATCACGAGGGTGGTCAGCACATGGGAGAGGGCAGTGGCCGCGAGGACCAGGGCAGCCCATTTCAGGTAGCGACGATCGTCGCGGACTGCGCGGATGAGCAGTCCGAGGTAGAAGAGAGACAACGCGAACGACCACGAATAGGAGAACTCCCCGGCCAGAGTCGAGGCAACGTTCCCGCCATAGATCGAGTAGCTCTCGTAGAACGCAAACACGACCCCCGAGCCTGCGGCGACGAGTGAGATGTTCCTGCCGAGACGCATGGAACGGGCCAGGTAGTAGGCAGCCGGCGGCGTGGCGAGCAGTCCGATGACGGTGACGACCTTGAATGCCACCCCGTAGGGGAGGAAAAGGTCGAGCAGGACGATGGTCAGCGAGGGCAGCGGGAAGTAGAAGTAGAACGCGGGAAAGCCGGCAAACCAATCGTTGGACCAGCCGAGGATCCTCCCCTCTGGCAGAAGGGTGTCTCTCAAGAAGGCGGGGCCCAGGACATGGGCACCCATGTCACCACCCGACGGTGTGGTGGACGAGACGATCCACCATGGGTTCATCACCACGAGGATGACCATCGAGATCCCGGCCAGAGTGAGAACGATCGGCCAGGAGCTCTCCCTGGCCAGGGGTCGTGACGACGTCACGCCCGGTGCTGTCGGACGATCTCCAGAACCTGAGAGATGTCGATCTCCACGCCATCGCGGTTCCACCACTTCTCCTCGCAGTTGTGGCAGGCGAAGAAATGCACCTCGGTCCCATCGGGCAGGATGTGCTCTATTTCGATCACATCAGGTTGTGAGCACTGGGGGCAGTTCATCTCGTCTCGACGCTCGGGTAGCCGGAATATCGTAAGGCCAGTTGGCCGCTACAACAACGCATCCTCATCGAGAAGACGGCCGAGATATCTGCTCCTTCTCTTGCCGTCCTCGGTCCAATAGGCGTACCAATAGGGGCCGTGAGGGCACTGCGTGCACCCGGTCTTGCCACATCTCACGCTCTGCTGACGCAGTCTCACTTCGGGCTCGACTTCGCCGGAGAGAGCTCCGGACCGCTGCAGCTGGGCACGAGTCAAGATGAGCAAACGACGGAGGTCGTGCTCGTCGAGATCCCTGACCGCGTCCAACAGATCGCGGTCGAGGGCCATCAGGCCACGGAAAGCGGGGCGAACAGCCGGGTCACGGTGCGGCGATCGGTGAGGGTCCAGCCCTGCGGGGGGATCATTCGGTCGGCATGATCGGCGCACATGGCGTACCCATGCGGCTCCATGCCATTGACCAGATCATCCATCCAGACTGCACTGTCACCATAGGAGAAGGTCATCGCGGCGGCGGCCGGCGAGCCACATCGGGCACAACTGAGAACCATCGGAGGCACGCTAGGAGTCACGCCGCTCCCATTCAAGGACCCAAGGTCCTGAGGGCGTATCGCGGCCTCCCCGGATACACCGTTGCCAATCCGTTGTCGGACACCAGGACCGTGGCCGGCACGGTCTCGATGCCCAGGTCGCGAAAGGCCTCAGGGGAGTCCTCCCATCGGATCTCCGTGAACCCCCCGGGGCCGCCCGTGGCCTGCTCGACGGCCTCCCGCGCCGGCCCACAGTCGAGGCAATTCCCCGATGAGAACAGGTAGATGCCAGGGGCGAGACTGCTGGGACCGGCATCGATGGGCCGGGTCTTCTCCCTACGGCGGATCACTAGAGACGTCACGATCGCGGCCGAGAACGTGACGGCGATCAGCCCGACCCTGAGCCAAACATCACTCATCGATCAGCGGCGCCCCAACGCTGTAGGCGGTTGCGGTCCCCACAGACGTGACCCACATCGGCACCAACAGCCCCTCACCGCTCACGGTGTAGGCGTTGGCAGACGGCGCGATCGATGCGAACTCCAACACCGACCCGGCGTCCACCGGAGGTTGCTTGACGACGGACTGCTGCCCGAGAGCCGTGATGACAACATTCGTCTGCTCCAGCCCCGCGTTGAGCACGACGAGCCGACCGGTCCCACCTTCCGCAAGCCCTGCGCCTGGCAGCAGCCAACGGGAGGCCGTGACGGTCGAGCCCGTCGTCACTGCAATGCCCCCCTCCTCCCCCACCAGACGGAGAAAGACCGCAACTGGCTGGGTCGCCACAACCCGAAAGGCCGATGCCCCTTCTCCGGCCACATCCACACTGATGTCCGTATCGCCATGAGCAGGCACAACGCCTTCGGCAAATGCCTCGACCAGGCCGTCCGGCCCGTACACATCGACCTGATACTCGACATCGCTGCCCACGCCCGTGGAAATGACGATCTCCCCGGCCCCGCCCGACGGGACGGGGACATACCAATCGGGTGCCGGCGCAACGGCGTTCCACAGCGCGACATCGCCGGAGGTCACGATCCGCCCGATTGCCAGGGCGCTGCCACTGGCAACCTGGATGGAGACCGCCAGCGACTCTCGTCCTGGGAGGATCTCGTCCATGTCGACCACAACCGAGGAACGGGAAGGCACGGTGATGCCCCGAAGCTGGGGAGCCGACTCGAGCCCGGACTCGGAGCGCACGGTGAGATCGACCACCGCCTGACCGGAGTAGGGGTTCATCAACTGGATCTCGTGTTCCTGGTCACCGGTCGTGGATCCACCGGCGAGGAGCATCTCCGGAGCGGGAGTCGCAAGACAGGTCTCGTGAGCCACGGACCCGGCACCGGTGAAGATCGACCCGCTCGCGGCCTCCGCATCGGGCAACTCGAGCAGACCACCCGCCACCCCTACGGCTGCCACATCGACAGCCTGGATGGCAGCGGATCCAGGGCCCCCGGTCTGGAAGGACGTCGAACCGGCGACGGCGCCCCCGGCAAAGACCGTCAGCTGGCCGCCACCATCGACGTTCGACGCCACCGCGATGGTGGTGTTGCGCCCACCTCCCTCCTCGACCGGGCAGACCGAAACCGAGGGGAAATCGACAGCCGCCACGGGAGAAGTCACCGGGGCCACGGGCTCGGGCAACACCACGGATGCCGCGGCGAGACCGGCAACGATGAGGGCGAGGAGTGCCCTGGTCATCGCCTGACCTTTCCCCATCCCAAGAGCACGAGCGCTACCAGGAAGAGACCGGCGGACACATATGGGCTGAGCGCCAGGTAACCGCCACCCGAGAACATCGCGGTGCCCCGGCTAGCCCCAACCGTCAGGTGCCATCCGTCCGATTCCGGTTCGGGCTCCCAGCCGCCGGCGTGATTGATCGCGATGGATACCCTCCCCGGGTCGACAGGTCCGGCGAAGCCCGATCCTTCGCGAGCCCAAACGAGATCTCCCTCGCCCGCCGCCAGGGGCATTGCCCCAGGGTTCTCGTACACCTTCGACTCTGTCATCAACGGGGTGGGCACCAGGTCCAATTGCGACTGGAGGATCTGGTCGAGCGGTGACTCCGGGCCGGCGACCACCACCCAATGGATGGCGAACTGAGAGAGCAGCCTGCCCGGACGAAGCTCGGCACCTGTCGCGATCCGACCTATGGTCTCGTCCAGAAGATCATCACCTGTTCGTGCCGTTGGCAACCAGGCCTCGTCGATCGTGGTGCCGGTCCCATCCAGTGTCCGGTACCAGAATCCGGGCCCGGGCCGCGCCTCCCCCGGTATCAAGTCGCGATCAACCGAGATGACGAGGACCCTTCCCGGCCCTGCCTCGCCGGCCAGGGTGTTGGCGAAACCCAGACTGTCGTTGATGTCACCATCGGGCAGCCCCAACCGCCCGTTCAGCAACCCTCCAATCGACAATGCCAGGATGGCCACGGCGCTCAAGGCGCTGAGGAGACGACGAGGCTCGATGCTGAGGTGATCGAGGGCGGCCGCCACGACGATGGCCGCCCCAAACGAGGCGAGCAACAGGGCCGCCTCTTCCACGCCGGGCCCGCCGTAGGGAATGCGAGCCAGGATGAGCCCCGAAAACCCCAGAACCGCCCCAAAGAACCCAAGCCGCCGCACTCGCCCCTCGATCAGCGTCAATGGGAGCGCTGCTGCAGCGATGAGGATCGGCCACCACCCGGTGACTGCTAGGCCGAGCCGACGATCGAAATCGACCAGCCAGCCCCGATCGTCGTATACGAATCCGACAGCGACCGCTCCGGCGAGGAGACTGACGACAGCCAACCGAAGTGAGGATCTACTTCCGCCGACGATCCTCCACAAGATGGCCACGGCAAGCGGAACCGCTCCCAGCACCGGCGCGACAGCCGTCAGCAAGAGAGCCCACACGAGGACCCACCCAATGTGGCTCAGCCAGCTCCGCGCCCGGTCGGTCGGATGCAGGAAGATCGACCTCACCGTCCACGGCAGCAATCCTGCGGCCGCGAGCGCCAGCCACGAGCCCGAGCCGACGACGAGAGCCGTTCCGGGGCCGGCGAGAAGGACCAGCCCGGAAAGGTACCGGCCCGGTCCCCGGAATCCGAGCCGTCCAGCAAGCCTCCCCATCCCCAGGACTGCGAGCACAGCGAACAGAACCGTGACGACGGTCCGTGCCGCGCCTTCGAACCCGAACCAGAGCGTCGAGATGAGTGCGGTGAACCCGACCGACGGGTGCACCGCGTCCGGAGATCCGAGCCCGGCATCGTTCCAACCGGCGAAGAACCGCTCGGAGGCGACGGAAGGCGCCTCGAACGGAAAGCTGAAACCGACGTTCGGCACACCCGAGAACAACAGTGACCACGAGCCGATTATGACTACAGCGGCCGCGAGCACCGCACCCCAGATCCCGGGGCTCGCCCACACACGTCTCGTCCCACGAGCCAGAGCCTGGTCGTCGTCGAACACGGAGAGGATTCGGTCGGTGATCTCCGATCCCACCTCCCGGAGCATCACCGAGCCCCTGGCCTGGAACCTGAACAGCTCTTCGTCGCCGTGGGCCCGAACCGGGCGGAATCGCCTACGGGCGGAGATCGTGGACGGTAGATGCCAGAAGTTCCAAATCCAGGTAGCGGCATGGTGCGCAGCGGGCCGCCAACGGAGCAGGAGGAGGTTCGCCACCGAGTCGATCAAGGAGACGAGGATCTTGAACGGGATGACCCACAACAGCGTTATGAGCCGGTAAGCCTTGAGCATCGCCCTCAGCCGTCCGGCCTCCTCTCTCCAGCCTCGCCCTCTCTCCTCGCATCGCGCCTGGTGATAAACCTCCGATGAGGGCACCGAGATGACCCTCCCTCCGGCGAGCCTGACTCTCTGTGAGAAGTCGAGACCTGCAGCCCCCGGCTCCATCAGGTCGTCGAGACCTCGCAGGCCCTGGGCAAGATCGCGACGCACCAGCATCGACACCGATGACACAAAGGCCACTTCACGGACGACGTCGTACTGCTGAAGATCGATCTCGCCCTCATCGAGGCCCGAATAGGGGTCGCCGAACACATCGGTGGCGCTCCCGATCGACTCCAATTCGTCGGGGGTGCCGGCAAGGAGCAGCTTGGACCCGCCAAGCGATGCCTCGTTGCGCTCGACTTCTGAGACGAGGGCGGAGAGAGCGTCGGGCCGTGGTCGAGCGTCGGAATGGAGTATCCACAGGTATTCGACCTCCGCTCCGGCGCCGGCGATGGCCTCCTCGAGCGATGGGGTCAAGACCACTCCGGATGGGACGTCGACCCCGCTCTCCGAGACAACGACCACCTCGCGGATCGCGCCATAGACTTGCCGGTCTACCGTGGCGAGCGCGGCGCCCAGGTCGGCGCCCTCCACCAGGGTGACAATCACCTTGATGCGAGGCGCATCCGGCGGCGCATCAGGTATCGATTCCTCCGCGACCTGCGGAGCTGGGGCATTGGTCATGCGGGAGGACATTGTGAACCGGACCGCATCGCTGAGCAATATCGAGGGAGCGGATGAAGGTCGTAGAGCTGTCCGGCGGCGTTGGCGGGGCGCGGATGGCGCTCGGGCTGTCTGCGATCGATGGCATCGACCTGACAGTCGTCGTGAACGTCGCTGACGACTTGCCAACACATGGTCTGTACGTGAGCCCGGATCTGGACACGGTGATCTACACGCTGGCCGGGATGGAGGGGCCACACGGATGGGGCAGGGCTGGTGACTCCTTCGTCACCAACACCGAACTGGCCAGGTTCGGCATGAACAACAGCTTCCAGCTCGGCGACCTCGATCTTGCCTTGAAGATCTACCGGACCGAACGTTTGGGCATGGGTGACTCGTTGAGTGCGATCACCGACACGGTGCGGGCCCGTTTCGACATCGCAGCCAGGGTCCTCCCCGCGACCGATGACCGGGTCCGCACCGTGGTGACCACCACCGACGGGCTCGTCCTCAGCTTTCAGTCCTATTTCGTCGACCGTCGGCACCGCGATCACGTCGCGCGTCTCGAGTACGAGGGTGCCGCGTCGGCCGTGCCCGCCCCGGGGGTCATCGAGGCGATCGCGTCGGCCGACATCGTCTTGATCGCCCCGTCCAATCCTCCTCTGTCCGTATGGCCCATACTCGCCATCAGTCCGATCGAGAGCATCGTCCGGGAGCACTCGCGCGTCGTGGCGGTTAGCCCACTGATCGGCGGTAGGGCCGTTAGAGGCCCGGCGGAGGCCGTGATGTCCGACCTGGGGCTCGGAACGGGGACCACGGCAGTACTCGCCAGCTATCGCGGGCTCATCCAGCACCTGGTGGTGGACACCGCCGACTCCAGCGAGGCAGGGATGCGCGACGGCGTGTCTGTGGTCGCAATGGACACGCTGATCCCGGGGCGGGTCGAGGCCGAGCGCCTCGCGCTGGGGATACTGGGCCTGTGACCCTCGAGATCTTCCCGCTGCTCGGGATCGGCTTGGTGAAACCAGGTGACGAGGTGACCGACATCCTGGAGCCGGCCCTCCAGCCGTTGCAACCAGAGGCAGGGGACGTGCTGGTGGTCACACACAAGATCATCTCCAAGGCGGAAGGCAGGGTGGTCACAGTCGAGGGGGACGAGGAGGCATTCAAACGGGCATTGGTCGAGACCGAGGCCGTGGCCATTGTCAGACGACGCGGGAATCTGGTCATCGCCGAGACCAAACACGGGTTCATCTGCGCCAACGCCGGAGTCGACAGATCCAATGCCGTCGGGGGCACGATGATCCTCCTCCCCGAGGATCCCGATCGTTCGGCACATCGGATTCGAATCCGGCTTCAGCGCAGCTTCGGCGTCGATCTTCCCGTCATCATCAGCGACACCTTCGGCCGTCCTTGGCGACGGGGCTTGACCGACATCGCCATCGGTGTGTCGGGCCTGGAGGCGGTCTTGGACCTGAAAGGCTCAACCGATTGGATGGGACGTGAGCTCGAAGTCACCGAGATCGCAGTCGCCGACGAGCTGGCCTCGGCCGCCGACCTGGTGATGGGGAAGTCCAGCGGGATACCGGCCGCACTGGTACGTGGTTATGACGGCCCTCGGGGCGAAGGGCGGGGACGCGACCTGGTCAGATCGCCTGACGAGGATCTCTTCCGTTAGGTCCGTGCCGGTCTATTGCCGGCGGACCTCGCCTTTCGGGTCAGGGCAGGGCTCCATCGGGAAGCCTTCGCCATCCTCACACGTCGGGCAAACAGACGCCGCTCGGCCGGACCAGACCGGTCAGGCCCCGGGGCGCCCCAGACCCCAGTAGTCGAGCCCGACGGCACGCACCGCCTTCGGGTCGAGGAGATTACGGGCATCCACCACCCGGTGACCGCGCATCACCTTCCGGACCGAGCCCATGTCGATGGCTCCGAACTCGGGCCATTCGGTCGCGATGAGCAGGACATCGGCATCGGTGGCGGCCGCAATCGGGTCCGGTGCCATGGTGAGCAGATCGGTGGATGCCTCGGGGTCATAGGCGACGACTTCTGCGCCATCCGCCTGGAGCAACGCAGCGATCCGCACCGCCGGCGACTCCCTGACATCGTCGGTGCCTGCCTTGAAGGCGACACCCCACATGCCAACGCGCCGGCCCCGCAGCCCACCTCCGGCAGCCTGCCGCACCTTGTCGGCGACGCGACGTCTCTGCTCTTCGTCGGCCTCGATCACCGCACGAAGCAGCTGGAAGTCATAACCCGCATCCTCTGCCACCGCGATCAGGGCCGAAGTGTCCTTGGGGAAGCAGGATCCGCCGTAACCCGGGCCGGGCTGCAGGAAGTGGGGACCGATGCGATGGTCCATGCCGAGACCCTGCACGACATCGAGTATGTCGGCACCGACGGCCTCGCACACATTGGCGAGAGTGTTCACAAAGGTCAGACGCGCGGCCAGGTAGGCGTTGGAGGCGTACTTGATCATCTCGGCAGAGGTTGGGTCCGTGATGACCACTTGGGTCTCGAGATCTCGGTACAGGTCGGCCACAACCCTGGCATCTGCCTCGTCCCAGGCTCCGACCACGACCCGGTCGGGATGGACGAAGTCATGAACGGCCTTTCCCTCCCGGAGGAACTCGGGATGGGACACGATCCTCGCCGGGCTGCCATTGTCCGCCAGCCGCTTCCTGAGCGCAGCCACCGTTCCCGGGGGAACCGTGGACTTCACCACGAAGATCGTGCCATCAGTCACTTCATTGGCCAGCTCGTCGATCACCGCGTGGACGAAGCGGAGATCAGCCCGCCCGTCCTCGGCCTCGGGAGTAGGCAGGGCAAGGAAGACCAGAGCCGCGCCCGAAACCGCTTCCTTGTTCGAGCCGTGGAAGCTGAGGAGGCCGCTCTCAGCTGTCTCGGCGAGAAGCTCGGGCAGCCCTTCCTCGTAGATCGGGACTCCCCCGTTGCGCAGCAGCTCGACCCTCTCCTCATTGGCCTCACCCAGCCGTACCCGATGGCCAAGGCCGGCGAGCCCCGCCCCCGTCACAAGACCCACGTAGCCCGCTCCGATGATTGCTATGTCCATTGGCGCTTCATGGTAGATAGCGACGATCCTGCGTCAGCCCGCGTCGGCGCCGACGATCACGATTGCGTCGTAATCGTTATCGACTTCATCGAACTCGACTACACCGAAACCGAGCTCTGCGACTATCTGCTCGCCGACAAGGCTCCCCTCGGGAGCCACGACCGTCGTCGTGTCATAGTCCTTCGTCGAGGCGTCTCCGACCGCGACGATCTCGAATCCGGCATCCTCCAGCTTCAGCGACATCTCCGCCGCCGCGCCGCTGACGCCGTTGCCGTTGAGCACCTGGACGCGGATCGGAGCGGAGGCAGTGCTCAGACCGGCAACGAAGTCATCGATCATCTCCGTTGCCTCCGGCTCGTCGGCGCGGACGACGGAGGCCCCACCGACACTGTCTCCGTAGACCGGCAGGGTCTGACCTTCGATGTCGCCGGTGAGCAGTCCCCGAAAGTCCCAGGCCAGCGAGGCGACCGACGATGCTGCCAGGGTTGCGTCGATGGTCATGTGCTGCGCCAGTGACCCGGCGATCTGTCCCGCCTCTGTGACCGATGCCGGGCTCTTCAACTCGGCGAGGATCGCTCTGACCACTTCCTGCTGCCGCTGGGTGCGACCTATGTCGGTTGCATCCACGCTCACCCATGACCCGCCCTGGTTCTCCTGGTACTTCCTGGACCGCGCGTAGGCCAGGGCCGTCTCGCCATTGACCGTCTGCGTGCCGGCCTCCACGTCCAGACCGGATGAGACGTCCCGCGCCGGGTACGGGAAGGTCAGCTCGATGCCGCCGAGCTCATCGACCATCTCGATGAACCCGAGAAAGCCCACCTCGACATAGTGGTTGACCTCGATCCCGAGGTTCTCTCTGATCGTTTGGACCATCAAGCTCGGTCCGCCGTATGCGTAGGCGGCGTTGATCTTGTCCATACCTTGGCCCGGGATATCGACCCACAGATCTCGAGGGATGCTGAGCATCTTCGCCCCGCCGGACTGATCCAGGCGAACGAGCATGATCACATCGCCTCGGCGTCCACCCGCGCTGCCGAAATTGGTCAGGTCATCCAGCCCTTCCCTCGAGTCGCTTCCCACCAGGAGGAACACGAGCCCTTCCCCGGAGGGCTCGACGAGCTCGTCGACAACTTCCTCATCCTTGGTGGCCTTGGCCAGGACATCCTGACCGGTGCGCAGAGCCCAGAACATCCCGAGCGCGACCAGGTTGGCCAGCACCAAGACGGTGATGATGGTGACTTTGAGCCATCTGGGCAGCCCGCGGCGGGGCGCGACTGTGGGAGAAGGAGAGGACATGTGGTCGGTCGGACGTCAGCAGGCTAGGCCCGGTTCCCGAATTAACTGTGAAGCCGGAGGTTCGCCTTTGTTCGGGTGAGGGGCGGGCGACACGGAGCTAACCTGCCGCCGGTCCGTCGACGGAGGTTCCCACAAATTGGCCGTCCTTCCCCACGAGGGCACCCATTCGATCATGTACGGGGCTTGGCCGATACCAATTGGATCTGCCCTCCGCACCGCATACCTCGCCAGGCCCGACGCAGCCGGGAAGTTCCCGGTCGTGTTCGTCCTGCCGACGCTCGATGGCCTGACCGGCTTCGAGAAGGACATGTGCCGGGCGTTCGCTCGATCGGGTGTGGTCGCAATCGCACCAAACTTCTACCGCCAGGCCGGTGACCCGCTCGCGGCATATCACGACCTCGCCGACTCCCGAGCATTGACCGACCTCGACGAGGCACACGAGTTCGTCATGTCTGGCGACGTCGACTGGGCAGTGAGCGGAGGCGTCGGGATACTCGGGGTCGACGTGGGCGGGCGGTTTGGGATCATGGTGGCCGCGACCCGGCCATGGGTCCGAGCCCTCGCTGTCGCCTACGCGCCACTGACCGGCGACGAGGACCGGGAGTTCCCGGTCGCCGCCTATCTCGAGCATCTGCCGGTGCCAGTGCTCGGTCTGTACGGCACCGCGGACGAGTTGATCGCAGTGGCCACCGTGGATGAAGCCCAGCGACGTAACGACCATGGGCAATGGATTCTGTACGAGGGCGCCGGCCACGGCTTTCTCGACATCGATGCCGAGCTCTACCACCCCGACGCCGCCTCCGATGCCGGTGCGAGGATCATCGAGTTCTTCAAGGCGGCCTTGCCACGGGCGGAAGAGATCGACCTGGGCTAGCCGCGGAGGTGCCGGATGGCACCGGCGACGATCGATCGGCGGGTCCCCGCCTGCTCAACGACGAGCGCACCGTCATCGGACACGTCGACTGCGAACCCCGCACCGTCGGGCTCCCATGTGATCTGCCGGCCGACGGTGGCACACCGGGCGACATATTCTTCCTTGGGCCAGCCCTCCCGGCTGACCAGGTGTAGGAATTCGGCTGCCCACAGCCCGCCGAATTCGGCCTGCGCCCCCTCGCCCGGATCCTCCTCGCCGACGGCCCCCATCCCGTCGGGCGCGCCAGGCCACCACAGGTTGAGTCCCATTCCGGCGACGACCTCTTGCCCCGATCGCTCGACCAGGATTCCACCCACCTTCCGGTCGCCGAGGAGGATGTCGTTGGGCCACTTCAGCGAGACCGCGTCGACGGCGCGCAAACATGCGACGCCGGCCATGAGTGAGAACGGCCGGTCATCGTCGACCGCCACCTCGAAAGCGGCGGATACAGCGACCGCGCGGGGGGCGGTGATCCATGAGGATCCGGACCGTCCCCGACCGGCTGTCTGGCCTCGTGCCATCACCACCACCGGGAGCGCACCAAGCATGAGCCTGGCCTCGTCTTGGGTGGAAGAGACTTCTTCTCGCCTGAATTGCAAATAGGGTGTAGCCATCTCGTCTCCTGACGAGTCTTATCGTGTGAGGTTACGGAGGAGTCTTGGGGACCGAGGCGCGAATCGAGCGACTCAGAGAACTTCGCGAGGAAGCGCTGCACGCTGGTAGTCAGCGTGCCGTCGCGCGCCAGCACGAGCAGGGAAAGCTCACTGCCCGAGAGCGTCTCGAGGTGCTCCTCGACAAGGGCTCATTCCAGGAAATCGACCAATTCGTCCGTCACCAATCCTCTGGTTTCGGGATCGAGGACAAACGACCTCTCGGTGACGCAGTCGTCACGGGTCACGGCACGATCGAGGGGCGGCCGGTGTTCGTTTTCGCCGAGGATTTCACCGTGTATGGAGGAAGCCTGAGCAAGGTCGTCGCCGACAAGATCTGCAAGGTCCTCGACATGGCGCTGGAAACCGGGACGCCGGTCATCGGCCTGAAGGACTCCGGTGGAGCCAGGATCCAGGAGGGCATCGCCTCGCTGGACGGCTACGGACGCATCTTCGAGAGGAATGTCAGGGCATCAGGCGTGATCCCGCAGGTGTCCGTGATCATGGGCCCATGTGCCGGAGGCGCGGTCTACTCGCCTGCCCTGACCGATTTCGTCTTCCAGGTGGACCAGTCGAGTCACATGTTCATTACCGGCCCGGACGTGATCAAGGCGGTCACCGGCGAGGAAGTGACCATGGAAGAGCTCGGGGGTGCCGCCACCCATGCCTCCAAGTCGGGTGTGACCCACTTCGTGTACCCCTCGGGGGTCGATGCCCTCGAGGCGGTCAGGTATCTCATGTCATTTCTGCCCAGGAACAACATGGAGCTCGCTCCGTACTTCGCCCCCACCGACCGCGCCGACCGTGTCGACGACTCGTTGGATCTGATCATCCCCGATTCGTCCAACCAGCCCTACGACATGGTCGAGATCATCGGGACCGTCCTCGACGCCGGAGAGTTCTTCGAGGTGCACGAGCATTGGGCGAAGAACATCGTCACCGGGTTCGGCCGCTTGGACGGCCACGCGGTGGGTGTCATCGCCAACCAGCCTGCGGTGCTCGCCGGTACCCTCGACATCACCGCCTCGGACAAGGCGGCCCGATTCGTCCGGTTCTGTGATGCCTTCAACATCCCGCTGCTCACGTTCGTCGACGTGCCCGGGTTTCTACCGGGCGTGGATCAGGAGCACAACGGGATCATCCGTCACGGGGCGAAGCTGCTCTATGCGTATTGCGAGGCCACGGTGCCTCGAATCAGTGTCATCACACGCAAGGCATATGGCGGGGCGTATCTGGTGATGAACGCCCGTGGAATCCGTGCCGATCTCGTCTTCGCCTGGCCGTCGGCCGAGATCGCAGTGATGGGTGCCCAGGGAGCCGTCAACATCATCCACCGTCGCGAGATCTCGGCAGCCGCTGAGCCCGACAAGGCCAGGTCGGACCTGATCACCGACTACGAGGAGAGGTTCAACAACCCATACGTGGCTGCCGAGCTCGGACTGGTAGACGAAGTGATCGAGCCGAGGGAGACCAGGTACAAGCTGATCCGAGCCTTCGACATCCTCCGGACAAAACGAGAGACACTTCCACCCAAGAAGCACGGAAACGGCCCTCAATGATGAAGTCCCTCCTCGTCGCCAACCGCGGCGAGATCGCTGTGCGGGTGATCCGGACAGCTCGCGAGATGGGCCTTCGCACCATCGCCATCTACTCCGAGCTCGACCGCGACGCCCGCCACGTGGAGATAGCCGACGAGGCCTGGAACGCCGGGCCTGCTCCAGCGGCCGAGAGTTACCTCAACCAGCAGAAGCTCCTCCAGATCGCTCACGAGGCGGGCGCCGATGCGGTCCACCCCGGGTATGGGTTCCTCTCCGAGAACGCCTCGTTTGCCCGGGCCGTCGTGAATGCGGGCATCGTTTGGGTCGGCCCCCCGGCAGATGCGATCGAGGCAATGGCGGACAAGATCACGTCACGTCGAAACGCGGAGAAGTCAGGAGTCCCCACGGTCCCGGGCATCACGAATCCCGTCACATCGGTGGAGGAGATCGATGAACTGGCCAAGCGATTCGGCTATCCGCTGGCGATCAAGGCAGCACATGGAGGGGGCGGCAAGGGCCTGAGGGTGGTGCGGGGGCCCGATGATCTCGTGGGGGCTTTCGAAGGGGCGAGGCGCGAGGCAGACGCCTACTTCGGCAACCCGGAGGTCTACATAGAGAAGTACCTCGAGAAGCCCCGGCACGTCGAGGCACAGGTGCTATTCGACAGCCACGGCCGCGGGCTGTTCCTCGGCGAGCGCGACTGCTCGGTGCAAAGACGCCATCAGAAGCTCATCGAAGAGACGCCCTCCCCCGGGTTCAATGTCAAGCAGCGGCGCGCCCTGGGAAGGGCGGCGCTCGCCGCGGCCAAGTCCTGCGGATACGTGAACGCGGGCACGGTCGAGTTCCTGGTCGATCCGCAGGGTGAGTTCTACTTCCTCGAGATGAACACGCGGCTCCAGGTCGAGCACACCGTCACCGAGATGGTGACCGGCCTCGACCTGGTGGAGTGGCAGCTGCGTATCGCCGCCGGTGAGGAGCTCACCGTGGAGAGCATCGAGCCAAAGGGCCACGCAATCGAGTTTCGGATCAATGCCGAAGATCCCCACAACGGCTTCCTCCCCACTCCGGGGCAGGTGGTCGAGTGGCAGGAGCCGTCCGGGTTTGGAGTCCGGGTGGACTCTTGGATCAGGACGGGAAGCAACGTCTCCCGGTATTACGACAACCTCATGGCCAAGTTGGTGGTGTGGGGGCCAGACCGAGCCACGGCGATCAGCCGGGGCAAGCGAGCCCTCGAAGAGTTTCGAATCGAAGGCGTGGCCTCGACCATCCCCGCCCATCTCGCTGTCCTCGCTCATCCCGACTTCATCAAAGGCGAACACCACACCAGGTGGATGGAGGAGAGCGTCGATCTGGGCCCGGCTGCTCCCGACGCTCCGCCGGTCCTGCCCGCCGAGGAGGATCTCGCTCGGCGCGACATCACGGTTGAGATCGGGGGGCGCCGCTTCTCGGTCAGCTACTGGGCTCCGGAACCGGCATCGGCCGGTTCCTCGATCCGGCGCCGGCCACCCAGGTTGTCGGTCTCGGGCCCGTCGGTGACGTCCGATGGCATGGTCACCGCGCCGATGCAGGGGACGATCGTCAAGGTCCATGTCGCGGCAGGGGCCAAGGTCAAAGAAGGCGACCCGATCTGTGTCCTCGAGGCGATGAAGATGGAAAACGAGGTACGCGCACCGAACAGCGGAGAAGTCGTCGACCTCCGGGTTCAGGCGGGGGACACAGTCGCGTCGGGTCAGGTCGTCGCAATCATCAAGTGATTCATTCAGCCGCGTCGCTGATCGCCTCGGTCATCGTCGGGTGAGCCATCATCGTCTCCACCAGCGTGTCGACAGTGACCTCCGCTTGAACCGCCAGGGTCAAGACCCCGATCAATTCTGAGGCCCGGTGACCGACGATCGTCCCTCCCAGCACGACACCCGTTGCCGGATCAGAGGTCAACTTGACGAAGCCTCTGGTGAAATGCTGGAGGACCGATCGAGCGTTTGCGGCGAACGGGACCTTCATCGTCCGCACCTTGCGGCCCTGAGCCGCTGCGTCGACATCGACCAGGCCGACCGATGCGATCTCGGGCTCGGTGAAGATCGCCTCGGCGACCTTCGAGTAGTCGAGGGGGGTCACCGGAAGACCAAGAGCGTGATGGGCGATCTTCCTCCCCTGCATCGATGCGACCGAGCTGAGAGGCATCTGACCGGTCACGTCACCGGCGGCGTAGATGTGGGGCACGGAGGTCCTCTGGTACTCGTCGACCTGGATGAACCCGCCTTCGGTGACGATCCCGGCTTCCTCCAGGCCCAATCCAACACTCAGTGGGACGGATCCGACCGCCAACAGCGCGTGCGATCCTGTGATCACCCGGCCATCATCACAGAACACCGACACGCTCTCGCCCTCGATATCGATCTTCTCGGCGCGAGCCCCGATCACGAGACGAACCCCTCGCTCCAGGAAGTCCTCTTCCAGCACAGCTGCCACCTCGGCGTCCCGGTGGGGCAAGATCTGGCGTCTGGAGACGACCAGGCTGACCTTGCTACCGAGGCTGTTGAAGATGTGAGTGAACTCGACGCCGGTCACACCCGATCCGATCACCACGACATGCTCGGGAACCGTCTTCAGGTCGTAGCAGTGCCTGGTGGTCAGCACCCTCTCGCCGTCAACCGGCGCCCAATCGGGGATCCGGGGCCCCGACCCGGTCGCGACCATGGCCTGGTCGAATGTGAGGTTCGTTTGACTCGAGCCCGTTTCGACGGCGACCTCGTGAGCAGAGACGAATCTGGCCGTACCTCTGATCACGTCGACGGATTGCGAAGCCAGCAACTCGACCAGGTTCCGATGGATGTCATCGGTGATCACCTTTATCCGCCCGGCCAGGACACGGGTGTCGACCGAAGTCGGCTCGGTGGCCAGGCCCAGTTTGGCCGCGTTGGCGACGGACGAGTGACGGAGGGCGCTCGCAGCCATTGTCTTCGACGGGATGCAGTCCCAGAGATGGGCGGCGCCCCCAACGATCTCCTTTTCGATGAGCGTCACCCGACCGCCTTTGGATGCAGCGATCGTCGCCGCCTGGGTCCCGGCCGGGCCACCACCGATTATGAGTAGGTGCTTCCTCTGATTCGTGCTCATGTGTTGCCCGCGACGGTACCTACCGGTGGAGATGGAGCCGATGTCACCCCGGCCGGTATACGCCAAAGACGGCCCGCAGTCGATTCGACACCTCGCCGACGGTCGCCCCTTCCCTCAGGGCGGTCTTCATGACCGGCAACAGATTGGTGTCGGTCGTGGCCTGCTCCCCGACGAGGGCCAGCGCCCTCTCGACGGATCGCTCGTCGCGGCTCGCCCGCCACCCGGCCAGCCGTCGCTTCTGATCCTCCTCCAGGGTAGGATCGATCTCGAGCACCGGGATCACTCCACCATCATCGGAGACGAACCTGTTGACCCCGACCAACACACTGGTCCCGTCGCTCTGACGCCGAGCTTCCTGGTAGGCGGAGTCTTCGATACGCGCTTGCATCCAGCCCTCCTCGATCGCCGCGACCGCTCCCCCCATCGCCTCGATCTCAGCGAGAAGCGACTCCGCCGCCTGCTCCAGCTCGTTGGTGAGATACTCGACGAAATACGAGCCGGCCAGAGGGTCGACGGTGTCGCCGACCCCGGATTCGTGGGCGATCACCTGTTGGGTCCTCAGGGCCACGAGCGCCGACTCATCCGTCGGCAGGCCCAGAGCCTCATCGAACGAATTGGTATGGAGTGACTGGGTGCCGCCCAGCACGGCGGCCAGTGCCTGCAAGGTCGTTCTGACCACATTATTCAGAGGCTGTTGAGCAGTCAGTGTCGACCCCGCCGTCTGAGTGTGGAAGCGCATTGCCCAGCTTCTCGGGTCGCGGGCCCCGATCTCCTCTCTCATCAGCCGGGCCCAGATTCGGCGGGACGCCCTGTACTTCGCGACCTCTTCGAAGAACTGATTGTGCCCGTTCCAGAAGAAGGACAACCTGGGCGCAAAGACGTCGATGTCCAGGCCGGCTTCTATCGCCGCCTTCACGTATGCGATCCCGTTGGCCATGGTGAATGCCATCTCCTGGGCAGCGGTCGCCCCTGCTTCTCGTATGTGGTAGCCACTGATCGAGATCGTGTTCCACTGGGGCAGCTCGGCGCTGGCGTACTCGAAGACATTGGTGACCAGGCGCATCGAAGGGCGCGGTGGGTAGATGTACGTCCCCCGGGCGACGTACTCCTTGAGGATGTCGTTCTGGATGGTGCCTCTCAACACCGCGGGGTCGGCGCCCTGCTCCTCGGCCACCAGCTGATAGAGGAGCAACAGGGCCGGCGCAGTGGCATTGATCGTCATCGAGGTCGAGACTCGACCCAGAGGGATCCCCTCGAAGAGCCGCCTCATGTCGTCGAGGGTGTCGATGGCGACGCCGACCTTGCCCACCTCACCCGCAGCCAGGGGCTCGTCGGAATCGAGCCCCATTTGAGTGGGCAGGTCGAAGGCGACGCTCAGCCCGGTTTGCCCGGCCTCGAGCAGGTCACGGAACCTGTGGTTGGTCTGTTCAGCCGTGCCGAAGCCGGCGTATTGACGCATCGTCCAGAGACGTCCCCGGTACATGGTCGGATAGGGGCCCCGGGTGTATGGGTACTCCCCCGGTCGCCCGATCGAGACGGGGTCCGCCGGCTCGTCGTGCACGACCTCGACGACGATGTCGCTGGTGGTTCGCCGGGTTTCTTCCATATCAGGGGTATCCTGGCATTGTCCCGATGATCGTAGGTCGGGAACTCTCGGGACAGTCACGACGTCCTTTCCCTCAGATGGCCAGGAAAGCCCTCATCCACCAAATAGAAGCGCGGGAACGGCGCGGCCGATGGTTCGGTGCTCTCGCGACGCTTCTCTCCATATCCCTCCTCATGTCGGGCTGGGTCGGATTGTTCGCGTTCCTGGGGGCAAACTCCGCCTACGGGACCTTCGAGCAGGTCAAGAAAGAATGGGTCCCCGACACCAGATCGATGGAGTTGACTCTCCCCGATCTGAGCCGGGTCAGCCGCATCTATGCCGAGACCGGCGAGGTGCTGGCCGAGTTGCACGACGGTCGCAATTCGGAGCCCGTCCCATATGAGGCCGTGCCGGAGGTGGTGACCTATGCGATCCTGGCCGCCGAAGACTCCGAGTTCTTCGAGCACGAGGGGATCGACTTCTCGGCCATCGTCTCCGCCGCGATCGACAACCTCCTCACCGACCGCACCCGAGGCGGGTCCACGATCACGCAGCAGGTCGTCAAGAACGCCTTCGTCGGGTCGGAAGTGACCATCCAGCGGAAGATCACCGAGGCGTTCGTCTCCGCCGAGGTCGAGAGACGATTCCCCAAGGAGCGAATCCTCGAGTACTACATGAACTCGGTCTACTTCGGCGCCGGTGCCTACGGCGTGAAGACCGCTTCCGAGGAGTTCTTCGGCAAGGAGCTCGACCAGCTCGAAGTCGACGAGGCCGCGACCCTCGCCGTGCTGGTGAGAAACCCTTCCCTCTACAACCCCCGCCGGCGTCCCGAGCTGACCCTGGAACGGCGGGACGAGGTGATCCGCGAGATGCTCGAGAACGGCTGGATACCCAGGCCCAGGCCGACCGGGCGATCAACGAGCCACTCGGCGTCATCGATGCCCCTCTGCGACGCGGGGAGGCGGACCACGTCGTCGCAGAAGTCAAGCGGGAGCTTCTCAACAAACCCGAGTTCGCCTTCCTCGGCGACACACCCGAAGCGAGGAAGAAGGCCGTCTTCGGTTGCCCCGCCGACGATGTCGCCTGCGACGGTGGCGGTGGGCTCCAGGTCTTCACAACCATCGACCTCGAGCTGCAGAAGAAGGCGAATGAGATCCTTGCCTCCTGGTTGCCCCTTCCCCCATACGAGCAGAATCTCGCGCTGTGCCGGGAGATCCTCCCCGGCGAGACGGACGAGTATCTCGCCAAGTACGCCGAGACCCACTCCTGCTCCCCGACCGGGGCCATGACCATGGTGGACAACTGGAGTGGAGCCGTGAAGGTGATGGCTTCGGGACTGCCCTTCGAGTTCTCACAATTCGACCTCGCCGTCCAGGGTCGTCGCAACCCGGGTTCTTCGTTCAAGCCATTCGGGCTGGTCGCCGCTCTGGAGAACGGGTACACGATGGGCCACACCTTCAGCGGGAAGAGCCCGGTCAAGATCGAATGCCCGTTCCCCTGCGCTCCCAACGGGTCGAACATATGGACCGTCAGCAATGCCGGCGCCTCGTTTGGTGTGATCGACCTCTCCTCTGCGACGTACAACTCGGTGAACGCGGTCTATGCCCAGCTCTCCCTGGCGGTGGGCCCGGAGAAGATCGTGGAGACGGCCAAGCGGATGGGCATCGACGAGTCTGCACTGGAGCCCGTGTTGTCGATCGTCCTCGGGAGCTCGGCGGTGAGCACCAAGGAGATGGCGAACGCCTACTCGAACTTCGCCACCTACGGTCTCCACGCCGATGACTACATCATCTCCAAGATCGTGAACAGCGACGGTGAGACCATCTACGAGCACGAGCCGGAGACGACTCAGGTCGCCGACCCGGCCATCTTCGCTGCGGCGAACCGGGCTCTCCAGGTGGTTCCCGTCTCGGGCACCGCTCCCCGGGCGAACATCGGCATCCCACAGGGTGGCAAGACCGGCACCCACCAGAGTTATCTGGACGCCTGGTACGTCGGGTATACCCCTGAGTACAGCACCGCCGTGTGGGTCGGATACGAAGCCCAGCAAGTCCCGCTGACCAATGTGGTGATCAACGGTCAGAACTATCCCCGGGTATTCGGCGGATCCGTTCCTGCCCCGATCTGGGCCGAGTTCATGTCATATGTCCACGAGGACCTCCCGGTCACCCAGTTCCCGCCCGAACCAGAGAACATCGAGCAGTACCTGGTCCCGCCCCCGACAACCGTCCCGACAGTCGTCGGCCTGACGGTGAGCGAGGCCAAGGCTCGGCTCAGCGGGGCCAAGCTCAACGCATCGGTGGTCGAGATACCATCTCTGGAGCCCAAGGGAATCGTCATCAACCAATCGGTCGGAGCAGGCGCGACGGTGCGGCAGGGCTCGTTCATCACCATCTGGGTGTCGACGGGGGAAATGCCGGTTGGTGCCCTCCCCGATCTCGCCGGACTCACCATGGAGGAGGCCCTGGACGTGCTCCGGGACTTCGAGTTGGAGACGGGTGTGATGATCAGCCTCACCGAGCAGAAGGTCGGCACGAGCGATCAGAACATGGTGGGGAGGATCATCGAGACGGATCCACCTGGCGGAGCCGATCTGGAGGGCTCGGTCCAGGTGGTCGCCTTCATCGGGGAACTGGTGACGACGACCACGACCACTCCACCTGCCCCGTAGCCGTCCACTCACCGGCACAGTCGAATCTTTCGCGACCATGGATTAACACTCTTGACGATGTTTTACGTTTGGTTGTAATCGTCAGGGTATGGGAACCGAAGTGCCCGGGGGTGGCCAGATTGCTCGTCCTCCGCATCTGCGTGCCGTCGGGCCCCCGGGCGCCTCGGTTAGGCGGACGGCCCGGACCAGACCGGTCGTCCCCGTTCGCATCGAGAACCGGACGACCGGCTTCGAGCCTTCGGACCCCTACGTGAGACGGTTCTGGGTGGCTGCTTTGGGCTCGAGCGCCGTGGCGGAGCTGCTCCGCCTGGTCCGGGCCGCCGAGAAGGGGGAAGGGGTGCGGCTGCCCAGGACCCTGCCTGCGCTGCTCCGCGTGGGGCTGGTCAGAGCGGAGTCGTCGGGGCTGGTCGTGTTCGACCTGGTGCCTGTCGTTCCACCCGAGCTGCGCTGGCGGTTCCCGCCGGCTCTCGGGGCGGAGCATGCGACATGGCTCGCCGGCCCCGACAAACGGCTGCGCTGACAACGCCTATCTGCGGACGGCGAGGAGGGCCATCAGGAGGAGAGCGACTCCTTCCCCGATCGCGAACGCAAGTGCAACCCGGACGTCAGGCTGACCGTCGAGGACCAGCAGGGCTACGACCGACACGAGCAAGCCGCCGAACCACGCCCCAGCCAGCCTCGAAGTACGCGCCTCGGCCACGAGGACCTGACCCGCGATCTGAGCCGCGGCTGCCGCCATGACGCCGGCGGCGGCGAGACCCGCCACGGTCGCCGATGGAGCGAACTCCTCACCGAAGAGAGCGCCCACGACCTCAGGGCCGATGAGCCATCCGACCAATCCCCCGAGCAGGGCCAGGCCGGCCCCGGCCAGGACCACGCCTCGGGCAAAACGCCCGAATTTGTGGTTGTCACCCTCCCCTGCGATTCCAACCAGATAGGGAAGGATCCTCCCCTGAAGAGCGAAGATCAGGGTCATCGGTGCCCGGAAGAGAGTGAACGTGACGAACACCACCGACACCAACGCTGGACCCGCACCGAGAGCGGCGGCTGCGATCGGGGCCGCTCCCAGCAGGACCTGCGAAGCCGAAGTCGCTCCAACGTATCCACCGAGGAATTGCGACGCTGGAGCAGCCGGCGCCCTCCGGTCACCGGCGTCGTGGCGCCACCAGCGAAGCCCGAGGACCGCGAACCCTCCGAGCACCATCGCCCAGCCCAGTGACTCGGCGGACGCGAACAACTGAATCGCAGCGATACCGGCGACAAGTCGGACCAGGGTCTCCAGAATGAGCACCCAACCCACATCGGCGAATCGCCGCCGCCCGGCGAGCACCCCCTTGCCGACGAAGAGCAAGGCATACCCAATCATGAGCAGCGCGATTTGGAGGACGTATTGCCAGCTTCCCTCGAAGAGCCGATCCAGGGTCGCCAGGACGAAACCACCTCCTACCACCACCCCGATGGCTGCCATGACCGTTGCAGGCTCGAGGTCATGGGGGATTGCCTTTCGCCCGGAGGCCACCTCACGTGTGACGTACTGCTCGACGGGGACGAGAAGCACCGTGGCGAGTATGAAGAAGGCGGTCCACAGCACCCCGATCGGGGCAAATGCTTCAGGTCCGAGCGATCGCGTTCCGTAGACCTGGAACACATAGGCACCGACAGCGCCAATCAGCCCACCGGCAACCATGAAGGTGGTGCCTGGCGCCCGGAATCCTCGCTTCTCGGTCTCTAACACTGGGGCGCTCACCGCGCTCCCGCCCCGGTGAGCACGGTCCAAATGCTCTTCCAGAGCACCCGGAGATCCATCACCGGTGACATGTGCTTGATGTAGTAGAGGTCATATGTCAGCTTCTCGATCGTATCGGCATGATCATCGGCATATCCATAGTTGACCTGAGCCCACCCGGTGATCCCAGGTCGCACCAAATGACGGTGCTCGTAGAAGGGGATCCGCTTGCGAAACTCCCTGACGAACGGGACCTGCTCCGCACGAGGCCCCACCAAGCTCATCTCGCCCTTGAGCACGTTCCATAGCTGAGGGATCTCGTCCAGTCGCGACTTGCGCAGGAACTTGCCCCCTTTGATGAGACGCAGATCGTCCTTGGTGGCGAATCTGGGACCATCCTTCTCGGCGTCCTCATCCATGGTGCGGAACTTGTACATGGTGAATGGTCGTCCCTCGTAGCCGATCCGTCGCTGGCGGAACAGGGCCGGCCCATGAGTCATGGCCCGGATGTACATCGCCACGGCCACACCGACCAGCAACCAGAGCGGGGCGGTGATCGCGGTGAAGATCGTGTCGAATACCCGCTTCCCGGGGAGCCAAGGGGCGGTCTCGAGAAACGGAGCCGAAATCTCCCATCCTTCTGCGAGATGGACCAGAGGCACCCGGCCCGTGTGCTCCTCGTAGATCGAGGTGAATGCGCGGATCCGATATCCGGCCACATCACTGGACGAGAGGAACTGGGCCATCCGCTCCGAGAGTACGGCTCTCAAGTCGACGGCCATCGTCGCATCCCGATCGGGCAGATCCACCGGGCCGTCGAACTTCGGGTCGATCACCCAGACGACATCGGCGTGAGGCGACTCGATCAGGTCCTCTGCCAACTGCTTCTCGGCAGTGATCAGGGCGATCCTCTCTGTCCATGGTCTGCGGCGCCTGACGATGCGATGGGCGGTGGCGAGGATGACCCAGCCCACCGCAGTCAAGGCGAGGAACGAGCGCGAGAAGTAGACATCGCGGAAGACGACGATCAAGAGCGCGGTCGAGGCCCAGGTTCCGACCGCGATGGCAAACATGCGCCCGTAGCTTGGTCGGGGCACACCGGGGCCGGACATCTGGGCCGTGAGCATGGAGAAGATGATCATTGCGAGGACCAGGAACGCCAGCATCGGGAGGACCTGTTCACCCAGAAGTGAGTTCCACGGCAGCAAGGTCCCGTAGACGTAGAACGATGCTCCCGCCATGGCGATGGCGAGGGCGGCCAGGTCGGTCAGGCTGGATCGGAGGAGAAACCGATTCCGCATCGCGTCGATGCTAGGAAACGGTGCTGGGTTTGGTGGCTGCCACCAGAGACCTGGCCAATTCGACCAGGGTCCTGACTCCAACCCCGGATGCACCCTTCACCTGCTCCCCAACGGTCTCACGCCACCGCGCCGGGCCGGCGATGTCCAGGTGGGCCCAGTCGAAGTCCCCGGCGTATCGGGAGAGGAAGAGGGCGGCGATGATCGCCCCACCGTATCGACTAGCGGATATGTTCTTTATGTCGGCGATGTCCGACTCGATCGTCTTCGCATACTCCTTGAACAGCGGCATCTCCCAGAACTGCTCCCCCGCCCTCGAAGCCGCTTCGAGGATCCGGGACGAGACGCCCGAATCGGATGCGAACACCGCGGCGATCTTGTCACCTAGCGCGACCCGGGCTGCACCGGTAAGGGTGGCGACGTCCACGATCAGGTCAGGCTCGTGGCGTTTGGCGATGCCGAGACCGTCGGCGAGGATCAGCCGGCCCTCCGCATCGGTGTTCAGGACCTCGATCGTCGGACCGTCGACGGGTCGCAGCACGTCACCCGGTCGGGTGGCATTGCCCCCGATCGCGTTGTCGGTGAGGGGCACGACAGTGGTTACCCGGATCGGCAGACCAAGACGGGCGATGGCAATGGTGGCGGCCGACACGACCGCGGCACCTGACATGTCGTCCTTCATTTCCTCCATGAAGGGGGCGGTCTTGATCGACAGCCCGCCGCTGTCGAAGGTGATTCCCTTGCCGACCAGGGCCAGGTGGGCGCCGGCCCCTTCCGGCTCGTACCGGAGTATCACGACCTGAGGCGGCCGGTCCGACCCGGCAGCAACCCCGAGCAGCGCGCCCAGCTTCTCGTCGGCGATCCTGCTCTCATCCCAAACTTCGACTTGCAGACCGGCGTGTCCGGCCGCCTCGCCGATCATCGCGGCCAGGGCCTGTGGAGCCTTGTCGAGAGCGGGAGCGTTGACCCAGTCTCGAGCGAGGTTGGTGGCGTCGGTCGTCACCAATGTCTCGCCGATCTCATCCTCATCGCCTCCGAGGAGCTCGAGTGATTCGATGACGAGCCCCTCGCCTTCGGTCTTGTAGCTGCGGAACTGATATCCACCGAGGGCGGCTCCCTCGACCACGGCTCGGGTTGCCGCGTCGATCGGCGCCTGATGGAGGTTGGTGACGGCACGCTGGGTCCTGACTGACCGAACTGCGTTGCCCATGGCACCCCGTATCGACTCGAAGGTTGCCTCATCGCCGAGCCCAACCAGGAGCACCGCTTTGGCAATCTGATGTGGAACCTGCAGGACCTGGCCCATCTTGCCCTCGAACTTCGCCAGCTCGATCAAGGCGGGGTCGGCCGACTCGACCAACTCCCCGGCTCCAGGAAGCGGCTGGGTCCCGGCCAGGACGCCAACGATGAAGGTGACGTCGGTCAGATCGGCGTCAGCCGGTGCGGTCTTGATTTCCACGAGCACTCCTGTTCAGTTAGCAAAGGGCCCAACGCCGGCGACGAGCACACGACCGAGGAACACTCCGCCAAGGGTGGTGAGGACGGCGAGATATGACAACCCGGTTGCGGCCATCACACCGGAGTAGGCCGGGTACCGTAGGGCGGCAATCGCTGCTGCCATCAGCACGAACGAAGTCGCCATCAGGGCCCAGTAGGCAAGGGTCGCGCCTCCGGAAGGCAGCCCGACCACGGCGAGGACAACGGAGTCTGCGGCAATCCCAGCCAGACCGGCCGCGCCGAGTGTCTTGAGTATCGATCGGGGCAAGCGCGGATCGATCAGGTACCAGTGGGCGAGCATCATCTCGGAGGTGACACCACCCAGTGCGAGGGTGGCCGAGATTGCCGGGGCCCAGGCGCCGATCTCAGAGGCGTGTATCAGCAAGGCGAGACCGGCGGTCACCTGGAAGATCCCCGACAGCTGGCGATTCCTCGCCCAGATCAGCCCGAGGGCGAGCATGATCAACCCGAACCTGACCCACCAGGTGTCCTCCCCGAAGGCGCCAGAGAGACCGATCAACGCGGCAAGGGAGGCTGTCATCCAGGTGAACCCCGGGCCAACCAGGCGTCTCAATGCGATGTACCCCGAGGCGAAAGCCAACCCGGCTGCCCACGTGACCAGCACGAACTCGGGTTGGGCGAGAGCGGTCAGATCGTCTGGCACTGGCGATGCATGATATGGCTAACCGGTCAGCCTCAGGATCGTGGCATCGCGCCTCTCCCCCTGGACGACCACCGGCTGCCCATCGGCGAGGGCCAGATAGCCCGCCAGAGCGGCCCCGGTTGGCTGCCGCTTTCCGTTCTCGACGAGCACCACGAACTTCGCCTCTCCCTGGAGTTCGTTCACTGCCGCCTCCGGCTCGCCAACCACCCCGAACACCTCACTGGCACAGCCCGAGTAGAAGGTGACTTGTGGTGTGTAGGAGGTGAAGACACCGCATGATGCGCCGCCGGCCAGAGACGAAACCTCCACAGCGGCCAGCTCCACCGGTTCGTTGCTCGCCGTGCGGTTGCGAACCCAATCACCGGCAAAGGTGGATGACAGGGCAAGGGACCCGATCACCACTATTCCGACCGCCGATGCCACCGCCAGACCCCATGAGGTCGCCGTCTGGGAGGCCCACCGATGAATCGTCATGGCTCCGGCTACAACCACCAATGCGATCGGGAAGAACAGGAACCTGGGCTCACCGTGGGAGATCAGGCCGAGTGCGACAACCTGCGCGAGGGCCGGGATCAGGAGAAAGAGGTAGCCCTGCCTCTCACTGTGATCCCGCCACGCGGTTGCCATCCCCACCAGGGCCGCCACCAGGGCCACCGGGCCGAGGTACCCGGCGAGATCCCAAGGCAACTGCTGGGCATAGTCGGAGAGCCCTTCACCTACATACGCTCTACCCGCGATCCGACCGGTATAGGTGAGGATCCCCCACGGCTCGCCGGTCAGCCCGATCGAGTGGATGACGTGGGGGATGAGCCCGATGGCACCGATCACGACGAGCCAGACAGCCGGCCCCGGTCGTCTCCGAACCTTGTCCCACCAGAGGAACAAGGCGACAACGGCAAGGAGCGCCAGGCTCACGATCGACTGGTACCGAAGGTAGAACGCAGCCCATGCCAACGGCAGGGCCCAGAGCAGGCGATAGGTGGGCAACTCCCGGTCGCCGAGCTCCCGCCAGAGGATGACCGCACAGAACACGAGCAGGCCCGCTGCCGGGACGTCGCTCAGGTACTCGGTGCCCCGGCTCAGCACGGCCGGGCCGGCGATCACGCCCAATGCCGCCATCGCCCCGACGACAGGCCCTCCCAACCTCCGCCCCAGACCCCATGCCCCGGCGGCCAGAGCCATGGCCCCTGCCAAGCCGATCAGCCTCAGGCCCGGCTCCGATCCACCGGCGCCGAGCACCGGATAGCCAAGCAGTGACATCCCGATCCCGCGATGCGGAGACCATCCGGTGTCCGGGGTGCCCTCCAGCCACTGCCTGGTTTTGACCCCGTACGCAGACTCGTCGTGTCCCAGTGTTCCACCGTCGAGGATCAGGGGAAGGAGAACAAGCACGAGCAGGGCGAGCACCACACCCCCCCAGCGAAACCACCGGGTCGGATCACGCAACTTCTGCTCCCCGGTCAGCAGCCAGAGGGCTCCGAGCAACGCCCCGCCGATCATCGAGTACTCGAGCCAGCCATACCCTGTGGCGAGACCTGCTGACAACGCTCCGATCCCGACCAGCGACGACCCGGTTGCGCTGAGCCTGGCGTCAGAGGCGTCGATCAGAACCGCGGCAGCTGCCATCCCCGCAGCGACGAAGAACACCCGGCCCGACCTCAGGTCGACGAGGCCGGCGATCGCCGACAGGGCCAACAGGAGAGTTCCTGCCAACGATCCGATAGCAATCCCCCGGAACAGGGGCAGGATCTTCGACATCCCGGGTACGTTACGGGCCGTTGTGACCGACCGGCCCTCCCTCGACGTGATCATCCCTGCCGCTCATGCCGCCAGGTCGATCGGACAGGCGATCGACGCGGTGAAGGCCCAGAGCTACCCGAGTCTCGGGTCGATCGTCGTCGCCGCCTTCGACGAGGACTCGGCACAGGCGGCGCGGGACCATGGGGCATCGGTGATCCCCAATCCGACGGGAAGCACTCCTGTCGGGCTCAATGAGGCCCTCCGGGCGACCACCGCCGAGATCGTGGCCCGTGTCGACGCCCATTCGGTCATCCCGGCGGGTTACCTGGAACGTGCCGTCGACTCCCTCATCGCAACCGGCGCAGACAGTGTTGGCGGGATGCAGGTGCCGACGGGAGTGACCGGATGGGAGAAAGCGATCGCGGCGGCGATGGCCTCGCCGCTAGGCGCCGGTGATGCCCGCTATCGGATCGGCGGCACTGCCGGCCCGGCCGAGACCGTCTATCTCGGAGTCTTCTGGAGAAAGACGTTGGAAGAGCACGGTGGCTATGACGAACGGTTCTCTCGAAATCAGGATTACGAGCTCAATCACCGTATCCGGGAATCGGGTGGTGTGGTCTGGTTCGATCCCGAGCTCCGAGTCGAGTATCGCCCGAGGGGGTCACTGGGCAAGCTCGCCCGGCAGTACTTCGACTACGGGCAATGGAAGCGCACTTTCAGCCGCACGCACCCGGGCTCCCTGCGCTGGAGGCAACTGGCGCCACCCCTGGTCTTGGTCATGCTCGCCGTCTCGTTGGTGGCGGGGATCTGGTGGCCGCCTGCATGGCTCATCCCCGCCGGCTACGCGCTCGCCCTCATCGTCGTCGGGTTGGCGGGTCTGCCCAGGCTCGGCATCTCATCCCTGGGCGTTCCCGCGGCGCTGGCCACCATGCATCTCAGCTGGGGCCTCGGGTTCCTTTCTGGCTGATCAGGGCGGCATAGAAGGATCGAACCTCCCCCTCGGGCCACCGGAACGTGGCACGGATCGAGCGAGCCTGTTTCACGGCTGCGGCCTTTGCGTCTGGCTGGACTGCCTCGATGATCGCCGAAGCCATCGCATCGACATCACCTGCCGGGACCATCCAGACCGCCTCCCTTCCCGCCAGCACGCTCCGTGTGCCGGGGAGATCTGTCGCCACCACCGGCACACCCAATGCCAGGTACTCGAGTGTCTTGGTGGGCAGGGAGTGTCGGTAGTTCGGCTCGTCTCGCAGAGGCGAGAGCCCGACCGAGGCCGAGGCGACCCGCCTCATTGCCTCGGGATTGGGAAGGGGGCCCGTGAAGGTCAGATCGGTCGCGGACAGGACCAGTGAGCCCTCCAGCTGCTGCTCGATCCGGCCCACGGCGACCAGATCGACGCCGGCGACGCCACATGCCATTACTGCTTCTTCGATCCCGCGGGCGCGCGTCATGTCCCCCACATAGATCGCAGAGCCATCACCCATGTCCATCGGCTCGGGGAAATGATTCGACCGCGGGTAGTTGGGAAAGACCGGATGCACCGACTTGAACAGCCGCTGATACCCCGGCTCGGCCAGGGTGAGCAGCAGGCTCTGTTCAGCGACCCAGTAGAGAGCTCTCGCCAACCATCGGAACAGCGGTCTCGACCAGGTAGGCAACCAATCCTTGGATGAGATCTGTGCGGCAAGGTCCTCGTGAACGTCGACCACCACGGGGATCCTGCGTACGAGCCTTGCCAGGACACCGATAGGGATCGTCTCCGGATCGTGTAGGACCACCAGATCCCATCCTCTGCGAAGCAGCAATCGAGCCGCTCCGAGGTTGCGGCGAAGGCGCCCGCGGCGCAGTGGGGCCCATTCGAGCCCGCCGAGGTCGGCGGGGCCAGGTTCCTTTGTCGCGTAGGTGACCCGGCCGACATGCTCGATGGTGCGGATCAGACGCTCCCGAATCCTGGTGTCGTCCGGATGGTGGACCGTGGTGAGGACCAGGATCTTCGGTGCGGTCACAGCGCCTCTACGTTCTGAGCCTCCAGTCCGAGACGCCGGTAGACACCTCTGGCGTCGAACACCAGCGGAACCTCCCTGGCAATCGCCTCGTAGGGCAATCCCGAGTGATCGGTCAGTATGGCGGCCAGATCGAACCCGGAGACGTCCTGTGGGTGAACGGCGGCGAACCCGTGATGAGCGATTCGCTCGGGCCCCACATGGGGATCGAGCACCCGGACCTCGGCGCCTCGCGCTGCCAGTCGCCTTGCCACGTCGACTGAAGCCGACTCTCGATCATCGGAGACATTCGGCTTATAGGCCAGGCCCACCACCAGGATGCGACTGCCGTGAACTGCCTTGCCTGCGGTGTTGAGCATGTCGGCGATGCGTTGGGTGGTGTACTCGGGCATATGGGTGTTGACCTGATCGGCCGTCTCGATGAATCGGGTGGCGAAATTCGCCTCGCGCGCTCGCCAGGCCAGGTACTGGGGGTCGAGCGGGATGCAATGACCACCCACTCCGGGCCCCGGGTAGAACGCCTGGAACCCGAAAGGCTTGGTGGCGGCAGCATCGATCACTTCCCAGATGTCGATGTCGAGCTCGTGGGCAAGCTGGGCCACCTCGTTGATCAGACCGATGTTGACCGCCCGGTAGGTGTTCTCCAGCAGCTTGGCCAGTTCGGCGGCCCGGGCCGAGCTGACCCGGTGAACCGAGGGGACGATCCGGCTATAGGCCGCCACCGCCACGTCACCCGACGCCCGCGTCACTCCCCCGACCACCTTTGGAATGTCACCGGTTTTCATCTCGTCACCGGGTGACACCCGTTCCGGCGAGAAAGCCAACCACACGGTCTCGTCGAGGGTCAGCCCGGCTTTCTCCACTGCAGGCACCAGGTAGTCCTCGGTGGTCCCGGGATATGTGGTGGATTCGAGGCTGATGAGCTGACCCGGCCTGGCCACTCTCGAGATGGTGTCCGCCCCGGCCTCGATGTAGGACAGGTCGGGCTGACGATTCCTCCCCAGGGGGCTGGGGACGCAGATGAAGATGGCATCGGCCTCTGAAAGAGCCCCGGCATCGGTGGTGAACCGGGCTCCCGAGACGATGGCCGCGCGCAGCGCCTCGTCCGATACGTCGTCGACGTGCGAATCCCCCCCGGAAAGACCAGCCACACGATGATCGGAGACGTCAAAGCCGACGGCCGACAAGCCGCTGTTGATCGCTGTCACCAGTAGTGGCAGACCCACATAACCGAGACCAATGATCCCAGCGGTCCACGGCTCTTTGGAGAAGTACTCGACCCTGTCGATCACAGTGGCGAATGGTAGGGGGCTCAGGGGCCCCAGATGCGCTTGAAGAACGCCGCCATCTGGCCTCGGGTTACGTTGTCCTGAGGACAGAATCTGTCGTTGGTCGGTGGGTTGCACCCGACTGTGATCTTGGCCTCGGCAATCCTGTTGATCGCTCCCTGGAATTGTGTTGCGCTGTCATCGACGAAGTAGTCGGCGGCGGTGTCGGGCAACCCCAGAGTGCGTGACAGGAAAGCTGCCATCTGGTCCCGGGTCACGTTGCGGTCGCCACAGTACCTGCCATTGCCACAACCGACAGTGATCCCAGCCTCGAAAAGACGGTTGGCCGCGCTCTCGTAGAACTCTCCCTCGTCGTCACTGAAATGATCGGCTGACGCCGTGGGGAGATGCATTGCCCGGGAGATGAAGACCGCCATCTGCCCGCGGGTGACCCGCTCGTCGGGGCAGTAGTTCGTGTTGGACGGAGGATTGCAACCCAGAGTTATCTCCTCCTGGGCCAGCCATGTGATCGCATTCTCGAAGAGATGGCCTGCAGTGTCGAGGAACGGGCCCTTGTACCTCGTGGTCAACACATACGGGGACACACGCACCGGCGCACCGTCGCGACGAAAGGCATTGCCACTCAGGAAGAGACGGAGCTGATCACCCTTCAAGTCGCTGGCGACGGTGCTGCCGTTCTTACGTCCGGTGAAACGGACCACGGCACCCGGCGGCCCTTCGATGACCTCGACCATGGTCACGGCGCTCCACCCGAAGTAGGCCTCGATCTTTCCGGCGGGGACCACGACGGTCCACCTCGCCAACGGGTTGATGGTCGGATTCGAGGACCACTTGTCGGACACCGATCGGAGCCATGGCAAAGCAGCCCCGCCCCAGACGAACTCCACGTTCTCGCTGGCGCCCCCGTTGGACGACGAATAGAACGCCTTTGCGATGTCGAACGCGTAATCGGATTGAGGGTGGGTCAGGATGTCACCCAGAGTGTCCGTGACGGCTTGCACCCATGTGCCTCCGGAGGCTCCTCCCTCCTTCGCCCAGCCGGCGTAGGCCTGATCGGCCGGTGTCGAGCGGAGATGACAGCCACAACTCGCCAGTTTGCCGGAGCCGTTGGAGCCTCCACGCTCGACTGCGGTGGCCACCGCATAACTGCGTCCGATGATGGCCTGAGCCCGGAGTGCCTGAACGGGCCACGACGAGGGGACTTCGGCTAGCCCGTAGAGGTACTCCTCGAGGCTGACGGTCACGTTGACGTGAAACCCTGCGGCAGACGGGGTGAAGCGGATCGTTCCCCGGGCGTACTCCTTGCCGTTGACCCGGAATCTGACCCCCGTGTCGTTGGCCTTGGCCAGCTGCCCGTCACAGGGGCGGTAGCCGAGATTGCCCTCGAGGGCCTTGCGAAACCGGCATTCGGTCGGATTCGAAGCGTTGACCTCGAACACCCAGGACTCGCCGGGGTCTATGGTCACGTCGGTGAAATCTCCGGAGTACTCCGGTGGGCTCGCCGGAGGACAAGCGCCGGCTGGCTGGCAGATGGTCAGCGGCCCGCCGACCGCCGTCAGACTGACCGAATTCGTGTTCGAGACCAGACCCACCCAGAGCCCGTCTGGCCCCGTCGTCCAGTGTCCGGCAGGCATGTCGACGACTGTGGTACCGGTGTAGTAGTGGTGCAGTATCTCGGTCGAGGATCGTCCCTCCTGGGCCTGGCCAAGTGCACCAAACTGGGAGAGACCGACTCCGTGCCCCCATCCCCCGCCATCGAACTCCCACTCCTCTTCGGCAGCCTGTGCCGGTAACGCAACCGAGAAAAGGGCGAGCAGACATGCCAAGACCGTGGTCATTCGAAACAGCCTCACAACCGGCTCCATCGCCCTATCGGTCTTTCCGCTGAAGAGAATGTCAACCACCCACCAAGCGGTAAACAGCATTGTCGAAAAGGTCGGTGGCGAGGATCTCCCCGTTGGAGTCGGATCCGAAAGACACGACTCCAGGCTCACGAAGCGCGCCGGACAAGTCCCTCGCCTCCACCGCCCGCCCGTTGAGCAAGCGGAACCCCCTGACAACGCCGGAGGCGGCATCCGAATAGATGAAATAGTGGCTCAACGAGCGAACCGTCTGACCGCGATACACGACGCCCCCGGTGATGACCTGGCCGACCGAGCGGCCGTATTCGGCTACCGGCATGGTCAGGCCGGACGTCGAGCAACTCGGGTCGGTGTCATTCGGGTTGCACAACGTGCCCTCATACCTGGACCAGCCGAAGTCATAACCGACCGGGCTCAACGCAACCGCATCCACCTCCTCACGCGCTCCCTGACCAACGTCGCCGATGTAGATGTTCCCGTCGTCGATCGACCAACGCCACGGGTTGCGGAGACCCGAGGCCCAGATCTCGTCTCGACCGGCCTCGCCAACAAACGGGTTGTCTGGCGGGATGGCGTAAGGAGCGGCGCCGTCAACGTCGATCCTGATCATCTTCCCCAGCAGGGTGTTCAGGTTCCTCGCCCGGCCAGCCGGGTCGTTCCCACCCCCACCGTCTCCGAGACCGAGGTAGAGATATCCGTCGGGGCCGAAATCGAGAAAGCCGCCGTTGTGGTTGCTCGCCGGTTGATCCACCGCGAGCACCACCCGGGGAGAGGAGGCTGTCTGGAGGTCGGGAGCGATATCGAACTCGGTGAGGTAGGTCGTGTGGTTTCCGCTTCCGCCCTGGCGGAGAGGCGCTGAGTACCAGGCGAACATTCTGCGGTCGGCGGGATAGTCGGGGTGGATCGCGATAGAGAGGAGACCCCTCTCCCCACCGGCCACCACGGTCCCCGACAGATCGAGGAAAGGCTGGCTTCGGAGCGCACCGTTGTCGAAGACCTGAACTTGGCCGCCCTGCTCGGCGATGAGGATCCGACTCTCACCGGGAGGCACCAAGGTCTGAACCGGTCGGGACAGGCCGTCGACCACGAGGTCCCATCGAAGTGGTGGGCGTGCCGCCGGTCGCATTGAGGTCAGCCGGAGTGCGCGGGTGAGCATGGTCGCCATCTCGGCTCTGGTCAGGATCCGGCGAGGGCAGAAGTTGTCGTTGTCTGGCGGGTTGCAGCCAACGGTGATGCCTATCTCGGCGATCCGGTTGATCGCACCCTCGAGGACACTTCCCTCATCGTCATTGAAGAAGTCCCTGGTCGCAGCAGGCAGGTGCAGTGCCCTGGCCAGGAAACCGGCCGCCTCGGCCCGGGTGAGGCTCCGATCGGGACAGAATCGATCGTTGGCGGGCGGGTTGCAACCCTGGGTGATCCCCGCTTCGGCGATCCTGTTGATCGCCCCCTCCAGGACATGCCCGTTGTCGTCGACGAAATGATCGGTCCCGGTGGAGGGAAGCGACTCAGCACGGGAGATCATGGCCGCCATCTGGGCGCGGGTCAGTTCACGGTCCGGGCAGAAGCGATCATTGAACGGAGGGTTGCAGCCGACGGTTATCTGCTCGGTCGCAATCGCCTCGATCCCACCCTCGTGGACGCTCCCGTCGTCGTCGGTGAATGTGCCTCCGGGAGCCAGCGCCGCTACCGGGAGCAAAGCGGCGAGGAGGGCGAGGGCAGCGGGGGACATCATCGACCTGAGGCAAGGTAACCAGGTTGGCCGGCAAAGTGCCAGAGTCTGGGATCATTGACGCCGATGCGCATATTCCTGGCCGCGGTTCTCGCCTGGTTGACCTTGCCCTTGGCACAGCCGCTCGGGGCCGAGGTCGAAACGGTCCGGCTGTTGGTTCCTGAGGGGACTCAGCTGCAAGGACTGTCCACGGCCGACGATGACACTGGCGCAACCGGATGGGTTCGAATCGAGGTCCCAATCGAGGAAAGCGCAGAGAAGACAGCTGCCGGCTTGGCGATCGAGATCGGGGCCCCGGTGATCGTCGAGCAACGCTACGAGCTGTTTGCGCCTCAAGACGATCCGAGCTTCGGCAGCCAGTGGTACCTGGAGAACACGGGTCAGGCAGGCGGGACCGCGGATGCCGACATCGATGCCATCACGGCCTGGGGATCGGCAACGGGTGATGGGGTTGTGGTCGCCCTGATCGACTCGGGGGTCAATATGACGCACTCAGACCTCGACGGGCAGATCTGGTCCAATCGCGGGTGGGACTTCGTCGACGACGACGACGACCCGAGCCCCGCGGGCACCAACTCCGATGAGGGCCACGGCACGGCGGTGGCCGGGATCATCGCAGCCGAGGCGAACGGAGTCGGAACGGTCGGGGTTGCGCCCGAGTCGACCCTGATGGTGATCCGAAGCTGCAGTCAGGGTGCCTGTTGGAGTCTCGACATCGCCAACGGCATCTACTACGCCATCGACGAGGGCGCCGACGTGATCAACCTCTCCCTTGGCTCGATCACCTCCGAGGACGACCTGCTCGAGGCGGCGATCGCCTACGCCAGGTCGAAGGACGTGCTGGTGGTGACCGCATCAGGCAACGAGAGCATCGATCTCGACGGCCTCCCCATCGGCCAGCAGCTCATACCCGGCGGCTTGCCACTCTCCAACATCCTCACCGTCGCCGCCAGTGACCGCCGCGATGTGCTGGCTGGTTTCAGCAACTATGGGCCGGAGACCGTCGACATAGTGGCACCCGGCCTGGACATCCTGACCACAGGCGTCACCGGGAACTACGTGACAGCACACGGGACATCGTTCGCATCACCAATGGTCGCCGGCGTGGCCGCACTCCTCCTTTCAGAGGAGCCCGGCATGGGTCACCAGGAATTGTTCGCCCGCATCACCGCTTTCGTCGACCGCCCTCAGGGAGTCGCCGGATCCAGCGGATCGGGTCGCCTCAACGCCGGCCGCACCCTGACCGCGCACTTCATCGACACAGCGACCTCCGTATTCGCCAGTGCGATCGACTGGTTGGCGGAATCCAATATCACCAAAGGCTGCAATCACCCGGAGAATCACCGCTTCTGCCCCGGAGAGC
>Ga0105095_10000055_pt1 | contig 38624 bp, 28 predicted proteins | sample PPLLak2March2015_2_FD_79180 | JGI IMG/M metagenome (GOLD analysis project Ga0105095, IMG submission 79180) | Freshwater sediment microbial communities from Prairie Pothole Lake near Jamestown, North Dakota, USA - PPLs Lake P8 Core (3) Depth... | ecosystem: Environmental > Aquatic > Freshwater >...
AGCCACGGCGTAAGGAGACTCGGTTCAGCATCAGTTGATCTGGCCTACGTGGCATGCGGCAGGTTTGACGCCTTTTTTGAATACAATCTTAAACCATGGGACATTGCTGCAGGAATGCTCCTTGTAAGGGAAGCCGGGGGAAGGTTCAGTGATTTTTCAGGTAATATGAAAAAATTAACCGGCGACGAGGCCTTCGCAGCTAACGATCTTATCTATTCTGAATTACTTGAACTTATCGGCCGGATCATGAATAAAAAAACCATTTAACCCGGTGGGAGCCGTCGGATTCTATATTTTCTTCGTGATCAACTGGTTAATGACACTTTTACCTCTCCGGGTATTATATGTTTTTTCCGATTTCCTTTATCTCCTTCTCTATTACTTCCCATCATACCGCCGGAAAGTAGTTAAGCAGAATCTTAGGAATTCCTTTCCGGAAAAAACCGAGAAAGAACTTGTTATGATAGAAAAAAAATTTTACAGGCACCTGGCCGATCTGGTAATAGAAACCCTTAAACTTACCCACTTAAGCAACAAAGAACTGGAAAGGAGGTTCACATTAAGCAATCCGGAACTGCTTGAGAGACTTTATGACGCGGGTCGTGACCTTGCAATTGTCCACAGCCATTATAACAACTGGGAATGGCTGGTATGTATTCCCCGTTATACGCGCTATAAGTTAATCGGTGTTTATAAACCCCTTCAGAGTAAGCTTTTCGACAGGTTCATGAATAAGCATCGCACAAGGAACAGATCAGTGCCGACTCCCATGAAACATGTAATCAGGGATATAGTTGAAAACAGAAAGAACAATATCAGGGCTATGTACGGATTTGTTGCCGATCAGACCCCTGCAAAACCGGATATCAGGTATAGTACTGAATTTCTTAATCAGGATACTCCTGTATTTCTGGGAATTGAAAAAATAGCCGCAAAATATGACATGGCAGTAGTCTTCTTTAATGTCCAAAAAATAAAAAGGGGATTCTATAATCTCACGGTTGAACTGTTGTTTGAAAAGACAAAAGACCTTCCTGAGTATCTTGTTACCAATACACATGTTAAAAGACTGGAGAAGCTGATCTGTGAAAAGCCCGAATACTGGATCTGGACACACCGCAGATGGAAATATAACAAATCCAACATCAATGTATAAGACTGCAGTTGTAATATTGAACTGGAACGGACTCGGCTGGCTTAAAAAATTCCTGGCGATCGTTGTAAAATACTCAGCAGGAAAAGAAACGGTGGTATATGTTGCCGATAATGGCTCCACTGACGGATCAGCTGACTGGGTTGCTGGTAATTTCAAGGAGGTCAGGATTATAAGGCTGGAAAAAAACCATGGGTTTGCAGGAGGGTATAACCTTGCGCTAAAGCAGGTCGATGCCAGGTATTATATTCTATTGAACTCCGATGTGGAAGTTACCCAGGACTGGATAAAACCCCTTATACAATTTATGGACAATAATCCTGATGTTGCATCGTGCCAGCCGAAGATCAGATCATTTGAAAAAAGGGATTATTTTGAATATGCAGGAGCCGCGGGAGGCTTTATTGACAAGCTGGGCTTTACCTTTTGCAGGGGACGTATTTTTCATTTTGTCGAGAAAGATAATGGCCAGTATGATGATCAGAAAGACATCTTCTGGGCTACCGGAGCATGCATGGTTGTCAGGTCCGATGCCTGGGAAAAGTGCAAAGGCTTTGATGATGATTTTTTTGCACACATGGAAGAAGTCGATCTGTGCTGGAGGTTTCACAAATCAGGCTTTCGGGTCGTTTATGTCCCGGGATCAATGGTGTATCATGTAGGAGGCGGAATTCTCCCGTATGATTCGGAAATGAAAACCTATCTTAATTTCAGAAATAATTTATTCCTTTTATACAAGAACCTGCCTGACTTTGAGTTACGCACAACTATCTTTAAGAGAAAATTACTCGATGGTCTGGCTGCACTCATGTTTCTTCTGAATGGAAATCTGAAGTGTGTCAGGGCTGTCCGCAATGCCCACAGAGATTTTCGCAGAAGCCGTAATAGCCTGAAGGAAAAAAGGTTGCAAAATATTGAACTGACGGTTACCTATCCGGCAAAACTCATTTTGAACAAGAGCATAGTTTCGGAGTTTTACATTAAGCGAAAAAAGACTTTTGATGCCCTGAATGCTTATCTGTGAATAATATGAAGAACTACCAGATGATTGTCTTCTTTACAGTTGTTCTGACAATCTACTCTCTCGCCAACACATATATTTATCTGAAAGGATACCATTCTATAGCGGCTTTCCGCACTTTCAAACCTCTTTACCTTCTTATTTTCATATTACTTGCGTCCACCTTCATCGCCGGAAAAATACTTGAAGTCAACCATTCATCAGTAGTATCAGATATTCTGAATATCATTGGCGGGTTCTGGATGGCATTCATGCTTTATGGTTTTCTGTTCCTGTTCCTTTCCGAAATAATTTCTGTGATACTCCGACTGGCAGGAGTAATAAATACCGGGAATATAGTGTCCTTTAAAAAATGGGCATATCTTTTTACAATTTCAGCTTCTTTTATTCTGATTACGGGCGGATTCATCAATGCCCTGATCCCAAAAGTCAGAAATTATGAAATTTCAATAGACAAGCCGGCTGACGGCCTCCGTGAACTTAAGGTAGCGGCAGTATCTGATATTCATCTGGGCAGCATTATCAGAAGAAGAAGCATGATAAAACTTTCGGGCATCCTCGACACCATAAGTCCCGATCTGGTGCTTCTTCTCGGTGACATTGTGGACGGGGAGATCGGTCCGGTTATAAGAGGAGATCTCTTAAAACACTTCACCTGTCCGCGATGCAGATACGGACTCTACGCCATCACGGGAAATCACGAATATATCGGAGGAGCCGCAAAAACGATACCCTATATTGAGGGAAAGGGCATAAGGATACTTAAAGACGAGGTAGTTGAAATAGGTAATGGAATACAGCTTATTGGAAGGCTTGACAGGGATTCAAAAATGTTTCACGGTACGGAAAGGAAGCCATTAAGTGTATTGATGCAGTCTACCGACTTATCAAAGCCTGCAATTCTTCTTGATCATCAGCCTGTTAACCTTGCTGAGTCTGAAAAAAACGGAATCGACCTGCAACTTTCAGGTCATACCCATAACGGTCAGATGTGGCCTTTGAATTATGTTACCCGGCGGATATTTGAATTGAGCTATGGTTACATGAAAAAGGGAAACACACAATTTATTGTTTCGTCAGGCTTCGGACTGTGGGGTCCGCGGGTGCGTTCGGGCAGCAGATCAGAGATACTTGTTATTAATATCAGATTCCGGGAAAAACCCTGAGCCGGAAATACCGGGGCTCACTAAAGAATGTCATAAAGCTTTTCAAGCGTCATCCCCCGGGAACCCTTTATTAAAATCAGGCTCCCTTTTAAAGGTTCGGTTTTAAGGAAATCCTTCAGACTGTCAACATCCGGGAATGATTTGAAACCAAATCCTGAGGAAGCCTTCTGAAAATGAGACCCGACAAGCAGAACCTTATCGGGATTGACCAGTCTGACATCACTGAGCAATTTTATATGCTCTTCTTCGCTTTTTTCACCCAGTTCAAGCATGTCGCCCAAAATGAGGATCCGTCTGGCGGCTTTAAGTTCCGAGAACGATTTGACGGCAACCTTCATACTTATCGGGTTCGCATTGTACGAGTCACAGATCAGTGTGTTGCCCTGTGCTGTCTTAACCACCTGCGACCTGTTATTCCCTGGCTGGTAATCCCTCAGGGCATCGGCGATATCATCCATTTCAACCCCAAGGAATAGTCCTGCCGCAATTGCTGCCTTTACATTTTCGAGGTTATAGGCGCCAAAAAGCCTGGTTTCAATAATATATATTTTATTCTGATACTTCACTCTGACAATCAGGTTCAGATCCGAAGTTATGGCTTCCACAACAAGTTCAATTCCCGTGGGATCAGAATAGGGAACTGCCCTGTTTACAAATTTGAAGATCATTTCTGAAAGTAAAGGGTTTTTGTCATTGTAAATCGCGATTCCATTTACTTTCTGCAGATACTCATATAATTCGGTCTTGGCCTTCAAAACTCCGTCAAGCGAACCAAAACCCTCGATATGCGCCGTGCTTACATTTGTTACAATTCCATAATCGGGCCTTGCAATTGAACAGAGTGTACGGATTTCCCTCAGATGGCTGGCTCCCATTTCCAGGATCATCATCTCGGTATCTGCCGGTGCCGAAAGGATTGTCAAAGGCAGGCCTATCTCGTTGTTAAAGTTCCCTTTTGTAAAGTGAACCTTAAACTTCCTGGTCAGAATGGCAGCGGAAAGTTCCTTGGTAGTTGTCTTCCCGTTAGTACCCGTGATCGCAAGAACAGAAGCATTCAGTTCCTTCCGGTAATGGCCTGCAAGGGCCTGAAGTTCAAAGAGGCAATCATCAACAAGGATTGTTTTTCCCGTTTCATACATGGGATCGTCTATTACTGCGAATGAAGCGCCTTTATCAAGGGCCTCGGCAGCATATTTGTTCCCATTATAATTTTGTCCCCACAGTGCAAAAAAGATTTGATCCTTTTTTACTGTCCTTGAATCAGTTGCAATACCTTTAGACTCTTTGAATAATCCGTAAAGCAGTTCAGTTTTCATAAATCTAAAAAAATGCCTCATTATGTTAGCATAATGAGGCTATTAATAATTTCTTTCCTTTTAGTTATCAAAGACCTGCAGGACTCCCGACCCTGATCATTGCGCATCTGAATCCGATATCATCCCTTGCGCTCTCCTGGTCAAGAAATCTTCTTGTGGAAGGATTCAGCCAGTAGGCCCGGTCTTTCCATGATCCTCCTTTAAAAACTCTTGCTTTGTCATTAATAAGAGTAAAGTAATCATTGGTCTCCTGGGCATACATCCTCAGTGAACCCTGTTTATTGTCTTCGGTAGTCCAGTCGCCGCCTCCGACAATTGAAGACTGGAGGTCACCGTCACGGTAATTCCTGTAGTCACCTTTCTGATAATTATATCTGTTTGCAACATCACTATCCTTAACGGTATCGATATAAAGCTTGCCCAATTTGTCTTTTCCGATAACCTGTCCGTTGGCATCCCTCCTGAGGTCAGTGAAAACGTTGCCCCTGAATGGATTGAAACCATCGACATCTTCGGAGGTAAGTGGACGGTAGACATCCTGTACCCACTCATTGACATTGCCGGCCATGCAATAGAGTCCGTAATCATTAGGCCAATATGATTTTACATCAGTTGTGATGCTCCCATTGTCGTTAAGGCTTCCGGCAACGCCCATCATGTCTCCCCTTCCGCGTACAAAATTACCCATCATCTCACCCCGGTTCCGCTTTTCGGAATTTCTTACATTATGGCCATCCCATGGATAGATCCTTCTTTCATACACTCTCTCTTCGAAAGTGTTTCCCCTGAGGGCATATGCCGCAAACTCCCATTCAGCTTCAGTAGGAAGCCTGTAGGCCGGAAGCATGATGCCATCCTCAAAGTTGGTACGCCTTTCGGTCTGATTGGGGTTAAGACTTTCACGCAGCTGGTTTACAACACCCTCATACTGGCCGGCCAGATAAGCTTCTGTATTGAAGTTCTTTTCGTTCAGCTGATTTGGATCAGGGTTCAGTTCACCCTCATCGATAAGTAGCTGTTCGTTCACCCTGTCCGTTCTCCAAAGACAGTAATCATTTGCCTGAACCCAGCTTACACCCACAACCGGGTAATTATTATACGAAGGATGCCTGAAATAATACTGTACATACGGATCATTGAAACCCATCGGGCTTCTCCAGACCAGGGTGTCAGGTAATGCCCGCCTGAATACTTCGGGATAATCCCTGTAAACTCTTTTGATCCAGAACAAATATTCGCGGTAGTCAATATTCCTTACTTCGGTCTCATCCATATAAAAGGAAGAAACCGTGACGGTACGCGGCTGATTATTCCAGTCAAACAATACATCCTGCTGTACCCGGCCCATGGTGAAACGGCCGCCTTCAATAAGGACAAGGCCGGGACCTGTTTTCTGTTCAGCACCGAGTGCTACTTCAAATCCACCATTATCCGGATCATTATACCTCCACCCGGTGGTGGATGAAACATTGTCACCACCCTTACCACCTCCCTTGCAGGAAAAGAGTGTAAGTGCTGCAATAAGTACAACCGGCAAGGTTCTGAATTTTAACATAACTCCTTAGTTTTTATGGCATTTATGAATCTTCAAATATATAAAAATATCCTAAATTTCTTTCGGACATCAAATATAACTACAAATCAGGCATGTTTATTGTTCGGATTCTTATTCTTTTTTCAACATTGTTTAAACTGAAAGCCAGACCAGTCTGATGCAAAAGTGAGAATGGCAACATGGTATCTCCCGGTTTCAAACTGAACTTATAGTTATAAAAAACAGAAACTCTGTCTTTTTTTAGTGAAAATCCTGCCTGAAGATCAATATTACTGTAGTTGTTAAAATACAACAGCGAATTAACTGAAAGATAGTTGCTCTCAACAACCGCTCCCGCGCAGGCTGAAAGATAGCTTCCCTGAATTTCCATTGCAGCAACAGGCCTGATCTTCAACTGGTTTTTTTTATCAAGTTCGTAATCAGCCGCAACACTTAAAAAGTATTTCCTGTGCATCCTGTCGGCCGGTGATCCATTTCCTCCAAGGTCAGGTTGCGTAAGATGAGTTATCCCGAATCCTCCGAAAAACCTTCTGTATATCAAAAGAAAACCTGTACCGATATCAAACACTGTCCTGCTCTTATTGCTTAGCATTTCCGTCGGGGGTATTGAAACCCGGCCCATCTGATCGATCTGTTCAGGCAAAACCGCATCTCCGAAATTAAAACCCCGGTGAAAGAATGAAGCAGTCAGACCGGCATTAATATAAAGTTCTTTCCCTGCCTGCAGAAAATATGAATACGATAAACCTCCCCTGACATCATTCATTATTCCTCCCAGATAATCATCTGAAACATAAATTCCAGCCCCTCCGTGCAATACGGGGTAGTATGAATCATAGGAAAAATATACTGAATGAAAATTATAGCTGTTCCCCGGAAAGAAATTCAGGTACGAAAACCTCACCGACCCTTCATCGCTGCTGCCCGTAAAGGCAGGATTATTTAAAAGTATGGTCTGATACCCAGGCCCATAAGCTGTCTCCTGACCTGAAACCGGACAAAAAACAACTGATAAAAAAATAATTATGAGCCCTAAACCTTTTCTCATATCCCTTGAAACTGCATTATCAACGTAAATTCACCGGCTGAAATTTTGTCGGGTTCCGATTTCACAGGACAAAATAAAGCAAAAACCGGAAGTACATGTTTATCTTTGCCGTAATAATGACTCTTTTTTTTAGAATATTGCCCTTTTTGCTCTTTACATTGCCTCTGAACATCCGGGCTCAGGTAACGAATGGAACATATAGTGAGGGTTCTGTTCTCTCTTCGGGTAAATGGTTTAAACTTGCTGTCACGACTGATGGAATATACAGGATAGATTATGCCAGGATAAAGCAACTTGGACTTGATAATCCCTCTGATCCAAGGATCTTTGGTAATAACTATGGCCAATTGTCATTTTACAATGATGCTTCAGGTCCGGATGACCTGAAGGAAATGGCTATTTTTCTTTCAAAGGGAAACGATGATGTATTCAATGAAGGCGATTATCTCCTGTTTTATGGAAGAGGAACGGATCGGTGGGTCTTTAATCAGGGTTCAGGTGAATTTGATTACAAAAAACACTATTATTCCGATACAGCTTATTATTTTATCACTTCGGGGACGGGTAATGGTAAGAGAGTTACTGCTGCTATTGTTCCTGATTCCCCGCCCGGATTATACTCCTCATCATCTGATGCCCTTTTCATCCATGAAACTGATGCTGAAAATCTTATCAAGTCGGGAAGGGAATGGTTCCAGCCCGTTTCATACCTGAAGGATACTGAAACTGATCCGGGATGGAAGAACATCATAACTACGGAACCCCTGAAGTACAGCCTGAAGGTACTTGCACGATCGCAGTCTCCAACACAGTTCAGGTTGTCATCTGGCGGAACAATCCTTGCCACAGTATCAGTCCCGGGGGTAAATATGGCCTCAACCACCGGAACCTATGCCCAGTCCGCTGCTAAAGACGGGGAAGCCACACATCAGTCTTCCGGTCCGAAGTTTTCGATCAGCTTTCTAAATAATGGAGAAACATCTGCCAGGGGCTGGATCGATTACCTCAGGATAGAGGGAAGAAGGACAAATTCATTTGACGGACATACGACTCATTTCACAGATTCGAGGTCAGTCATGCCAGGTACTGTTGCAGAATTCATTACCAAATCCACTGTTGAGGGGGTGTCTGTATGGGATGTAACAGATCCGTTTAATGCACGTTCAGTAAGCTATGTCCGGTCAGGTGATGAGATCAGGTTCAGAGCAGATGCGGATTCGCTCCGGACATTCGTGGCATTCACTGGTGCAAATGCCCCGATACCCCTCATAATCCCGGACCCGGTGGCGAATCAGGACCTTCATTCTTCTGGGCCTGCCGATATGGTAATCGTAACGCATCCTGTCTTTAAAAATTATGCCTCAGGACTTGCAGAACTCCATGCCGAAAACAGCGGCCTGACCTCACTTGTCGTAACGCCGGAACAGATCTACAATGAGTTCTCTGGCGGCATACCAGACATTGCTGCAATCAGAAATTTTCTCAGAATGAAATATATCAGGCAAAAGGGAACCTCCAGTCCCCTCAGATACCTGCTTCTTTTCGGCGACGGTTCATTTGAGAATAAAACCCCTCCTCCGGGAAACCCGAACTATGTTCCGACATGGCAGTCGCAAAATTCAACCGTAATAGTCTCATCGTTTGCCTCTGATGATTTTTATGGCCTTCTTGAGGAAGGAGAGGGAGAAGATTCCGGGACGGAGGACCTGGGAATCGGCCGGCTGCCTGTATCAGATACTGTCCAGGCAGGAATAATCCTCTCAAAAATTGCCGGTTATCTTGATCCTGTGAACACCGGGAACTGGAAAAACACCGTCACAATAATTGCCGACGATGAAGATGGGAACACCCACATTTCGGATGCAGAAGGGCTTGCTGATCTGCTTACCGACAGCGTTGCGGGGGTGAATATCGATAAGATCTATTTCGATGCTTTCAGCCAGGTTACGTCGGCCACGGGACAGTTCTATCCCGGTGTGTCACAGGCAATAAACGACAGGATCAATGCCGGAACATTGATTTTCGACTATATCGGACATGGGAATGAGAACAGCCTGGGGCACGAAAGAGTGCTCACCGAAGAGAATATTGAAGCATGGAAAAACAGGGAACGGCTCCCGCTTTTCATAACAGCTACCTGTGAATTCAGCAGGTTCGACGATATTGATATAAACACGGTTACTCATACTATCACTGAAAGGAGCTCAGCCGGAGAAAAAATCTTATTTAAGTCCGGAGGCGGCGGAATCGCCCTTATGTCAACAACACGGCTTGTATATTCCGCGCCAAACTATCAGTTGAACCGCAGTATATTTGATGTGGCTTTCGAGAGCGATGCGGATGGCAGGTCACTCCGCATGGGGGATATAATCAGGATTGCAAAAAACCGATCGGGAAGCGGCACCAACAAAAGGAACTTCGTGCTGCTGGGTGATCCGGCCGTCAGGCTCGCATATCCGATGCAGGGAAAAGTAATAACCGATTCAATAAACAATATCCCTGTCAGTGAGGCTTTGGATACACTTAAAGCTCTTTCACGAATAACCGTTACGGGTCATATAGAAGATGCCTCCGGTAATCTGCTGGGCGATTTCAACGGGACCGTTGTACCCATAGTTTATGACAAGCCTTCGGTGATAGAAACACTTGCAAATGATGGCGGCCCGAAAATGGAATTCAAACTGCAGAATAATATTCTCTTCAGCGGCAAAACGATGGCAAACAATGGAAAATTCAGTTTTACATTTATAGTTCCAAGGGATATTGATTACACCTATGGTGCCGGAAAGATAAGCTACTATGCAACCGGTCAGGGCAGGGAAATGAACGGTGATTTCAGCAAAATTGTGGCGGGAGGATTCAGCAATGTCTCAGATTCAGATACTACAGGTCCTGAGATAAAGCTGTTTTTTAACGATACCTTGTTCCGCGACGGAGGTATAACTGATCCCGGTCCGCGACTCTATGCGATAGTCGCAGACGATAGCGGTATCAATACAACAGGTTCTGGTTTGGGGCACGACCTGGTCTGCTGGCTTGACAATGACAGGAACAATTTTATAGTTCTAAATAATTTTTTCGAGCACGATTCCGGAAGTTCTTCCAGGGGGAGATTGTTTTACAGATTCTCAGACATAACGGAGGGGAGCCATACGCTGACCATGAAAGCATGGGACAATTATAACAATTCAACAGAGGAAGCCCTTCTGTTTCTCGTCGAAACGGGAGATGACTTTATTCTAAAAAACCTTCTAAATTTTCCAAATCCCTTTCATGATGAAACGAGGATCAGTGTCGAGCACAACAGACCAGATGACGTATTAACCATAATATTAAAGATTTACAGCCTCGATGGAAGACTGATAAGGATCATTGAAACTATCTCGGAAGCACAAGGTTACCGTCTTGATCCGGTGTTGTGGGACGGAAATGATTCAGGCGGAGCCAAAGCAGGCCGTGGAATCTATCCCTACAGTGTGACAATCACCGCCGGGTCAGGCGAAACTATCAGTATATCAGGCAAAATGATCATTTATTAACACATACACAATAAGTCACTTAAATATTTGTTTTATATTTGCAAAATCATAAAAAGATAATAATCAGAATGAAGAATAAAATCTTTTCATTAATTCTTTTCTCATTGGTATTTACCGGTGCAGCAAAAGTTTATTCCCAGGAATTAAATGCTATTCAGACTGTCGTTCCTTTTCTGACGATAGCTCCTGATTCCAGAGCCGGGGCGATGGGTGATGCAGGTGTTGCGACATCCCCTGATGTTTACAGCCAGCATTGGAATCCGGCAAAATATGCATTTATTGACGGCAAAGGAGGGGTGGGAATTTCATATTCACCTTGGCTCAGAAATCTTGTTCCCGATATTAACATCGCATATCTAACGGGATATTACCGGATCGACAGAAAACAGGTTGCAAGCGCCAGCCTTCTTTACTCGTCACTGGGCGATGTGCCATTCACCGATGATTTCGGTAACCTTGAACGGACCTTTAAACCGAATGAGCTTGCATTCGATCTTGGTTATTCGAGAGTATTTGCAGAGCATTTTTCAGGCGGTGTCGCGTTCCGTTTTATTTACTCCAATCTGACAGGAGGATCATATTCGGGCGGTGACGCCACAAAACCGGGTATTTCATTCGCAGCAGACATCTCGGGGTATTATAATAATAAAGAGATTACCCTGTTCAGCAAGGATGCAGAGATCGGATTCGGGCTGAATTTCTCAAATATCGGATCAAAAATGAGCTACTCCGACGGGCAGACTACAGATTTTATTCCCATGAATATGCGGGTAGGTACAGCCGGAACATTAAATCTTGATAATTTTAACAAGCTTACCCTTACTCTTGATCTTAACAAGCTTCTGGTTCCAACCCCACCAATCTATAACAATGATATGGAGATTATTGACGGGAAGGATCCGAATGTCACGGTTCCCATTGCGATATTCCAGTCATTTTATGATGCACCAGGAGGATTCAAGGAGGAGCTTCATGAGATAACCTATTCGATTGGTACAGAATACTGGTATAACAACCAGTTTGCCATCAGGGCCGGTTATTTCAACGAAAATGCTTCGAAGGGTAACAGGAAGTACTTTACGACAGGTGCAGGCTTCAGGCTTAAAGGCTTTACCATTGACTTCTCGTACCTGATGCCGCTGGCCCAGAATCATCCGCTGGCAAGGACCCTGCGCTTTTCTATGTCATTCGATCTTAACAGGCTGCAATCGAACAGCGACTTAAACTAATGCACAATATCAGGATCGGCCAGGGTATCGATTTCCACCGGCTTGAACCCGGTCGTGATCTATGGCTTGGAGGAGTCCTGATTCCTTCAGAACGCGGGGCGGTTGCCCACTCCGACGGGGATGTACTTTTACACGCAGTGTGTGATGCATTGCTGGGAGCAGCCGGTCTCAGGGATATTGGCTATCATTTTCCCGATTCAGATCCTGAATTCAAAAACATCGACAGCAAGATCATTTTAAAACGGACCTTCGGCCTGATCAGTAATAAAGGTTTTAGCGTTGTGAATATCGATTCAACAGTTTGCCTTGAGAAGCCAAGGATATCTGACTTTATCCCGGAAATGAGTAAGAGGATCTCTGAAATCCTTGAAACCCATCCCGAAAATATTTCAATCAAGGCCACTACAACCGAGAAACTCGGCTTCACCGGCCGTGAGGAGGGTATTGTTGCACTGGCAGTTGTTCTGATAAAAAGTTGATCCCCTGCCTGCCTGCCTGCCTGCAGGCGTTAAGAAAATGCCTCATCAATAATTTTATCATCAGCAATATAAGGCACCGTCACTTTTAATCCCGGAGTTCTTTTCATTTCCCTGTCAAGAGTGAACATGGCTCCGCTGTTCCTCGCCCAGCTCCTCCTTGCTATGCCGTTGTTCACATCCCACCTGAGCATCATCATAAGCTTCATTTCAGTTTCCCTGGTGCCATCAAGCACCATTCCGAAACCCCCGTTGATAACCTCCCCCCAGCCAACACCTCCGCCGTTATGCAGTGACACCCATGTAGCACCCCTGAAAGCATCGCCGATCACATTTTGAACTGCCATGTCGGCAGTGAATCTCGATCCGTCATAAATATTCGAAGTTTCCCTGTAAGGCGAATCAGTCCCTGAAACATCATGATGGTCCCTCCCGATAACCACCGGAGCTGATACCAGCCCATTTTTAACTGCACGATTGAAGGCTTTTGCAATCTCTGTCCTGCCCTCAGCGTCAGCATAAAGTATCCTGGCCTGCGAACCTACTACCAGACGGTTCCTGCCGGCCTCCTTTATCCAGCGTATATTATCAGCCGTCTGCTGCCTGATCTCATCAGGTGAGTTCAGTATTATTTTTTCGAGTGTCTCAGCAGCAATCCTGTCAGTCAGTTCAAGGTCAGCCGGATCGTTGGAACAGCAAACCCATCTGAAGGGACCGAAACCGTAATCAAAACACATCGGGCCCATAATGTCCTGAACATACGACGGGTACCTGAATTCGCCGGCCGTGTTCAGGATATCTGCTCCTGCCCTCGATGCTTCAAGAAGAAAGGCATTTCCGTAATCGAAGAAATAGGTTCCCTTTTCGCAATGCCTGTTAATGGCCCTTACCTGCCTTCTTAAAGATTCCCTGACCAGATCCCTGAATCTCTGCGGCTCTGATACCATCAGGAAGTTCGATTCCTCAAACGATATTCCTGCCGGATAGTAGCCGCCTGCCCATGGATTATGAAGTGATGTCTGGTCCGATCCGAGATCAACTTTTATTCCCCTTTCTGCAAATTGCTCCCACACATCAACGATGTTTCCCTGAAAGGCAATAGATACGGCTTTAGTTTCCGCTCTTGCCTCATCAACAAGCCTGACAAGAATATCCATGTCATCAGTCACTTCATCAACCCATCCCTGCGAATGCCTTGTCGCGATCGCCTTCGGATTGACTTCGGCAACCACTGAAATGATTCCGGCTATCTTTGCCGCTTTAGGCTGGGCACCCGACATTCCTCCAAGACCGGAGGATACAAACAGTCCTGGTTCGACGGGATTGCCGCCCTTTGAGATCATTCTGCAGGCATTGAGCAATGTTATGGTAGTTCCATGAACGATTCCCTGCGGGCCTATGTACATATAAGACCCTGCAGTCATCTGGCCATATTGTGAAACCCCGAGTGCGTTGAATCTCTCCAGGTGATCCTGTGATGAATAGTTTGGTATTACCATGCCGTTTGTTACAACCAGCCTTGGTGCGTCCTTAAATGAAGGGAATAAGCCCAACGGATGTCCGGAGTAAACTACAAGCGTCTGATCATCAGTCATTTCAGAAAGATACTTCATTGCAAGCCTGTACTGGGCCCAGTTCTGGAACACCGCACCATTGCCTCCGTACGTTATCAGTTCATGGGGATGCTGGGCCACATCCGGGTCAAGGTTATTTGAAATCATAAGCATTATTGCAGCTGCGTGCCTCGACCTGTGAGGAAAATCATCAATATGGTGCGCTTTTATTTCATACCCGGGCCGGAATCTGTACATGTATATTCGTCCGCGTTCAGCAAGTTCACCTGCAAACTCTTTTGCCAGCACTTTATGAAAAGAGGGAGGGAAATACCTCAGGGCATTTTTTAATGCAAGCTTCTTCTCGTCGGGTGAGAGAATATCTTTTCTCCCGGGAGCATGGTTCATATTCCTGTTGAATGGTTTTGGTTCTGGCAGAACTTCAGGAATGCCTTCGGAGATCATCCTTTTAAATTCAGCGGTGGTCATATTGACTGGAATAATGTTATAATTGTAAAGTTAGGCAATAAACAAAAAAGGCCGCCCTTCCCAGACAGCCTTCCGCTATTATTTATGATGAAATCATATCTTGCTTTCGCTGATTATCTCGTCATCAACAAGTATTCTGCCGCAGTATTCACAGACAATTATCTTTTTCCTTGATTTTATGTCAAGCTGCCGCTGAGGCGGGATCTGATTGAAGCATCCTCCGCAGGCGTCACGCTGGACAGGAACAACGGCAAGACCATTTCTTGCGTTCGATCTTATTCTTTTATATGCTGTCAGAAGCCTTTCCTCAATAACTGACTGTATCTTTTCAGATTTACTATATAACCCCTCTTCCTCCTTCTGTGTGTCGGAAATTATTTCGTCGAGTTCGGCTTTCTTATTATCAAGGTCCGATTTGCGGTCAGCCAGGGTTGCTTCAGATTCAGCTATCACCACTTTCTTTTCTTCTATCTGAACATTGAACTCCCTGATTTTCTTATTGAAAAGTTCAATTTCAAGATTCTGATATTCAATTTCTTTTGATAGTGAATCAAACTCCCTGTTGTTCCTGACATTTTTCTGTTGTTCCTCATACTTTTTTATAAGGGCTTCAGATTCGGTTATTTCATTATTCTTCTTTAAAACAGCTTTGTCAAGGGTTACAACCTCCTCCCTCAGGTTGCCAAGCCTCGTTTCAAGTCCTGCAATCTCATCTTCAAGGTCCTGTACTTCGAGCGGCAACTCACCTCTCAACGTTTTGATCTTGTCAATTTCTGAATCAACAAGCTGAAGGCTGAATAATGCTCTGAGCCTATCTTCTACAGGAATCTCAGCATCATGTGTTTTTATTTTTTCCATATAGATAGTTTATCGGATTGGTATTTACTTTTGAAAACCGGAGTGCAAATTTAGGGAATTTTTTGATAATTAGGTCGTATAATATTTCAGTTGAGAATTTTTCTGACTCATAATGCCCGCAATCGACAAGAAGAATTTTGTCAGCTGCTTCAAAATAAGCATGATATTTAATATCTCCCGTCACGAATGCATCTGCTCTCGCTGCAATAGCTGCCCCAAGAAGTGAAGAGCCAGCGCCTCCGCAAAGGGCTACTTTTTTAATAATTCTTCCCATCAGGCGGGTATGACGGATCCCCCGGGCGTCAAAAACAACAGATATCATTTCAAGAAAATCCTTTTCGCCCAGAGGTTCATTTAATTCCCCAAGGCAGCCGGTTCCGATATTTATATTGTCATTTTCAAGTGAATAAATATCATATGCCGGCTCTTCATAAGGATGTGCAGCGAGGAGGGCGTTTACTACCGTATCTTTCTGATGTGAAAAAAGTATAGTTTCAAACCTCACCTCCTTTTCAAAATGAATGCTCCCCTTTTCGCCCACAAACGGATTCGTACCTTCCCCTGCCCTGAAACTTCCGGTTCCGGTAGCCGAATAGCCGCAATTGTCATAATTTCCTATCGTTCCTGCCCCTGTGTTGAATATTGCCTCACTTACCTTTGCGAAATGATCTTCCGGGATAAAGGTCACAAGCTTCAGCAACCTGTTTTTCAGTGGCGTAAGGACTTTTATGTTCAGAAGGCCGGCCTTCCCTGCCATTTTCATGCTCACGCCGTTATTAACAACGTCAAGATTTGTATGCGCCGAATAGATGGCGATGTCATTTTTAATTGCCCTGAAAATGATACGGCCGGTCAATGGACCGTCTGTAATTTTTTTTATACCGCCGAAAATAACAGGATGATGTGAAATTATAATATCGCAGCCTTCATTTATGGCCTCATCAATTATTTCTTCGGTAATATCGAGTGTTATCAGTGCAGAGTGGACCGCCTTATCGGGCTGTCCAACCTGCAGGCCGGAGTTGTCATATCCCTCCTGGAATGAAAGAGGAACAACCGAATCAAGATAAGAGCAAAGATCTTGTAATTTCATTCTGAAGTTAACTCATTGGTTCTCTGTGTTTGGAGTAACTTAAACAGAGGCGTATTAAATATTATCCCGCAAATCGATTAGTAAGTTTTTTATCTTTTGAAGCGACTCGTTGATTTCATAAATATGGTCAGCTTCATCGAGGTGTCCCCTGAGTTTCCTCTTTACACCCGAGAGCGTCATTCCCTCTTCCTTCAAAAGGCGATGTATTATCATCAGATTCTTAACATCGTTTGCTGTGAACATCCTGTTGCCCTTTTTATTCTTCATGGGTTTAAGGATGTCAAATTCATTTTCCCAGAACCTTACGGTAGAAACCGGGACATCAAGCATCCGGGACACCTCCCCTATTGAATAATAGAGCTTTTCGATCTTCTTTTCCTTGTAGGGCATGTTCAGGCTTGTTGCGGGTTGGTTTTCTTTTAATCAAACGACTGACCCGTCTTTGAGGCAACCTCGATCATCATCTCATACTCCGCTGCGGTCAGGTCGTTGAAAAAATAGTTTACCGGATCAACATTGGTATCGTTAAGCTTTATTTCATAATGCAGATGCGGCGCTACCGACAGTCCTGTATTCCCCACATAACCTATTACGTCACCCCTGCTGACCTTCTGCCCGTTCCTGGCGGCAAAACTGTCGAGATGAGCGTAGGTTGACGTGTAGCCAAAGCCATGGTCAATGATGATATAGTTGCCCATACCTCTCCTGTTTGAAAAGACACCCGATATTGTTCCGTCACCCGAAGCATATATCTCGGTCCCCATGGGCGCCGTGAAATCCATACCGGTGTGGAACTTTGTTATCTTATATACCGGATGTATCCTCAATCCATATCCCGAAGCAATCCTTGTCAGATCTTTTGTCGAAATGGGAAGAATAGCCGGAATCGACCTGAGCATATCCTCCTTCTCCAGGGCAAGGGTTATCAGATCATCGAACGATTTTGACTGGATGTACAATTTTTTTCTGATGACATCAAGTCTTTTTGTTGTTCCGACAACTATCTTTGAATTACTGTACCCTTCAAGTTCAGTGTACCTGTTAACACCTCCGACTCCGCCCTGCCTGAGAGTTGCCGGAATGGGTTCAGCGCCAAAAATAGTGCGATAAAGGTTATCATCAGTTTCCTGAAGGTGCCCGAGAACCTTTTCAAGATCTCCCATCTCCCTGTTAATTAATTCATACTGAAGGGTTAACTGGGCTATCTCCCTTTTAAGCGCTTTTTCCTTCGGAGAATCGATAAACAGGGCGAGTATAAAGCTATAAATAACGGCAATTATGACTGAGCCGACAATATAAGCCAGGGTACGAAGCAGAACATCTCTGGCACCAAGACGTATTTTGTCAAAGCTGAGGGAGTCAGGATTAAACTTATACTTTGTTTTCGGCATTATGCAGCAAATATAAAAAAATCATGCCAAAAATGAAAACCATTGGACAAATTGGTTATACTGGGTAAGTCAGATAAAAGAGGTAACCTGCTATTTGAATTTGGTCTGGGCTGAAAGTGTCTGTATCATCTCAAAATACTCATCCTCAGTCAGATCATTATTGAAGAAGTAGAGGGGATTTTTGTGCTGGCCATAAAGGTCGATCTGGTAGTGCAGATGCGGCCCCGAGGAGGTACCTGAACTCCCGGTAAGACCAAGCTTGTCGCCGCGTTTCACATTCATTCCCCTTGTAACTCTTATGTTGCTGAGATGTCCGTAAGTCGACCTGTAGCCGTAACCGTGGTCGATCACGATGCAGTTACCGAAACCACCGTTCCAACCCGCTTCTATTATCTTCCCCGAACCCGTGGCGAAGACTTCAGTCCCATAGGGAGTGCTTATATCCTGACCATGATGCCATCTCGGCGTTCCAAATACCGGGTGCTTTTCCCTGAATTTCATCCCGTCGCCTAGGCGGTATATCACATTGACCGGACTTATCAGCGGGAGGTGTTCCATCTCACGCTTCCATTCATCCTTTACTTCATCTATCTCCTTGAACGATTCATATTGAACTGTGGTCCTGTTTCTCAGATCTTCAACCTTTTTCCGGAAATTGATCATCATTTCCGAATTTTCGTACCCTTCCAGCTCTTCGTACCTGTTAACACCTCCGAATCCCATGCTCCTGAATGTCTGAGGTATCGTATCCATATCCAGTACGGGCCTGTAACGGTTCTCATCCGACAATTCAATATTGTCGATCAGTTTCACCGAATAATCGATCTCCCTTCCAACCAGGGAATACTTAAGCTTCAGGTTTTCAATCTCCTGGTTCAACACCCGTTCTTCGGGAGAACCAAATGCACTGTTAAAAAGGACACTGTAAATAACCGTCACGGCCACCGAACCCAGGAACCATAAACTAAAGCGGACAAGTTTACTTTTCCAGGGCAGCTTTACCTTTTTGAATTGCAGATCGGAAAGATCAAGAAAGTATTTGTGGTCAGGCATTCGGGTGTTTTGGGTTTTCTATTTTAATAGGTAGTCAACAAATCTATTACAAATAAATTAATTTTACAAACTCAAATTTAAGTAAGATATTGTATTTTATTATGACAATTACACTAAAAGGAAACGAACTCCGTCAGGCGTTTTTCGATTTTTTCCGCTCCAAAGGCCATGAAATTGTCCCTTCTGCCCCTATGGTCATTAAAAATGATCCAACCCTGATGTTTACAAACGCGGGGATGAACCAGTTCAAGGATATCTTCCTGGGAAACCAGCAGCCGGTGTCGCGAAGAGTGGCAAATTCCCAGAAATGTCTGAGGGTTTCCGGCAAGCACAACGATCTCGAAGAAGTCGGCCGCGATACCTATCACCATACAATGTTCGAAATGCTGGGTAACTGGTCATTCGGTGACTACTTCAAGAAAGAAGCGATCGGATGGGCCTGGGAATTTCTGACAGAAAAACTCGGAATACCTGAAGAGAGACTTTACACAACCATCTTTGAAGGCAGCCGCGAGGACAACGTTCCCCGGGATGATGATGCCTTTGCTTACTGGGAAAAATGTTTTTCAAATCCGGAAGGCAGGATACTGGAGGGTTCAAAGAAGGACAATTTCTGGGAGATGGGTGAAACCGGCCCGTGCGGCCCTTGCTCGGAAATACATGTTGATATAAGGGACGATGGTGAACGGGAAAAAATCCCCGGGAAAGACCTTGTCAATAAAGGACATCCTCAGGTAATAGAGATCTGGAACCTTGTTTTCATACAATACAACAGGCGCTCGGACGGGCAGCTTGAACAGCTTCCCTCAAAACATGTTGATACCGGCATGGGTTTCGAGAGGCTCTGCATGGTGGTCCAGGGGAAGAAATCGAACTACGATACCGATATCTTTCAATCGGTGATAGGTGAGATCTCAAAATTAACCGGCAGGACATATGGTGTTGATGCAAATGTTGATGTTGCACTGAGAGTCATTGCCGATCATCTGAGAGCAGTCTCCTTTTCAATAGCCGACGGGCAGCTGCCCTCAAACAATAAAGCGGGTTATGTGATACGAAGGATACTCAGACGCGCAGTAAGATACGGGTATAACTACCTCGCGATTGAAGAGCCCTTCCTGTACAGGCTTGTTCCGGTGCTGGCAGATACCATGGGGAAAACATTTCCTGAATTACAGGCGAATCGCGATCAGATCGCAAAAATAATCCACGAGGAGGAATCATCCTTCCTTAAAACCCTGGGGAAAGGACTTAAAATGATTGAACGGATGATCGCTGACCTCAGAAAAGAGAATAAGAATGTTTTACCCGGTAAAGTGGCTTTTGAACTTTATGATACATTTGGCTTCCCTGTCGATCTCACACAATTGATCCTTAAGGAACATGATATCGTTGTTGACCAGAGCGGTTTTGAAAATGAAATGAAAAGCCAGAAGGAAAGATCGAGGGAAGATGCTTCAGTCGAAGCCGGCGACTGGACAGTCGTAAGAGATATTGAAGGAACTGAATTCACCGGTTACGAAAAGACCGATGATGGAATTCTTATCACACGGTACCGCACCATCAAATATAAAGGGAAAGAAAGGCTCCAGCTCGTTTTTGACAAAACACCCTTTTATGCTGAGTCGGGAGGCCAGGTGGGTGACTCGGGATATATAACTTCGGGTAATGAAAGGATAATTATTGAAGACACAATAAAGGAGAATAACCAGATCATCCATATAAGTCATGGTAAATTGAAGGATCCCGTTGCACAGTATCATGCATATGTAGATATTGATAAACGCCGGATGACGGCAAATAATCATACTGCAACGCATCTGCTTCATTATGCGCTGCGATCAGTCCTCGGGAAGCATGTTGAACAAAAGGGATCTCTGGTTACACCTGACCGCCTGAGATTCGACTTCAGTCATTTCGGCAGGCCTACCAGGGAAGAACTCCGCAGTGTTGAAAACCTTGCGAACAGGATGGTAAGGGAAAGCAGTAATATCAAAGTTACGGACGGCGTAACGATGAACGAAGCCAAAGCAATGGGCGCCATGGCGCTTTTCGGGGAAAAGTACGGCGATAAGGTAAGGGTTGTTGCATTCGGAGATTCGGTCGAACTCTGCGGCGGGACACACGTAAACAATACAGGGACAATAGGTATAATTAAAATAGTTGCGGAAGGAGCCATTGCAGCTGGTGTGAGGAGACTGGAAGCAGTAACAGCCGAAAGGGCGGAAGAATATATCGATGAAAAACTCGATTCGGCCGATGAAATTGCATCGCTTCTTAAAAGCACCGATATAAAAGAGAGCGTTGAAAAACTGCTTTCGGAGAACTCCTCGCTCAGGAAAAACCTGGAGAAATACCAGGCGCAATCTGCTGCAGCACATGTTCAGCAACTGCTGGAAGGGAGGAAGTCATTTAATAACATGGAATTTCTGTCGGGACAGATCGATACGGATTCAGCCGATGTTCTGAAAACAATTGCCTTTCAGATCAGAAAGTCGTCCGATAATGCGGTGCTGGTGACCGGTTCGGTCATTAATGGCAAGGCAAGCCTCCTGGTTATGGTAAGCGACAACCTCGTAAAGGAAAGGAATCTGAGCGCTGTCGCGATCATAAAGGAGATAGCCGGCGAGATAAGCGGCGGCGGCGGCGGACAACCATTCCTTGCAACAGCCGGCGGAAAAAATGCCGCAGGCATCCCGGCTGCGATCAAAAAAGCTGAAAAATATTTGAAAAATCTTTAAACAGCTTTTATAACCTGCTCATATTTAATGCTTTTAAAAATATCTACGTATTATAATACGTATTATAATACGTATTATAATACGTATTTCTTTAATTTACCTTCCGGGACAACACCTGCCGCCCCACATCATTATAATTTCCCTTGCCCATTTCTCATTTTTATTTTTGTACTTTTGAACCTTTCACATAACACTGATGAGATTTATTTCAGCAGCAATATCAGTCATCATCTCAGCCTATTTAATTCTAACGGCATCCTGCACCCCCGCAGCCTGCTTTGAAGAGACGAATGCATACGTAAAAGCTTCGCTGAACGATTTTGAAACAAAGAAAACGAAGGCTCCCGACAGCCTTACCGTTTACGGCACCGGGATGGAGGAGAAAAAAATCTATGACGGTGAAAAAGGCGTCCAGCCTGCACTCTTCCCCCTGAACACCTCAGCTGAAAATTGCTCGTTCGTAGTCAGCATAAACGGCGTGAATGATACGATCACGTTCAGGTACAGGAGCTATCCCCACCTGATCTCAAAGGAGTGCGGATATACGTTCTATCATAATATCGATACGCCCATATTATATACAAAGCACACGATTGACTACATCTATACCAGCCAGAAAAACATCACTACCAAAAATGTTGAGAACCTTATCATATATTATTAGTCTCGTGATGCTGGTTTCCTCAGCTGCCCTGAGAGCTCAGGATACCGTCCAGTTTCCGCTGAAAATCAGGGCGGGAATAGATGTTTCGGGTCCGGTTATCTATTTCACGGATAAGAATAATCTGAGCCTTGAAGGATTTATTTCATTTGACCGGAATGAAAAAATGGCATATGTTCTGGAAGGTGGCTATCTCAATTATAAATATTCGCAATATAATTATGATTACACCTGCAAGGGTATTTTCATGAGGGCAGGTGTTGATTTCAATCTTCTCAAGCCCGATGTATCAAAAGGAAAATATCAGGCCGGAGTGGGATTGCGTTACGGCCTTAGTATTTTCAATCCCGAGACGCCTCTCTTTAAGCATGAGAACTACTGGGGAACTGCCAGCTCGGCCATTCCGCAGAAAACAAGCCTTGGTCATTTTCTGGAGGTGGCTCCCGGTGTCAAGGCAGAGCTCTTCAAAAATTTCAGCATCGGATGGTCAATAAGGTTAAGGATGCTCATCTCCGGCGGTGGAGGAAAGGATCTCCGTCCGATCTACCTTCCCGGGTTTGGTACCGGAGGCAAAACCGTAAATGCCGGCTTCACCTACTTCCTCTCATGGAATATCCCTTTTAAAACAATAAGGGTAATAACGAAGCCTGAACCTGTGGAAGAGACCGAAGAGGAGACCGACGCGTTACAGAATTCCACGATCAGGTAATTGTAATCAGTTCCTCATCAGTGGTTAAAAACGCACTTTTTTCAAGGATGCACTGCATCACTTTTATAACTGAAAGCCAGCAACCCCATAAATGTAAGAAAACCATTTACGAGCAGCATTTCAAACCCGAATTTATATCCGTTGAACCATTCTTCCGAGTTCGCTCCGATTATATAACATATCACCGGGGAAAGGATAGCAATAGCGGGGGTCACCTTATCCTTGATCTGCCGGTTTGTAAAGAGTCCGAAACTATAGAGCCCCAGAAGGGGTCCGTAAGTGTATCCGGCAATTGTAAACAGCTTGTCGATCACGGCTCTGTCGTTCATCGCCTTGAATATCAGTATGCATACAAAGAATATTAAGGCAATCGTAATATGGACGACATAACGTATCTTTCTCTTTCTTAATTCTGTAAGTTCCTTCCTTTTTTCCAGTCCCAGGAAATCAATGGTGACCGAGGTAGTCAATGAAGTCAGTGCGCCGTCGGCACTTGGGAATGCTGCAGATATCAATCCTATCAGGAAAATCACACCTGCCACAGGACCGAGGTAATTCAGGGCGATTGTCGGGAACAGGTCGTCGGTGAATGCAACGGTTATCCCCTTGGTCTGCGCAAAGATCAACAGAAGGGCGCCGAGAAACAGGAAGAGCAGGACCACAAAGAAATTGATTCCGCTGAATGTGAACATATTCTTCTGCGCATCCCTTATATTTTTGCAGCTAAGGTTCTTTTGCATCATCTCCTGGTCAAGCCCGGTCATCACGATAGTTATGAACATCCCGCTGAAAAACTGTTTAATGAAGTGCCTTTCATGGTTCCAGTCGGTGATAAAAATTCTGGAAATCGAGCTGTCGTTGACCTGCGCTGCAAGATTAAATAAAGAAATATCCAGTTCCCGGCTGATAAAGACCACTGAAAGGACAAGCGCCAGCAACATGAAAGTCGTTTGAAGGGTGTCGGTCCAGATAATCGTTTTTATTCCTCCCTTCAGAGTATAGAGAATGATCAGGAAAATAAAGATCAATACATTGACCATGAAGGGTACGTTCCAGGCATCGAAAACAAAAACCTGAAGGACATTTATTACGAGGAACATGCGCAGTGAAGCGCCAAGGACCCTTGACAGGATGAAAAAACCGGCACCCGTCTTGTACGACCAGAATCCGAACCGCTGATCAAGATAGCTGTAAATCGAGGTAAGCCTCAGCCTGTAATACAACGGAAGCAGAACCAGTGCTATGATCATATAACCCGCAAGATAACCCATTGCAACCACCATGTAACTGAACTGTGTATCCTTCACCCAGCCCGGAACTGACATAAAGGTCACGCCCGACAGGGAAGCGCCGATCATCCCGTAGGCTACAACAAACCACGGGGAAACTCTGTTACCGATATAAAATGACTGATTGTCGGCTTTTCGTGATGTTATCCATGTAACCAGGAACAGCAGGGCTGTATACAGGAGGAAAATCCCCAGGATCAGGATTGGTTTCATAGTATCATAAAATAATTTGCAAGGATAAGAAAAAGTTGGCAGGCTAAAAAATTAAGGGGCTGTTTAGTTAAAGAGCCAATATTGGATTAATTTTGTCTAAAACCCCATGTGATGAGTTTTTCTGAGTATCCGTCAAAACTGCTTGAAAACGCAGTGAATGAGTTTGCGTCACTTCCCGGCATTGGCAGGAAAACCGCCTTCAGGCTTGTAATGAGCCTTCTGAAACGGAACAATGATGAGGTGCAGCGTTTTGGAGAAAGCATTATCAGGTTGCGCAGCGAGATCCGTTACTGCAGGAACTGCCATAATATCTCCGACAATGAATTGTGCACCATATGCAGTGACGGGAAGCGGGACGGATCGCTGATCTGCGTGGTCGAAAACATCCAGGATGTTATGGCCATCGAAAATACCAGGCAGTACAAGGGACTTTATCATGTTCTCGGAGGCATCATTTCGCCTGTCGATGGTATTGGTCCTGCTGATCTGAAGATCGACAGCCTTGAGGAAAAGGTGAAAGCCGGAAGCGTCAGGGAAATTATCTTTGCCCTGAGCACAACAATGGAAGGTGATACCACAAATTTCTACCTTTACAAGAGGCTGAACAAATACAATGCCCTGCTCACAACGCTTGCAAGGGGAGTAGCCATAGGAGATGAGCTTGAATACACAGATGAGCTGACCCTGGGGCGTGCGATCAATAACCGAAATCCCTATCAACAATGATAAACTCAGCAGAAAGGTTCCTTTCCGAATCAGGCAAGAGCATGAAACGCTCTGCCATAAGGGAGATACTAAAGGTTATCCAGCGGCCGGGTATGATATCGTTTGCCGGCGGACTGCCGGCACCTGAAACTTTTCCGATCAACGAGCTGAAACCTATAATCCTCGAAGTGCTTGAAAAAGACGGCGCCGGCGGACTGCAGTACGGTACAACGGAAGGCGATCCCGGCCTGAGAAGGATACTGGTTGAGAGGCACGCCAGACAGGGACTGGCAATTAAGGTTGAGAACCTGATCATCACTACCGGGTCACAGCAGGCAATCGACCTTATCGGCAGGATATTCATCGATCCGGGCGACTATGTACTATGCGGACTTCCCTCCTACCTCGGCGCTCTGAACACTTTCCTTGTATATGGCGCCAAAATGAAAGGTATAACCCTCGATAAAGAGGGAATAGTACCTGAAATGCTCGAAGAGACAATTGTCAGTCTCAGGGAGTACGGCCGGAAACTGAAATTGATCTATATTATTCCCGATTTCCAGAATCCCTCCGGAATAACATTACCGGAATCAAGGAGGAAACAGGTAATAGAGATCGCCGAGAAATATGATCTCCTGATAATTGAAGATAGTCCCTACCGGGAGATCAGGTTTAACGGAGAGCCGCAAAAGACAATGTATGAGCTTGACACCACCGGACGTGTAATAACGCTCTTCACCTTCTCCAAGATCTTCGCCCCGGGCTTCAGGGTAGGCTGGGTGATAGGAAATCCGATTATTCTTGACAAGATAATAATGGCCAAACAGACCTCGGATCTTTGCACTGCACCATTCAATCAAAAAATAATCGCCAGGTACATCGAAAAGGGACTCCTCGAAGAGAACCTGAAAAAGACAATTGCACTTTATAGCCAGCGGCGCGACCATATAATAAGCTGTTTCAGAAAATATATGCCTGAAAATGTTACATGGACCGAACCCGATGGAGGATTATTCCTGTTCGTTACGCTGCCGACAGGATTCGATGCAGATTTGATCCTCCAAAGAGCAATCGAAAAAAATATTGCATTTGTTTCAGGCTCGACATTCTTCTGTAACGGCTCAGGTCAGAATACAATGCGAATAAACTTTTCATATTCAAATAATAACGAGGCTGAAGAAGGGGTTATCAGACTGGCCGGAGTAATTAAGCAGGAAATGGGAATTATCTGAGGAGTTACCTTCAGAAATAGTCTGTTTCAGATTTCAATTCAAATTTCAAACATTATCGGCCCCCTGTTGTTATAGTGGTGTGAGACTTTGGTAAATTGAGAGGTTCGCCTCAACCCATTGTTCCCCGTCAGTATGTTAAGCTCATTCCATTAGCGTATCTGCCAGGGAGGGGGGATAAATTGAATTAAGACCTGAAACATTAAATAAACTGAACAGATGGCAAGGATGAATATAGTTCTTCCCGCGATGGGAGAAGGCGTTATTGAAGCAACAATCAACAAATGGCTTGTTAAGGAAGGGGCATCGGTTAATGAAGATGATCCCATAGTTGAAATTGCGACTGACAAGGTTGACACTGAGATCCCGTCGCCTGCATCGGGCATCCTGGCGGAAATAAAGGCAGTTGAGGGATCAGTGATAAAAGTAGGTTCAACAATTGCAGTGATTGAGACTGAAGTGAAAGCCACCCCTGAAGGAACTAAGAAAGTTGAAAAGGAGGTTGAAAGGATCCGTGAAACCATCGAAGAAGTAAAAGAGGAAAAAAAGGAGGAAAAGAAAGTTCCACAGGAGATGAAAAGCCGTACTCCCTCCGGAAAGTTTTTGTCACCGCTTGTACGGAGCATTGCCTCCCGTGAAGGCATAAGCTATGATGAACTCGACACATTTCCAGGCACAGGAAAGGATGGAAGGATCACAAGGGACGATATTCTGAAATACCTGGAAGGAAGGAAAGGAACGGCAGTCACAGCATCTGAAGAAGAAAAAACCGGGGTGCAATCTGAAGAAGCAAAAACCGAAGTGCAGGCAGCCGCCGAAGAAGAACCCGAACCTGAAGTTGAAGAAAAGTCAACAATCAGTACCCCTGAGGTTTCTGAGGTCAAAAAAACGTCCGGCATTGGCGATGAGATAATCGAGATGGACAGGATACGTAAACTGACTGCTGAACATATGCTGATGTCAAAAAAGACATCCGCTCATGTAACGTCATTCATTGATGCCGATGTTACCGGCCTGATAAGGTGGAGAAACAGCGTAAAAGATAAATTCCTGGCAGCCGAAGGTCAGAAGCTTACCCTTACCCCGATATTCATTGATGCGGCAGCCAAGGCCATTTATGAACTGCCAATGCTTAATATTTCCGTCGAGGGAAACACAATTATAAAGAAGAAAAACATAAACATCGGAATGGCAACATCCCTTCCAAATGATAACCTGATTGTTCCGGTAATCCGCAATGCGAACGAGAAAAGCCTTACAGGCCTTGCACGGGCTGTGAACGACCTTGCCGAGAGAGCCAGGAAAAACAAGCTAAAACCCGATGAGATAACCGGGGGGACATTTACAGTCACCAATTTCGGAAGCTACAACAACCTTTCCGGAACTCCCATTATTAACCAGCCGCAGGTAGCAATACTCGGTACGGGTGCCGTGAGGAAAGTGCCTGCCGTCATTGAAACACCTGAAGGCGACGTTATCGCTATCAGGCACGTCATGATTCTTTCGCTTAGCTATGACCACAGGGTGATCGATGGAGCGCTTGCCGGGAAATTTCTCAACAAGATAAAAGATATTCTTGAGAACTATAATCCTGGTAATATCTGAACCGGGACACCGGCAGTTTCGTGCCGGATAAACCCGTTCCGGTGTACCGACTGAGTGCTCATGCCCGACCATTCAGAATTACGTGAAGTCACATTTAATCAGCTGCTAATAATTTTAATAATTTTGATTATTAAAAATTACTATATTTGTTTTAATGTTAAGTTTCAGGAAAAAAATACTTAGCCTGCTGTTGCAGCTAATTATTCTGATGGGTTTTCCGTTTGGTGCCTCCGGACAATCAAATGCGGAAATTAAAAAGATTTTTGCGGAAGCTGAATCGTACAATCTTTTCGAAGAATATGAGCTAGCAGTGCCGTTATACCTGATGATTGACAGCCCTGAAAATTATAATATACAATATAAAATAGGCGCGGCTTACCTTAATATCCCGGGTGAAAAGGAAAAGTCGTTACCCTATCTCGAAAAGGCAGCTGAACATTCAAGTTACGATGCCAGAACCCATTCCGTCAGAGAAAAAAGGGCCCCGCTTGACTCGTACTTTTTTCTTGCAAGATCCTATATGATCAATAATCAACTCGAGAAGGCCCTGAAAACGTTTGAGGCCTTCAGGGAGCTTGCCGTGGCTACCAAGAGCAAGGGAGGAATGAAAAACCTGACGTATATTGACCAGCAGATCGAATCGTGTAAAAATGCTATGACTTACCGGGAAACACCATATTTTGTCAGCAAAAGGCTGGTTGACAAGGACTTCAGTCAGGGTTCACTAAATGAGAACCCGGCAGTAAGTTTCGACGGCAATACAATGGTATATACTGAACGGCGGGGACTCAACAATGCAATAATGTTCTCAAAAAAACTAAATGGCAAATGGCAGCCACCCGTTGAAATAAACTCACAGCTTAATTCCGGTGATGATTGCTCATCCAGTTCACTGAACGCGGACGGTACACTGCTATTCCTTTACAAAACAGATACCTTTGACGGGAACATTTACTCGTCTGAATTTGTAAATGGTACCTGGACGCCGATCATTGAACTGAACAGGAATATAAATACGAAATATTTCGAATCGCATGCAGCAATCTCTGCCGACAATAAGAAGCTGTACTTTACAAGCAACAGGGAAGGCGGCAAGGGAGGGCTTGATATTTATGTTTCCGAAAAAGACACAGCCGGTGACTGGGGCCTGGCAATGAACCTCGGCAACGCTGTAAATACAGTTTACAATGAGGATACTCCGTTTATCACGCTGAATGATTCTATCCTTTATTTCAGTTCCGAAGGTCACAGCGGGATGGGAGGTTACGATATTTACAGGAGCCTGGAATCGGGTGCTTCCTGGAATACTCCGCAGAATCTGGGCTTCCCGCTCAACTCAACCGATGATGACCGGTTTTTCCAACCCTTCAATAACGATGAGAATGGATACTATTCATTAGTTACCGGATATAAAAAGAAAGAGATCTTTTATTTCACGCTTGCAACGCCGCGGCTCAACCGTATTTTTGAAATTAAAGGGAATTACAGCCTGAAGGATACCCTTATCACCTTCGATGAAAACAATTCTATTTACCTTATTGACAGGTCTTTCGGAGACACACTCGATATCTGCAATCCTGATGCGGTAACCGGTGATTATAATTTCGTCGTTGCGCCAGGAATATACAGGCTTGTTTATACCTCTCCAGGCTATTATCCGCAGCACGTCGATACCACTATTGTATTGGATAATCCTTCAAAGATAATTGAGATTGAGGACATTATACTTGACACTAATTCTCCGGCCTCCGGGCAATATGCTTACGAGAAGCTTGATCTTTCGGATATACCTGAGGTAACCGCGATTGACCCCTCTATCCTGATCAGGAATCTTCAGGTCCTTGATGTGACTGAAACCGACGTTGACGACGGTTCGGTCCTGTACTATACGGTCCAGGTGATGGCTCTTTATAATCCGGTTGATGTCAGCTATTTCAAATATGTCAATGATATAAAGGTGTTCTATAACGAGAATGACCTTTTCTACAGATATACAACTGGCCGCTTTGACGACAAGGAAGAGGCATATACACATAAATCAGACCTTATGATCAAAGGATATCCCGATGATCTGTTCGTTAAGAAGGTTACAAGAATGACGGGTGACAAACCTGTTGCTGACCAGAAATATTACACAATCCAGCTGAAGGTTACAGCAACTCCGGTGAATGTAAATACTGTGTTTGCAGGTTTGAAGGGAGTTATGGAATCTAAAGAAATGGATGGGCTGTATCATTATCTTTATGGCAGGTATACATCACTTACTGAAGTCGAATCAGCCCTAGGGAGAGCTAAACAAACAGGATTCAGTGATGCATTTATCAGGGAGATAAGTGTATTGATAAAAAAATAGTTTAACTTGGTTAACTTATTGTGACTTAGAACATAATCAACAAACCAACTGGAAATTCTGTTTTTTGTTAATTTAAAACACCAAAATAATGAAACACATCTACTCAATGAGAAGATTTTTCGTCTTTTCAATTTTAGTTACGGGTTTCGTCTCGCTTACCGCCCAGGAAACGTCCAGAGCATTCATTAAAGCTTTTCAGAATGCTGACATGTACTACTATTACGATGGAAATTACCTGAGAGCTGCAGAATTGTATGAACCTCTGGCCAGGGAGCATCCGGATAACTATAATCTTGCTGCAAAGCTGGGAATCTGTTACCTGAATCTTGAAGGCAGGAACAATGATGCGTTGCAGCTTCTGAAAAAAGCTTCCAGAGGAATTGTTTCAAGCGAGAAGGAATATAAGCAGACAGGTGAAATGGCACCGCTCGATACTTATCTGTACCTGGCAATTGCATTTCACCGGACTGACAGCCTTGAACAGGCGCTGACCTTTTTTAACGACGCCAAAAAGCGGCTTGCAGATTCCGATACCTACCAGGGCGATTTCATCGACCTGCAGATCAGGAATTGCAGATATGCCATGGAGATGAAAAAGAGGCCGCTCAGGATCATTTCCGACTTCTTTGCCCCCTGGCTCAAAGACTATCCGGGAGCATCCAATCCGGTATTGGCAAAGAATGATTCCGTTTTTGTCTTTACGGTTAAGAACGAAGGCATAACACAGGTCTATTGCTCGTATAAAAACCAGACATGGCAAAGACCTGCAAACATTACCAGACAGCTTGGCGGCTTTGACAGATTCTACACTAATTCAATGACAGCTGACGGACGAACGCTCATTATTTACATGGACGACGGGGGGGATGGAAATCTTTACTACAGTACAAGGAGGGACACCACCTGGACAAAAATAAAAAGTGTAGGGAAGTTTGTAAACTCAATCTACTGGGAAGATTTTGGATTTATCACTCCTGACGGGCAAACAATGTACTTCTCAACGAACAGGCCTGGCGGTGAGGGGGAGCTTGATATCTGGACATCGAACAGGATTGACGACGATTCATGGGAAAGACCGGTCAACCTTGGCAACGTGATCAATACACCTTACGATGAAAGTTCACCATTTTTTGATCCTGATGAAAATGCATTGCTGTTCAGCTCCATAGGCCAAATCAGCATGGGAGCTTATGACGTCTTCAGATCGATAAAGAGGGGCGATACATGGACGCAGCCAGTCGGAATGCCGTATGCCTTCAACACCGTGACGGAAAACAGGGATTTTATACTGAACAACAATGCTCCGGGATTTGTGGCAAGCCGCTTCGATGACAAAACAAGTACAAGGAATATCTATACAATTGTTGCAGTTGATCCTGCTGATGAAGTAACAAAGGCTTCAGGTAAAATTCTGCTTGAAGACGGAATGCAGGTCGATCCCAAAGTATCTCTGATAACGGTAAAAAATATAAAAACCGGTGAAATAATCCAGAACATTACGATTAACCCCGACGGCACATTTAATTTCGATATTAAACCAGGCGAATATGAGGTTTATGTAAGCCACGACGGTTATGGGACTGATACGATCAACTTCAGCCTGCCGTTATATTTCAGTGGAAATTACCTTGCAGTAAACCCGTCGCTGGCCCCTGATAAGGTTTCGGCCGGCGATTTCCTGTCAATAAAGAACATACTCTTTGAATTTGATAGCTACGCGCTGACGGAGGAGGCAACTCCAAGCCTTGAACTTCTGAAAAACATAATGATCAACTATCCCGAACTTACAATTGAGGTTGCAGGTTATACCGATGCGCTTGGCAGCACATCGTACAATACCAGACTTGCCGACAAACGTGCACAGGCTGTAATCGATTACTTTAGTCCATCGGGAATAGATCCGACAAAATTTGTAAAGAAAGCTTTCGGCGAGTCAAATTTTGCCGCAGTCAACAGGAATCCTGACGGGACCGACAATCCCGAAGGTAGAAAATACAACAGAAGGGTCACGTTTGGAATTGTGAATCCAAAAACCGGAGTGGTACTGAGGCAGGACGCTTACACACCTGAACATTTACGCCAGGCGTCTTCGATGAAATACAGCATTGTATTGAAACAGACAAGGGAAAAACTTTATCCGGGATATTTCAGCAACCTTATCAAGGACGAAATGCTTTTCGTCAGGACAGTGGAAACTGACAGCCTTAACCTGTATGCTCTTGGTGTATTCTACAACAGGCCTGATGCTGTAGCATACCTGGGGTATTTAAGGGAGACCGGACTTGAAGATGCCTATATCATCAACCAGTACAACCTTAATAACAATCCGGAACGGGCTGCAGCTGAATCAGAACTCGATGAAACTGCCGCGCTGACGAGGAAAGTATTCACAATACAGATGAAAGCGACTAAGAGCCCCATCGATGTAACCAGGATCTTCCCGGGATACCGCAACATTAAGGAGGTTTATTCCGACGATGGATTCTATAAATATACCTACGGTGAATTTAACTCTATTTCCGAGGCTAAAGTGGCTCTTGAAGATGTCCTAAGAGATTATCCCGATGCATTTATCAAGGAAATTAGTGTGGTGGTAGAAAAATAATTTGTCTCCATGAAATATAAAGACGTCATGCTTCGGGCCCTGGAACCGGAGGATCTGGAATTGTTGTATGAATGGGAGAACAATGAGATATACTGGACCCTCAGCAATACCGTCGCCCCTTTTTCGAAATTCATACTGAAGCGCTACCTTAAAAATGCTCACAAGAATATCTATGAAACAGGTCAGCTGCGTTTGATGATTGACTACATCCCTGATGCTAAAACTGTCGGAACCATAGATATCTTTGATTTTGATCCGTTCCATAACAGGGCCGGAATCGGTATACTGATAGCCGATGAGGAATACCGCCGAAAGGGACTGGCATCGATGTCGCTGAAATGCCTGGTTGATTATTGCTTCGGTACGCTGCAGCTTCATCAGTTGTACTGCAATATTCTTGCAAACAATTGTGTAAGTATGGATTTGTTTAAAAAACAGGGATTTGAACAATCAGGTATTAAAAAAGAATGGGTTAAAACCTCCGATGGTTATATGGACGAATACATATTTCAGTTATTGAATAACAAATAGATAATAAAATCCGGAAATTATTTTAATCCTGACGCCAATAACCCGCATGCCGCCGAGATATCAACTCCTCTCGATTTACGTACGGAAGCAGAGATGCCTGACATGATAAGCTCATGTTTATAGTATTGCATCTTCTCGGCCGGGGATGAGATATTTACATCACCTGGTACGGGATGGTAAGGCAGCAGATTGATCCTTATCCTTGTTCCCGTCAGTATACTCTTTAGTTCTTCAAGATGGCTTTCGGAATCGTTTACTCCGCTGATCATTACATAAGCAATGCTCATCCTTCTCTTTTTTAGTACCGGAGAGTTTTTCATAATTTCAATGATCGCCCTGGAAGGATTCCTGTTTTCGGCAGGTATTATCTTTTTTCTTTCTTCGGCAAAAGGAGAATGAAGGCTGAGGGTCAGATTACAGTTTGACTCATCCAGGAATCTCTTAACGCCGTCGGTGATCCCCACTGTTGAAACCGTCACATTCCGCGGACTGACGGCAAGGCCCCATTCCGATGTTATTATTCTGCAAGTCTTCAGCACATTATCCAGATTATCAATTGGCTCACCCATTCCCATAAAAACCACATGGGTAATCCTTTCTGCACCGGGAAGGCTAATTACCTGGTTCACCATATCCTTCGCCTCCAGATTGCCATGAAATCCATATCTCCCGGTTAAGCAGAAGGGACAGCCCATACGACATCCTGACTGAGTCGAAACACATACTGTAATCCTTTTCTTTTCAGGCAGATATACAGTTTCGTACTCAAGCCCGTCCTCATTTCTAAAAAGATACTTAACGGTCCCGTCTGATGACTTTTCAGAAGCAACCGGATCAAAAATACCGGCAAATGCAATTTCAGTAAGTTGTTCCTTCAACATTTTCGGGATCCGTGGGAATTGAGAGATATCATTTATCTTTTTTTTGTAGACCGAGTTAGATATGGAAATTGAATGTGCGATATTAATACGGCCATGGCCGGCCAGATCAGAGATCTCCTCAATTGTCAATCCGCACAGACTTGTTCGTGTCATAAAAAAAGATATTTGCAAAATTAAACCGATTATCAATATATTAGTATTTAAATTTATGTATTCAAAGCCGCTCCTTCTGACAAAAAATAAGAAATAAATGAAAGGAATCGTAATTACAGCTATTTGCATGATGCTGCTGACATCTTGCAATTCTTCGGGTAATGCAGGTAAAAACAAAAAGCAAGTCGATATGGCAACAGACAGTTTAAAGCAGTACGGTTATAACCTCAGTTTCCTTAAAAAATATGTTGATGTAATTGAATTGAAAAACGGGAATTCAGGCATTGCCATAGTCCCGTCATGGCAGGGAAGGGTTATGACAAGCACCTCCAATGGGGATAAGGGATTCAGTTTTGGATGGATAAACCATGACCTGGTTTCGTCGGGCAAACCAGTTCCGCATATCAATCCCTATGGAGGGGAAGAAAGAATATGGCTTGGTCCGGAAGGAGGCCAGTTTTCCATTTACTTTAAGAAAGGGAAAGAATTTGTGTATGACAACTGGCAGGTTCCCGGATTCCTTGACACCCTGCTTTTTGAAATTGCCGCCCGCACCGATTCGTCGGTGAAGTTTACACATGAAACTGAGGTAGTTAATTACAGCGGTACAGCCTTTAAACTGAAAATCGAAAGGGAGGTTAAAATTCTCTCAACCGCGCAAATCCTCAAAGAGACGGGCATAAATACCGCAGGTACAAACTGTGTTGCCTATAAATCGGAGAACACTCTGACAAACCTGGGAAACAATGAATGGAAAAAAGAGACAGGTCTTCTTTCTATATGGATGCTCGGGATGTTTACCCCTTCTCCGGGAGTTACTGTAATAATTCCTTTCCGGCAGGGAGTCCAAGAGGAACTGGGTGTTGCAGTAAATGATGATTACTTCGGGAAGATTGCGGTCGACAGGCTAAAAGTTGCCGGCGGTAATATTTATTTCAGGGCAGATGGCAAAAGCAGGGGCAAGATTGGTATACCGCCTCTGAGGGCAACAGGCACAATGGGAAGTTACGATTTCGATAATAACATCCTGACGCTGCTCATTTGCAGACTGCCTGAGGGTAAAACGGAATATGTAAATTCCGCATGGCAGATCCAGGATAATCCTTACTCTGGTGACGCCCTCAATTCATATAACGACGGGCCGCTGGAAGACGGATCGCAGATGGGACCATTTTATGAACTTGAGACTTCCTCCCCTGCTGCAGCTTTAAAGCCGGGAGAAAGTCTCAGCCATATCCAGTTCACCATGCATCTTACGGGTGATACCGTAAACCTTGACAATATTGTGCGCTCTGTCTTTGGGGTCAGCCTTGAAGAGATCAGAACAATATTTTAATTTTCAACAGCGGGTATCAATCCGCGGTTCCTGAGGAGCGGTTCAATCTGAGGTTCACGGCCGCGGAAGTTTAAGTACATCTGCATGGCATCCATTGTACCGTCTTTCTCAAGAATGTTCCTGCGGAATGATTCGGCCACTGTTTTGTCGAACACACCCTTCTCCCTGAAAGCTTCAAAAGCATCGTTATCGAGAACGGCAGCCCATGTGTAGCTGTAGTATCCTGAATCGTACCCGTCGATAATATGAAGGAAATAGGTGCTCCTGTAGCGGGAAACGATTTCGGGGATCAGTCCGATTTTGCCGAAAAACTCTTTCTCAAAGCTTTGAATATCGACGATTGCCGGGGGTTCCAGCGTATAATATGCCATATCGAGAAGTGAAGCCGCCAGAAGTTCAGTATTTATGAATCCCTGGTTGAAATACTTGCTGTTGTCTATTTTTTTCACCAGGGCTGCCGGAATTGGTTCACCGGTGACATAGTGCCTTGCGTACACATTAAGCAGTTCAGGTTCCGTTACCCAGTGTTCCATGATCTGAGAGGGAAGCTCAACAAAGTCCCAGGCAATAAAGGATGAGTTATACTGGTTTTTGCAGAAGAGGCCTTCAAGTGCGTGGCCGAATTCATGGAAAAGGGTTTCAACCTCTTCAAGATTAAGAAGTGCAGGCAGTTCCCCCGAGGGCCGGGTAAAGTTACAGACCACCGTCACCACTGGTGTAACCGGCTTCCCGTCAACAAGATGGTAGTTACGATAACCGCCGCACCATGCACCCTGGCGCTTGCTGTCGCGAGGGTGGAAATCAAGGTAGAGCACACCTGTATGGGAACCATCTGCTTCCTTCACTTCATATGCCTGGGCTTCGGGGTGGGGAAGCGGGCAGCCTGAAATGGGTTCGAAGGTGATCCCGTATAGCCTGTTGGCACAGGTAAATACTCCCTCCCGGACATTATCAAGCTTGAAGTAAGGCCTGAGCTCATTATCATCGAGGTCATACTTTTGTTTCCTGAGCTTCTCGGCATAATACCACCAGTCGGACGGTTCAAGCCTGAATTTTCCACCTTCCCTGTCAATGATCTTCTGCATCTCCTTAACCTCGTTCTGTGCAACAGGGATTGCTTTTTCCCACAGGCTGTCAAGCAGGTCGAAAACATTTTTGGGTGTTTTTGCCATCCTTGGTTCAAGTACATAATCGGAATGGGTTTTATATCCAAGCAATCTGGCACGCTGGGCGCGAAGCCTGATTATATCTGAAAGTATCTTATTGTTATCGAATTCATTGCCGTTATTGCCGCGGTTCGTATAGGCATTGAAAAGTTCCCGGCGAAGCTCCCGGTTCTGAGAATACTGAAGAAACGGAAAAATGCTTGGCCGCTGGGTTGTAAAAGCATATTTTCCTTCCCGGCCTGCGGCTTTGGCAACCTCGGCAGCTGAATTGATTAGCGATTCGGGCAAACCGGCAAGATCGTCCTTTTCAACGAACAGTTTGTAGCTGTTTGTTTCTTCAAGTACATTCTGGTTGAATTTCACTCCAAGGACCGAAAGCTCCTGGTTGATCTTCCTGAGGGTATCCTGATCCTGCTTATTTAGATTTGCACCCGCCCTTACAAACCTCTTGTAGACATTTTCAAGAATGAATTTTTGTTCGGGATTCAGATTGAATTCATCCTGATTGTCATAGACTGATTTCACTCTTTTAAAGAGATCGGGATTTAAGCTGATCTCATCGTTAAATGCGGCGAGCTTTGGTGATATTTCAACTTCAATATTCTGGAGCGAATCATTCGTATTCGCGGAGGTCTGGGCAAAGAACACAAGGGAGACCCTTGTAATCAGATCACCTGACTTGTCAAGCGCCGCTATTGTATTTTCGAATGTCGGCTTTTCCCTGTTTCCCGCGAGGGCTTCTATCTCCTTCCTGCCGTCAGCCATCCCCTTTTCGAAAGCAGGCATATAATGTTTGGCCATGATTTTTTCAAAAGGCGGTACATTGAATGGAGTATTGTACTCCGAGTAGAAAGGATTGCTCATATCGGTTTCGGGTTTATTTTTACAGGCTGTTAACAGCATGCCGGCTATTCCGTATAGCAGGAACATTTTAAAAAGATTTTTCACAATTAAAATTATTTGGGTTATTAATTAATCTTCTGATCATTGTGCAAAATAAGTTTATAAAAAACTGTTATCAAAAGAAATACTGATTATTTTTGTCAGCGTTTCAGGATCAGGGCTCCGGCCTTCCGTCTTCAGTCTTTTAGGAGAGATGGTCCCGCGGAGCGGGATAAACTCCGCGATGAATGCTGTGTAAGATATATAATTGGAGAGATGGCAGAGCGGTCGAATGCGGCGGTCTCGAAAACCGTTGTCCGCCTATCGGTGGACCGGGGGTTCGAATCCCCCTCTCTCCGCCAAAGACAAAATAAATCCCGCCGTCAGGCGGGATTGTTATTTTACCGAAGACCCGTTGAAAGCGTGCTTTCAAAAGGGGCTGAAGGGAAAATAACAAAAACCCGTCAGGGTTTATTTTGGGGGTAGACGAGCCATGCTTGCATGAGCGAGGAAACCCACAAAATAAAAAGACCATACGAGTGAAACGAGTAAGGGATTATTTTGGCTTTGAAGCTCCCCCCATGGGGATCAACAAAGTTAATCCCCCGCCAAAGACAAAATAATC
>Ga0105095_10000057_pt1 | contig 38304 bp, 24 predicted proteins | sample PPLLak2March2015_2_FD_79180 | JGI IMG/M metagenome (GOLD analysis project Ga0105095, IMG submission 79180) | Freshwater sediment microbial communities from Prairie Pothole Lake near Jamestown, North Dakota, USA - PPLs Lake P8 Core (3) Depth... | ecosystem: Environmental > Aquatic > Freshwater >...
GATAAAATTGTTGATTTTACAATTGGTAATTCCAGTTTATCTCTGCGATTGGAGGTGGAGTCATCAGTTCCATTCGGAATTACAACTTATAAAACTACCGGAGCTCTTCGTGATATAAAGCTTCACATGATTTCCGAATAAAATTTGTTTTGCCCTGGCCGGCGTTGTGGTCGTTTGTATCTCTTTCATTATCTTTAAGGGAGTGCCAGCTGCTTATGGTTCGCGAAACTGCCAGGCTGGCATATTTTGGCCACTGTCAGTTGTCCTGCCTGACAATTGCAAATTTAACAGGTGATGTGTCGCCGATCCGCTTAATTTCATTTCTTGCTTCCAGGTCGAGCTTAACCCATTCTTCAGGAGATCATACTTTGCCTTATCCATACTTACGGCTTTTTTCCCGGCAGGATGTTTGAGTTGAATTTTTGTTTGCATATTTATTTTTTTTTGTTCAAATGAAAACCAATTTTCGGCATCGTCTCAGGACCTTTTTTGTATTCAGCTTATTAAGTCGATATTTTAGTGTTTCTTTTCCATAGTCCGGTAATTTAAGTTTAATTTTCCAATTTAAATCACTGTCCTAAATTTGGGGTATATTATACAAATGATGTGCGGGCCCTGATGCCCTGACATTTATCGTCAGGGGTCAGGGTGCTGACTGCAAACGTCAGCATTCAAGTCCCGCTCCGGGTACAAATGAGACAAGAGGTCATTTTCGACCTCTTTCTTTTTTTGTGAATTCTTCATTACCTCATCCCACCTCATTCATGAATTAAACTCTGTTTTTTCAGATGATTTCGGTTATCTTTAAATTAAAAATGTCAATCATAAAAACCATAGCCGGAATCAATATTCGTTCGCTGATCTCAGGTATGGTTACTCTTTTATTATTAAATTGTATTGCATGCCATGGCGATCGCCCTGCCCTGAAGAAAGGTCTGTTTTCTTCAGGAATATCGGATTCAACCAGAATGAGTGGAACTCCTGATGAATACCTGCCGGTTAATACCATGCTGGTTTTACCTAAAAATCCTCGTCAGGGGGAAAATTTCCGTATTTTGGTGACCGGAGAGGAAAATATCCGAAAAGCGCAGATCATTGTCAGCGGTCCGTCGGGTAGTTTGGAATCCCTGAAAAGCAAAACCGGGGATGAATTGCCTTACTGGCGGATTGATGATTTTGCAGGAAATTCTGCCGGAAAATATAATGTCACTTTAAATGTGAAAAATAAGGTGGCCGGTAATATGGAGTTTATGATTTCTCCAGGGGAAGTGATTCCCCCAACCGGTGAAGTATGGAAGATCCTGCGTGGGTGGGACAGCGATACAGAGGCAATTTATTCTGCCTGGATAAATGCTTTGTTTTATGGCTGCGACGAGCACTCTTCCTGGGGTGCGCTTCACGAGGTTACCCGGAATCAAAATCAGAATTTCCTTTACAACTACCTCTCCCTGGGGGAAGATGATCCTGCTGGAAAAAACAGGTTGATCATGCAGCCTGATTGTGCCGATAATCCATTTTTCCTGAGGGCATATTTTGCATGGAAGCTCGGCCTCCCGTTTGGTTACCATGTGTGCGACAGGGGCAGCCTCGGTCGTAATCCCAAAGCCGGTCAATGGATCACATATGAAACTCCCGGCTTAAAAACCCATCCGGCGATTGCATTCAATGCCTTTCTCAGAAGGATGAAGGATGGCGTCCATTCAGGCACGGCCCGAACTGCACTGGATGATGAAAATTCAGATTATTACCCCGTTTCACTTGAACCCGGAGCCTTGCGTCCAGGTATTGTTTTTGCTGATCCTTATGGACATACTCTGATCATCACAGGCCGAATACCACAAACCAATTACCATCCGGGATTACTTCTTTCAGTAGATGCCCAACCAGACGGGACGATTGGAATCAAGCGGTTTTGGAAAGGCAATTTTCTGTTTAACACCTCCGGAGTGATCGGGGAACCGGGATTTAAGGCTTTTCGTCCAATTCCGGTGAATGAGGATGTGCCATACCTGATGCAGAACAAAGATCTGATAGCAGCAGCGAGGTTCGTACCCTTTTCGCTTCAGCAGAGAAAGATGGAAACCGATGTTTTCTATCACACTATAGAGCGTTTAATCAACCCGAAGCCGCTTGACCCTGAAACTGCATTACTCGATCTGATCCAGGCACTTCACGAACAGCTATTGGTGCGTATCACTTCTGTGGCTAACGGTGAAGCTTATTTCAAATCACATCCGGGTGCAGTGATTCCTATGCCTACCAGCACCGCCGGAATTTTTCAGGCCGGTGGTCAATGGGAGAACTTTTCAACTCCTAACCGTGATTTAAGGCTCTTAATCGCAATGGATGCAGTGCTCGGGTTCCCGGATATGGTCACCAGGTCACCGGCGGATTTTAATATCTCAGGACTGGCCTCTCCGGAGCAGGTTAAGAAAAAGCTTCAGTCTATCCTCGATCAGAAGGGTTCAGAGCTTTCGATTAATTATACCCGTACAGATGGCTCTCTTCAAAAACTGACTGTCGGTGAAATACTTAAGCGCAGGGATGCCTTTGAGATGGCCTATAATCCTAATGATGGAATCGAAATCCGCTGGGGGGCACCGGAAAACAGCGATGAACGGGCTACATGCCGTCGTCAGGCCCCTTCAGACCAACTTGAAAAGATGCGCTCGGTACGCACGTGGTTCGCCAGGCGGTTGCATCCGCCAACATAAAGATTTATAGCACTCTCCAGCTAACTGAAAGCTGATTACAGAGGAATCCGGTTTTTGTTTATTTTATCTCCCTCAATTTTTGAATATCTTCTTTTCAGGAAGAAATAAACCGGTATACCCGAGAAAATAAGGATCATGCCTATAGCTGCTTCACGAGGCCTGGTTATAAAGGTGTTGATAATAAGGCCAACACAAAACAGAATATAAATAGCCGGTACGGCAGGATATCCCCATACTTTATATGGCCGGTAAACATCTGGCATTCTACGGCGTAAAATAATAACCCCCAGGGAAGTCGCGCCATAGAAGATAAAGACAGCAAAAATAACCATATCTGTCAGCTGATCGAATGTCCCTGATAAAACCAGCACAGAAGCCCATATCCCCTGCCACAGGAGTGAGTTGGAGGGTACATTGTTTTTGTTGAGTTTTCCAATGCCTGAAAAGAAAAGGCGTTCGCGGGCCATGGCATAATAGGGACGGGCGCCTGTCAGGATACTGGCGTTTGTGCAACCCAGGGTTGTGACCAGTATCAGCATCGAAATAAACAAGACTCCTCCCCTTCCCCAGAAAGTCCTTACTGCCTCAACTGCAGCAATCTGGTTAACTGAATCATGAATTTGAACCAATTGGGGTATAGACAGGAGGGAGAGGTATGTGATATTTACCAGAAGATATATTATGATCACTAAAAAGACTCCGATTACTATTCCTTTAGGGATGTTCCTGTTAGGATTTTTAACCTCTCCTCCGATGAATCCGACAGAAACCCATCCCTGGTATGCCCAGAATGCAGCAAGCATTGCTGTAAAAAAAGAAGAGATAGTAACAGTTCCTGCAGCGAGAGCTTTTTCATTAATTTGATCGAAAGACCTGGCAGACGGACTGCTCAAACCAAAAACAATAATCAGAAGGAGGCCTGTACAAACCAGGAAGAACAAGACTTTACTTACTCCGGCTCCGCCTTTTAAGCCTGATATGTTGATCAGGGTTAAAAGTAAGATCAGCATTATGGCTACCATTTTGATCCCGAAATCCTGAAAAGGATAGAAAATGCCACCCAGTGAAAAATTCTGAAGCGAAGGAAAAATTTCAGGTATTGCAATGACGCTGTTCAGTGACTGGGCAAATACATAGGACAGGGATGAAATTGTGGCGGTCTGGATTACCATAAACAGAGACCATCCGTACAGGAATGCGAAAAATCGATTGTAAATCTTTTTGAGATAAACAAAATCACCGCCTGTATCGGCAAGCAATCCCGCAACTTCGGCATTGCTTAAAGCGCCGAAAAGGGTTATTATCCCCCCGACTATCCATGCAATTATAATCCAGCCGGGAGACTGAAGCTCGACGGCCATTGGAGCAATTTTTTTATATACTCCTGATCCAATGATGTTTGTAACCACAAAAATGATCACATAACCCATGCCGAGCAACCTGACAAGATTCCTTTGATTAACCATTATGATAAAGATAATCCTATCCCGTCATGTCCAGGTATGAATCATGTAACTTTTTTCAAAAGTTTTGTAATACTTTCCAGAAATTACTTACTTATTTTTATAATGCGAAAATTCATTCACAACGGCCGTTATCGCTTAAGCATTACGTCCTCAAGTGATTGAACGACATTAATAAATGATTTAGACTATGAATTAGTTATCTATGAATGCAAAGAAAGCAATGATAGCTGCAGTGAGGATCATAACGAACCGGATGAGGACAGAGATAAATTGTGGTGAAAAAGACCAGGTGACAAATAGAGGTGCCTATTCCGATCATTTCACGGGAAGAGTTCCTCCAACAGAGATTGCTTTAAAAAATAAGGATAAAAAACATTAAAAAAAATATAGAAAAGCACGATTTGAAATTTAATGGAAAAAAATCGGAATAAATTTATGAAATTCTGTTTGGCGGCGTCTTTACCGGTTTGACAGGTTGGCTAAACGGCAGCAGGAACATGGAAATTTCCCAACCTTCTTTCCATGACCAACGAAAAGGTACACGAGCCTGTTCCCCGTTAACCGGTCCTTTAAAAAAGACAGCTACCAAACGGAATTTCTTTCACCAGCACGCTTATCTTTCTATATTAAATAGCAGATAAAATGTGAATATTAAAAATGTTACGATACACCCATGAAAGCAGTTAGCCAGCTTATTATATTTATTATATGAAAATTAAACTTTATGAGATTAGAAATACCAATAAAAGAAGTTCAGGAATTTTTAAGAAATTATTATAATATTAAAGTTGGCTTAAAGAACATTGAAGAAAACAAGATCAAAGCTACCTATATTGTTTCTGTAGTCTTGATATTAAAAGAGGTAAGAGAAGATGAAGTTTTAATCTATTACGAAGCGGTTGGAATGGTAAATTTAATAGCAAAAGCCGCTCATTTCTTTCTGAAAAAAAAACTTGAAAATATGCCCATTAAATGGGATACCAGGAAAAGAGAAGTAACTATTGATTTGAAAAGGATTCAGGAAATAAGTGTCTTTCTAAAGTTCTTATATATTTCTGAATTACATTTTGTAAATGAAAATATTTTATTTGTATTATATGCAAGAGATAAAACAAAAAATCAATTAATTGAATAAAGTACCATCATTTTTTAAAAAAACTTTAAAAGCTATCCTTTGGGTGGCCATAGTTTTTGTATTTATACTCGTTTTAGTTGCATCGCTGATCCAAATTCCCGGAATTCAAAACAAGATTATACATTATGCCACTTCTTTTGTCAGCAACAAAACGCATACACGTGTTGAGATAAAAAATATCAGTATTTCATTTCCAAAAACAGTTGTATTTGAAGGCCTTTTTATTGAAGACCTTCAACAAGATACTTTAATATACGTCGGGAGGGCGAAAGTAAACATTGCATTTAAAGACCTGCTGTCTGATAAGATAAGCATAAATAATTTTGTATTGGAAAATGGAAGTCTCAGGGTAAACCGTATTACTGCCGATTCTTTATTCAACTACAATTTTCTGTTAACTGCATTTATTGATACAACCAGGCACCTTCCTTCAACATCCAAATGGATAATCAGTGTTAATAATGGGAAATTTAAAAATATCCGGTTCCGCTACGAAGATAAATACCGGGGAATTAATATAGCTGCTATTATCCGGGATCTGGAGCTAAAAAATGGATCAGCCGATTTGCAAAAGAAAAATGCATCCTTAGATAATTTATACCTGTCAAAAAGCGAAATTCAGTATAATACAGTAGATACAGCTTCAGGTTCCGACACGACTGTTGCGGTACCCATTGCTACAACAGCAAATAACTGGAAAGTGACTGTAAAAAGGATCGGGTTGGATGATAATTCACTTGCTTACCAGGTTGGGAACAAACCTGAAATAAAAAATGTATTTGATGCAAATCATTTGAAATATAATCACTTAACATTTGAAGCAACAGATCTTTATTATTCATCGGAGACAACCAAAGTTTCGATAAAAAAATTCAGCGCTATTGATCAGAATAATTTCTCCATAACGAAATTTGAAACTGATTTTAATATGGATCAACATTCCATAACTGCAAAAAAACTTAAGGTTCAAACGATCAATTCTTCGATAGCTGCCGATCTGACCATACAATATTCTTCCTTAAAATCATTAAAAGATTCCATGTCTTTCATAACCATGAATTTAGACATGGAGAATGTAAGCATTAAAAGTTCTGATATTCTTTATTTCAATCCGAAACTTGTCAGACAGACATTCTTTAAAAATAAGACGAATATTACAACCATTTCCGGAATTGTCAATGGAAGGGTGAACAATCTCAAAGGGAAAAATCTGGTTATCAAAACAGGAGTCAGAACCATTTTAAAAACCGATTTCAGCATTACAGGATTACCAGATGTGGAAACTGCTTACTTTGATTTCCCAGATCTTAAAATTAATTCTGGCAAACGGGATATTGAGATGATGGCCGGGACTTCAATGCCAATAAGCATCGAACTTCCGGAAAATTTAGATATGCAGATTGTTTTCAAAGGGAAGATAAAGTCCTTTGAATCAACACTGGAGTTGAGCAGTAGCTTTGGTGAAGCACAACTTTATGCAAACATTGATAAAAATGAAAATTTCAGGAGCAAAGTAAATATTACCAGTTTCGATTTGGGCAGCCTGCTAAAAGATAAAGCGATGTTTGGCCCTGTAACATTAACTGCAGAAGCTAACGGTAAGGGGCTGGTTAAAGATACGATCAGGGCAAAAATCAATGCTGAAATATCGCAGATTTATTTAAATAAGTATAGTTATCACAATCTTAATTTAGATGGTAATATCAGCGGAAAGGAATTCGATGGCAAGATAAGTCTGAATGATGAAAATGCAGTATTTGATTTTGTCGGGCTGGTGAACTTAAACAGGAATCAGGAAAGCTTTAAATTTCGTTTGAATGTTCAGGGAGCTGACCTTCAAAAGCTCAATTTTACCAAAGATGATATAAGAATAAGTTTGGTTGCATCAGCAGATTTAAAGGGTGTCGCTATAAATAAACTGAATGGCAAGGCCGGAATCTCCAATTTGATTATTGCTAAGGGAGATAAAAAATATATACTCGATTCCTTATTATTTGCTTCGATAAATGAACCGAACAAAAGTGAATTTAATTTTACCAGTGCCTTAATTGGTGTAAAATATTCCGGAACTATTTCTCCGGCTGATCTTTCAGCTGATCTTTACAATTTTCTTAATAATTATTTTCTATTCTCAGATAACAATCAATTAAAAAAGAATAGCGAACCATCGAATTTTAATTTTGAAATCCAACTTCACAATCACCCCATTCTCTCGCAAGTTCTATTGCCTATGCTAAAAGAATTCGAGGCGGGAATCATTCAGGGAAGTTTTGATAGTCAGAAAAACGACCTGAAATTAAATGTTGAATCGAAAAGAATAGTTTATGGAACTACTGAAATTAAAGATTTTGTTGTTGATGTGAATTCAAATTCGGCTGCATTGAATTATAATTTATCCGTTAGCAGTATTTCAAACTCTCAAATCAAATTAGACAACTTCCTGTTTGATGGGAAACTTGCAGATAATATAATATTTGCAAATGTATCTTCATCTGATAATCAAAACAAAAAGTTAGTGATCCGTTCGCAAATTACGAAGCATACAGCCAACTATAGAATTGCTATTGATCCGAAAGATTTCTACCTGATGAATAACCGCTGGAACATTGCTGAAGATAATTATATTGAATTCGGGAAAGAAGGTTTTTTGATCCATCACGTTTTTATTGATAATGCTTTAAGCCAGATCAATTTAGCCTCTGTAAATGATCAGTTCAATGATGATTTGAACATAGCGGTAAAGAATTTCAAGCTGGATGATATTTCCCGGATCATAGAAAAGGACACCAGTCTGGTAAAGGGAAGTGTGGATGGAAATATATTGTTCAAAAGAGTGAACAACGCATACGGAATAATAGCTGATGCAAAAATAAGTAACCTGGTTGTTCGTAATATTCCCGTCGGAAATTTTTCTGTCAAAGCTGACAACCCGACATCCGGGAAATTTAATATTGATGTGAATTTATCGGGCCCCGATAACAATCTGGCTGCGAATGGCTATTTTATCCCTAAAGGTGGCGATAATTCAATCAGTATAAAAACTGCTATACAATCGCTTTCTATGAAAACCGTTGAAGCCTTTTCGATGGGCCAGATATCAGAATCATCCGGAATTCTTTCCGGGAATTTGTTAATTGAGGGAAGATCCAATGATCCTCAGATTACAGGCGATCTGGCTTTCAATGATGTTTTTCTCAAACCCGCAGTGCTGAATAACAGGTTAGAATTAAAGCACGAAAATCTTCAATTTAACAATGGAGGAATTTATTTTAAATCTTTTACCCTTTTAGATGCCGACCAGCACGTTGCAATTATTGATGGCACAGTTCAAATGAAACAGTTTAAAGATTTCGTTTTTAACCTGAATTTCAGTGCGAAGGACTTTCTGTTATTTAATACAACAGTTAAGGATAATAAAAACTTTTTCGGACGGATGGTCATTGACAGCAAACTTGATGTAATTGGACCAATGACACTTCCGGTTGTCAATGGGACACTAGTGATGAAAAAAGGTTCAAACTTTACATTTATAGTTCCCGAAGATAAGCTCACAACCGACAAAGGGGAAGATGTAATAGAATTTGAAGATTCATTAAAACTTAATCCAATTTTATACAGAACAGAAAAAATAGAGTTACAGAAATCGAGGCTTACAGGATTTGACTTCTCCACTATAATTGAAATTGATAAGCAAGCAACACTACGGTTGTTAATGGATCCTTCTTCCACTGACTCATTAGTGGTCAGAGGTGAAGCTGCTTTAAGTTTTGCAATTGACAGAAGTGGAAAAATGAGCCTCACCGGTGCATATAATCTGGATGAAGGCAGTTATCTCGTTTCGTTGAGATCAGTAGTAAGAAGAAAATTTGATATTATCCCCGTAAGCACGATTATTTGGAGTGGTAATCCTTTGGATGCTGAAATATCAATAAATGCAAAATATACTGTCAGGGCTGTACCCTATGACCTTGTAGCTGTTCAGATGTCGAGCCTGAGCGATATTGAAAAAGGTGGCTATAAGCAACCTTATCCATTTTGGGTATTGCTAAAATTACGCGGACAAATTTTGCATCCGGTAATTAGCTTCGAAATACAATTGCCACCTGAGGATAAAGGAATTTTAGGCGGAGCCGTTAATCAAAAATTGAACATGTTAAATGAAGATGCATCTGCCTTAAACAAGCAGGTTTTTGCCTTATTGGTATTAGGCAGGTTTGTTCAGGAAAACCCCTTACAAACTGAATCAGGCGGAACATCTACATTAGTCCGTTCAACAGTAGGCAGTTTTTTATCAGCACAATTAAATAAGTTGAGTTCAAAGGTTGTACCTGGAGCTGAATTAAATTTTGACGTTCAATCGTATAACGATTATCAAACGGGGGATATGAAAGGAAGAACACAAGTGGAAATTGGTATTAAAAAGCAGCTTTTTCATGAAAGGTTATCAGTTCAGTTTGGAGGTACAATAGATGTAGAAGGTGAAAGGGCAAAACAAAATTTGGCAAGTGATATAACCGGTGATGTTACAGTAGAATACAAATTGAATGAAGATGGCCGTTATCGGCTTAATGCGTTCAGACATAATCAATATGAAGGTGTTATTGAAGGTCAGTTAGTTGAAAGCGGTGTCGGTATTGTATTTGTGCGCGATTTCAATAAATGGAAAGAATTTTTTAAGGCACCAAAAAGGAAAAGCGATGTATTGAAAAAAGAACAGAGGAATGAGAACATCAATAATAAATAGATATTCCCTTATCCTCATATGTCTGCTTCAGGCAGCATGTAGCGGCACAAAGCACTTACCCAAAGGTGAAAAGCTTTATACCGGTGCACAAATAAAATTTGTAACAACAGATAAAATTAACAGTCGACATATTAAAACGATTGCCGAAACAGCAGTACGTCCGGAACCGAATAAAAGCTTTCTGGGCCTACGCCCAAAATTATGGCTGTATATGACAGCAGGAGAAGATCCAAAAACGAAATTCGGGAAGTGGCTTAAAAATAGAGGAGAAGCCCCGGTATTAATGAGTAGTGTCAAGCCGGGAGTTACAATCGCCCTCATTGATGCAAAGTTATTTAACATTGGAATTTTCAAAAGTTATTCTGAATCACGAATTGTGGAAAAAAATCATACTGCCAAAGTAATTTATACGAGTCACATTCATAAACCCTATACTGTAAAAGAGCTGATATACGCTATTCCAGATGATAGCTTAAGTAATACTATTCTTACTGAGAAGAAAAAATCACTCATTGACCCGGGTAAAGATTATAATCTCGATATTTTAAAAAATGAGAGGATACGAATCGATGCTTTGTTAAAGAACAATGGGTACTTCTACTTTAATCCGGATTATTTACTTTTTAAAGTTGATACTTCAGCCGTGGACCGTACCATATCTTTGAAACTAACTTTAAAAGACAGCATTCCGGAAAATGCCTTAACTGTTTACCGTATTAACAATGTATTTATTGATCAGGATTATTCATTAAATGAGGAAGTTACTGACATAACGAAAGACACAATAAGATATCAGAATAATGTATTCCTTGGCAAAGAATCAGAGATGAACATCAGGCCAGGAGTAATTTTAAGGTTGGTTTATTTAAGGAAAAATGAGATTTATTCAAGACAAAATCATATTATAACCCTTAACCGTTTGATGTCGATGGGCAATTTTAAATTTGTCCAGGTGAAATTTTCTAATAGCGATACAACCGCTGCAGGATTTTTAGATGTAACCATTTTAATGACAACCATGCCAAATCGCGCATTCAGGGCAGAAATAGATATTGTCTCAAAATCAAATAATTTTACAGGGCCACGATTGAATTTAAGCATTCTGAATAGAAATACATTTAAAGGGGCGGAACTGTTAAATCTAAATATGGCCGGATCATTTGAGGCACAATTTAGCGGAAATAATAAGAATTTATATTCTTACTCCTGGAATCCACAGGTAGAGTTGACTTTCCCACGCTTTCTTGTTCCTTTTAACATAAAGAAGACGACAAGTATCTATATTCCAAAAACCTCGTTATTATTTTCTTATAGCTTTATGAAAAGAGTTGACTATTTTGATATGCGCACTTTCCAGTTCAATTATGGTTTCAAGTGGAGAGAAAATATCAGAATAGAACATGAATTAAATCCCATAGATATAAGCTATACTTCTATTGCGAACCAATCAGCCGCATTCACAGAATTACTGGATTCCAACCCTTTTCTGAAGAAAAGCTATGAAGAAATGTTCATTGCAGGCGGAAATTATTCGTTTACTTATAATGAACAACCAGAACCACTGAAGAAAATACAATACTATTTACATTCCACAGCAGAGACTGCCGGAAATGTATTTTCACTGGCAAAATTAATAGGCGGTAACAAACCATCATCAGAAAGCCCTTCTAAGGTAATAGGTTCTATCTATTCGCAGTATGCAAAATTTAGTATAGATGCCCGTGGCTATTATAATTTTAAAGATAAGAACAAACTTGCACTGCGGGTTTTTGCAGGTGTAGGTAAGGCATTCGGGAATTCTTCTGTTTTACCTTACACCAGGCAGTTTTTCAGTGGCGGGCCTAACAGTCTTCGTGGTTTTCAAATTAATTCTGTCGGGCCGGGCACCTATTATCAGAATGTCGATAGCAGAGGTTTTCTACAATTAGGAGGTGATATAAAACTTGAAATAAATGGAGAATATCGCTTTAATATTTATCGTTTTATTAAAGGTGCATTGTTTGCAGATGCCGGAAATGTCTGGTTGCAAAAATCAAATCCTGCAAATACCGGAAGCCCCTTTTTGTTTTCCGGATTTATGAGTGAGTTCGCAGTAGGGGCTGGTGTGGGTGTAAGAATTGATGTCTCCTTTTTCATTTTACGATTCGATCTTGCCATACCATTAAGAGAACCCTGGCTGGAAGAAAATCATAGGTGGGTAACTAATCAAATAAACTTTGCAAATTCTTCATGGAGAAGAGAGAACCTGGTGTTGAATATTGCAATAGGCTATCCATTTTAAACGACTCAAAAGAAAAGGTAGTCACACACACTCTTTTTTATTACTTCAAACTTTCAGATAAAAGTGATATAGATATTCTTATTGATTTTGAACCAGATTTGGAAAACTACGATAACTATATGGCAGCTTGTGACATTTTTGAAGAAGGATCTGGATCCAGAATTCATTCTATCCTGATAATTAAAGAGTAAAAGTATAAGTGTATTTCAGCAAAATTGACCGGCTGTTAAATAAAGGGAGTCTGGGATTCTCAATATCGCGATACGTACTGCGCCCCTCGTTTACAACGATGTAAAAGTCATTCCCTTCGCGGGGATTATACCTCAGCCTGATGTTGGTGATGAAATCGTTTTCTGCACTGTTATACTGGATGAAAGCGCTGGCTGATAATTTAGTTGTGGCCATGATATGAGCCTTGAATCCCAATACACCACCGGAAAATGACTGGTTGCGATCCTTAAATTTCAGGAAGTCATGATTATATTCCAGGGCTAACTGAACAGAAGATCCAATGTTCCATGAGGGTTCAAATCCGAAAGAATAACGGTTCCCGTCATAGAAGGATCCTCCCCAAAAATCAAGTCCCAGTATGAGATGATTTGTCTCCGGCGAGTTGATATGTGTCTCTAACTGGATGAATCTGTATATCCCGGTTGGAACATAAGTATCTCTCGAAAAATTGAAGGTGTCCGCAACATTTTCGTACATCCGCGTTAACGAGAAATTTCCATTATAATTCGATTTGAACCTGAATTCATATTCCAGTGCAATATCAGATGACTGAATTGAATTGTCCCGGTTATCCGTGAATGTCTGGGTTCTAATACCAACCTGGTGATTCTGGAGAGAGAATGTTTCGCCAGGGATCCAGCCATATCCCAATCCTCCATGGTAATGTGTATAGTCGGAACGCATCTGAAATCCTATTTGAGGATTAAAATCCCTTCCGCTTCTCGACCAGGTGAAATCATAGCTCAATCCCTTATCGTTAAACCTGCTCCAGTTTACATATAACCGGGTTGGATCAAGTGAAAACATATTGTTCCTTAATGAATTATCTATCAACTGGACCAGTTTAACATTAAGATAGTCATTTTCAAATACTTTGAAGATACCATCCAGACCATATGCAGTATTATAGGAACCATCGGTCCCTATTCGTGAAGTCAGAATCCCGCCAATATAGGTATTTTCATTTATTACCTGTCGCCTTAAGCGGAGTATCCCAAAATTTTGTGATGCCAGATCATTTCCTGAAGTATCTGTATGGTTGACTGCCTGTGTCTGCATATCAAGAAATCCCATATCCCATTTCCCTGCCATACCAGTAATGCGGGCACCTCCCAGAATTGGAACCTGTTCCCCATTTTGAAGTCCTATTCTTCTGCTGTAAAAAAGACTTGCATTTGGTTCAAAATCGAAAGCAAACACACTTGAGCGCTCCTGGAAAAAAGTTCTTTTCTCCGGAAAGAACAGGGAAAAACGGGTAAGATTTATCTGTTCATTATCGGCTTCAACCTGTGCAAAATCTGTATTTACAGTAAGGTCCATTGTCAGGTTGTTTGTAAGGCCATACTTTACGTCAAGCCCGGCATTGAACTTTGGACTGTTAACAATATTATATCCTGATGCAGTTTCATTCAGTACATTATCCTGCTGATAACCTCCGATAGCATAGGGAGCGATATAGAATGGCTTTCTTGATACAAGACCTTCCAGGGAAATCTCCTGTGCCTTTGAAGGGCGATAACAACTTGATTCTCCCCAGTTTGGCGGTATCGACGGGAACACATCTACCTCATTCTTATGGGCAATCCTGCGAACACAAATAAGTCCCATAGTAATTTTACTATCCTTATTTTTAAACCGTATACTTGAAAACGGTATCCTGATCTCTGCAAACCAACCCTGGTCATTTTTTGTTGTTTTCACATCCCAGAATGTATTCCAGCTATAATTAAAAGGACCATCATGGGAAAAATTCATCGCATCTTTTGAAATTGTGAAATCATTTCTCAAACCTGCCGGGGTGGTTGAAAATCCCACACCATTTTCTTTATCATTAAATGAATCGAGTATCAGTATTAATTCTTCACTAACCACTTCAGCTTCATCACGCTTCTTTGACGAGATCAGCATCTCTGAAGGATTTGAATCGAATAATCTTGCGCCTATATACAAATAAGTATTGTCATAACATATCATTATTTCGCTCTTTTCAGTAGGGCTGTTCCCGAATACAGGTGTATGCATGACCATTGGCAGAGGAGTTATCATCTGCCAGGATTGATCATCAACAATACCATCATATTTTATTTCGCCCTGAATAATTGGAATGGCGACCTTTTCCTGAGAAAATACCTGTGTAAAAGGAATTGTTAGCAGTATTATTTGAATGATTTTCTTAAATAACGTTTGCATAAAATGAATAATACATTTTGAATTTAAACATTCTCAAAAATAGGTGATATTTTTCATGAGAAAAGGAATTTTGTAGTGAGGTGGAAAAAATCATCAGGCCCGGGACCACTAACCCTGCCTTTTGTGTTCTATAATATTGAAGGAGAAGACAGAGAGGAATTTATGAAGGGTATCCACTGGATTGTAAATAAAATAAACACGAGTTTCATAATTGATTTATAGTTTATGAAGTGCCGGGAAAAAATCAATTTCTTAAATTTAAACTTAAATGTAACACACGGAAATGACATCCTGTTCAGGAAAAGGATACTTTAGACAAAAATTCCGAAAGTGACAGATGAAAATCAGCGCGTTTATTGAAAAATATTTCTGGACTTTCCTGATAGCCGGAATCATTATTGGATTGTGGAAACCGGCGCCATTTGAAATCCCCGGATACCTGCCAGCGGTATTGCTGGGTATGATGCTGTTTTTTGTTTTCCTTAAAATTGATGCTATTGAGGTATTTGAAAAGATAAGGAACTATAAATTAATGATCTTTATTGCTTCTGTTTATATGTTCATTATTCCTTTACTGCTTTTTTTATCCTTTAAACTTTTTAATAACGAACTTGCACTCGGCATACTTCTTCTTACAGCAATGCCGGCAGGAGTCTCATCTCCGGCTCTGACTGATATTCTGAAAGGGAATATCTCCCTTGCCATGAGCATCGTAATTGTTACTCAGCTGATTGCTCCTTTTTCAGTTCCTTTGTTATTCTGGTTGATTGATTCCAATGGTCTTGAAATCAACAAATTATCGGTATTCAAAGATATAGCAATTCTTATTTTTCTTCCTATGATTCTATCCCAGGTTATCAAGAAATATTTCCCCCTGCTAATCAATAAAAGTCAACACCTTCTCACCTCCGCAAATATTATACTGCTTTTCACATTTGTTTATATTGCACTTTCTTCTCAGAGGGATGCCATACTTGACAATCCTGTCAGCCTGATATGGAAAACAGCAGTTTTATACCTGGTATTCATTTTGCTTCATGCCATAGGATATCTTATATGCTACAAGGAGAATAAAGAGAATAAAATAGCCCTGGCTATAACCGCTGCTTATATGAATAACGGCATGGCAATTGTTCTGGCATCAACCTATTTCGGACCTGACATACTGGTATTAATGGTACTTTCAGAAATTCCGTGGAATACACTCCTCGGACCGTTTAAAAAAATTGTCAGTCGCATGTCTGATATTAAAAAGAGATCCCAATATTAAGGCTGATGGAGCTGGTATTCTTCTTAAAGTGAATATCATCCGAAATAAGTGCGTATTCCAGCTCCTGTAGTTCATATGCTATTCCCGTAAATACTGCAAACTAATTAATTTCCAGTACTTTTTTGATAGCAGCAAGATTCCTTTGATTTATTATGTTTTTCGCTTCAGGAGTATATAAGTAGTCTATTTTATCCTTGTGCCGTTCGATAACTTTCGCTCTGACCAGTTTCCCCAAACTGTTTATAAGTTTATTATCCGAACTGAATGGTTCATCGAGGATGGCTATTGCAGCAGGGAGCCACCTTGAAGGGAACAGATCATCATATACACCTCCCTGCTTATACTGGTTAATCACTGATTCCAATTCAATCAGGACAGCCTCAAGTCCTTTTGATTCAGTTAGATTTATATTATTGCTTTTTGCCCATCCTGTAAGAGCTTCCCTATTTGGAACTATCAGGGCAGAAGTATATTTATTCTGGTTGTTATATAGCATCATCTGGTCAATAAGTGCTGACCTGTAAGTTATGGTTTCCTCAATTCCTTCGGGGCTGTATTTTTCACCATCATCAGAAATAAGAAGGCTTTTAAATCTGCCGAGAACATAAAGAAATCCGTCCTGATCCATGTGCCCCATATCTCCTGTATGGAGCCATCCGTCACGAATGGTCTCTCTTGTTGCCTTTTCGTTTTTCCAGTATCCCTTCATAACATTTTCTCCCCGGACCACTATTTCACCCTTTGTTCCTGTTGCCAATTCCTTTCCATCCTCATCACAAATTTTAAGGTCGAGATTTTTAACTAAAAAGCCCGATGATCCAAGTTTATGTCTCTTTTCCATATTTCCTGAAATAACCGGGGATGCCTCTGATAAGCCATACCCCTGCAACATTGGGATCCCTATTGCATAAAAGAATTTCTGAAGTTCAATATCAAGCAATGCCGCTCCCCCGAAGAAGAACTTAAGCCGTCCGCCAAAGTTTGGTCTTATCTTACTGAACAAAATTTTATCATAAAGCATGCACAATGGTTTAAGAAGTATTTTTAATCCCTTCCCTTTGTCCCATCCTATGCCATTGTATGAGTAAGCAACCTTCAGGGCATGCTCAAAAAGCTTTTCTGCAAACGGACCCTTATCCCTTATACCCTTTTCAATTCCTTTCCGGAAGCTTTTTGCCAGTGCCGGGGCACTGAACATGAAAACAGGCCTGACCTCCTTAATATTCACCGGAATATTTTTCAGGCTGTCAAGATACGATTTGCCAGACTGAAGGGCGGCCAGGCTTGCTCCGACAGCCATCATTATATAAATGCCGACTGTGTGAGCGAATGAGTGATCCCATGGAAGGATCAGGAGTGTTGACCACCACTCGGGAACATCCATAAGTGTAAGCGTCTGTTCAATATTGGCAGTATAATTTCTGTGTGATAAGATTATTCCCTTGGGATCAGCCGTAGTCCCTGAAGTATAACAGATATTTGCATAATCATCCGGGACAACCGATCTTAATGTTTCAATGAATTTATCATGGTTTTTGCCAAGGTATTCCTCTCCCATTTTCTTAACCTCTCCTATATATATCTCATCTCCGGAATAACTTTCCTTTGGGTCCAGCAGAATGACTTTTTCAAGATTTTTAAGATCCTGCCTGATTGAATTTATTTTATCAAGCTGGAGGTTTGAGACTATCACCCATCTTGATCCTGAATGATCAAGCCTGAATTTGAGATCAGCGCCCTCTTTAAGTGCGATGGATAGAGGTACACTTATGGCGCCGGTATGTAATACTCCAAGTTCACTTATTACCCAGTCAGTCCGGGCTTCAGATAATAATGCGATCCTGTCGCCCTTATTTATTCCAAGAGCCAGTAGACCTGCTGCTACATTATAGGCTTGTTCTTTCGTCTCCCTGTAGGTGATGCTTTCATATTTGTCGGTTTTTTTCTCCAGGAGATAAGGATTGTTCTCATACTTTTTTGCACTGTTTTCAAGCAACTCTACGATAGTTTTCATATTAATCTATTATTTGTTAAACTACTACTATTGTCAAATTTACACTCTGTTAAAGCTAAAGTCAATTTTATTTTAAATGAGTGCCGGGAATCAATAATAATAGACAGAGATTCCCCGCTAACACTACTACTAATGACAACGATACTTAACCGATCGGTTTTTAGCACAATGCGATCCCTGGTACCTGGATGGACAAAAAGACTTCCAATGTTCAGGCAGTAAAATAGTCTTTAAAAACTGCCTGAATAAACTACCCTTTTTCTACTTTTGCAGTCCAGATGTACAAGTGAATGGATGAAATAAGAAATATTGCCGTTATTGCTCACGTTGACCATGGTAAGACCACCCTCGTCGACCGTATTCTGTACCAGGTTAAGCTTTTCCGCGAGAACCAGGTAATGGGTGATCTCATTCTCGACAGCAATGACCTTGAAAGGGAAAGAGGAATTACTATTCTTTCAAAAAATGTCTCGGTACGGTATAAAAATGTCAAGATCAACATAATAGACACTCCCGGTCACTCTGACTTTGGGGGAGAGGTTGAAAGGGTCCTTAACATGGCCGATGGAGTGCTTCTGATAGTCGATGCATTTGAAGGGCCAATGCCGCAAACCCGCTTTGTCCTCCAGAAAGCCCTGGAACTGGGTCTGAAACCCATCGTTGTGATCAATAAAGTTGATAAGCCAAACTGCAAACCTGAAGATACACAGGAAAAGGTCTTCGATCTGATGTATAATCTTAAGGCAACTGAGTACCAGCTTGATTTTCCGACTGTTTACGGCTCAGCTAAGCAGGGATGGATGGGATCTGACTGGTCGAAACCGGCAACTGATGTAAGTTTTTTGCTGGATACAATAATAGAACATATTCCTTCCGCAAAAATAGTCGAAGGAACTCTCCAGATGAGAATTTCATCGCTTGATTATTCATCCTATATGGGACGTATTGCAGTAGGTAAAATAACCAGGGGGACACTCCTGCCAGGTAGCCAGGTGTCGCTGTTCAAACGCGACGGAAGAGTAATTAAGAATACCATTAAAGAAGTTTATCTGTTTGAAGGACTTGGCAAAGTGAAAACCAAGAAACCTGTACAGTCAGGCGAGATATGCGCGGTTTTCGGGATGGAGGATTTTGAAATAGGTGACACAATTGCTGATGCAATTAATCCGGAAGGACTCTCGTATGTTCCGGTCGATGAACCTACAATGAGCATGCGCTTTGTTGCAAATAACTCTCCGTTTTTCGGACGTGAAGGGACTATCGTAACTTCACGCCAGCTGAGAGAGAGACTTTTCAGGGAAACAGAAAAGAACCTGGCACTGAGAGTTGAGGAAACGGAACAGTCAGAAGTTTTCATGGTCTATGGACGAGGCATACTTCACCTTTCAATACTTATAGAGACAATGCGGCGTGAGGGTTTTGAACTCCAGGTCGGTCAGCCTAATGTCCTGTTAAGGGAAATTAATCGCGTCAATCATGAACCCATAGAGGTACTGACAGTGCATGTGCCTGATAATTTTGCCGGTAAGGTGATCGAGCAGATTACCCAGCGTAAGGGTGAGATCGTAAACATCGAGATAAAGAATGGCCGCGCCCATCTTGATTTTAAGATCCCATCACGCGGGATCATCGGTCTGAGGAACCAGGTGCTTACAGTATCTGAAGGGGAAGCTGTCATGGCTCATCGCTTTGACTGCTACGAACCCTGGAAAGGGGAAATGACTGTCAAACGCAATGGATCACTGATAGCCATGGAGACGGGAACAGCTGCTGCCTATGCTATAGATAAACTGCAGGATCGTGGCAGGTTTTTTATCTTTCCCGGTGAACAAGTGTATATGGGACAGGTCATAGGTGAAACCACGCGCCTGAAAGACATCACAATTAATGTCATAAAAACAAAGAAACTCACAAATATGAGAGCCTCAGGTTCAGATGACAAAATACTTCTTCCACCCCCGGTACGCTTCTCACTGGAAGAGGCAATGGAGTACATTGCTGCCGATGAATACATTGAGATCACACCAAAGTCGATGCGTCTGAGAAAGGTACTTTTAGATGAAACAGACCGGAAGAGAGCTAAAAATGAGGAATAAAATTTCTAATGTATCACGATCATCTTCTTTACCCTGATGTAATCACCAAAGTGTATACGATAGATGTATAAGCCGGAGGGATAATTGCTGGCGTTACAGTAGATTAAATGACTTCCTCCATTCAATTGGCTGTTAACTAACACATCAATCACATTTCCTTTGCTATTCAGTACTTCAACCAATACGTGGCCATTGTGGGGAATTTGGAAATTTATAGAGGTTGTATTCCGAACCGGATTTGGATAGTTTTGCTTTAGAGAATAACCATACATATCGCTACCTTCATCAATCACAGCAGTTGTCCCATAATCAAAGGGCTCATTTACTAAATGCCAGTATGGTTCATTCTGCCCATTATAATCTCTTCGCAAATAATATGTTTTGAGTGAAAATCTTTGAAAGCTGCCAAGGGTAGCCAGAACCGCTCCTGTGTCTGGAAGCCATTCATAAAATGGAATTTCCATCGGATTAATGGTTAATGCCATGCCTCGTTCTTTGGCAAGATGGAATAACCCGAAATTTCCAGGTTCGTGTCCTGCCAGATAGTGACCAATGTTATCCACATGAAACTGATTCCGCCCAAAAATAATATAGTTGGTCATGTAATCAGTTGCCAATCCATCCTGACCAGGCCCATCCATGAAATTACCATCCCTTCCGTATATTCCTTCAATAATATGAAGACCGGCAAAAGTCACAGAATTGTTATCCAGGCAACGCGTTGCCCAGGTTTCCTGCCATAATCCACCTGTGTTTCCGGGTCTGTCCCAGCGTGGAATGCCGTCAGCTGTATGCCGGTTATAATTGGCTAAAATATCAACATTAGCAGTTGGATTAAGATCATCAGAATTCACGCCATACATGTTACTGCCGTAATATGAGCAATGGGCCTGATAATTCATTGCAATTGTACCCTGCAGGTTCTTGGCGCAAAGCGTGAGTCCCATGCCATGGGTTTTAAACTTGGAAATATTAAGAAGAAGAGTATTGGGGGCATTTACCGGCCATAAAAAGGGAATCCTCCTGAAATAGACACCATTGGGTGCCTCCACCCACTGAACCTTGTCCGAACTAAGTTCTGTGACTGGTGTATCAATACATTGCAAGTCAATCCCGGTGCGCTCTGCCATATCCAGATACCCTCCGTCCTCAAGATCATCAGGACAGTTAACTTCACGGATATAAAATTGCCCTGAAGCAAAGCCCAGTTCTTTCAGACTTTCGATAATACCTTCAACAAAATAAGCATCGGTTACAATACCCATTGATCTTTCAATTGTATAACCAATACGGGTTCTGTTGCGGCAGGTAAGATTTGGCTTGATCACCACCTTGTGGGTCAGGGGGATTCCATTTCCCACATTATCTGTCAGGCCAAATACAGACCTGCCAAAATTCAGTCCAGCCTCCTTTATAGCGGAAGAGTCAGTTTTTAGATTGACGCTTGTTCGCATAACAAAAACTGCGTCGGAATTCTGAAGAATAAAAGGATGGATTCCGAACAACGAAGATGAATTCTTATTGCCGAAGGTTTTAGCCGGAGATATCATAATACCCGCGCCTGCTAAAAACGACGACTGAACGAATCTTCTGCGATTAATTGGCATACTTTCTATATTTTCAGGTCATTAAACTGAGAAGATATAAATTGATAAATAGATTTCAATCCAATATGCCCGCCAGGTTAAGTGTCTCCTGCGCAGGATCATCTCAATTCCTGAGAGATAGTTTTCCGGAAACCCTTAATCCTTATTTTCATATCCTGGTTTATTTCCGCTATAGCGTAATTGTTATTTTCCGGACCGGTTCCTTCGACCATTGCTTTCAATGTGTAATAATTTATGTTTTTGATCCTGATCAACCCTCCATTATGATCATGTCCCTGAAAAACAACTCTCACATTTCTGTAATCTTCCAGTATTTTTCTCACAGCATCAGCATTGACGGGACCGTAATGCTTATTTTCAGAAGTGATATCAAGCCTGTGATGGATAAAGACGATGGTTGGTATTTTATTCCGGCACAGATCTTTTTTCAGCCAAATTAATTGTTCGTCCGGTACATGAGCATCCATCCAGTCAAAATTACCATGATCATACGGAATACCATGTGAAGAATAATTGGCATCGAGTACAACAAAATGAAAGGAATTGATATTAAAAGAGTAAAAACCTGAAGCTTTAGAAAATCCTGTATTAGAAATTCCATCCAGAAACTGATGCTTTGAAATGCTGTCATGATCGTGGTTGCCTAATACATGATAACGCGGACCTTTAAAACGGCTGAATTCTTTTTCAATAGTGCCAAGAAATCTCAGAGTCTCTTCCTCTCCGGGCGGATTTCCCTGATCCTTAAAATCGCCAAGCTCAATAAGGAAATCTACATTCTGCTCATTCATCAGATCGATGCATTCCGACATTTTATAAATTGATTCATTATAATACCTGTTGCCTAAAGGTTCTCTTTCTGCATAATGAGAGTCTGTAAATATTCCAAATTTTACCGGTTTGAATTTATCTTTTAGCAAAGTAATTCCTGAATAAGGAATTCCCACAATCGTGGTTACTGTTGTTGCTATAAATTTTCTTCGGTTAATTTTCATTTCCTGGTTATCATGTTTATTTCTGATCTGAAAATATCTTTAAAAATTTGCTATGATTATTTGTTTATAATGTAAAATTAGCAAAAGATGCGGTATAAGCTGATACGATTTAACAGATCGCCGCTACCCGGCTCCAGGGACGCATCCACATCATGGGTCTCTAAAAGCTACCAATATAACGTTAAACCTTGTTTATTCCAAAGTCAACTTTATTCTGATTCAGGGAGAAACAATTATAGAATCAGGATATTTAAATCTAACAGCTAGAATTCTTGCGTGTTCTTCATCCTGATTATTACCGCCGTAAAACCCAATAAGTGCGTTTGGTGAAAAGAAATACACATCGCCTTCTGTCGAAGGATGGCGTATTTCACCACCATCAGGCCTTTTGCCGGTTACTATATCTCCATAACCCCGGATTATTAAATAAATCTCTTCCTCATTGTTGTGCCTGTGAGGATTATTTGTACCACCTGCTGCAAAGTCCATAATGAACAAACTTGTAACCTGACAGGCTGCTGCAAGCCTGTCTCTGGTACTTTCAGTAGTTCCCAGAAGCAGTTGAAATTGAGTCGTCGGCCCATGAGAGGGCAGAATCTGGAATTTAACTTCATCTGTATTTGCTATCATTAATCCTGATGATTTCCTGATACAACCTTCCGGGAGGAGCTTAAACCCCATGACAATAAGTGACAACGATTGCTCACGTGGATTAGAAATTTTATATTTCATCCCCCCGGGGATATACATAAAATCGTTCTTGCTTACAGGTACTTTTTCTTTGCCACACTGAAGAATACCGGTGCCTCCAAGAATAAATAGAATATGTTCCTCATTTTCATATTTTACAGCATTACTCATACCACCCGGATCGATAATAAGATAACCGTACCTGCTTATTCCTTTGATGATTGCCGAGCTATCATCTCCTGTACCAAAAAGAGGCATATAATGCGCTGTCCCTGTAGACACTTCCGTTTTGAATTCGGGAAGCGCAGATAAAGACCGTTGAAGATATTGTGATCTGACATTCCCGGTTAATGCCAGGAATAAAATCAGAAAGCTAATATAATGGCGGATAAATCTTTTCATTAATTTGATCCTCCCTGATTTGCATAAACTCCATCATCATTGAAATGCCACCATGGGCCACCACTCTGATGATATCCGCCAATTATCTTCTTCTCCCTGGCTTCCACCATAGTAAGTGGCTTATCAAATTCGGGAGTCGGATCAAACAATCCGGATTTATATGCAAGGTACTTCGGCTCCCTGAGGTATTTCTCCGCAACTTCATCTATAAATTCAATACCCAGACCGGGAGTATCCGGAACAGGGATAACACCATTCTGAATAATCGGCTTTGGAATACCTTTAACCAGATCATTTACCCAGGGCATTTCAATGGTATGACTTTCAAGGGAGATAAACTCCTTTATTGTTGCAGCAGTGTGTACATTGGCCATAACACCAACAGGGGAAGATGCACAGTGCATCATTGTTCTTACCCCGTACTGATAAGCATAATCTGCTATTTTTTTAGTCTCGATCATTCCCCCGGAGGTCAGAAGATCGGGATGTATGATACTAACAGTATTTTGCTCGATCCATGGTTTAAAATTCTCAAGACTGTATATATCCTCTCCATTAAGAGTAGGAGTTTTAGAACCTGCAGTAATTTGCCTGTTAAGATTGACCGCATTAAATCTTGTGAAATGAATAACATCTTCAATATATGCCAGGTTGTATTTCGGATCCGCCATAAAATTACCAAGTTCGATGCCGCTTTCAACGGTCATATTGCCAAAATGGTCAGCTCCTAACTTAGCATCGTACCCGATAATATTACGGGCTGTCAGGACATGTTGTCCCCACTTCTCAAGTCCTTTCCGTGTCGGAAGATTGTTCGCAATTGCTCCTTCAACATTTCTGATTAAGGCGGGAGTCAGATCAATTTTGTAGTGCTTTAATCCCAGGTCCAGTCTTCTTTTCATCATTGATTTCAGATTCTCTTCCTGCAGAACTGTCGGGCAATCGGCATATATCCCGACCTTATCCCGTATCTTATCTCCCAGCAGTTTCCAGCACGGTACCCCGAGAGCTTTCCCTGCAAGATCCATCAGGGCAATATCCACAGCAGCATATCCGCCGGCATATCTGCCAGGTCCGGTAAGATGACGGATACTCATCAGAATTGTCTCTATATCAAGCGGATCTTTACCTATCAGATAGGGCTTCAGCATCAATGCCTGAGCGATCCAGCCTGCATCCCTTACTTCACCAAGACCGACAATACCCTGATTAGTATAAATTTTAATAATAGGGAAGTCGTAGATGGCTGCCAGTGTGGCTCCGCGAATATCAGTGATCCTTAAATCAGATGGCCGGGAAAAGGCTTCTTTTGGATTAACAAATGATCCGCTGCTCATCAATCCCGAATACCCTATTGCAGCCCCGCCAATTACAGATTTTTGTAAAAACGACTTTCTGTCCATGATACAATGATTTAATACTTTTCATTTATATAAAAGTAAAATACATTTACCAATATTTTATCAGTTCATCATGAAATTTAAATTACCTGGTATGAAAGAGAATTTAAAAAGCATTAACCGCCGGGAATTCATAGGAACAACCGGGGCCGTAGCCGCAGGTTTAACAATTCTTCCGGGTTCTTTTATAAAAAGTCCGGGCAAAGAAGATAAGTGGTGGGAGAAAGAACCTTTAAGAATTGTTGAGCTGGAAGAAGGATATGAATTTGGAGAAAAAGCGGATTTGTTAAAGGGGCTGGGTGCAAATATGGAGCACCTGGTGAGGTTTATTGAGACCTCACCGGGAACATCTTTTCTGGATGTACATAACCTGTACGGGGGTAAAAAAGTCTACTTCGATTCATTAATAGATTATCTCAAAGAAGCGCATAAACGTGAAATTAAAGTAGTTATTTATTATAATGTGCATGCGATAGAACATACTTATGCGCGACAACATCCTGACTGGCAGCAAATTAAAGATGATGGAAAACCTATTGAGACTGTATACACTATAGACTCTTCATTCTGCATTAACAGCCCCTGGAGAGAAGAGGTTTTTCAGACTGTAAGAAAACTTGCTTCTTATGAAATTGACGGAGTTTTTTATGACGGGCCAATATTCTTTTCCAACACATGTTATTGCGAGTCATGCAGGAAATTATTCAAGGGAAAATACTTAAAAGAAATACCTCCAAAAACGGGATTGTCTTCCAGGCGTGATAGCGCTGATTGGAAAGATATCATTGAATTTCAATCTGATAGCATTGCACGTTTCTTAAGGGACTCAAACAAAATAATTAAAGAGATCAATCCGCAGATTCTCCTGTATATGAACGGGAATACTATTGCTCCTTCATGGCCGACAGGAAGAGACAATCGCAAAATCATAAAGGAGACTGATATTCTGGGTGCAGAGGGCGGATTTTTGTATGGAGAATTAACTGAACCGGTTTATAAGCCGGGGGCGGTGGCTAAGCTGCTGGAAACACAGGCAGATGGAAAACCGACTGTGGTTTTTGATGCGGCAAAACAAGGACCCTGGACGTTTTCAACACTTCCTCCCGGAGAGATCAGCATTCTTTACAGTCAGACGATTACCCACCAGGCAAATGTATGGCTGGCAATATGCGATACACCACATTTTCATGAAAAAGAAATGGATGTTATCAGAAAATACAACAGGTTTATTAAAGAAAATCCGGATCCTTTTTTCAGAACAGAATCATTGGCAAAGATCGCCCTTGTATGGCCGCAAAAAACAGGTAATTATTATACCGGATCTTCAGTTCCCCTGACTGATTTTACGAAAGAAATAAGTGTTGCAAAGGCAGGAAACCTGGGAGAGGAATTTTATGGATTCTACGACGGACTTTCAAGAGGACACTTTACTTTTGATGTGCTTGATGAAGAAGCTATTAATAAAGATCTTAATAAATTTGATCTGATAATTTCCCCGAATGCTGCCTGTTTAGGGAAAGTAGAGGCGGGTAAAATAAGAGAATTTGTGAATAACGGAGGAAATATTATTTCAACAATATTTATGCGCCCACATATGGCTTAAAATTAAAATCGAAGGCAAATGTTCCCGTATTTTTCTGTAAGCCGTTGCCGGGGAGCTATGCCGGAAGCCCGGAAGTTTCGGAATTCCCTTTTATTGTTGAAAATAATTATGGAAAAGGGAAATCAATTTTTCTTGCCGGTACATTTGGGGGTACTTTATTTAAATTTCACTACCCTGAATATTATCAGATCCTTTTCAATCTTGTTTCCGGTTTAAGTGAACAATTAATCAGACTTGAAAATGTTCCCTCCTCAATAGAAGTGAACCTGAGAAAAAAAGGAAATTCGATTTTTCTTTACCTGATAAATTTTACTTCTGAGATGAAAAGGCCAATTCAAAAGATTATTCCCTGCACTAATCTGAAGATTGATATTCCCCTTAAAGGAGTTGCAAAAAGTGTAAAAGCCTTATGCCTTGGAAGAAATTTACAATTTGCAGTAAAAGGAGATTCGATTTCTGTTGTTCTGCCGGTTATAGAAGATTATGAAGTTTTGGAAATCAGTCTTTAGAAAGAGCGTTAGTAATCATGAAACTTTGTTATCACATTTGAAAATAATAATTGTAAGAAATTTCAGATCAATTCATATAAAAAACTTCAAATTACGGTTATTAACCTCTTTCATTGTATCCGGATCGCTGGTTGAGAGTTCATAAGTTATTTATATATGAGGAGGCCCCTTTTGTGCCGGAGGAGAAGAATATTTTTCCCTTAGAATTCATCTTCTGCCGGAATATAGAGAAACAAATGTGACTTTCGTTCGCTTTCTCCCAGGTAAATTGTCCCGTCAAGGCCAGTAGTCATGCAGTCAAATTGCTGACCCCGCCAGTAATAATATGGACTTCGATCAGCTATTAAAAGTCCCAGTGTTTCAAAACGACCGGGTTCAGGTGAATAGGAATAGAACTGGCAAGGTCTTGTAGTTGATATTTCTCCGGCCATCAGATACACTTTCCCGTCTCTCCCCACAGTTATGCATCTGAGGCGTCTTGATTCCCTTACTTTTCCCAGGTTATTAAGTTGCATTGCAAGTGGATCAAAAGAGAAAAGGTAACCATCTGTTGTACCTCCGTAGATCAGACCTTTTGGGTCTTTGGCAAAATACTCAACAGCGGTATAATCTTCATAAAACTGCATATAATAATAGTCTCCGGGGACTTCAATTTTCGTCGAAACAAGCTTTTTGGAATCCGGATCATAATACATCAGCATCCCATTGTTTCCGGACATAAAAACCCTGCCTGAATTATCACATATAAGAGCCCTGGGCAGTGTTCTCCATTGCCGTTCAGGTCCATGATATACTTTCTGCCGGTCAATTTCCCCCAAATCCGTAAATTTCTTAAGGGCAATATTATATATAAAGAAATGCCCGTCAGGGTAGGTCAGACCGTAGATCTCATCACCCTGTGGATTAATCGTGAGCGCATAGATAGAATTGTTGGCCAGAGGCATACCCAGATCTTCGGCTTCGCAATTCATATCCGGAAGCTTGACATTTATATTGCTGGCAGCGGGAAGGTAACAGAAGAGGTGACCTCCCGGATAGTTGCTGAAATGTTTTTTTATATCCTTCCATAATGTAACATCAAGTTTATCATCTCCTTCGCCCCATCTGGATAATGTCACCTCTTCAAACATATTCTTCCCTGTGCCAATAAAAATGTTGCCATGCTTATCTTCAACCAGAGAGTGGTGAATACCGGTGTGTCCAGGTATCTTACCCAGGTGCCTTACCTTATTTATAGCAGGATCAAACAAAAAGAGATAGGATTCATCTCCGGATGTGCCACCGTATATGATCCCATCTCTTGCTGTTAAAAGTGATGTAATAGCACTGCTGTTAACAGGAATTTCATTGACCATTGGATAGCCCAGATCTCTCAGGTCGACACGTTGCTGATTTTTAATAACCGGTTTTGACCAATCCTGAGAAAAAATATAACTGGCTGGCCACAAGGCCCCAAGGATTAAAAAGCTGGCGACAGATATTTTTGTCTTTGCTGTGATCATTTTATCTCTTCTATAAGTTATAATCAATAATGTCAGAGTTACTTCATCTGAGGTTTGTATATTATCAAATGTAATGCAGCGGGAATATCCCCGATCATCCGGGTTCCGCTCTTTTTATCTTTAACCTCTGCCTGGCCACAGATATAGACTGTTCCGTCCGGAGCTACCGAAGCTGCCTCGCTGCCAAAAATTTTACGCCCGTCAGCTGTCTGCATAATCCCCAGATCGACCCGCTTATCAGTTTTAATATCATACATAATTAAGTGATGGCCTTCTTTACTGCCATAGGTTTCTTCATACCTTTGAATAGAGAAACCTCTTGCTGACGGAGCAAAATAGACCCGCTTGTTCCGGCTGTCCACGGCAAAGGCCAGTGTGGAATAAGGTATGTCTTTTGGGTCACCCTGTAAGAACTTGCTGTCACACATTTTCACCAGCGGAGTTATTTTACCCTCAGGACCATCATGCGTATCAAAACGGAATAAGATCGAACCGCTTCCACATGTCACACCATAAGCCACTTTGTCAACCGGTTCCCATTCAACAGCGCGCCATATATTAGTCCGGTCAATCATCGGATTCCTCAATTGTGCCGGGAAAATGGAAGGATCATAGGGCGTACGAAGCGATGTTTCGCAGACTTTTTCTTTTTTAACATCGTACATTGTTACCTGTGATGTCGGATTACTCATGTAGACATTCCCTTCATCATCACAGAAAATGTCACGACAAATATCCCAATTACTGACACGTCCAAAGTTTTTAGTAACGCGGCTTTTCAGATCAAATCTGTAAAAATATCCTGTAAATCCAATACCATAAAGAAATCCGCGATTTCTGTCAATAGCCAATGGATAACACCCTATTCCCTGATCAACCAGGCCCATATCTTCCATCTCGTTTTTTCCAGGATTATATTTCATCCAGTGTCCTCCCTTCCAGCTCGTGTAATCAAAGGTATTCGGGCCGCTGCCGTTACTCATCGTTACAAAATAAATATTGCCCTCATTATCTTCAACGGGTTTGTTATGGATCTTTCCGGTTGACCTGATTCCCTTGCCTCTTTCACCAAGGAAATCAGCCATATCGCAAAGAAGGATATTCTTTTCTGTATCAGGATCATAAACATAGAAATGTGCGCTTTCTCCTTCATTAATCAAGGCCGAATATACTTTGCCATCGCTTGCAGCATAGAGTCCGTCCCACATTACAGGATCTCTTCCGGGATATTCTCTGGTCACGACAATGCAGATTTTGTTTTCCTGGGCCAGCACATCTGAAATACTTAAGGAAAACAATGCTGCTGCAAATAGTGGCAGGCTCTTTAAAAGGAAGGAATTATTCGCCAGTTGAATTTCTTCTTTTTTCATAGATTATGAAACATTAACATGTTAAATCAAAATTGTGCCTGCTAAAGGTTTTGAGGTAAAAGATACACTCTTGCACTCTTTTTTGGCATGGAAACCTTAACCTTATTGCTTTTAACCTGAATAAGCTGAGAGTTATTATACAGATCCATCAATCGCCTGGTCCTGAAGGCGGCCGGCAGACTTAACTCTGCAATTTGGTCCTCCGTACCGTCATTAAGAACGATCATGCCATTTTCATATGTCCTGTATACCAGACCATTAGCTTCTTTAAAAGGTTCAAATCCTTTTCCCATATGAGCTTGATACAGAGATTCTGCACCTGTACCGTTCAAATCAGCCCACCAGATAAAATCAACCAGACGGGCTGCAGAAAATGCCCAGAAAGCGTCATCTTTTGCCTCTTTGCGCCCTGGATCAAGAAAGGACAATGCTGTTATTCTTTTTCCTGCCTGTAAAAACCAGGAATTGTCCTGAGCTCTCTTTTTCACATCTTTCCACGTCTGACGTCTGCCTTCCCAGGCCCAGCTATAGATAAATGATTCCCACATGCAACAATCACCATTTTTTTGAAAGGGAGTGCCTATTCCTGAATTGAGAATAACAATTTTGTCTTCTCCGTAACTTTTTACCAGGGTACGGATAGTCTGAAGCATACGATCCCAGGCATAAGATTCTGTAGTATCAGGGAAAAGATGTTCATGAACATATGGAAGGAACTCAGGGTTTCCGGGGCCGGAATTGAACTTTGGAGCAAAACAGGGTCGCCGGTTGCCGACATTATCGATGAAGACTCCGTCAGCACCCCAGTCCATCATCTTTTTAACATAAGCCAGGGAAAGCCTCCAATAACCCGGACTGTTGGCACAGGTAAGGAAACGGAATGCCCTGTCGGAGCCATCCATGGGTATGTGCACCCATTTGCCATTCTCATCCTTTAAAAGGACCTCAGGGTGCTGGAACATAAAAACATCCTGATCGGCATAGAATGTATGAATATCCGTAAAATGAACATATGGAATGACTCTGAAACCCTGCTTATGGGCCTCTTCATAAGCCTTCTTACTGTGCGGCACATGAGAGATCAATGATACTCCCTTTATCAATGATCCGTCAAATGAACTGATTGTTTCAACCGGGTATTGCTCCGTTTTCTCCAATGGACCGTTTTGAGCCCTTATCCTTACTATACGGGTCATTAAAGTATCTTTCAGGGTCATCTTATATCCTTCCCATACACCTTTATTCATTGTGATCATATCAGCTTTCTGAAGCCATTCAGGAGCCGGTTCAATCTTTTCATCCGGAGGCAGGATCGTCAATCCGTACTTTTTGGCCATCTTCATGTCAGGGATCTGGCCATAAGTCACAGATGAACACAAGCAGAGGAGACTGAAAATGAGGTACATCTCAGTTACATTTTTGATTTTAAATTTTTGTTCCATTGCTTTGATTATGTTTATTCAAGGTTTATTGAAAAAACTAAGCTTTAAATGTTATAACTATCTGATTTCAGATAAACCCCTTAATTTAAAATTGTTATAATATATTTTATTAAATCTTCAGAAGATTTTGTATCGCGGGTTATGATTTTAAGTTTTTTATAAGAGCCTATAATCAAAGATGCGTCTTTGAAACTGAGTGTTTCGCCCATGCCATTTACAGGGTTGATCCAAACCTGGGGTTTTGGGGATACCAGTCGGGCCAGATCCGGTATATCATAGTCACGCAATGCACCCGGAACAAAAAAGTACCCCCAGACATTATAATATTGATTTTTAATAAGCTGCAAATATGAGGGTAATGTACCTACAGTCACTGCACCCTCAATACGCTGATCACAGGCCGTGGCAAGCAGTGCCCAGAGTCCTCCTGATCCTTCGCCGACAACAACTATCTTCCTTCCTTCCAGATCATCACGCGATTTAATAAAATCTATTCCCCTTATCAGATCAAGGGTTCTCATTCCAAAGGTTGAGCGGCCAAAACCGGCACTTTTTATAGCCAGAACATCATGTTGCCATAACAATGGAGTATAGCCGGTAAATTTGTTCAAACTTAATGGCGGTGTTGGACTCGTTTCTCCAATCCCGCGAACATCGATTGCCAACACAACAGATCCATTTTTCGCCAGTAGAAATGGCAAATTGGATATCTCGTATTTATCCGGTTTCCCTTTATCGGAAGCATATATATAAATATTGCTCCCGGGTTTTGCATTTTTTGGTTTTATCAGCAGCGAGGGAATAATTATACCCTTCTCACTCTCATACGTCAGCTCTTCAATATAGAGATCTTCGTATGTAAAGGTTTCAAATAAGTTTACCTGCGGCACCAGGCTATTTACCGGTAAAGTTAAACCAGTTCGCGAAGCAATTCGTTCTTTAAGCCTGGTTAAATTCACTTCCGGTTTGTAAATCTGTCCGGCACGTTTAGCGTTTAAACTCTGTCCCGTTTCACCTCCAGGTGAAATTATGGTGTTCCCGCTTTCAGTACACCAGAGTGCTTCTATTGTCTCAGGTTCAAGAAGAGTCTCCGCCTTACCTTCTGCTTCTTTATCAAGCCACTTATTTAGCCATTCGTAGGCTGACTCACGATTTGATCGGTTCATTGAATGAATCCCCGGCACCATATCAATCTCACCGGTTTGTTTACCTGCTCTCAGACCTTCATAAAAAAGTTGCATATCTTCAAGCTTTTCCCTGTGACCCGGTTCTTCACCGGATTCAATACCAATAATTATCCTGAGAGGCCTTGGAGGGATAAGACTAAGTATTTCTTTGTCAACCAGATCATGGCCTGAATCCAATAAATAAGTATTCTCCATACTACCTCCCGGATGAGAAGCTGCGCAGACTTTGATCCGTTCATCTACCGCTGTTATCAGTAAAGCCATTTGTCCTCCTCCCGAGCAGCCTGCAGCTGCCAGCATGTCCTTATCTACTTCAGGCCTTGATTCCAGGTAATCCACCGCCCTGATAGCATCCCAGGTACGCAACCCGGAAAGAGTCCAATCTGTCAGAAAGGCAGGTTTACCAAAATAATGGTGCTGATCAACTCCTTTACGAACAACAGGTTGCTTAGTGCTGGCATTAAAATATTCCGAGCGTTCACCCTGACCCATCGGATCATAAACCAGAACCACATATCCTTTATGCACCAGCCCCAGTCCTGACATATGATAAGGACCATATGCTTTTGCGTCATCACTATGCCCGCAAGGGAACACAACCCCCGGCAACGGGAATTTGCGTCCCTTTGGGATATACAGATTAGCAGTGACATAGTATTTCGGCTGACTCTCAAATATCACTTTTTCTATGATGTAATTTTCACGATCGATTTTACCGACAGTTTTTGCATTCAAGGGAGTCTTTTCAGGAAATTCACCAAAGAATTCCGGTAATCTTTGCCGGATCATTGACTGCCGTGCTCTCCAATCAGCAGGAGTTTTCAACAGGGCCAGCTCTGACTTTCTCTTTTCCACGAGGCTGTCAATGTGAGCCCGGACAAAGTCAGAAAATATCCGGCGACCCATAAGCTGTTCTTCTGCAGTTTCAAATATTCTCAGAGTATCAGTCTTGACCGGGTCCCCGGAGTTTGACATTTCCTGATATAAATAACTATCGTCCCCATTATTTGACACCGGATCTGATAAACTGTTTTGAAATTGTATTGCACTGAATGAAGTGACCATTAAAGCAAGGCACAATACGAAAATAGCCGCACAAAACTTTTTCATTACTTTAAGATTTATAATACTGCTATTTCACAGTCTGGTTCGTTAATGAACAGGTGTAGGACCTGTGTTCCCCGGTTACCGACACCGATGAACCCTACCCGTATCTTATCGTTGGCTCCGGTCACCCTGTTTTTGAAGAAGGAACGGAGGAAAGGTTCTGAATAGTTGCCTTTCATGTTCTACCAAAACCAGGGCCGGGTTCTGTTTTTGGCCTGCTCAACGCTGCGTATGGTTTGGTTTACATCATCAATGATCTGGAAATCCAGCATGCCAACCTCGATAAAATCTGCTCCGTTGTCAAAAGCCCACTGAAAACCATCCTTTGGAGGGATGGCTCCGGCTGCAAGCACCTTGAATCCAACAACCGGTTTTTGGGCTTTCTGCACGAAAGCTATCGTCTCCTCAGGAAACAGGCACCACATATTGTCGTGAAACTTGTTGTGATCTTCACTTATATTTGAACTCCATAAATAAGGATATCGGTTTTCCTTAGGGTGAGCTGACCAGTACTTGTCGTGATGCATGGTCTTATAGTAAAAATCAGGGTCTGCTCCCGCGTCTACACAAGCCTGCATCGCCTGGATAGTATGAGCTCCAAGACCTGCCGGGTAGCCCTGCTTCTTTATGTAATCCAGACATTTCAGCACCACATCGACTTCACCGGCAGCTATCCTCATGTCACACGCTGCCCCCTGGATAAAAACATAATCCACTCCCTGATCGATTACCTGGTCTACCTGACCGTAAATATCTTCTTTTGTCGGTGACACATTTTTCCAGGTTTGAATATTGCTGCCGAACATATCCCTGTTCTTGCTTAAAATAGTAGTTAAAAAAAAGAGGTTTATCCCAGCCTTTTCGGCCAGCAAATAAGTCTCCAGAATTTTCTTTTCAGTGTTATAGGCTCTCATAAGGGGGCCCGGGTATATCAGATCCCTGGCATGAGCATTTCCCGAAAAGAGATTTGTGCCCATTATCAACCGGCTGACCGGCGTTTTCCCTTTTGCCAGAATACCCATGGGCATTTTTCCTTCTACTTCACTGAGTGGTATCTCGATGAACTCATCCTCACCGGTCTGACATGCCCAGCCAAAACTTCCGAGAAAGGGAAGTAAAGCCATCTGCTTCAGCATGGTGCGTCGGCTTTCCGAAACTCCGGCTTCAAAGACAGCATGCTGAGACTTCTGTTTTGTCGTACGGAAAGGCAAATGAACACGGAACTTATTTTTTTTCAGAAGGCTCAATTGCCGGGGAGGGGTTACTTGTGAATTGTTCTGTGGGTTTTTCATCTCACTAAGATTAAAATTTTTCAGATTTCTTCAATTTTGGTCTTATCTATCAGTTTTGGCTTTGGCTTGCTAACAGAGATATACATTGAATCAAAAACATTTTTTGCAGTCGTAACACCTTCACTTACCGGTTCAACCCGGGCTTCTCCGTCTTCCCAGACTGACCGGGCAGACAGAACCGGTGTATCAGACTATTTCCGGTAGTTCAAAACCCTGCCTGTAGCTCCCTTTGGATATTTCATTGGCTTCTTCGGAGTTTGTGACTCTTTCAGTTGCTGCGTCAAAAAATAGCTGCTTTTCGCCAACGCGGTACGACAGGTTGGCCAGATGCACCAGGGTTGCACTCTTATGACAGGTCTCAATATCGGCATTGGGAGTTTTTCGGGTACGGATGCTCCTTATAAAATCCTGCTGATGTTCCACATCCGGTTGATAGCCATAGCCCTGAGCTATGATTTCTGAATCAGTGCCAAATACCTGCCATCCTCCTCCTGTCCTTCCAAGGTACATTACACCCTCAGTACCGTATATTTCTATACGGTCACCATTAAACGGCCAGTTAGGGAACAGTTCACGGGTGTATCTGATTTTAGTTGATGCTTTCACTAAATAATCCCCGTAAATTGATGTTTCAACTGTCATTGGAAACTCACCAAAATCATAAGTTATTGTCTGGTTGTCAGGAATTTCCCTGGCGTCGTCGAACAATACACGCCCACCGGTACAGAAAACAGATTTTGGATGCCCCGGATCACCCATGACCATGCGTGTCAGATCGATTGCATGGCTGCAATCGGCCAGGTTCAGACCACAGGAATAAACCCACCATTCGTTATAGCTTTTATGACGGCTAACATTATAAGGTACCAGTGGAGCCGGACCCAGCCACATGTCCCAGTTCAGTCCTTGAGGTACAGGTTCATCCTCTTTCAGAATCCAGGCCTTGTGTCCTCCCACCATGCCATATGTTTTAATCAGGGCAATTTTACCAAGCTTTCCGCTGCGGATATAGTCGCGTGCCTCCATGTTGTAAGGGGCACTGCGGTTTTGCCAACCGCATTGAATCAGCCTGTTATATTTTTTACCGGCCTCAATCATCTTCCGCCCTTCATTTATTGTCATATTTATGTTCTTTTCAACAAATACATCCTTTCCTGCCTGACATGCCCATATTGTTGCAAGCGCATGCCAGTGTTCAGGAGTACATACAACTACCGCATCAACATCTTTATCTTCGAAGGTACGACGCATATCTTCAACCCATATCGGTTTTACATTCTGCTGTTTTTCCAGTTCGGATATTGCTCTGCCACCACGCTCCTTGTCGACCTCGCATACATATTTCACTTCCACACCGGGGAGACATTTCTGCATATCCAGGATAACCACTGTTCCACGGCCACCGGCACCTATTAATGCCAGAACTACCTTATCGTTTGCGCTTGCCATATTAATTTTTATTTTCCTGTTTTTTATTAACCGCCTGATGCTTTAATGTTTTTTGAAATGATATCATAATAGTATCATAATGATATCATATTTTCTCCGGGACCTTATAATTATCCCGATAAGATACTTTTAATAATTTATTGGCTTCATCGTTATCAATGAACTTTTCGATTTGTCCGTCGAATAAAAGCTGTTTATTACCTGTACGATATGCAATATTCGCCAGATGTACAAGTGATGCGCTCAGATGTGCCTGTTCAATGCTGGCATTGGGTTGTTTCCGGTTCCTGATACACTCGATAAAGTTGATCTGGTGCTCCTTGTCGGGGTGTATGCCTCCGCCCTGTGCCACAAGCTGTTCTTTGGGTCCAAATACCTGCCATCCTCCGCCATGCCTTCCCAGATACATCATTCCCAGTGTCCCGTAAATTTCAATTCTGTCGGCATTGGTCTTCCATTCAGGAAAGCGGTTCGGATCCATACGGATGTCTGTCGGTGTTTTTGACATATAATTTGTAGCATTACCGCTTTCGCACGTCATGGTGAATTTCTCATAATCGAAGGTGAATGACTGAAATTCCGGAGTCTCCCGTTCGGAATCCCAGATATGGTTTCCACCCCACCCGTACATTGACTTCGGATGACCGGGATCGCCCATTACCATACGGGCAAGGTCGAGCTGGTGACTGGCATCATTCAGGGTGCCAACATTATAATCCCAGTAAGCACCCCATCCGGTTTGACGTCCGGGATTATATGGCACAGCAGGTGCGGGCCCGAGCCATGCATCCCAATCCAGCCCCTGCGGAACCTCTGCATCGGGTTTTGACATCCATTTGCTGCCGCCCAGCAGGTTAAATATTCTTATATGCACAACCTGTCCCAGTTGTCCGCTCTGAATAAATTCACGCGCTGAAGCAGTGTAGGCTCCGCTCCTGTTTTGAAAACCGGCCTGGACAATTTGTTTATAGCGCTTTGCAGCCTCAATCATCTTCCTCCCCTCCCAGATGCAGTTATCAGGGGTTTTCTCAACGTAAACATCCTTATTTGCCTGGCAGGCCCATATTGTTGCAAGGGCATGCCAGTGATCAGGTGTTGATACCCATACTGCATCAATATCCCTGTCATCAAAAACCTCTTTCATGTCGCGGGTGGTCTGAGGCTTATATCCCAGCTGTTTCTCAATCTCACTGACACCTCTCGCCGACCTTTGGTCATTTACGTCACATACCGCCTTGATCTCAACACCTGTATTCACCTTACAGCAATTGATAATGCAGGGCAGGCCTCTTCCTCCTGCACCGATAAGGGCCAGAACAATCCTATCGTTAGCTCCTTTGCATGATGTTATCAGCAAACCTGACGCACCTAATGTTATTCCGGCTGTACCGGCCAGTGTTTTTTCAAGAAATCGACGTCTTTTCATAATAATCTTATATTAATATTACATGTTAAAGTATCATTTCCTTAATGCAATAGTGATTAACAAATATAATAGTTTGCAAAATTAGGAGTAACTTAGCTTTTAAAATTCATGTACTTTGTGAATCCTTCGTGTAAACCTTTGTGTGACTTTGTGGTAAAAAGAATTTAACCACAAAGGGTCAC
>Ga0105095_10000058_pt1 | contig 38264 bp, 48 predicted proteins | sample PPLLak2March2015_2_FD_79180 | JGI IMG/M metagenome (GOLD analysis project Ga0105095, IMG submission 79180) | Freshwater sediment microbial communities from Prairie Pothole Lake near Jamestown, North Dakota, USA - PPLs Lake P8 Core (3) Depth... | ecosystem: Environmental > Aquatic > Freshwater >...
CATTCAAGGTTGCGCGTGGCCTTTCTACCGCTTTTCCCGAGCGCGTGCTGGCCAGCCCGATCTCAGAGGCAGCCCTGGTTGGTATAGCCAGTGGCATGGCCTTGCGTGGCTTACGACCGGTGGTAGAGATCATGTTCGGCGATTTCTTAACCCTGACCGCCGACCAACTCATCAATCATGCCGCCAAATTCCGCTGGATATACAACGACCGCGTGCGGGTACCGCTGGTGGTGCGCACTCCCATGGGCGGACGGCGCGGCTATGGTCCCACCCACAGCCAAAGCCTTGAGAAACACTTCCTCGGCACAGCCGGCTTGCGCGTGCTCGCTCCTTGTGATCTTGGCGACCCTGGTGAGTTATTGCTTAACGCAATCCTGGAAGATGATGATCCGGTCCTGTTCATCGAGAACAAACTGCTCTACTTGTGCCGAATCCCCGAGGCAGCTGAGCTGGCCGATTTTGAAATCCAGGTAACCTACCCTGCACCAGCCTTGACACCTGCCCTGGATGCAAAAAGCTATGCCCCTGCATACACCGTGAATATTCGCGGCGCACCACCTGCCCAGCTAACCCTTGCCACCTATGGATATATGGGTCACCTGGCACGCCAAGCTATGCAATATCTGGCGTACGAACTTGAGATTTTCGTCGAGCTGGTACTCCCTACTCAATTGGCGCCCTTTGCTACTGAGCCAATTTTATCTTCAGCACAGCGTACGGGCCGGCTGCTGGCTGTTGAGGAAGGTACAGGAGCTCTAGGCTGGGGTGCTGAGATCATTGCCCAAACAGCTTCAATTCTCGGGTCGCGCTTGCTCGCCAGCCAGCGTCTGGCTGCCCTGGATACCCCTATCCCAGCCAGCGGTCCACTGGAGGCGAAGACATTGCCAGATACTGCCGCAATCATTCAGGCTGTCAAAAGAATGGTATAACTGGACCAGCGGAGCTAACCACGGATGAACTCACCCATTCCTGTCACTATCCCCCTGCTTAATCCAAATGAACCAGAAGCGCTGTTAGCTGCCCTGTATGTACAACCAGGGCAGCATATTGAAGCCGGGGAATCCCTGTGTACTCTGGAGACGACCAAATCAACAGCCGATCTTCACGCTGAGGCAAGTGGTTACGTAAGTGGTCTAAAATTTCACGCTGGCCAATCCGTGCGTGCGGGGCAGACTCTGTGTTATCTGGCAGAAACCCCAGACTGGACCCCACCCGAAATATCCAGCCAACCTGAATATACAACCAATGATCAATCCCCTCTACCGGAGGGCCTGCGCATCACCCAACCTGCATTGGCCCTGGCTCGCCAGATCAAACTCGATCTCAGCACACTTCCCAGCGACCGCCTGATCACCGAAGCCAGTCTACGGGACCTGGTGGAAACTCGTGAATCAATTCAGGCCGAATTTTCACATCCACCTCTTCTGACCGATAGCAGCGATCTTATTATTTATGGCGGCGGGGGTCATGCCAAAGCACTGATCGATGTTGTGCGCGCCATGGGTGTATACCAGATTACCGGTATATTAGATGATAATCCGGTGCTGCGAGGAGATTTGTTGGGAGTACCTGTTTTAGGTGGAGCCGAGCAGCTGCCTCAACTGTACCAACAAGGTGTGGGCCTGGCAGTTAATGCCGTGGGCGGGATTGGTGATGTCAAAATTCGCATCCAAATTTTTGAGCGCCTAGCTCAAGCTGGTTTTTCCTTCCCGACCCTGATCCATCCCCGCGCAGTCATCGAACCAAGCGCCCTGCTGAAAGATGGCGTACAAGTCTTTCCTCTGGCATATGTTGGCAGCGAAGTTAAGGCCGGCTTTGGGAGCATTATCAATACCGGCGCCATCATATCCCATGAATGCCAACTGGGCGATTTTGTCAATATCTCGCCTGGGGTAATCCTGGCAGGTCAGGTAAAGGTTGGCAATGGGGCATTAATCGGGATGGGTGCTACGGTAAATCTACAAGTGCAGGTGGGCGCTGGAGCGCGCATAGGTAACGGCGCTACGGTCAAAACCGATGTACCCGCCGGAGGAATAGTCCGCGCCGGCACGATCTGGCCTGGGTAATAAGCTAAAGTTGGAGAAAACCACATTGACTCAATCACTGCAAAATAACGGACCCATCCTACCCGTACCCATGTCTTCTCCTGACCTGAGCGACGCCGAACGCCAGGCTGTCGCCGCGGTGCTGAACACACCAAACCTCTCCATGGGCCAGGAAATCCAGACCTTTGAAGCAGCTTTCCAGGCTTATACAGGCTGGCGGCATGCCATAGCAGTCAATTCTGGCACGGCCGGTTTGCATCTGTGCATCCGCGCGGCAGGAGTTGGTGTGAACGATGGCCAGGCAGGTGACCTGGTAATTACCACCCCTTTCTCATTTGTGGCTTCGGCCAATGTAATCCTGTTTGAACAGGGCGTGCCGGTCTTCGTCGATGTAGACCCCATCACCGGAAATATTGACCCCGTGCAGGCAGCACAGGCGATTCAGGATCTATCTACGGGTGGTTCTGCAGCGCGCAAGTGGCTGCCACGAAAGGGCTGGCAGGCTGGCGCAAACTTGAAAGCCATCCTGCCGGTAGATGTGTTTGGACAGCCTGCTGATATGGATCCGCTGGTCCAGATCGCCCACCAATATGGATTGAAAGTGATCGAAGATTCCTGTGAAGCCCTTGGCGCAAGCTACAAAAATCGACCGGCTGGCACGCTGGGTAATATGGGTGTATTCGCCTTTTATCCTAACAAACAAATCACTACCGGTGAAGGCGGGATCATTGTTACCGATGATCCCCAGGCTGCGGCTTATATGCGCGCCCTGCGAAACCAGGGCCGCGCCCCAGGAGATACCTGGTTGGACCACACCTATTTGGGCTACAACTATCGTCTGGATGAGATGAGTGCCGCACTCGGACACATCCAGATGGGACGTCTGGAAGACTTTATCTCCCAGCGCCAAAAAGTGGCTGAATGGTACAGCGAGCGCTTGAGCGAGATACCTGGCATAGAAACTCCTCAGGTTGTATCCACAACCACGCGCATGAGTTGGTTCGTTTACGTCATCCGTTTCGCGCAGGGGATCGACAGGGATGCCGTCGCCCGCCATCTGCACTCAATGGGCATCCCCGCTCGGCCTTATTTTGTCCCCATCCACCTACAGCCATATATGGTGGACCGATTTGGTTACCGCGCAGAAGACTTCCCAGTCACAGTCGACCTGGGCCGGCGCAGTCTGGCAGTGCCGTTTTCCAGCGTGATGAGCGAGGCGCAGGTAGAGCAAGTGTGCCTGGCCTTGCATAAAGCACTGACATAGTTTTTGCTCTCCCCATCTTTGGTATACTATTTTAACTTGCTGGTTAGTATTGCAGACCTGAACATCAGCACCAAAGAAGGGGAACAATGAACCATTCAACAACTGAGCGCGTTCATCTGAGCTTTGGCTTTCCAGGTATGAGACATGAGGCTGGTGAGAGGCGGGCGTTTACACCCGAGTTGATGGCTCACCTCACCAAATATGGCGCCAGAGTCGTGCTTGAAGAAAACTATGGCGGCGGGATGGGCCTGGACAAAGCCAAATACCAGGCAGCAGCTCCCGAGATCACCTTTACATCCCACGCAGATGCCTACGCTCAAGATTATGTGGTTGTCTTGCGCTGCCCAGCCGATGAAGATCTTCGCCTGCTTAAACCAGGGGCATGCCTGATCTCCATGCTGCATTACCCAACGCGACCTCAACGCGTCGATTTTCTTCGTTCATTGGGCATTGAAGCCATTTCATTGGATGAACTGAAGGACGACAGTGGGCGTCGCCTGGTTGAGAATTTACGCGCCGTAGCCTGGAACGGCACGGAAGTCAGCTTCCAGGCACTGCAGGCGCATTATCCCGCGCCTGGGTTTAATTCTCCACTACGTGCCCCCATACGCATCACCCTATTAGGCTCAGGTGCAGTCGCTATCCACGTAGTTCAGGCTGCTATCCGCTATGCTAACCCGGTAGTTTGGAATAACATGGCTGAGGCGGGTGTCCCTGGGGTGCAGGTGAAGGTTGTCGATTTTGATACCACCGGTCACAAAGATATCATGTTAGATCTGTTGCAGCAGACAGACATTCTGGTGGATGCCACGCAACGGCCCAATCCCAGTCACGTGGTTGTGCCAAATGACTGGATTTCAGTCATGCCCGCTCATGCTGTATTACTAGATTTATCTGTAGATCCCTACCAGTGCGAGAAAGAGATTGTGTCGGTAAAAGGAATTGAAGGCATCCCTCAGGGAAATTTAGATCAGTACATCTTCTCTCCAGAAGATCCAGCCTACGACAATTTACCGGAGTGTGTATCGGCAAAACACCGCCGGTTTGCAGTATCCTGCTATTCCTGGCCTGGCATCCATCCGAAAGAATGTATGCAGGTGTATGGCAAACAATTGCGTCCCCTGCTGCGCACCCTGCTCGAACGTGGCGGGTACACAAATATCCGCCCACAAGGGCGATTTTTCGAAAGAGCTTTAGCCCGCGCCAAGCTCTCCAACTGGCAAACTGCCTGAAACTTCAAAAGAAAGGAATAAGGATGGTTAAAATTAGTATTGGCTTCCCACGCATGAAGAAAGAAGCTGGGGAAAAAAGAGTCTTTCTACCAGAATTTATTGGGTTCCTGGCAAATCAAGGCGCAAGCATATATCTGGAGGAAGGCTACGGCTCCCGCTCTGGCTTTACACTGGAGGACTATAAAGCTGCGCGCCTTAATGTACACCGCTGCACACGGGAGGAGGCTTATCAACAGGATATTGTGATGGTTCTCCGTTCACCAAGCCCGGAAGAGATGCGCCTGCTAAAACGCGGCTCAGTTTTGATCTCCATGTTACATTATCCAACTCGCCAAAAACGGATCGCTTTACTAAACGAATTAGGTATTAAAGCAATATCCCTCGATAGCATTGTTAATGATGCGAATATCCGCCTCGTAGAAGATATGAAAGCCGTAGCCTGGAATGGATTGGAAGTTGCTTTCGATGTGCTAGAAAAACACTTGCCAAACCTGGACCGCGGTGATGGCGCACCGATTAAGGTTTTGATCTTAGGCACAGGCATGGTCGGTAAACACGCGGTGGATGCAGCCACCAAACTGGGCAACATTGAGCGCAACAACGACCATATGCAAGCAGGAGGGCCAGGCTCTGTAGCCTGGGTTGTGGGCCGCAATGTCGCCAGTAACCCAATCATCATGGAGAAACTGTTACGCCAGGCAGATATCCTGGTCGACTCAACCCAACGGCGAGATGCTTCACGCCCTGTGATCCCAAATGATTGGATCGGGATGCTCCCAGAACATGCTGTAGTGGTCGATTTATCGGTCGATCCTTATACCTTAGATACTGATCCCCCGGTCGTGCGCGGAATCGAGGGGATTCCTCAGGGCAGCCTGGACCAATATGTCTTCTATCCTGACGACCCGAATTGGGAAAAGACTGTGCCATCATCCATCCCAAGCACGCACCGGCGTATCACCGTCACCAGTTATTCCTGGCCTGGTATTCATCCTGAAGCAAGTATGCGTCACTATGGGCAGCAGTTGGAACCCTTAATGAAGTTATTGCTCGAAAAAGGCTACGACAATCTCAAGATAGATGGAGATTATTTCGAACGCGCTCTCTACCGAGCCTCCCTGCAGTGCTGGTAATTGGATAATATTGGTGGTATAACTAAAGATAATTTATATCACCAGAGGAGGTAATATGAATCCTGCTATGTGGCTCAAAGCACTGCGGGTGATACCACGCATCAGCAAAGACGAGTGGGATCGATTGGATATTTTATCGCGCTGGCTGATCTCTACCCGCGCGGCTGTCCTGATTATGACCTTTTTATCAGCAGCTATCGCCGGAATCCTGGCTTTCCAGCAAGGCATGTTCGATCTGGGCCGCTGGGTATTGCTGGTGCTCGGATTAATTTTAGCCCATGCCACCAACAATCTGCTGAATGATTTCACAGACTACATCAAAGGGGTGGACCAGGATAATTATTATCGCAGCCAGTATGGACCTCAACCGTTAGTGCATGGCTTGCTGACCAAGCGCCAGTTATTGGTGTATGCTGCTGTCACCGGTTTGATGGCCCTGATCGCTGGAGCAGCCCTGGTTTACCTGCAGGGCGGGTACAGCTTAATGCTACTGGCTTTGGGTGTTTTCTTTGTTCTGTTTTACACCTACCCACTGAAATATATCGCCCTGGGCGAGATCGCTGTGCTGATCGTGTGGGGGCCCCTGATGATCGGTGGTGGGTATTATGTCATCACCGGCGTTTGGGACTGGCAGGTGGTGATTGCTGCACTGCCTTATGCCCTGGGAGTCACCACGGTTATTTTTGGCAAACATATCGACAAGATTGATATGGACAAATCCCGGCGCATCCACACCCTGCCTGTGCTGTTAGGAGAACGCGCCTCACGCTTCGCAACAGTTGGTATGTTCATCTTGCAGTATCTATCGGTCGGTTACCTGGTTTTAACCGGGTTCTTCAGCCCCGCCCTCTTAGTGGTTGTATTTGCCTTGCGCTCCTTTTTCCGGGTTCTACCGATCTTCCGCGCACCCAGACCCGCAGAAAAACCGGCCGATTACCCTGATGTATGGCCAAACTACTTTGTCGCCGCTGCGTTTGTACACAACCGAGAATTCGGGATGCTCTACTTATTAGGCTTAATCCTGGAAAGCCTCCTGAAAGCTTTGATCTAAATTGGTCTATTCACTTGAGCTGAAACCTCCCCATGCACGGTGATACGCAGCATGGGGAGGTTGTATTATAGGCGTAGAAATAAACATCCTGAAGGAGATTTATGGATTGGGAGGAAAGACAACCTCCTCGCGTCCGGTTAATTTATCTTGAATAATCCGCACCACCTGGTCCAGGTGGTGCGCTTTGTGGACAAAGTCCAGGTCATCTGTGCGAATAGTCAGCACAGGGCACAAGTCAAACGAATTCATCCAATCATCATAGAAGGTTTCCAGTAGTTGTAAATAATCCGCGTCAATACCGCTTTCCATGCTGCGCGCTCTGCGTTGGATGCGTTCGAGAAGTAGTGGCACCGGGGCGCGCAGGTGGATCAATAAATCCGGTGGTGGCAAGGTACGCATAACCAGGTCGAAGACCCGCCGGTAGGACAGGAAATCACGCTCACTCAGATTACCCATATGGGCTAAAGCACGCGCAAAGATATAAGCATCCTCATATATGCTGCGATCGAGGATTGCTGATTGCGGTAAAGCAACCAGATCCAGGTATTGCTGTGCGCGGTGTCCAAGAAAGAACACCTGCAAATGAAATGACCAAGTATGCATATCGGCATAAAAATCAGGCAGGTAGGGATTATCAGATACTGATTCAAATGCCGTCTTCCATCCCAGGCGTCCCCCGATTCGCTCAGTCAACGAAGTCTTTCCTGCACCGATATTCCCAGCTACGACGATCAATCGTTTGGACATATTTACTCCTTAAACCCCAGGTGCGGGTAAGTCCGAATATCTTGTGGAAACTTATTAAAACATAATACCTACCTCCCCTGCAAGTCTTCTTTTCAGGCTGTCCAGGGCTCGCCAGGTCGAAAAATCCAAAAGTTGTGCAGGAACTGTTGGTAAAAGACCGGACAGGCGGTCAAGCCAGTTAAATGTTAAATTTTCGTGCGCTTGACATCTAACAAGCATGCTTTACAATAGCGGGGGTGGAAATATCTCCCCAGATTGGTTAAAACATGTCCCAACTCCCAAACTTGAAAATCCTGGCTGTCCGTGGTTGGACAGATTATGAATTGCTGGATAGCGGTGATGGATTAAAACTGGAACGCTATGGAAAGTATACTTTCGTACGTCCAGATTACCGCGCAGTATGGCAGCCGGCCTTACCTGAACAAACCTGGAAGCTGGCCCACGCCCGATTTCACCCATCCGGCGCCGAGAGCGGTGGAGAATGGGAATACAGCCAGCCTGTAGAGGCTAACTGGACACTCAGCTACGGCGGACTGCGCTTTCAGGCGCAAGCCACGAAATCCCGCCATATGGGTTTTTTCCCGGAACAGACGCTCCAATGGGATTGGATTGCCCAACAAACGCAGCGCGCCCAGCGCCCGCTGCGTGTGCTGAATTTATTCGGATATACTGGCCTGGCCAGCCTGGCAGCCGCGCAGGCCGGAGCGCACGTCACGCATGTGGATGCTGCTAAACGCGCCATTACAACAGCCCGGGAGAACCAGTCACTGTCAGGTCTGGACGACCGCCCCATCCGCTGGATTGTAGACGATGCCTTTAAATTTGTACGGCGTGAGGTGCGACGAGGTGCGCGCTACGATGGATTGATCCTTGATCCACCCAAATTCGGACGCGGTCCCAGCGGGCAAGTGTGGGAATTTTTCAAGTCCTTGCCAGAGTTACTGGCAGACTGCCAGAAATTGTTATCAGATTCTCCACGCTTTGTGGTGATTACCGCCTATGCGGTGCAAATTTCTGCCTTATCCGTTTATTATGCGCTGGAAACGATCACCCGTAAGCTCAATGGCAGCCTCGAAACTGGCGAACTGGCCCTGATTGAAAAAAGCGCCGGGCGACTCCTGTCCATGGCGCTGTATACACGCTGGTCTGCTAATCGCTAATCTTTGGAGAAAACATGCTGACATTACCCCGTTTCATCACCCTGCACGCCATTTTGGGAATGGCCCTGGGAATCGCCTTCGCCCTATATGGTCCCCTGATGCTGGCTTTTTTCGGTATCGCAGATATCCCAAGCCAGGAGGCAGTATTGTATTGGAATATTGCCTCCTTCGCGCGCCTGTTTGGCGCAGTTCTGTTCAGTTTGGGGTTGGTTTTGTTTGCCTTACGTGCGCCAATTGCCAAAGGTGAGCTGTCCGCAGAAAGCCAGCGGGGGGTTGTCTCGGCATTGCTGCTCAGCAGCCTGCTGGCAACAATCGTGGCGCTAACCCAGCAAGCCAGTGTGTGGAATACATGGGCTGGCTGGCTACTGAGCGGTCTGTTTGCCTTGCTGACTGCCGGGTATGTTTATTTGATCATACGCCGCCCGAGATCAGATTAACGTAATACCCATATTACAGATTGTCCGGACTATTGTGCGTGCGTTTAGCAGCTTCCCACAATTGATCCATCTCATCTAAAGAGAAATCACTGACCTGCTTACTGTGGGTGCGGGCAGCCTGTTCAATATACTTGAAGCGCTGGCGAAAGCGTTGATTTGCCTGCCGCAGTGCACTCTCAGCATCCACCTCGTACCAGCGCGCCAAATTTACGACTGCAAAAAGTAGATCACCAATTTCTGCATGAAGCTCAGCCTCAGTTTTGGCCATTTGAACTTCCTGGATTTCCTCAAACACCTTGGCCAACACACCGGTTATTTCTGGCCAATCAAATTTCATGCGCGCCGCGCGCGCCTGGAATTGTTCTGCTTGCACCAGCGCTGGCAAGGCCAGGTTCAGGCTATCCAGCAGACCGGCTTCAGCCTTCCCATTCTCAGCGCGTTCCTCGGCCTTCATCTGTTCCCAATTTGCCAGGATATCTTGCTCACCCTCAATCTCCAAACCACCAAAGACATGCGGGTGGCGGCGCACAATTTTGGTGTGGATGCCGTGTAGAACGTCGGCCATCGTAAATTCACCATACTCCACAGCTATCTGGGCCTGCATGACGATATGCAACAGCAGATCGCCGAATTCTTCGCGCATAGCCAATGGATTATCCGCGTCCAGGGCTGCGAGGACTTCGTAAGTCTCTTCCAGCAAGTCGGAGCGCATAGATTGATGGGTCTGCTTCTTGTCCCAGGGGCAGCCATCGGGGGCGCGCAATCGGGCAATGACGTTCTGGAACGCTTCAAAGGAATAACTGGCGCCCAACGCCGATACATACAGCACCGTCTGAGGTCCCATTGCTGAGGGAAGATCAATCTCAGACAAGGCCAGATTCTCGACACCCAAAGCACCCGGTGCTGTGATACGCACCAGGCTAACAGGATGTGAGGCAGGGTAGAGCGCCAGCAAAGTATGTTTCACCTTACCGGCTAATTCGGCGGAATCCAGGCTCACGACTATAGCAGGGAAGCTGGGCGGATATGAAGGCACATGCTGGGCAGCCAGTATACTGGCATCTATTAAAGTAACCTGCGAATCCATGTGCAGGTCCAGAGCTTTAAAAACCAGCTCTAAGTTACTCAGCTCAAAATCTGTCATGAACACACCTCATTAAACGAAAAACGCAATGCGCAAAACGGTCCGTGCCGCCTGAATAGATGGCACGGAACCGTGGTTATGCATTGCGTAGTGATATCGAAACTAACGCTTGGTGTAAGTAGGAGCCTTGCGCGCCCGCTTGAGACCAGGTTTCTTGCGTTCTTTCACCCTCGAATCGCGAGTCAGAAAGCCACCTTTGCGCATGATGGGTTGCCAGTCGGGATTCATTTTGATCAAAGCTCGGGCAACGCCTAGCTGCACTGCGACAGTTTGACCCGTCACACCGCCACCCTTAACCACGACCGTAATATCCATCTGCTCCGGCGCACTGCCAGCTGCCAGGAAGGGAGCCATGATCTGGGTGACATCCCCATCACGGGTGAAATATTGCTCACCCGGCTTGTCATTGACTACAAACTTACCGGAACCAGACATCACCCGTACGCGGGCTGTGCTTTCTTTTCGGCGTCCGATACCCTCATAATACTGTACTGCCATAATTCCTACTCCTTACGACTGCACCCAAAGGGTGGGCTGCTGTGCCGCGTGTGGGTGTTCAGGGCCAGCATAGATTTTCAATTTTCTAATCAGCTGGCGGCCTAACTTATTTTTCGGCAGCATACCCCAAACTGCAGCGCGAATTACGCGCTCGGGGTGTTTCTTCAACTGCGCACGCAAGCTGACGGACTTGATCCCGCTTGGGTATTGAGAGTGGTGATAATAGATTTTATCGTCTAACCGCTTGCCTGTCACACGTACACGCTCACAGTTCACCACAATTACAAAATCGCCGGTATCCATGCCCGGCATGTAACTCGGCTTATTCTTACCCAGCAGAATGCTGGCGATTTGAGTAGCAACCCGACCTAAAATCTGATCGTTGGCATCTACCAGAACCCATTGCTGGGAAATCTCAGCCGCTTTTGGTACATATGTCTTTTCCACGCTCATCATCTCCACGATTACGAGATAACCAACCTCGTCCATATTTGCGGGTTGATCCAGTCTACAACTTATCAACCGGGCTGTAGTAGACTTCCATCAAAGTAAGCCCTTGAGGAGGTGCTAATATCAACACCCGGCGTTCATCCGGTTGTCCCAAGTAATCACTCAGCGCCTGCATTGAAAGCTTGCCTTGCGCGATATGCACCTGGACGCCAACCAAGCGGCGCACCATGCGATACAAGAACGCATTACCGGTGATTTCAAAAAACAGTTCATCACCGTCTTCCCACCAGCTCGCCTGATAAATATGCCGGTTTGTACTGCGCCCCACTTGGGGCGGCGTTCCAAATGCAGCAAAATCATGCGTGCCTATCAGCAGGCGGGCAGCTTGTTCTAATCGGTTTAGCTCCGGCGCCGGCCAAACTCGCCAGGCATAGCGTTCCCACAGAGGGTCACGCACCGGTGAAAGCAATATCCGGTAGCAGTAGCGGCGGGCAAGGGCATCGTAGCGAGGGTGAAAATCATCACGCGCCAGTCTCACCTGGTGGACAGCCACATCTGGGGGCAAGCAAGCATTCAGAGCATGCTGCAACGCCACCTCAGAGTGGCTCCACTCAAAATCGAAGGCTATCACCTGCCCACGAGCGTGTACACCACGATCCGTACGTCCTGCCGCCAGGAGCGAGGCTCCCTGCCAGCCAAGCTGGTAGAGAGCATCTTCGACCTCACCCTGTATGGTGCGTCCCTGCGCCTGCCGCTGGAATCCGCTGAACAGCGTTCCGTCGTAGACGAGATTAACCTGGTAACGTGCCATTTCCAGCGCAGCTAACTGCCAAATCCATCGGACCTGACTGTACCTGCGTATTAACCTTCAACCAGCTCCAAGAGCACCATCTCCGCTGCATCGCCGCTGCGCAACCCCAGCTTGATTATGCGGGTGTAACCGCCAGGCCGAGATTCAAAACGTGGGGCGATATCATCGAAGAGCTTACGCACTGCGTCGGCATCCGCTAAACGGGCAGCGGCCAAACGACGAGCATGCACCATCTGTGCATCGCCAGCCAGGTTGCCACGCTTTGCCAGTGTAATCAGGCGTTCTGCCTGACCGCGCACAGCTTCAGCCTTGGCACGCGTCGTGCGAATGCGTTCGTGCTCAAATAGCTGCTTCACCAGATTGCGCCGCAACGCGATCCGTTGGTCTTTGGTGCGACTCAATTTGTATCCAGCTACTCTATGTCGCATTTCTCATTACTCCGCTTCATTCTCGTTACCATCCTGGAGGTACCCTTTTTCACGCATTTTTTGACGCAGTTCATCCAGGCTCTTTTCACCAAAGTTGCGGATGGACATTACCGCTTCATCCCCTTTTTCAAGGAGTTCCAGCACCTCACCCACCGTGGTTATTCCGGTGCGCTTGAGAGAGTTGAACACACGTACTGAAAGGTCTAGATTTTCAATCGGTGTTTCAATCATCTCACTGGTCAGACGACTGGTTTCTTCTTCTTCGGTCGTGATTGCAGCCAGAGTTTCTTCGCTAATTCCAGCTAGATGCCGTAAGTGATCAATCAAGATCTTGGCGCTGGTGCTCAAAGCCTGCTCTGGTCCAACCGTTCCATCCGTCCAGATTTCCATCACCAAGCGGTCATAGTTCGTGCTCTGCCCTACACGAGCATAAGCAACATCCCAGTTAACCCGGCGTACCGGGCCGTAGATCGCATCTACGGGAAGATCACCAATAGGCAAACGACCTGTGCGATCATCGGCGGGCGAGTAACCTCGGCCGCGTTCGACCGTCATCTCAATTTCCAAGTGAGCGCTTTTATCGTCCACTGTGAATAGATACAGGTCCGGATTGATAATCTCCACTTCGGGAGGCGCAATGATATCGGCTGCCGTAACTACACCACTCCCGCGCACCTCCAGGTGCAAACGGGTGCTATCCACATCGTATAACTTCATTCGCAGTAGTTTGATCTGCAACATTACCCGGATCACATCTTCGCGCACACCCGGAATATCACTGAACTCGTGCTGCACATCCGCGATGCGAATCGAGGTGACCGCCGCGCCTTCCAGTGAGGATAACAGCACCCGACGTAAGGCATTGCCTAACGTCACACCATATCCACGTTCCAGCGGGCTGATGATGAATTTGCCGTAATTGCGCGCTTCTGCTTTGCGCTCAATTTTCGGCGCTACCATGTTTGACAAACCAATCACGGTTCACCTCTTCCCCTGTTCCAATTTCCATAACCAGCGGCAATCATAACGACTGGTCGCTGGGGTTCCTATTCAGGCCTGCAGTAGTCTGGTTTAGCGTGAGTAGTACTCAACGATCAACTGTTCTTGCAGATTGCCATCAATCTCGGCACGTTCAGGTAAACGAATAACTGTCCCTGAGAGCGCTTTCAAGTCCCGGCTGAGCCACATTGGTGCATTGCGGGTTTCCGCAAAATCTGGCAAAGTTTTGAAGAATTCACGTTTCCGCGAGCCATCCCGGACAGACACTACATCGCCAGGCTGCATCAGCATCGACGGAATATCGGTACGCCGGCCGTTGACTGAGAAATGGCCATGGGTAACCAACAAGCGCGCCTGAGAGCGGCTGCTGGCATAACCTAGCCGATAGATTACGTTATCCAACCGGGATTCCAGGATCTGGAGCAGGTTCATACCTGTCAGACCACGGCGGCCTAAGGAGACCACATAATACCGGTGGAATTGGCGTTCAAAAACGCCATACACTCGGCGCGCTTTTTGCTTGGCGCGCAGCTGACGATTATAGTCCGAATCGCGACGGCGGCGGAATTGACCGCTCTTACCGTGCTCACCGGGTGCATAATCACGGCGCTCGAAGGCACATTTAGGGGTAAAACAACGCTCGCCCTTGAGAAACAATTTCTCGCCTTCGCGCCGGCACAGTTTACATACTGGCCCTCTATACTTAGCCATGTCTTCTTATCCTATTCCTTCCTGGGTTCTTCTGCCTAGACGCGGCGCTTCTTGGGCGGGCGGCAGCCATTGTGCGGAACCGGGGTGATGTCGGAAATCGAGGTAACGCGCAGGCCTTGGGATTGGACAGCACGAATCGCCGACTCACGCCCTGGGCCAGGGCCTTTTACGATTAAGGCGACTTCCTGCAAACCCATTGCCATCGCTGCCTTGATTGCCTGTTCGGCGGCAAGACGTGCAGCAAAGGGTGTGCTTTTCCGGGAACCTTTGAAACCAGCCGATCCGGCGCTGCCCCAGGCAACGGTGTTGCCCTGGTCGTCCGTAATCGTCACAATGGTATTGTTGAAGGTAGCAAATACATGCACCTGCCCTGACGATAGGGTTCGTTTTACTTTCTTTACGCCGCCCTTGCGGCGCGTCGCACGTACACTTTGAGCCATACAACCTCACTTATCGAATGAATTCGCAGTCAAAAACTGCTCTGCTCACTCACAACTGACGAGTTGGTTACTGACCAGCTAGCCGCTGGGAGGAAGGTACCCAAGCCAGCCAGCATCAACCGCCAGCAGTCTACTATTTCTTGGAGCCACGTCGGCGACCGCGTCCAGCCACGGTCTTCTTCGGGCCCTTACGAGTACGCGAATTGGTGCGAGTACGCTGTCCCCGGACTGGCAAATTGCGCCGGTGGCGCAGGCCTCGATAGCTACCAATTTCGATCAAGCGCTTGATGTTAAGCTGCACCTCACGTCGCAGATCACCCTCGACCTTAAAACCTTGGCCGATATAATCGCGCAGGGCAGCAACTTCTGCATCCGTTAGATCTTTGATCCGGGTGTCCGGATTTACTTTGGTTTCCGCCAGGATTTGATGCGCGCGCGGTAACCCAATCCCAAAGATGTAAGTCAGACCAACTTCTACCCGCTTATTCCGCGGTAAATCAACGCCTTCAATACGTGCCATATTAATTATCCTTGTCGCTGCTTATGCTTTGGATTCTCACAAATGACAAATAAAATGCCTTTGCGCTTAACAATTTTACATTTAGCACAGCGTTTCTTAATTGATGCAGTAACCTTCATGCTGTCGTTCTCCTTTACCACCGGCTGATCCAACCCACTACGCACCAGTCGGTTCAGCCAAAGTTACTATTATACTAGCTCCGCTCAGTTCCGTCCAGACTCACTGTCGTCTTCCAACAAGGTCAGGATAACTGGTCCTGCCTCTGTGATCGCCAATGAGTGCTCAAAATGGCAGGTGAGCGATCCGTCCGCTGAGGCAACACACCATTGATCCTGTAGCACTACAGTACGCGGTGTGCCGATCAACACCATTGGCTCGATCGCCAGGGTCATACCTGTTCGCAAGGGTACCCCGCGACCAGCAGTACCATAGTTTGGGACTTGCGGACCTTCCCACATACTACGGCCTACGCCATGTCCGGTGTACTCACGCGTCAGGTAGTATCCTTCACCTTCCACGTAAGTTTGGATGGCGTGACCTATATCTCCGGTACGATTTCCTGGATGGCATTTTTTGATACCGACGTAGAGCGATTTCTCCGTTACAGCCAGCAGACGCTGAGCCTGTTCAGAAATCTCCCCAACACCACAGGAAATGGCCGAATCGGCCACAAAACCTTCCAGGATGGTTCCACAATCAATCGAAACAATATCCCCTTCAACTAATTTGCGTTTACTGGGGATGCCATGGACCATCTCGTCGTTCACGCTGATCGTAGTTGTCGCCGGGTACGGAAATGCACCCGGAACTCCCAGAAAGGCTGGCTTTGCACCATGCTTGCGCAAAACTTCGGCAGCCGCCGCATCCAAATCTGCCGTTGTAATACCAGGGCGGATGGCGTGCCTGGCTGCGGCTAACGCCTGGGCATTGATCTTGCCTGCCGCCCGCATAATTTCAATTTCATGGGCGGTTTTCAGGGTGATACTACGTTCCCAACTCATCATGTCAAAGTACTCTTAAGCCTTGCGCCCTTGTTCAATGGCCGCAAGCAAGCTCACAGTCACCTGTCCGATCGATTGGGTGCCATCCACTTCCATCAGAACTCCTGCTTCCTGGTAGTAAGCGATCAAGGGTGCAGTTTGCTCCAGATAGACGCGGATACGCCTGGTTACCGTCTCGGCTTTATCATCCTCCCGCTGGTACAGTTCCGATCCATCTAAATCACAGATACCAGGAACTTGGGGAAGGTTAAATTTCTCATGATATACGTGCCCTGCTGCCCGACAGGTCCACCGGCCTGTCAAGCGCTCCACCAACACATCTTCAGGCACTTTGATGTAGGGCACTGCATTTACAGTGCCGTTGAAATTCTCCAACATTTCGTTGAGCGCCTGCGCCTGAGCAGGTGTTCGCGGAAAGCCATCCAACAACGCTCCTGGAGCACAGTCGGGGCGAGAAAGGCGCTCCCGTATCATGGCGATCGTCAGATCGTCTGGAACCAGTTCGCCACGATTCATGTAAGCTGAAGCTTGCTGGCCCAGCTCAGTTTGTTGTTTCAAGTTCTCCCGGAAGATATCTCCCGACGAAATGTGAGGCAAACCCAATTTTTCGGAGATTGCCTGGGCCTGGGTGCCCTTACCAGCACCTGGAGGACCAATCAAGACGATATACACTGGCACTGTTCTTTCCTTAGCGCACAAGTAAGGCGTCATCGTAGCCGTGTAACTTCAACTCGGCTTCGATATTGAAGAATGTATCCCTTACGACGCCGACCACGATCAGTAAGCCAGCCGATGAGACCAGCAATGTGCTGTTCTGTCCCAGGCCGGGAACAATCAGGCCAATTAGCCACGGCAGTACCGCGATTAAGCCCAGGAACAAGGCGCCTGGCAAGGTGATGCGGCTTAACACACGTGTGAGATACTTTTGGGTTGGCGCTCCCCGGCTGACGCCTGGGATTTGTGCACCAACACGCTTCAAGTTTTCTCCATAGTTTTGTTGGGTGAAAAGCACGTTCGTATAGAAGAACGTAAACCCAACCACCATCAGGAAATACATAATCCAGTAAAAAGAGCCCTGGCCGCCAAACATGTTCTGCATCGTCGTTGCCCCGTTTCTCACCCATTCAACCGAAGATTGGGTAAAAAAGCTGGCAATGATCGCCGGAAAGGTCAATAACGACTGGGCAAAGATCAAGGGGATCATACCCGCCATGTTAACCATCAAGGGCAGGGTGCCTTTGACCGGCATTGACATGCGATTGCCCATGCGGCGCCCGGGATACATTACGGGCACATTGCGCCGTCCTTGCTGTACAAACACAATGGCAAAGATGATTAATGCCATGAGGATCAACAATGTTGGGATCGTGATCAACCGGCGCTGTTCATCTGCCCACAGCGTGACCAGACTACTCGGAATTTGCGTCACGATACCGGCGAAGATGATCAGAGACAAGCCCTGATTACGGATGCCGAATTCCGAGATCAGCTCACCCAACCAGATCGCGAACATGGTTCCTGCAGTCATCGACAGAACGATGGTCACCGAGGGGATCAGATTTGCCCCACTAAAGCCAAAGTTCTCGATGATTGGCTGGCCCGCAAAGGATGAAAAGATATTGATCTGGCCAATTGCCTGCAGCAATGCCATGGGCACTGCCAGGTAATAGGTCCATTTCTCCATCCATTTACGGCCTTCACGTGGATCATCCTCCATGCGTTTCTGCAGAGCTGGAATAATTGGCACCAGCAATTGGAGAATAATCTGGGCAGTGATGTACGGATACACCCCCATCGCCAGCACGGAGAAATTGGATACCGTGCCACCGGAGAGTAAATCCAGGATTCCTACCAACGTGCCCTGCGCCCCACCGCCTTGCAGAATTCCGGCAATAACGTCTCGATCAGCGCCCGGCACCGGGACATGCGCCGCCAGACGGTAGATCGCCAGGATCCCCAGCGTGATGAGCAGCTTCCGGCGAATATCCTGTGCCGACCACAGGTAGCGCCATGCAGACCGCTTCATATCATCAGCTCCTTGTCAGGTCTAACCCAGTTCCAAGATTTCGACGCTGCCGCCGGCAGCTTCAATCTTGGCCTGAGCAGCCTTGGTCACACGATGAGCGCTTACCGAAAGCGCTACATTAACATCACCACGCCCCAGGATAGCTACCGGGTTGCGGGGATCGCGCAGCAAACGCGCGCCTGCCATACTTATCGGGCTGACTTCCTGACCAGCTTTGAAATCATTGAGCTGATCCAGATTGACTTCGTTGTACTCAATACGATGGATCGGGGTAAAACCTTCACCACGCCTGAATGGCAAGCGCCGGAAAAACGGCAGGTTACCACCCTGGTGATACAGACGGGCTTGTCCACCTGAGCGTGCACCCTGGCCTTTGGTACCCCGACCGGCTGTCTTGCCCTGGCCAGCAGAAATCCCACGCCCAACCCGTTTGCGGTTTTTCTTCGATCCTTCTTCTGGTTTAAGATCATGCAGTTTCATGTGCTTACCTACTCTTCTTCCACTGCCACCAGATGGGTGACCTTTGCCAGCATTCCGCGGAGCGTGGCGGTATCGGCGTGCTGCACAGTCTGGTGCATCTTGGTCAGCCCCAGGGCGCGCACGGTGGCTTTCTGTTGCTTGGAATAGCCGATAGCGCTCTTGACAAGCGTTACCCGGACAACTTTTACAGTGTTAGTTGACGCTTTCGACATCTTACTTGCGCTCCCAGAAAGGCATCAAATCCTTGACAGGCTTACCACGCCGGGCAGCTTCATCTTGCGGTGATTTGAGTTGGTCCAACGCATCCATCGTGGCGAGGACAACATTCAAGATATTACTGCTACCCAAGGATTTGGTCAAAATATCCGTAACACCAGCTGCCTCAAGCACGGCGCGCACACCACCGCCAGCGATAACACCCGTACCAGCCGAAGCAGGTTTGAGTAGTACCCGAGCGCCAGAAACCTTACCGATCACTTCGTGCGGCACCGTGGTCTTGAAAAGGGCGACTTTGTGAATATTACGGCGAGCTTGTTCAGAAGCCTTGCGCATTGCGTCGGGGACGGCATTGGCTTTACCCATTCCAATCCCAACGCTGCCGTGATTATCACCCACCACAACGGTTACCCGGAAGGAAAAGCGGCGACCGCCCTTAACAACTTTAGCAACCCGGGCAATATCCACAACGCGCTCGTCTAATTCAGGTTGTTGAAATTCCGAAAACTCGTAGTCTGACATATTTCTCTCCTGGTAAGGGCTTCATCAGCGCGAATGGCCGATTAGTCCTTACTTAGAACTCCAGGCCGCCTTTGCGAGCTGCATCAGCCAACTCTTTAACACGTCCCTGGTAGCGGAAACCACCCCGGTCAAATACAACCGCCTTGATTCCCTTCGCCAGAGCACGCTCAGCGATCGCTTCACCTACCAGGCGGGCTTGTTCACTCTTTTTTAGCCCAGCCATCCGGGGACGCAGCTCGTGATCGATCGAGGAAGCCGAGACCAGCGTACTGCCCGCTTTGTCATCGATAACCTGCGCATAAATCTCCGCAGTACTGCGATATACATTCAAACGTGGTCGTTCAATCGTACCAGCCAGGTTCTTGCGCACCCGGATATGGCGACGTTCACGAGCCGCGGAACGAGATTTTTTATTAGCCATAAGACTACACCTTACCAGACTTACCAGCCTTGCGGCGGATTTTCTCGTCTAAGTATTTGATACCTTTGCCTTTATAAGGCTCGGGCGGGCGGACCTTGCGGATATCTGCGGCAATCTGCCCAACCTGCTCTTTATTGCGCCCGATCACTTTGATCTGACGCGTGCGGGCATCCGTTTCGAAACGAATCCCTTCCGGCGGTTCAAAAGTCACCGGGTGGGAATAACCCACATGCAGCATTAAGTTTGTGCCACTCATTTCGGCGCGGTAACCCACGCCATTGACTTCCAGAAGCTTCTCAAACCCAGAACTCACGCCCACAACCATGTTATTGATCAGGGCACGTGTCATCCCGTGCAGTGCTCGGGAAGTGCGGTCCTCAGAGGAACGGCGGACTTCGATATTACCTTCTTCCAGGACAATCGATACAGCCGCCGGAAATACACGGCTGAGTTCGCCATTCGGGCCTTTGACGCGCACGTGAGATCCCTGGATATCCACTTCCACGCCTTTGGGTATAACTACCGGCATGCGACCAATTCTAGACACTTTGATCAACCTCCTGCATGGTTCGGCATTATGTGGGTGAATCCTTCACACCAGATAACGCCATTCACCTGCAATAAATGGATTACCAGACCTTGCAGAGGACCTCGCCTCCCACGCCCATCTGGCGTGCGCGCTGACCGGTCATCACGCCCTTAGGCGTGGAAATGATCGCAATCCCCATCCCAGACAGTACCCAGGGGATCTCCTGTTTGCCTGTATACACCCGCCGTCCAGGACGGCTGATGCGCTCCAGGCCGGTGATCACAGGCCGGCGCTCGCGGCGTTCGCCTACATACTTCAGGCGAATACGCAATACTTTTTGAGCTGGAATTTTGCCATCCACCACTTCAAAGCTGGTGATATAGCCTTCTTCCTTCATAATTTTTGCGATTGCAACCTTAATTTTCGAGCTGGGCAGGGCAACCAAAGTATGGCCAGCCATCACCGCATTGCGTACACGGGTCAACATATCGCTGATCGGATCAGTAGTACTCATCTATAATCCCTCCGCCCGGCTACCAGGAAGATTTCGTGACACCTGGAATTTTGCCTTCCAGGGCAAGCTCGCGAAAGCAAATCCGGCACAATCCAAAGCGACGGATATAGCCACGCGGGCGACCGCAGACTTTGCAGCGGTTGCGAACGCGGACATCGAATTTCCGCCGTGTTTCGCGTATTGTCATGCACTTCTTCGCCATTGATTAACCTTCCTTTGTAAATGGCATGCCGAGCAACTGTAATAACTGCCGGCCGGCGTGGTCATTGCGAGCAGTTGTCACAACTGTTATCTCCAGGCCACGCAGTTTATCGATCTTATCGTACTCAATTTCAGGAAATACCAGTTGCTCGCGCAAGCCCAGGGTATAGTTTCCCCGTCCATCGAAAGCATCCGGCGAGATACCCCGAAAGTCTCGCACGCGTGGCAGAGCAACATTCATCAAACGGTCCAAAAATGACCACATGCGCTCACCGCGTAAAGTCACCTTCACGCCAATAGCTCGACCTTCGCGCAGCTTAAAGTTCGCAATGCTCTTGCGCGCCTTGGTAATCACCGGCTTTTGACCAGTGATCTGAGTTAGATCGCCCACTGCAGCATCTAGCGCTTTGGCATTATCCAAAGCCTCGCCTACTCCGATGTTGACCACAACCTTCTGTATGCGTGGCACTTCCATCGGATTGTCGAGATTGAGCGCTTTCTTCAGGGCCGGCGCGACCTCACTCGTGTATCGATCTTTTAGAATATGGCTCATGTCCTAACTCCAACCGGCCATCACTCAATGATAGCTTCACAGTTTTTACACACGCGCTGCACATTTTCTGCGTCGCGCTGGATAGCAACCCGTACGGGTTTATTGCACTTAGGGCATACCAGCATTACATTCGAGATATGCAGTGGTGCTTCAAACTCTACGATGCCAGGATTAATCGTTCTGCCCTGGGTTTGCATCTGCCGTTTGTGCTTCTTACGAATGTTAACACCCTGCACAACTACCCGGCTTTCATCTGGTAGAACCTTGATGACCTCGCCACGCTTACCTTTATCTTCTAAGCGCCCGCTGATCACCTCAACGGTATCACCTTTGCGAATCTTCACTTTCACGGTCTTAGCTCCTGCATCCTACCGCTGGGCTAGAGGACTTCCGGCGCCAGCGATACGATCTTCATAAAACCTTTTTCACGCAGTTCGCGTGCCACCGGCCCAAAGATGCGCGTCCCTTTCGGGTTCTTGCCATCTTGATCCAGGATGACTGCGGCATTGTCGTCAAAGCGGATGGTCGAGCCATCTTCGCGCTGCCATTCTTTAGAGCAGCGCACAATCACAGCCCGCACAATATCGCTCTTCTTAACCGAGCCTTGAGGTGTAGCTAATTTAACTGTAGCCACAACCACATCTCCAACCCGGCCATAACGGCGGCGTGAACCACCCATTACATGGATGACCAACAGCTCGCGCGCGCCGGTATTATCGGCAACTTTTATGCGAGATTCCTGCTGGATCATGCCCCCGACTCCTTCTCGGCAATTGCCTCACCTGTTGCGGCGTCCCGGCGCAAAATTGATTCGACCATCCATTTCTTATTCTTCGAAATTGGCTGGCTCTCCACAACCTGCACCCAGTCTCCTGGCTCGCAACCAAGTTCGTCATGGGCCATCAGGCGCTTGCGGATATGGACGACTTTCTTATACAAACGGTGGCGGTATGTCCGCGAAATTTCCACCACAACCGTTTTTTCCATCTTATTGCTGATAACAACACCAGTCAGACGGCGACGCTGGTTCATGACTCACTCTCCATTTGGGCTGCCCGATTACGCTGGTTCAGCTCTGTCAACAAGCGAGCGATCAAGCGGCGCGTTACTCGCAAGCGTGTCGTGTCACTCAGCTCACCTGTAGCTTGCTGAAAACGCAGTTTCATCAGTTCTTCGCGCGCATCATTCAGCCGAGTATTCAACTCATCTGTCGTCAGGGAAGGAAGATTTAACTTCGCCATTATTCGCCTCCCGCTTCACGGCTGACGATCCGAGTTTTGATCGATAATTTGTACTGGGCAAGCCGTAGTGCTTCTCTGGATATATCCTCGGGCAAACCACCACCCACTTCAAACATGATCCGACCCGGTTTCACAACCGCCGCCCAATATTCAACATTACCTTTACCTTTGCCCATACGGGTTTCGGCAGGTTTTTGGGTGATGGGTTTATCCGGAAAGATGCGGATCCAAAATTTCCCACGCCGGCGCATGCCGCGCACAATCGCTCGCCGGGCAGCTTCAATCTGGCGTGCCGAAACCCAACCGGGTTCCAGTGCCTGGAGTGCATAATCGCCAAATGCGATTTCTGCGCCTCGTTGAGCCTTGCCCTTCATGCGTCCGCGCATCTGCTTGCGCCATTTGACACGTTTTGGCATTAACATGATGACAACCTCGCTCGGATCTCACTCGCTGTTCTGCCTGGGCTGCTACACTATCTAGCCTCACCCAACACCAACTTGCGAGCAGTCAACCTTTTATTCGCTGACGTAAACGCCATCAGTGGATTCGATACGCTCTTCCACCTCGGCCAGTTTTTCGCCTTTATACACCCAGACCTTTACACCGATCCGACCATAAGTCGTTAGGGCTTCGGACTGTGCATAATCGATATCCGCCCGTAAAGTCTGGCGTGGGACACGCCCATCACGCATATTCACGGTACGAGCCATTTCTGCGCCACTCAGCCGGCCAGATACTTCGACACGAATGCCCTGTCCACCTTGACGCATAGCCTGTTGGAGAGAGCGTTTCATGGCACGCTGGTAGCTGATACGTCGCTCAAGTTGATCGGCAATATTGCGCGCTACCAGGTAAGCATCCAGATCAGGCGATTTGATTTCTTTGATCTCCAAATCAATCTTCTTGCCCAACAGAGCTTCAAGACTCAGACGTAATTTCTTTACGTTCTCGCCTTTGCGCCCGATCAAAATACCAGGCTTGGCGGTGTGAACAATGATCTTCGCCTTTCCAGGGAAGCGTTCAATTTCAATGCGGGATACACCCGCCCGGTCTGCTTCTTTACGAACCAGATCGCGCAACTTAAAATCCTGGTGCAGGTTGTTTACGTACTCTTTGCCTTCAGCGAACCAGCGACCTTCCCAGGTCTTGTTAATCTTGAGACGAAAACCGATTGGATGGACTTTACGACCCATAGTATCTCCTTGCGAGCACAAGTCTACCTGCTTCAAGTAGGCTGGTTGTGCTCACCAAAACTAGCCTTCCCGCTCCCGTAGGATCACTGTGATGTGCGAGGTCCGTCGCAGCCAGGGTTTGAATCGGCCGCGTGCACCAAAGCGCCGCCATTTCCGGGTGGGGGCTTCATCAGCAAATACCCGGTAAACGTACATGTCATCGCGGCTCACCCCAAAGTTCTCTTCGCCATTCGCCATCGCTGAAGCCAGCACTTTGGAGACAGGATGGGCTGCACGATTGGGGGTGAATTTCAGCAGATTGAGCGCATCAACAATATCTTTGCCCCGCACCAGATCTATGACCAGGCGCACTTTCTGAGCGGAAATCGGAACATTACGAGCGTAAGCACGGATATCTGTCTCCATGGCTTACTTCCCTTTCCTGGCAGTTTTCTTCTCAGAGACGTGGCCGCGGAAGGTACGGGTGGGAGCAAACTCTCCCAATTTATGACCGACCATATTCTCGGTGATATAGATCGGCACATGCCGCCGACCATCATGCACGGCGATCGTGTGCCCCACCATCTCGGGAAAGATTGTGCTGGTACGGCTCCAGGTGCGCACTACCTTTTTATCGCCACGCTCATTCATCGCTTCAACTTTCTTCATCAGTTTCGGCGAAATAAAGGGCCCTTTTTTCAAAGATCGTCCCATTTTGTACTCTCCAACTCGTCAACTGGGAGCTCTGTACTGTACAAACAGCCCTGGAGCATCCCTCATTTCCAGTTTTAGCGGCGCTTCTTCCCGCGGCGACGGACGATGTACTGGTCCGTCGCTTTATTGTGGCGGGTCTTCTTGCCCAGGGTAGGCTTACCCCACGGGCTCTTCGGGCCCGGCATACCTATCGGTTGGCGGCCTTCACCACCACCGTGAGGATGATCGCGGGGGCTCATTGCCGTACCGCGCACGGTCGGGCGAACGCCCATATGGCGCTTGCGTCCGGCTTTGCCAAGTTTGATATTACTGTGATCCAGGTTACCCACCTGGCCAATGGTGGCGTAGCACGTCTGCCGCACCAGGCGAACCTCACCCGATGGCATACGCACCTGAGCGTAGTCGCCTTCTTTTGCCATGAGCTGTGCAGCAGCGCCCGCAGCACGCACCAGTTGCCCACCCTTGCCCTCTTTCAGCTCAACATTGTGAACCAATGTACCCACTGGAATATTGGCAATCGGCAAGTTATTACCGGGTCGCACTTCGGCTTGCGGGCCAGAAACAACGTTATCTCCCACACGCAGATCCAGGGGTGCAACGATATAGCGCTTCTCGCCATCCGCATAGAAGAGCAATGCCAGGCGAGCTGTGCGATTAGGATCATATTCAATCGCAGCCACGCGTGCAGGGATACCGAATTTCTCGCGCTTGAAATCCACCAGGCGTACAAACCGGCGCGCCCCACCGCCATGATGACGGACGGTGATTTTACCCTGAGCGTTGCGTCCACCCGTTTTGCGCAGTGGGCGGATCAAAGCCCGCTCGGGGGTGGACTTCGTAATCTCTTCGAAGGTGTAACCCGTCATCCCCCGGTGACCGGGAGTGGTTGGTTTATATTTCTTGACGGCCATTACTTAACTCCTTCAAACACGTCAATGGTATCGCCAGGAGACAGAGTAACAATAGCCTTTTTAAAGCTACTGCGGCGAACCATCACCCGGCGGCTCCGAGCACGCCGAGTGCGCTTAGCGGGCATGTTCATGACATTTACCCGCAGCACATTCACATCGAATAAAGTCTCAACAGCATCCTTAACCATGCTTTTGGTTGCATTACCGGCCACCTCAAATACATACTGGTGCAAATCGCTATTCTGATAGTTCGATTTTTCTGTCACCAGTGGGCGGCGAAGCACGTCATAAATAGTCGTCATGGCTTCCTCCACCTATCCCAAGTAAGAAACGAGCACATCCACAGCCTGGACGGGCAGGACGAGCCGGTCGAAACCCAGCAGATCGCGGATATTCAGATATGTCGCCAGGAGTGTTTTCGCTTCCGGCAGATTATTCGAAGCACGCGTCACCAGCTCGAATTCGGCGCTTTTATTGGGGATCAGGACCAAGGCGCTATTTTTACCCACCAGGGTATCCAGTACTTTCGCCATCAGCTTGGTCTTACCTTCCGCCAATGCCAGCGCATCTACCAGTACGATCTCATTCGCGGCTGCCTTGACACTCAAAGCTGAGCGCAGGGCTGCACGGCGCATCTGGCGCGGCATGTCCTGGGTGTAATCGCGTGGTCGAGGTGTATGAATTTTTCCACCACCTACCCACTGTGCAGAGCGTATCGAACCCTGACGTGCTCGTCCAGTGCCTTTTTGGCGCCACGGTTTGCGTCCACCACCCGATACTTCGCTTCGGGTTTTGGTTTTGTGGGTGCCCAGGCGGGCATTTGCCATCTGGCGAACGTAAGCCTGGTGCATCAAATCTACATTGATTGGGGCTTCAAAGATCGCCGCAGGGAGTTCCAGCGTGCTGACCTTTTCGCCCTCCATATTTAGAACATCAACTTCCATGGTAGCTTCTCTCCATTTGAGCTGCCGTCCAACCCTGGCCGTATCCGGCGCTGGCTGGTCCAGCAGATCGCACCCATCTACTGCTTCCGTGCACCCTTGATTACGACCAGTCCACCTTTGGGACCCGGCACGGAACCGCGCACGCCTAAAAGGTTGCGCTCCGCATCAACCAGCGCAACGACCAGATTCTGCGTGGTCACACGATCATGGCCCATATGACCCGGGCCTCGCGCACCTTTATAAACGCGTCCGGGGGTGGTGCCGGAGCCACGGGAGCCTGGTGAACGCTGGCGATCTGACTGACCATGCGTCGCAGGACCACCGCGGAAATGATAGCGCTTCATCGCACCCGCAAATCCCTTACCTTTACTGGTGCCAATAACATCAATGTGCTCGCCAACGGCAAAGACCTCGCCAACGTTGAGTACATCACCTTCTTTGACGCCAGGGTCTTTCTCCCGGAATTCGCGCAAAAAGCGCAATGGAGGGAGATTATTGCGCTTGAGGTGCCCTAGCTGACCACCAGTGAGGCGTTTCGGCTTGACTTCCGCGAAACCCAATTGCACAGCAGAATATCCTTCTGATTCCACAGTGCGCACCTGGGTGACATAGCAAGGCCCAGCTTCGATTAGCGTAACCGGTACAGCAGATCCGGCAGCATCGAAAATCTGGGTCATGCCGACTTTCTTGCCAATGAGCCCTTTCAACATCTCGGTTTTCTCCTATCCAAATTTATTCGGGACTGTCAACCAGGGCTTGGTTGCATCATCCCTGAACGCAGCGCAGTTAGTCAGCCTGGGGCAAAGCTTCACAATTTGGGGTTTGCCACCAGTGCTGCTCTTACGCAGCCTAGAACGCGCAGGACTTGGAACTCTTCCAGAGCCCTACGCGTGCGTTCCTTACTAGCTAGATTTTAATTTCGATGTCCACGCCCGCTGGTAAGTTTAAGCGCATGAGCATGTCGATGGTCTTGGAGTCTGGCTCCAGGACATCGATTAAGCGGTTGTGTGTACGAATTTCAAAGTGCTCGTGCGAGTCTTTATCAATAAAAGTCGAGCGCCGTATTGTAAACCGTTCTATCCGAGTTGGCAAGGGTACTGGACCAACTACTCTGGCACCAGTGCGCTCAGCAGTCTCTACAATGCGTTTGGCAGACTGGTCGAGTACACGATGATCGTACGCCTTGAGGCGGATGCGGATCTTTTGCTTTGCCATAATACACCTTAGTCCAAGATCTTCGTGATAACGCCAGCGCCGACGGTAAGACCGCCTTCACGGATGGCGAATTTAGAACCCTGTTCCAGGGCGACTGGCACGATCAGTTCCACTTCCAGGTTCACGTTGTCGCCCGGCATGACCATTTCCACGCCTTCCGGCAGCTTGATATTCCCGGTCACATCCATGGTGCGGATGTAGAACTGCGGTCGATAGCCATTGAAGAACGCCTTGTGCCGCCCGCCTTCTTCCTTGCGCAGCACCACCACTTCGCCCATGAACTTGCGATGCGGGGTGATGCTCTTTGGCTGCACAACCACCTGGCCGCGCTCCACGTCTTCGCGCACAATCCCGCGCAGCAGCAAGCCCGCATTGTCGCCGGCCATGCCCGTGTCCAGTGACTTGTGGAACATTTCCACACCTGTCACCACCGAGCTCATGCTCTTCTCGCGCAGCCCAACGATTTCCACCGGATCACCGACTTTGATCTTGCCGCGGTCGATACGCCCGGTCACCACCGTGCCACGTCCCTTGATCGAGAACACGTCTTCGATCGGCATCATGAACGGTTTGTCAACCTCGCGCACCGGCTCGGGAATGTATTCGTCCACCACCCGGATCAGCTCTTTGATGCTGGCATATTCCGGCGCATTCGGATCCTTGCTGGTGCTCTCCAACGCCGCCAGTGCACTCCCGCGCACGATCGGTGTCTCGTCCCCAGGAAAACCGTACTCGTTCAGCAGCTCGCGCAGTTCCAGCTCCACCAGCTCCAACAACTCTGGATCATCCATCATGTCGACCTTGTTCAGGTACACCACGATCGCCGGCACTTCCACCTGCCGCGCCAGCAGCACGTGCTCCCGCGTCTGCGGCATCGGTCCATCCGGCGCAGCTACCACCAGAATCGCCCCGTCTACCTGCGCAGCTCCCGTGATCATGTTCTTGATGTAGTCCCGGTGCCCAGGCATGTCCACGTGCGCATAGTGGCGCTTCTCGGATTGGTATTCTACGTGCGCAATGTTGATCGTGATCCCACGATCGCGCTCTTCCGGCGCATTGTCGATCGAATCAAATGCCCGAAATTCGCCTAAACCTTGCATCGCACAGTATTTGGTGATCGCTGCCGTCAGCGTCGTCTTGCCGTGGTCGATGTGTCCCATCGTCCCTACATTCATGTGCGGCTTCGAGCGATCATATTTTTGCTTCGCCATAAATGCTCTCCTTATGGATTCTCTAAATCAATTGATCAAATTATGACTATCGATTAACGATGGTGCGCATCACGCTCTCAGAAACCTGTGCGTAATGATCAAACTCCATCGTGAAATTACCACGTCCCTGCGTACCAGAACGCAGATCAGTTGCGTACCCAAACATCTCTGCCATGGGAACCATTGCTTTCACTGCCTGAGCATTTCCAGGGCGAATTTCCATACCCTGGATTTCTCCGCGGCGCGCATTGATCTGGCCCATTACATCACCGAGATAATCTTCCGGCACAGTGACTTCCACTTTCATGATCGGTTCCAGCAATACCGGGCCGCATTTTTGCATACCTTCGCGAAAAGCAATTGATCCAGCCATTTTGAAGGCCATCTCATTGGAGTCGACCTCGTGGTAAGAACCGTCATACAGGCGGACATTAACATCAACCACTGGATATCCCGCCAGTACACCTGCATCAGAAGCTTCGCGAATACCTTTTTCAATAGCGGGGATGTACTCTTTCGGGATTACACCACCCACAATATCATTTTTGAAGACAATCCCACTACCAGCCTCGCCCGGCTGGATATCCAGGACTACGTGCCCATACTGGCCACGTCCACCCGTTTGTTTGACATAGCGAAGTTCCGCTTTTTCGTTGCGACGGGTGATCGACTCTCGGTATGCCACCTGGGGGCGTCCTACACGAGCCTGAACCCGAAATTCGCGCAGCATTCGATCTACGAGGACTTCCAGGTGTAACTCACCCATTCCAGCGATAATCGTCTGACCAGTTTCTTCATCCGTACGCACGCGGAAGGTAGGATCCTCTTCAGCAAGCTTGTGTAGAGCCTCACCCATTTTGTCTTGATCGGCGGTTGTTTTCGGCTCAATCGAGACAGAGATAACCGGCTCGGGGAAAGTAATTGTTTCCAATACAATTGGACTGGACTGATCACAGAGCGTATCCCCGGTGAATGACTGCTTCATACCTAATACAGCGCCAATATCACCAGCATACACTTCGCTGATATCTTCCCGGCGATCAGCATACATACGCAGTAAACGACCAATACGCTCCCGCGAATCTTTAGATGAATTGTAGACGGTCGAACCCTGGGTTAATTTCCCAGAATATACACGTATATAAGCCAGGCGACCTACATACGGATCTGTCACGATTTTAAAGACCAATGCGCTTAGCGGCTCATCATCGTTGGGAGCACGCTGGAGCTCTTCGCCTGTTTTGGGGTGCGTACCATCTACCGGCGGGATATCCACCGGAGAAGGCAAATAATCAACCACTGCATCCAAAACCGGCTGAACACCTTTATTACGCAGCGAACTACCGCAATAAATCGGAATAGCACGCATGGTGATCACTGCCCGCCGTAGCGCGGCTTTGAGTTCAGCAACCGAAATTTCTTCCCCTTCCAAATATTTCAGGGTCAGCTCATCATCGGTTTCAGCGATCTGCTCAACCATGCGAGCACGCATCTCCGCAACTTCGGCGCGTAAATCCTGGGGAACATCCACCTCGCGCGCCTCGCGCGCCTGGTCATCATCCCAGAGGAGAGCGCGCTCCAACAATAAATCCACAACCCCTTTAAAGGACGACTCGCTGCCAATGGGCAACTGCATCGAGATTGGATTGGCGCCCAAACGCTGCTGGATTGACTCGATTGTTCGCTCGTAAGATGCCCCTATTCGGTCCATCTTATTAACGAAACAAATGCGTGGCACCCTATAACGGTCAGCTTGTCGCCATACGGTCTCACTCTGCGGCTCAACACCCTGCACAGCGTCAAATACCACCAACCCGCCATCCAGGACACGCAAAGAGCGCTGCACCTCAGCAGTAAAGTCAATATGCCCAGGCGTATCAATCACGTTAATTTGATAGCCCTTCCATTCTGCTGAGACTGCCGCAGAAACAATCGTAATCCCGCGCTCGCGCTCCTGCTCCATCCAGTCAGTCACGGTTGTACCATCGTCAACTGAACCAATGCGGTAGGTCTTACCCGTATGGAATAGGATACGTTCAGTCGTCGTGGTCTTGCCCGCATCGATGTGAGCAATGATCCCAATATTGCGGTAGCGTTCTAGCGCGTGAGGACGAGGCATTTACAAAACCTGATGATTACTTAAGACTTCTAGTCGCAACCTATCCCCAATTACGCTCGGTAATGAGAGAAGGCGCGGTTAGCTTCCGCCATTTTGTGGGTCTCTTCGCGTTTGCGAATTGAGGTACCCGTATTATTGGCAGCATCCAACAGCTCCCCAGCCAACTTCTCAGAGAAACTTTTCCCCGAGCGAGAGCGGGCAGCTTGCAGAATCCAACGCGTGGCCAGGGCAAAACGCCGGTAGGGTGGAACTTCCATTGGAATCTGGTAAGTAGCACCACCAACACGGCGAGGTTTGACTTCGACCACGGGGGAAACATTCTTCAGCGCTTGCTCAAAGACATCCAGAGCGCTTCGACTTCCCTTGGCCTCGATCATATCAAAAGCCCCATACACCAGTGAGGTGGCGGTGCTGCGCTTGCCATTGCGCATTACCCGATTGATAAAGGATTGCAACTGCACGCTGTTGTAGCGTGGGTCCGGGAGGACCTGATGTTTTTCCGGTTTATTCCGTCGAGACATTTAACATCTCCTATTTAGCGCTAAGAATCGCCAGCCAACAGGTACAAGCTGACGATTCCAGAGAGCTGATCAGTCTATTTAGGCCGCTTCGAGCCGTACTTTGAACGTCCCTGTCGGCGGTTGTTAACACCACCGGTATCCAGAGTACCGCGCACAATATGGTAACGGACGCCTGGTAAATCTTTTACACGACCGCCGCGCACCAGAACAACCGAGTGCTCCTGCAGAGTATGCCCTTCACCAGGAATATAAGCTGTTACTTCAATCCCATTGGACAAGCGCACACGGGCGATCTTACGCAGCGCCGAATTTGGTTTTTTGGGTGTCATAGTACGCACATTGGTACATACCCCGCGTTTCTGCGGTGCACCCTTCTCCTGGCGATTGCGATGCTGCTTCATTGAATTCAACGTGTACAGCAATGCAGGAGCTTTACTCTTTACATTCTTCGATTTGCGGCCTTTTCGGACCAATTGATTGATGGTTGGCACCTTCGCCTCCAAAAAAAGAACTATTGCTCGCTAATTTTTTCCATTAAGTGAGGCCATCCAACTTACTCGATGGCCTCACCAGTAGTGATCACCGGATTGAAGTTGGCGGGGGTTCTGCCGCCTCTATATTAGTGTAACGAAAAGCGATTCTACCATGCGCACATAGGTGAGTCAAGGACCTTGCGCACACGATTTCCGAGTCTACAGGTCTTCTCCCAATCCAAGCAGACCGGTGGATGGACGCGGCGGGCGAGCACGTTCCTCATCTTTGCCAAAGCGGATGAGCTCCCCGGTATCGGTTACAGCTTCGACAGCCAGACCCAAACTCTGCAATTCTTTCACCAGCACGCGGAAGGATGCAGGGATACTCGGTTCTTCGATAGCCTCGCCTTTTACAATTGCTTCGTAGGTCTTTACCCGGCCTTGCACATCATCCGATTTGACCGTCAGCATTTCCTGCAAGGTATAGGCAGCACCATAAGCCTCTAACGCCCAAACTTCCATTTCACCAAAGCGCTGGCCACCGAATTGGGCTTTACCGCCCAGTGGCTGCTGTGAGACCAGGCTATATGGGCCGGTTGAACGGGCATGTACCTTATCCTCAACCAGGTGGTGCAGTTTAAGCATGGTCATGACACCCACAGTTACTGGCTGATCATAGGGTTGGCCTGTTTTGCCGTCGCGCAGCAATTGTTTACCCAGCGTTGGAACTGGATCCCCAGTGTCCAGGGTTATCTGAGCTGCACGGGCGCGAATCTCCTCTTCACTTAGCCCTTGGATGTCCACACCTTTGCGTTTCGTCCAGAGCTCCAAACATGCTTTGATTGCTTGTTCTGCGCGTTTATCACGCTCTGCACCAACTTTGCTGAACAATTCCGTGCTGATAATATTATCAGGTTCGTAGCCTTGTTCACTCAGCCATTCTTTAACCACTGAGTGGCGAGTGTAGATGGGATCGGAGATTAGCTTATAGATATCGTACCCTCGATCACCCAGCCACACTTCCAGATACATGCGGCGTACCTCGTCATCATCCTGGATTGTCTCTGGGTCAAAGCCCTGTTCAGTCAGCCAATCCCAGGCCTTTTCAGCTGTTTCCAACCAGGCCTGATCAACCATCCAGGAACGCGCCAACTCAGCTTCAATCTCTTCTTCTGTAGCGCCATCAAATACTGGCGAGACCGCGCGGAATCCAAGCTGACGTGCAGCCCACCCCAGGTGGGTTTCCAGCACCTGACCAATATTCATACGACCAGGCACACCCAATGGATTGAGAATAATATCGATGGGCGAACCATCTTCCAAAAATGGCATATCCTCGACAGGCACCACGCGTGATACGACGCCTTTATTTCCGTGCCGTCCTGCCATTTTGTCGCCGGCTGTGATCTTCCGGCGCTGGGCAACAGATACCCGCACCATCATGTCCACACCAGCCGATAAATCAGCATTGTCCTCGCGTGTAAAAACCTTAACATCCACCACCTTACCACGCTCGCCATGCGGCATACGCAAGGAGGTATCTTTCACGTCGCGCGATTTTTCACCGAAAATCGCCCGTAGCAGGCGTTCTTCAGGAGTTAATTCCTTCTCACCTTTTGGAGAGATCTTACCCACCAGGATATCATTGGGGGTTACTTCCGCCCCGATGCGGATGATCCCGCGATCATCCAGATCCTTGATCGCATCTTCACCCACATTGGGAATATCACGAGTGATCTCTTCAGGACCCAAGCGCGTATCACGCGACTCGACTTCATACTTTTCGATATGGACCGAGGTAAAGCGATCATCTTGAACCAGTCGTTCTGAAATCAGGATGGCATCTTCAAAGTTTCCGCCCTCCCAGGATAAGAACCCCACCAGCACATTCTGGCCTAACGCCAGCTGTCCGTTGCTCGTGGAGGACGAGTCAGCGATGACATCACCCCGCTTGACACGTTGCCCTTTAACCACAGCAGGGCGCTGATCTATACAGGTGCTCTGATTGGAACGCTGGTATTTGCGCAGCGAATACACACGATCTTTGCCCTCGTTATTGCGGACAGCAATTTTACTCCCCGTAACCGAGGTCACTTCACCATCGTCTTCAGCAATGATTACCTGACCGGAATCCATGGCGGCGTGATATTCCATACCGGTAGAAACCTGCGGCACATCGGGTGTCAGCAGTGGCACAGCCTGGGCCTGCATGTTCGAGCCCATCAACGCCCGGTTCGCATCATCATGCTCCAGGAAGGGGATCAACGCCGCGCTGATACCCACAATCTGGTGCGGAGCCACATCCATATAATCCAGACTGGTGTTGGCCGAGAAAATGAACGACGAATAGTGACGTGAGGAAACACGCCGGCGGATAAATTCGCTGTATTCGCTCAGAGGTGTATTGGCCTGGGCAATCACAAAGCGATCCTCTACATCTGCTGAAAGGTATTCCATCTCGGTGGTCACGAAGGGGACCACCAATACCTCAGGCGGGTTTATCGCCTGGATTAGCTTGAGTGACTCTGCTGTAACCCGGTCGCCTTCTTTGACGACCACCTCGCCAGTTTTCGGATCGACGACATTCTCACGCAGCATGCGATCCAGCAGACGCGGATCACTTGGCTGCAGGGTCTTGCGCACCCGGCGGTAGGGTGTTTCGATAAAGCCATACTCGTTCACACGAGCAAAGGAGGCCAGACGGCCAATCAGACCAATGTTCGGACCTTCGGGGGTCTCGATGGGACAGATGCGCCCATAATGCGAATAATGCACATCGCGCACATCAAAGCCGGCACGCTCACGCCGCAGCCCACCTGGCCCAAGCGCCGACAAGGTGCGTTTATGACGCAATTCTGCCAGTGGGTTGGTTTGATCCATGAACTGGGAAAGTTGGCTGGAGCCAAAGAATTCACGCAAGGCAGCAACAACGGGTCGAATATTGATCAAAGTTACCGGAGATAACTGATCCTGGTCACGGATGGACATACGTTCTTTAATGACCCGCTCCATACGTCTTAGACCAATGCGCAGTTTATTTTGGATCAATTCGCCAACCGTTTTCGCACGGCGATTGCCTAAATGGTCGATGTCATCAGCTAAAACCGATCCATTGTTGATCATGATCATGCGCCGGACTAAGCGCACGATATCCCATTTCGTCACCATTCGGTGAGTGATCGGCACATGCTCTTGTAGTTCCAGTTTCTGGTTGAGCTTATAGCGCCCGACCCGTTCCAGATCGTAATGGCGCTGATCAAACAGTTGTTCCTTCAAGAAGCCACGCGCATTATCCAGAGTCGCCGGATCACCTGGGCGCATACGCTTAAAGAACTCGATCAGAGCCGCCTCGGCTATGGTGTGCCCATGCGAGAGATCCCATTCCGGTTCCTGATACAGGGTGGAAGCAATGAACATGCGGTCCGGATTGTTATCCACACTGCTGAAAAGCTCCATCAATTCTTCGTCGGTGCCTTCTTTGAGTGGGGAATCCGCCAGATCGTCGTCTACGGCTGCCAGAGCGCGCAAGAAGATGGTAATTGGCACTGTGCGTTTGCGGTTAAAGCGCAGGGTCAGATAATCGCTTTTGCGCGTTTCAAATTCCATCCAGGCGCCGCGATCGGGGATCAGCTTCGCCATGGCCAGCACCCGCCCTGTAGAGCGGTCTAGGGGTGCTTCAAAATAAACCCCTGGCGAGCGGATCAACTGAGAAACCACAACCCGCTCGGTACCATTGACGATGAAGGTGCCTTTCTCAGTCATCTCAGGAAAATCGCCCAGGAAAATATCTTGTTTGATCGGCTCTGGGACTTCCCCTCCAAGCAAAAGCACAGAAACATTTAAGGGACTGGCATAGGTTAGATCCCGCTCAACGCATTCCTCAATGGAATGTTTTGGCTCTCCAAACCAGTAGGTAAGTCCAAATTGTTTTGATTCGGGTGTATTACTGGGGAAATATAGTTTCATCCCCTTGTTATAAGATTCAATTGGCGAAATTTCATGAAATAAATCGGCCAAACCCTCTTTCTTCAATCGCTCGAAGGATTCAAGCTGAACTTCAATAAGGTCTGGAAGCTGTAACTGTACGTTGATACGCGCGTAAGATTTGCTCGGCAAAACGGTTGCCATGCGGACTCTCCTGGTTTTTGTCTTTCGTCAATGGCTTCAGGCGAAGATACATAATGCGTAAAACGATGTCAGCGGAGTTCACAACAACGCTTTACGCAGTGTATTCAGAGGCCCCGAATATCAAAAATAATCTCATTTGAACAATAAGCCCTATGAGACGAAAGTACATTATACAATTAACTCTGAGCCAGGTCAATAAAGAATTGCTTAGAAAATCACAAATTACCCCCACAAATCCACCATAAATCACGGTTCAACATAATTTTACCATGATCCACCGCCAAAATACCTTCTTCATTGATAAAATCAAGGTATGCAAAAACAAAACACCTCCGAATTTCGTGCTGGTTATATCGCAGTCATGGGCCGCCCCAATGTAGGTAAATCGACATTAGTCAATGCCCTGTTGGGACAAAAGGTCGCAGCTGTCTCGCCGCGCCCTCAAACCACTCGCAAACGGCAATTGGGGATTCTCACCATTGATCACGCACAGCTAATCTTCATCGATACGCCCGGCTTACACTTACCGCGTCACAAGCTGGGTGAGAATATGAACGAACAAGCTGCTGGTGCGCTGCAAGAAAGCGATCTTATCTTGTTTGTGGTGGACGGCAGCCAGCCACCTCAAGAAGAAGATCAATTGCTGGCAGATCGTATACGTACCCTGGCAAAGGTTCCCCCCGTTTTATTAGTAATCAATAAGTCCGATTTGATCGAACCCGATCAGGCTACCCAAAGAAAAGAAGAGTTCCAGACACTCGATCCACTCGCAACTGTGCTGGTGATATCAGCCACCCAGGGCGATCAACTAGATATCCTGCTGGAGGAAATGATTGAACACCTACCTGTCAATCCTCCTTTTTATCCGGAAGACCAGATCACCGATCTTTACGAACGCGATATTTCTGCCGATCTGATCCGCGAAGCCAGCCTGATCCTATTACGCGACGAAATTCCACACGGCGTTGCCATCCGCATCGACCAGTTCACCGAACGGGAAGAGACGGGCTTATACATTGAAGCGACGCTATTCGTAGAGCGCGAATCACATAAAGCAATCGTCATTGGCCAGGCAGGCAGCATGATCAAGCGTATCGGTGAAAAAGCGCGCCACGAAATCGAAACCCTCACCGGACGGAAAGTTTATCTGCGCTTACGGGTAAAGGTTCGCAAAAACTGGCGCGATGACGAAAAAGTCCTGCGCTGGTTCGGTTTCTAGGTTGGTTCCCTGCACATGTGTGAAATATAAAAGCGGGGATGGAACAGTCGGTTGACCGCCATCCCCGCTTTTGATATTGGATAGTTCTACTCAGTTGGTGGAATAACCGGCAGTAGCGAAGACGAACCTTGCTCTGCAAGTGGATCGGTAGGTGGGTAAGAACGCATTCCAAAGCGAGTCAACAGCACCGCCCCCAGGCCCAGCGAACCAATCAACAGCATTGGCAACCAACCCACACAGAATAGTAGTGCGTTGAGGCCATTGGTCACCAGAGTCAGGATGAACGCACCAATACCTGCCGAAACAGGCAGCGCCCACTCTTGTTTCAGCAATGCCGCCAGCCGCTTACCAGTTTCGACACCCAAAGCCACAATGCCAAATGCCCAGCCTAAGGAGAGCGCCAGAAATCCAAGCAGGCTCACTGGCAGCAGGCAGATCGTGATCGCCATCACAATCAGCACTGCCGGTACAACTAAGATCGTCAATAGGCCCACACTACCCATAATCAAAGGCTTGTCGACCGCAGCCTGAGCCACGCGTTCTGCCGATGCAGGTGCGAACAGCACGACCAGGACAGCCAACGCCGCCCACAAAAACGAGCGCATCATGACCCAAAATGCTGACCAAATCGCATCGTATACCGGATTTCCGGTCACCTGGATGTCTGGGCTGGGCGATACAACATCACCGCCCGGCAACAGAAGCTCAAAAGGCCTGCGCAGATCATTGTTGATTTCTCCAGAGACGATCGCACCGGCAGCGCGCTCGACATGCCCACCCACTGTAGAAATATCTCCCTGGATATTGGCTGTTTCTGTCAGTACGATCAAGCCGCCTGCAGCAAAAATATCGCCATTGACTGC
>Ga0105095_10000061_pt1 | contig 38030 bp, 31 predicted proteins | sample PPLLak2March2015_2_FD_79180 | JGI IMG/M metagenome (GOLD analysis project Ga0105095, IMG submission 79180) | Freshwater sediment microbial communities from Prairie Pothole Lake near Jamestown, North Dakota, USA - PPLs Lake P8 Core (3) Depth... | ecosystem: Environmental > Aquatic > Freshwater >...
CCCTCTGTTCCTGCGAGGGCTCGCGTTAGTCTAGCGAACATTGGATTTGTCGGTTAGTTATTTGAATGGCTCTGCCTTGTCCACCGGTGTGTTTTGGCTGGCATAGCGCAGCTCTTTTACCATCTTCGATGTCAGGTTATATATCATGGCGGTATCGACGCCAACCGCAATATATTGTACGCCCATAGCTACCCAGTGCCTGACGGCTTCTTCGGTGTCCGCATATACTCCTGACGCCACGCCTGCTCGGTGGCAGGCGTGGATGACCTGCTCCATTGTACTCCTCACCAGCGGGTGATTCACCTGACCGGGTAAGCCCAGCGATTGGGATAAATCGTAAGGCCCAAGGAAAATGGCATCAATCCCCGGCACACTCAAGATCTCATCGAGGTTGTCTGCACCTTCTTTGCTCTCGATCTGTATGACGACGACCGTATCGCGGTTGGAGCCTTCAAGGTAGTCAAAGCGGTCGCGGGCAGAATAGCGCGCGGCGCGGACATTCCGGCATACCCCCCGGTTCCCGAGCGGCGAGAATTTAGAGTACCGCACAGCCCGCTTTGCATCTTCAGCCGTCCTGGTCTGCGGTACCTGGACCCCCAATGCGCCTACATCGAGTGCGTGCTGAAAAAACCAAGGCTGATTATCGGGGATACGAACGAGGGCCGCCATCCCCACCAGGTCGCAGGCGCGCACCAGATCCGAGGTCGTCTCGGGAGTAAGGGGGCCATGTTCCTGGTCGATGATGATGAAATCGAATCCGGCTTCGCCGAATATCTCCACCAGGTCGGGGCTGGGCAGGCGGAAGAATGAGCCAATTACTATTTGCCCCTGTTTCAGCTTCGTTTTAATATCTTGCTGCATCGCCATTAACCTCCTTCTGAACAGGTGGTCAAACGGGCTCCAGCTTTGCCGCTTCGTAGATCAACTGAGCTCCTGTCTCGAGCGCATCCAGATTTGCTTCTATCAATGATTTACGCGATCCCTCAGCCACGATGGTTTTGATCTCATCCAGCTTATAGAACTCGGATACAGCACATAGTGCACCGATCATCACCATGTTCATCAACACCGGATCGCCGATCTCATCAGCCGCTTCTGTGGCGTTAATCATATATCCCTTCAGGTTCATCTCATCGAGTGCGCTGATTATTTCGCTCAAGGTGGGATAGCGATCCAGTCCCATCGTGCAGCCGACGGTCAGAACAGGGCGGGAATTCATGATATATATTCCATCCTGTTTCAGCTTGCGCACCTGGCGGAGCAGCTCTATAGGCTCAAAACCCACCAGGTAATCTGCCTGACCGTCGGGTATAAGGGGCGAATATAAGGTCTGATCAGCGACCCTTAAATGCGAGACCACCGATCCGCCGCGCTGGGCTGCGCCAATCGTTTCCGTTGCTAAAACACGGTAGCCTCTTCGAATGGCTGATTTTGCTAATAATGCAGATGCGAACAGGTTCCCCTGCCCTCCGACCCCTGCGATCAAGATGTTTTGTATCATAAGAAGGCCCCTCGCTTGCACACATCGACGCACAGCATGCAGCCTACACAGGACAGAGGATCAACGCTGGCTTTCTCGCCGTCAAATTGAATTGATGGACAGCCGAAGTAATCGATGCATACCCGGCATCCATTGCACAGTTCTGGATCCACCGAGACGGCACGATCCCCGAAAGATATCTCGCCACGTCCCTTTGCATACAGGTAGCAGGGCGCAGAAGCTACGATGACGGACACCCCAGGGTTTTTGACCGCCTCGTTCAAGGCAGCGACCGTCTCGCCAATGTTGTAAGGGTTGACGGTTTGGACCGGGACCTGGAGCGCCTCGGCGATCTTCTCGATACTGACTTGCCGAACCTGATCTCCACGGACATTCTCGGCGCTCCCCGGGTGAGGTTGAAAGCCAGTCATGGCGGTCGTCCTGTTATCAGCTACGATCACCACTAGTTTGGTTTCGTTATGGACTGCATTGATGAGTCCTGTCACGCCGCTGTGAAAGAAAGTCGAGTCGCCGATGATGGCGAAGACCGGTTTATCAAATCCGCTGTGGGCGATACCGCTTCCCATCGGAATAGAAGCCCCCATGCAGTAGATCGTGGATTGCAATTCCATGGGAGGAAAGGCTCCTGCATCATGGCAGCCGATATCTCCGGTAACGATGCCTTTGGTTTTGCGCGCAACGAGCTTCAGAGCGTGCAGCAAGCCGCGATGGCTGCATCCAACACACTGGGTCCGGGTCCGCATCGGGGCGCTGACCGAGAGGGGAAATGGCTGGGGTACGAATCCTTGGTAGGATGCATCCAGATCAGCGATCGCCTGGAGGACGACGCGATCGGAAAGCTCGCCTTCCGCGGGCAGGAATCCCGATCGCCCCAGCACTTTGACCTGCTTGCCAGAGTCGTACAGGATTTCTTTTAACATCCGCTCTACTACTGGCTCAGTTTCTTCGAATACAACCAGTGTATCCACGCCCTCGGCGAAGGCAAGCACCTTTTCGCGCGGCAGGGGTAGAGTGCAGAGCTTGAGAATCGGGAAATTATGTCCAGTGATCGCGACAGCTTCCTTGCAGTATGCGTAGCCAATCCCGCAGCCCACCAAACCGATCCGGCCGGCGCCAGGTTCGATTGTATTGAACGGGCTGGCTTCGACAAGCGCCTCGAGCTCGCGCTGCTTTTCGTTCAACCAACGGTGCCGGATCACCGGGCGCATCTGCCCACCGGCGCTTTTCTCGACCACCGCGCTCATGACATAGCGTGAGCGATCGTTGATGAAATCCGCCGGACGGGGAGTCGTCTGCACCGGCTCGAAGTCCACCAGCGTGCGTGAATGGCAGACGCGCATGACCGGACGGAGGACAAAGCACAGCTCTGTGCTTTCCGACAGCTTAAATGCGGCCTGAACCATCGCCTTGGCTTCTGCGGCTGAGGATGGATCAAAAACCGGCAAATGAGCGTATGTATGGGTCAGGATGCGCGTGTCCTCCTCGTTTTGCGACGAATTGCCGCCCGGATCGTCGGCAGATATTAGCACCAGACCACCACGCACCCCGGTGAAATTCATGTGCATCAGAAAATCCGTGACGATGTTGGTGCCATTGTGCTTCATCACCGCCATGGCGCGCTGGTTGCACAACGAAGCTCCCTGTACCAACTCAAGAGCGACGATCTCATTCGTTGACCATTCCACATAAATATCCGGATAGGCGGTGTGGGATGTAAGGATTTCTGAAGCAGGCGTCCCAGGGTAGCCAGCGACCACGCGTACCCCGGCTTCCACCGCTCCGCGCGCAATCGCTTCATTCCCCATGACAAATCGCTGCTCGACTTCGGGGTCCGCTGGCGCTTCGGCTGATCCATTCATGACAGCTTCTCTTTCCATTACAGATTGGTCTCCGGTCATTGAGAAGCCTCCTTGGATTGGGAGCCTATCCCGGCGATGGTCTTAGCGAACTCTTTCTTTTGTGCCAGGTTGCTCAGCCGCCCGATCATAATCACCTGGGCTTCCGGTGATCCGGCGCCGTGCATCGATTCGGTGCGGTAGGCAACCGCTCCAGTACCGGAGGTCATGTTTTCGATCAGGCGCAGGATGCGCATGCGATCCTCGGTTGCCACGTCGGCGATCCCCTGCAAGTACTTGGTTATGTATGGACCCAGGCGTGGATTGAGCAAATCCTTTTCCGACGGCATGGTCACCATCAGTCCGCCGGCAACATCCTCTGCTAATCGTGCGATCTCATATGGGAAGCGTGTGACATTCTGTTTGCACACATTGGCGAGCAGCATATCAACGAGATAGGTACCTGAAGAAGTCGGCGCCCCCATGTACGAGCAAGCCAATCCGCAGGCAAACAAGGTCTCGTTCAGGTGAAGCATCTCGGCGATCTTATGCTTGACATGCGAGGCCTGCGCCACGCCGCCGTATTCTGCCGCCGTTGCTACAGCACCGATCAGCACATCTCCCACGCCAACCTTACAACCCCCATAACTCTGGCGGTGATAGGCTGCGAAACGCTCCACGAGCAGCCCGGCGAACTCATATTCGCCGCACAGGAAGATGCGCTCCCATGGAACGAACACATCGTCAAATATCAGCAGCGCTTCATGCCCGCCGAAACGTGCGTTGCCGAGATCGATCTCTACGCCTTCCAGCTTTCGGGTATCAGACGCTTGCCGCCCGACGATATGGATGATGCCGGGTGTATTGATGGGAATGGCGAAGGAAATGGCAAAGTCCTTGTCCTCAGGTCGCAGCGCAAGGGTCGGCATGACGACGATCTCGTGAGAAAACACAGCGCCGGTCTGGTGCGCTTTCGCCCCGCGCACGATGATCCCATCTGGCTGGCGCTCGACGATATGCACGAAGAGATCGGGATCAGCCTGCTCCGAAGGGCGTTTGCTGCGGTCTCCTTTGACATCCGTCATCGAGCCGTTCAGCACGAGATCGTTCTCTTGAACGTATTTCAAGTAATCGAGAAAGCGCTTGTGATATTGGGTGCCCTTGGCCTGGTCTGTCTCGTAGGTCACGCTGGAAAGGGCGTTCAAGGCATCCCAGCCAACGCAGCGCTGGAAGCATGTGCCCGTCTTCTGACCGAGCATGCGGAGCGCCTTGACTTTCCGTATGAGGTCTTCAGTGCTAGTGTGGATCGAGCAGAATAGATTGATGTCGTTTCCGTCAAGTGTCGAACGAGCGTGCATCAGCTCCTCTGCGGCGGAATCTTCCGCCATCTTGTAGGTCATTTCGAGGGCGTTGAGGGAGGGACGCAGGATGGGATGCTCTCTCGGATCGGGGACGCGATCGCCCAATAGATATACCTCGCGTGCCAGGCCATCTAAACTATTCTTATACTCCTGTCCAGTTTTCATCTTTCTACCTCCTTTTCAATTTCCATTAAAGTCCATAGCGAGCAATATTCTGGTTGGCGATCGCTTGAATGGCGGCGATATGTTCATCCTCTTCGCGATCGAACAAATGCCGGAACCGGCTTTGGAGCCGCAGGTATTCATCCACTGGTTTTGGCTTACCGATTCGACGGGATTTCAAGGGCTGTCCCCAGCCTGTCTCGTATAGTGGGACCAACCCAGTCTGGATAGCCAGCTTGGCGACCTCGATCGTACGGGACGAATCGAACCCCCATCCGATCGGGCATGGGCTGTGGACATCCAGGTACTTGGGACCACGGATCTCCATTGCTTTTCTGACTTTGCGCATCAAGTCTTTAGGAAAACCGATAGAGGCTGTGGCTACATAAGGGATATCGTGAGCCAGGGCGATGGCGGCCAGGTTCTTCTTCGGCTTATCTTTGCCCCAGGCATTTCGGCCCGCTGGAGAGGTCATGGTCGCTGCGCCGACCGGGGTGGCGCTGGAGCGCTGGACGCCAGTGTTCATGTATGCCTCGTTGTCGTAGCAGATATACAGCACATCATGCCCGCGTTCAAACATGCCGGACAATGAGCCCATGCCAATATCCAATGTCCCACCGTCGCCGCCGATAATAACTACCTTGACTTGATCGCTCAATCCCATGGTTTTCAATGCCAGCTCGACGCCTGAGGCAACTGCGCCGGCGTTTTCGAAAAGCGGATGAAGCCAGGGGACGCCCCAGGATGAGTACGGATAGGGAGAGGTGAACGTCTCTACACATCCGGTAGCCGTGACGACGATAACGTTCGGTCCGGTTGCCTGCAGAATAGTGCGCACAGCCAGCGAAGCCCCACAGCCAGGGCAAGCACGATGACCAGGAGTGAAGAGCGCATTGCTGTATTTAGATTCCATTACCGAGCCTCGTAGTGTCCAATATCTCCGGTTTCAAGCCGACAAAATCCACCACAGGAGTGACGACACCTCGATCGATGGCTTGCCGGGCACGGTCCACAATGTACCGGGTCGTGTCGAGGGTGACCTCACGTCCTCCGTATCCAGCCAGCTCCCCAAGCACCAACGGGTGCTGTGGGGCATCGTACAAGGCGGCTTTCACTTCAGAAGCCAGAATGCCCTGCGAACCCATCGACAGCGCCCGGTCTAACACAGCCACTGCAGAAGCACCTTTCACTGCCAGACTCAGCTCATCGCCGGGGAAGGGTCGAAAACAGCGGACTTTGACCAGACCGACATTCGTTCCTTCCAGCCGGAGCTGATCGACTGCTTCGCGCAGCGTGCTTACAGTCGAGCCCATCGCCACGAGAATAATCTCGGCGTCGTCTGTGCGGTAGCAGTCAATAAGCCCACCATGGTAGTGACCGAAGGTGTTCTTATATTCTTCCGCCACAGACTCGATGACACTTTTAGCATTCTGCATGGCCTCCTGGAGCATGTAGTGAAACTCAAGGGCATTGGTCTCGTCGGCAATCGGACCGAACGTCATCGGATTTTCAGGCGTCAGGTAGTGGATTGGATTGTAGGCCGGCAGGAAAGCATCTATCGCAGCCTGGTCGAAGATCGTCACGGGTTCGAAGACGTGGGTCAGAATATAGCCGTCCACACACACGATCACGGGGAGAAGGACACGATGATCTTCAGCGATCTTGAAGGCTTGAATATGGGCATCGTAAGCATCCTGAGCACTCTCGACGTAGATCTGGATGATGCCGCTATCGCGCAGGCTTTGGCTATCATGGTGTTCCGGCTGCAAGCTGATCGGGGCCGAGACGCCGCGATTCGCTCCCGTGATGACCACCGGCAGCCGCGTTCCAGCAAGATAGTAGATGACTTCGGTCATCAACATAAGCCCCTGGGAGGAAGAGGCGGTGTAGGCTCGCACTCCAGTAGCACTGGCACCACCGATGACCGAGGCGGCCGAGAATTCCGAGTCCACCCGGACGTATTCGGCTTTCAACTCTCCATCTGCCACCAATTGAGCCAAAAACTCGACGATATGCGTCTGAGGGGTGATGGGATACGCAGAGATAACCGCTGGACGGCAGGCTTTGACCGCCTGAGTAATCGCCATCGATCCTTCCATAACGCTGGTCACACCCGCGGCAAGCTTCCCTGCAGTTGCAAGGGATGAATTTGGAGCATTTCGCATGATAAAGTTTTCCATCGGCTACCCTTCCTCGGCAACCATCTGGATCGCATCGGCAGGACATTCATTGACGCAGATGCCGCAGCCTTTGCAGTACTCGTAATCTGCATAGTACTTCTTGCCGTCAACCAGAATGCAGGTGTCCGGACAGTACATTTCACAGAAGCCGCAGCCAGTGCATTTCTCTGGATCAATAACAGGCCTGTTGTAGCGCCAGGTGCCCGTATGGTATGCCAAGGCTGTGCGTGGGCCCGTTACAGCCGCGAAATGGAGGCGTTGACCTTGCGCCCCTAATCCCGGGGTGGTTTCCCAGGGCTTTACGGCGAAAGACGGGCGTGTTTTCGCAACCTTCACCGGAGCCGCATTTGTTCGATAAAACCAGTCGTAAGCAGCCTGGGCAGCCCGGCTGTTTTTCTCCCCCAGCTCCCCGGGAAAACGGTGTCGGAACGCGTTTTGGACAGCCGCAAGGCTGACCGCGCCGGTGGCAGCGGAGAAGGCGCCTAACATGGCGGTATTGACCAGGGGGTGTCCCAGGATCTCCATAGCGATCCGTGTAGCAGGTATGCAGCAAATCCACGCGTCTTGAGTCCACGCCAGGCTGGAGGGCGGTCTCTCGCTGTTGATCACCACCAAGCCATCTGGGCGTAAGCCTTGCATTACGTCAGCAATCTCCAGCAAGGTTGGGTCCAGGACAATGATCCAGTCTGGGGTGGTGACACGGTAGCGAAGCCTGATTGGGCGATCATCCAATCGGATAAAGGCTTGAACGGGTGCCCCGCGGCGTTCGCCTCCAAAGGCAGGGAAAGCCTGCCCGTATTTGTTATCCTCAAACGCAGCTATGGTTAGCAGTTCGGCAGCCAGCACAGCCCCTTGACCGCCACGTCCGTGTATTCGGATCTCTTTCAAAAGCTGCTCTCCGTTGACTTTGGAATAAGAACCTATCCGGAAACTATTTTGTAGTGTGAACGGCAGTTACGCCGCATACACTACAAGCAAAAGGCATCACCTCTCGGAGCACCAAGAGGTGATGCCCCAGGCACCAATCGAAAGCGGTCTCGACATGGAGCAACTACCCGTTGCCCGAGCAGGTATCGTCAGCTAGGCATCCCAGAGATCGGGATTGAGGTTAACGATGACCTTCACGTTGCTCGTCTTGTTGAAGACGCACTCCTTGAAACCCTCATCGACGATATTTTCCAGGCCGATGCGGTTGCTGATCAATGGAGTGGGATCTATGCGGCCATCGGCGAGGAACTGGAGGGCCTTCGGGATCAAGCTGCCGGTGTTCAAGATTCCAATGAGCTCCTTCTCCTTTAAGACAAAGTCGTTGGGGAAGAACGTGATCGGATGCTCATAGATACCGACCTCTACGACACGGCCTTGGGTGCGTGTAGCTTGGAGGGCCATCTTAATGGTTGATTCCTGACCGGCATCATCGATAGCCAGGTCAACGCCCATCCCGCCGGTGCGAGCCTTGATCTCTTCGACCACATCGCCATCTTCAGGATGAAGCACAGTGGCTCCCAGGCTTCTTGCGACGTCGGCGCGCATACCTTTTAGCTCCACCATAAAGATCTGGCTGCAAGGTGCAAGCTAGAGGTACTGGTATTGGAGCAAGCCCTGGTTGCGAGCACCGATGATCATCACGCTCTCGCCGGGCATCAAACGCCCGCGCTGAAGCACGTGCAGGGCGACCGCGCTGGGCTCGGAAAATGAAGCCTTCTGCAGAGAGACGGTTGGCGGCAAGACATAAACCGAGTCCGCCGGGATGGTGACGTAGGGAGCAAAAGCTCCATCGCGGCCCAGCCCCAGGTACGCGCAAATTTCGCACAGGCTGTATTCGTGGCGCAAGCAAGCCCAGCACTTCCCGCAGTGGGTTTCTGAGTCGGCGGTCACGCGATCACCGACCTTTAAGTGTTCGACACCCGGGCCTACCTCGGCGATGACGCCGGCAAACTCGTGTCCCTGGATGAGGGGTGCTGCCTTGCCGGTCAACGGATGCGGTTCCATGGGCATCCAGATTGGTCCCGCGGCCCATTCGTGGAGGTCCGTCCCGCAGATCCCAGTCCAACCGACCTGAATCTTGACTTCTCCCGGGCCAGGATCCGGGGCATCCGGGACATCCATAACCCGCGTATCTTGTCTTCCATACCAAACAGCCGCTCGCATCATATTGTGTCTCCTTTTTCACAAAAGCCTTCTTGAATGATCAGGAAGGCTATAATATTCGTATTCAATGAAACCTCCCCCTCAAAACCTTCAATGCATTCCCCCGGTTCATAAGCAGATAGGAATTACTATCAATATAGATAGTGTTGAGCGAGCCAGATTATTCATCTGGCTCGCTCGATAATCTGGATTAGCTGGTGTGATAGAAGAATTTCACGTTATCTTTGGTGACTACGGTCACACCAGTGTCCGTGATCCCCGGGACCTGCGGGGCGCCAGCTGCTCGCCAATCCGGGAAGGCGGGAACTGTGTTGTGCTGGAGCCAGTAGAGATAGTAAGTGGCGATCCATTCCTCGAGGACGCTGTTCTGCGCCATGGTAGCCAGGATCGTTCCATCTTCAATGTAGGGGAGCATGTCGTCGTCGCGATCCATAGCCACACACAGGATCTTGCCTGCAGTGTTTGTTTCCTTAAGAGCGCGAGCTGTGGCTGCGCCAGCAGTGGCATCAACGCCGATGATCATGTTCAGGTCTGGCTGTGATTGGATCAGCTGGGTGGCAACAGTCAAGCCGTAAGCGGGATCGGACTTCTCGTCGATCTCAGCGACAACCTCGATATCCGGATATTCTGCAAAGACGCTCTTGTAGCCATCCATTCGCTGCCCATGCGCCGGGTTGGTGGTGGTCATGAAGGCAACCTTGCCCTTCCCACCCAGGTATTCGACTACATACCGGCCGCCGATCACCCCGACCCCAAAGTTGTCGGGTCCGACAAAACCGTAGCGTGCTGATGGGTCGTTGACGTCGTGGTTGACCACGATGACCGGGATGCCCGCGGCCATGGCGCGCTTGAGCGGCTCGTTCAAGGATTGATCATCTGCCGGGAAGATCATGATACCGGCAGGCTTCCGGGCAATCAATTCCTCCAGGATCTTGAGTTGTGCGACCGCATCGTATTCCACCGGTCCCAGGTACTCGCCCTTGACGCCCAGTTCCTTGCAGGCGCCGTAGAAACCTGTTTGCCCATCAATCCAGAAAGCAATCGCGGTGACTGCCCCCAGCCAGATGTAAGTCTCATCGCTGGTTGCCTGGGCTGCCTCCACTGGCGCTTCGGTGGCAGCCACCGATGCTTCAGTTGGGGTAGCTTGCTGAGTGCAGCTGGCGAGAAACGCACCGGCCGCGGTGACTGCTGACCCGGAGAGAAACGCACGCCGGGAGATATTGGAAATTGCTTTTTCGCTTTCGGACATTTCACTTCTCCTATTTTGGGTGTTGATGGTGATTAAATCTGGTCTTTTCTTGATTGACAATGCGGTGCAATTGGATTGGCGCATATATCCTCATCAAGGCATACCCTCCTCCTTTCGGGCTAGCCATACGGGAGCGATCGAAATTGTCTGTTTCCTTCCCGAGTAACTATGCTCACCTGTGGCTCTTGTTCAATAATCTTTCGATCCAATCGTCCAGACCGGTATGACTGCAACAAGGCTCTTCAATGGTCTGTGTCGATTCACGACGCTTTCAGACGGCGCCGCGAGATCATGTCGAAACTCACTGCAAGCGTCAGGATCGTACCGGTAACCACGCCCTCCCAGTAGATCGAGACACCGAAGAGAGTCAGGGCGTTGGTAATTAATGCCATGAAAATCAATCCCAGAATTGCTCCAAAGATCGTCCCCTCGCCACCGGATAAGCTGCAGCCTCCGATCACGCAGGCTGCGATCATCCGGAGCTCGACCCCCGCGAAAGCCGTCGGCACCCCGCTGGTGAGACGTGCCATGGATATTACACCAGCAAGTGCGGTAAGTACACCGGAGCCGATAAATGCCAGGAACATCACACGGTCCACGTTGATGCCAGAGAGCCGGGCAGCATTTGGACTGCTGCCTACATAGTAAAGCTGGCGAAACGCTCGCGCACGGCGCATCAAGATATCGGCGATGACCACAATGACCACCATATAGATGATGATCAGCGGCACACCGAGCACACTCCCCTGCCCGATGAAGGCAAACCCTTGAGGTATATTGATTACCGGGTGGCCTTCTGTGAAACCAAGGGCAATCCCACGGGCGACCGACATCATACCCAGGGTGGCGATCAATGGATTGACCTTGATGCGCGTGACGACAATGCCGTTGATCGTCCCGGATAGTAGTCCGACCCCCAGCCCACCGAGCATAGCGACCGCATAGGGCATCTTCGCAGCCGTCAGGAGCCAGGCGGCGATGATCCCAGACAGGGCCATGATCGAGCCGACCGACAGGTCGAACGCGCCAGCGATCAATAACGTGGCCATGCCCACCACGACCAGCCCTTCCATCGCAAATCCCCGCATGATGGCGACAAAATTTGCGACATTCAAGAAATGAGGCGTTAGGATGGACATGAAGATGCAAATGACGATGATCAAGATCACCATGAAGATTTCGCGCACCCGCATGATACTGCGGAATATTTCCACCAAACGGCTGCGAGTTGTCACCGGCAGACTGCTGTCCATCGATGCCGGAACTGAGGGATTGCTCATATTTTTTCCTCCATAGTGGGGGGCAGAGTGGTGTCGATCTTGCCTAGGGCGTATGCGGCAATTTCTTCTTGAGTTGCCTGATCGTGATCGAGAATGCCCGCTACACGCCCCTCCCGCATCACCACGGTTCGATCGTTCATGCCTATAATCTCAGGCAGTTCTGAGCTGATCATCAGCACGGCTGCACCGTCGTTTGCCAGCCTGCGCAGCAGGCTGTGAACCTCGGCTTTGGCGCCTACGTCGATGCCGCGGGTTGGCTCATCGGCAATCAGGACTTTAGGATTCCGCGCCAGCCACTTGGCAAAGAGGACCTTCTGCTGGTTACCACCGCTAAGGCTTGATGCCCGCTGTTCGATGCCGGAAGTCCTGATCTGCAACTTGGATACCGCCTCATTCGCCTGAGCATCAATTTTGGCGGAATTTAGAAAGATGGATCGGCTTAAAGCGCGCAGGCGGGTGACGATTATGTTCTCTTTCAGGGATTTTTCGAGGAAGAGCCCATCGCGCTTGCGGTCCTCCGGTATGTAGGCAATCCCGAGCTCCATAGCTTTGCTTGGATGACCGATCTTGACCGGTTTTCCATGCATCAGGATCTCACCCTCGGAGGGCGGTTCACTGCCAAAAATCCCCCGTGCCAGCTCCGTGCGGCCAGATCCGGTCAGGCCGAAGAGGCACAGGACCTCACCGGAGTGGACCGTCAGGCTCACCTCGTGATAACCATGTCCCGACAGATTTCTTACCTCCAGGACAGGCTCGTGCTGGCCGCCATTACGCTCCGGGAACAATCGGTCCACCTCGCGCCCCACCATCATATGGACGATCTTGTCCCGGTTCGTCTCCGCCGTCTTGACGGTACCCACGAGCTTGCCGTCTTTTAATACGGTGATGCGATCGGAAATCGCAAAAACCTCGTCCAGTTTATGGCTGACGTAGATGACGCCCAGGTCCTGTTCTTTGAGCAGCTCGAGACAGTGGAACAGCCGCTCCGTCTCGTGCTCGCCGATGGCTGATGTGGGTTCATCCAGGATCAACACCTGCGCCTGGCGTTGGATAGCCCGTGCAATCTCCACGATTTGCTGGACCGCCACATTGTACAAATACAGCGGGGTGCGTGGGTTGATCTGGACATCAAACTGCTCCAAGGCCTTGGTGGTAGCGGCAAACATATCCGGGAAACGGACGAAGCCCATTTTATCCACAGGTTGGGAGTTGGTGAACACGTTCTCCGCAACAGACATCATCGGCGCAAGGGCCAGATCCTGGAAGACGGTGCTGATGCCCATCTGCTGCGCTTCGTTTGGATCGTGGATCTTGACTGGCTGTCCCTTAACCAGGAGCTCGCCGCTATCGGGTTGGTGTACGCCGGCCATAACGAGCATGAGGGTTGACTTGCCGGCGCCATTTTCGCCAACCAGGGCATGAATCTCGCCTGGCATCAGTTGAAAATCGACTTGATCCAAAGCCAGGGTGCCAGGGAAAGCCTTGGTAATTCCACGAGCTTCGATCAATGGAGTGACACTCATACAGAGCTCCCAAGCATGCCTAAGTCTCCAGCCCCGGCCATCGTTCGCTGTGGCAGAGAGGTTCTGCCCCGGTGGGGGTGATCAGCACATTATCTTCGACACGATATCCGAAGGTATCTCCGTAAAGGCCCGGTTCCAGGCTGGTGATCATGCCGGCCTGAAGGACGCCTTTAGAATCTGGGTGAACGGAGGGGATCGCCTCGTGGTAGCGGAAACCGATGCCGTGACCGGTATGGTGGGCAAAGAACTGGCGCATCCCGTAGGCTTCTAATGCCACACGCCCGGCTGCATCCGGCTCCGCATCCGGGACACCGGGTTTCATAGCTTTAAGGGCTGCCATGTAGGCTGCACGCTGGGCTGTGGCAAGGCGGCGCTGCTCATCATTGAACGCGCCAGCAACGACAGTTCGGGTCAGGTCGGACCAGTACCCATCCGCAACTACGGCAAACTCGATCAAGACCAGGTCCCCGTTTTCGACGCGCCGATCGGTGGTGGTGGGGAAATCCCAAGCCGAGGCAGTACGCGGCCCGCTGATCACTTCAGCTTCGCCGCGAGCGTGGACAACGCCTTTGTAGCCGATACCCTGGGTAAGGATTGCGGACTCTACGGCAGCAGCAATATCTGATTCACGCCTGCCGGGGACAGATTCGCGGAAGAAGGCTGTCAATCCCAAATCAGCGACCTCGTTTGCCAGGCGGACGCGTGCAATCTCACGCTCTGTCTTGATGCCTGCCAGCTCCACAAGCTGCGGACCGAAATCTACCCATTCCCCGCCGCCGCCTGCATCCACCCAGGAGGAAAGTACAGTGTGGATTCCCGCCCAAGGCTCGAAAAACCGTTGGGGAGCGGCAATATCCCCGAATGAGCCTTCGTAGGCAATGCGCCTTCCGAGCAGTCCGCGTTCCGTGAATACCTGGCCGAGGAGCCTGGTGATACTTGCCTCCGGGTCAATATCACCGATCCGCCAGGCGCGGAACGTGCGCACATCTGAAATCCATCCCCTTTCAGCCTCCCCGCTCTCCGAGACGGGTGCGATCAGGACCGGATTCCCATCGGTTGGGAAGACCACAACCGATCTGCCTAATATTGGCCAATATCCGCTGAGCATGAGGACATTTTCGGTCAAGCGGCATACGAGAGCAGCAACATTTCTGCTGGCTAACTGCTCCTGCACACGCGCCCAGCGCTCCATATCTGGTGCTTGCATTTTCCACCTCCATTATTTTGATCGGAGAGTTCGTTGATCGCCAAGTGGCGAGGTTACATTTTATCGATGGATGTCAGCACAATATAAGAAGGGCGGCTCTTGTCAAAGACAAGATCCACCCTTCGATTTACCTTGTGGAGCTTACGAAAACCTCTAACACGATGCACGTCCCATCCAGTGTGCAGGTTCTAATTATTGAATTGTTGTTTAGTATATTGAACGAAGTTTTACTGGTTAAACAATATTAGCATAGGAAATTCGAATTGTCAATAGGGGTGCCCACGGTTTTCTCAAGCAGGGGTTTGGGGGTGGTCGGGGTATCGTGGATTTCTAGAGTTGTTACTTGAGGACACCGCGCATGAAGTAAAGGGCTTTGCGGGCTTCCTCGTCAAGATCGAGCCCGACACTCATATCGCGGAAAACTTTGATGTCGCGGCCAACCTCGCCGCCGGGCATCAGGAACGGTTCCATGACCACATTGCCCTGGTAGCCGATCTTGCGCACCGCCGCGCCCAGCTCGGTCCAGGGGATATGGGCATATCCGGGCGGCATGCGGTTGTTCTCCCCGATGTGCAGGTGCCCCAGCTTCTCGCCGGCGCGCTCCACCGCGGCGCCGATGAAGTCTTCCTCGATATTCATGTGAAAGGTGTCCAACATCACTTTTACATTGGGGCTGCCCACCATATCGATATACTGCAGCGCTTCCACGCAGGTGTTGATCAGGAACTGCTCGAAACGGTTGACCACCTCCAGGCAGAAGTACACGCCGTTATCTTCGGCGGCACGCGCGGCTTCTTGCATGCTAGCGACGCTGCGATCCCAATACAGGCGTTTATCGCCGCCATCGGGCAGGGTTGCCGGCCAGTAGCTGTAGAGAATGCCGCCCAGCGTCCCGCCGCCCATCTCGCCGATCGCCGTTGCCATCTGCTTCAGGTAGGCGACGCCGCGCTGGCGGGTGCCGATATCTTCTGATGAAGGATCGACATCCTTCGGCAAGCCGATACAGTAGGTGAGGGTAATGCCGCGGTCATCTGCATGGGCTTTGAGCGACTGGCGCTCCGCCGGTGTCATGCTGGCGATCGTGCCGGCGTTGACCTCCAGGATATCGAAGCCGATACCGGCGACTTTATCTACATAAGGGTGAAAATCAGCGTCCCAATCATGGGTCCAGTAGGCATAGTAAATGCCGATCTTGTTCACAGCAGCTCTCCTTGTATTTTTGTCATCGCGAACAGGCTTATGATGGTGACTGCCCGGCGTGGCGCGGCTTGAGTACGAGCGGCGGGCGCAGGTCTGATGCCAGCTGGTTAAGGTGGTTGAAGGTATCAGGATCGAGGTCGATGTGCAGCACCTCAGCGATGACCTGGGTCCAGCCATGGACAAAATAGAGCCAGCCGTCTTCGATGAACAGGTTGCGGCTCTCTTTCTGCGCCATGGCCTGGTGCCAGAAGTCCAGCTCGCCGCGGTAGTTGATCTCCCAGGCGATGCCGTTCAGGGGGAAAACACCGTTACCGGTCACCGGCGAGCCAGGCGCGTCTTTGCCCATTCCGGTGGCGTTGACGACGATTGAGCCCTCGGGCAGGCTTACCATGACCATGTCGTTGACGCGCGGGTCGGCGGTGTGGACAAAGATAAACTCGATATCTGTCTCCAGGCTCTCCACCATAGCTTTCATACCCAGCAGGCGACCTTCGGAGCGGTTGGTGACGATGAACCGTTTCGGACGATCGCCACGATCCTTTTTATTGATGAAGTGCAGAGCCATAGCCTTTCCCGATCCGCCGGCGCCGAAGCACAGAAAATCGCCGCCAGTGCGGGCGAAATAGCCCGGCTCCAGGAATGCGTCCAGGCTGAGGCCCGAAGTGATCGGGTCTTTGGCGTGCCCCCACAGTTTTCCGTCCCGCTTGGAGATGCTGGATACCTCGCCAGTCAGCTGGGAAGAGGAATGCAGCTCGTCGAACATGTCGCGGGCGGCTTCCAGCAGGTCGATCTTATGGGTGGTAACCAGGGCGCCCAGCGAGAGTGGATCGTACTTCATCTGCGTAACGGTGCGCCGGTAGGCCTGGCGCTCGTCGTGTGGTTTGTGGTCGATGCCCTCGATGACAACATCAAGCCGTCCAAGGGCTTCCATCCAGCGCGGGAAGACTTTCATAATCGAGGACTGCCCGGTAGTGACGCCCACGAAGTAAAATGTAGGCACCTTTTTGGTGACGATGTGGTAGGGAATCTGCTGCATTGTGGGGTGTCTCCTTACAGTAAGAGCTGGTCAATTTCGTGTAGCCATCGTTTTGGGCTTCATTTTTGCTTTTCGCAGCGGCCACTGCCTCGGAAAAAGTGCGCGCCACTGCGGTGATGTCGTTAAAACGGCCTCATTCGCCCAAGCAGTTGGGCACAAATTGCTGCCTGCCCCAACAGCGAACACGCCTGCGGCAAACCAATCGGCGATATTCTCCAGGCCGACTCCGCCGGTGGGCATCAGGGGGATATTCGGGAAGGGACCGCGCAGAGCCTTGATATAGGACGGGCCGCCCAGCGAGCCGGGGAAGATTTTGACCACATCGGAGCCGTAGCGGTGAGCCTGCAGCACTTCAGTGGGGGTGAGGGCACCGATCATCACGCCCAGTCCTGTTGAGACCATAGCCTGCGCCAGCTCTTTTTCACAGTGTGAGCTGACCAGGTAGTTGGCGCCCGCCTGAGAGGCCTGGGCGACATGCTCGATCTCGGTCAGGGTGCCCATGCCGAGCACGATCTGGTCACCGTAGTGCGACACCAAGGAGCGTACAACTTCGGGAGCGTTGGGGGTGGAGAAGGTGATCTCGATGCCCAGCACGCCGCCCGCCACCAATGCGTCGACCATTTTCAAGGTCAGATCGGGCGATGGTCCACGAATGACTGCCAGCAAGCCATTCTCCCTGATTCTATTTAGTGTCGTTTGCTTATCCATGTTTGGTTTCTTCCTGATTTTCGTCGGATCCAGATCTGCCCAGGCTGCGTCCTTAGGAGACCTATGCCTGTTTCAGGCCACGCGATACAGAGGCGCCTCGCCGCGCATCACCGCCAGGCAGTCGCGCAGCGACATCCAGCCCATCGAGTTTGTTGCCCCATCGGTGTGGGCACCCATGTGCGGGGTGGCGATCACGCGCGGGTGGAGCAGCAGCGGGTGGTCTTTGGCAGGCGGCTGGGTGGCAAACACATCCAGCGCGGCGCCATTCAGCCTCCCGCTATCAAGCGCCTGCAGCAGCGCATCTTCATGCACCAGCTCACCTCGAGCGGTATTCACCAGGAAGCTGCCCGGTTTCATACGCTCCAGGAAGGCGGCGTCCACCATACCGCGTGTTTGCGGCGTGACCGGGCAGTGCAGGGAGACGATATCGGATTGGCTGACCACCTGCTCCTGCGCTAGCAGGCGCACGCCAAGAGAAGCTGCAATAGTCGGGTCAGCGATTGGATCATAGGCCAGCAGGGTGCAGTCGAAGCCGCCCAGCATGCGAGCCACCTGCCGTCCGATCGAGCCGAAGCCGAGCAAGCCAACCGTCTTGCCCTCCAGTGACATACTCTGCCAGCGCGGCCACTCGCCGTTTCGGGTCGCCTGGGCTGCGGTAGTGATTTTACGCGCCAGGCAGATCATCAGCCCGATTGCCAACTCGGCGACCGAGATGGAGTTTGCACCCGGGGTGTTGGTGACAACGATGCCCTTCTGGCGGGCGGCTTCCAGGTCGATGCCGTCAACGCCGACGCCGTAACGCGCAATCACCCGCAGCCGGTCAGCCTTCTCTATGACAGCCCGGTCGATGACATCCAGCCCGGCAATAAAGCCATCGAATCCCGGGATCAATACAGCCAGATCAGCTGAGGGCAGGGGCTTGCCGGTGGTGTTGTAGGCGACTTCACCAACTGTGTCTTCCAGCGCCTTGCGCAGAGTTGGGTCGTTCTTACCGAAGGATGTCGGGGTCACCAGGATTCTGCATTTTCTCAAGCCATCGACCATCAGCGCACCTCCGGTGGCAGCCAGCGCGGGTTGTCCTGAATCTGGGGAGACGCATCTACCTCCACGACCAGTTTGCGGAAGCCCTGCTTTTCGATCGAGCCATAATCGTGCCCGGCATTGCCCGGGTAGATGAAAAAGGTCACCAGGTCTTCCTTGGAGTCGGTGTTGACTGAGCGGTGCGCCCAGCGGGGAGGCACGTACAAAACGGTCTGTGGGCGGAGCGGCTCTACCGCCCAATCCCCTTCGGGCGATTCCATCACCATGCAGCCCTGACCGCGCAGGCAGTAGTACACTTCGGCGGTCTCCAGCACAGTGTGGAAGTGACCTTTGGTCATGTAATATTCATTCCCGACTTTACCCGGGTGGACAATCGAGAGCCCGTGAAGCAGCTCACCGGGGATTTCCGGGCGGTGGATTTCATAGACTTCATACAAAACAGTATCTTCCTGCGCCAGTGCGGCCTCATAAGCAGCGTTATCCAGGAAATGGCTTTTCATGTTCGAGAGACGGCGAATGATGTGATTATCAAACTGGCTGAGGGTGATCCCCTCTCCATATAAAACTTCAAAGGTGAAGGGCAGGGCTGGTTGATCTGGCATGTTCGCTCCTGATTGGACCGGTAGTCATTTTTACCAGGTAGAAATCCGCGCTCCTAATGTGCAGGGCCATTGGAAAATTTTTTAATGGCTGCCACCCCGCACCGGATCGAAGACCACCTTCAAGGCGCTGCGGTTTTCGGCGGCTGCAAATGCCTGCTCATATTGCTCCAGGCTGAAGCAGGCGCTGATCATCGGCGCCAGGTCGACGCCGCCTGACAGGACGATCTCGGCAGCACGCCAGCAATCATGTGTGCTGCAGGCGGTCGTGCCGGTGACGAGCAGCTCTTTATAATGGACAGTGTTGGAGTTGAAGGTGATATGCGGGCGATCTTTCGGCAGCCCGCCGAAGAAGTTGATTCGCCCGCCGATGGCTGCCAGGTCCAGAGCCTGCTCCTGGGCACGCGGGGCCGGCGCAGCGACGATCACCACGTCTGCGCCGCGGCCGGCGGTCTCAGCGGCGATCACCTGTGCCAAGTCCTCCTGGACTGGATCGATCACCCGGTAGACGGCGATGCTCTGCGCTTGCTGCCGCCGCTCAGGGATCAGCTCGCTGATCAAGACCTTGCTGGCGCCGCGCAGGCGCGCAAGTAAAGCGTGCATGATGCCGATCGGTCCAGCGCCTACCACCAGCACGGCATCACCGACGTGCACGTCCACCGCCTCCTGCCCGCGCAGCACACAGGCGAACGGTTCGATCAGGGCCGCCTGAGCGGGATCCAGCGATTCGTCGATGGGGATCAGGTTGCCCTGGCGGATGGCCGCGGCAGGAATGCGCATATACTCTGCAAATGAGCCATCCAGGTTGATGCCGACCGCGGTGTAATCGGCGCACAGGTTGTTGCGACCGGAGATGCACTGCGGGCAGTGACCGCAGCCAATATTGGGGGCGACAAAGACATACTGACCGGGCTTGACGCCAGATAGCTGCGAGCCGACCGCCACCAGCTCGCCCGAGACCTCGTGGCCTGGGATGCGCACCGTGCCGGCTGGATAATGGCGGTGATCGCCATGGTAGATGCGCAGGTCTGTACCGCAGATGCTGCTTCTGCCGACCCGCAAAAGGGCTTCGTCGGGGGCAATCTCCGGCAGCGGACGCGATTCCAGACGCAGGTCGCCGGGACCGTGATAAACAATCGCTTTCATGAGCTTACCAGCCATGCTTAACCTTTTTGGGGAGCCAGAACTTCACTGAGGTAAACCGGGCGCTCTTCCAACCAGGATTTTGTACCCGCCAGCACACCGGCAACGGCCCAGCGACCTTCGAGTCCGCCGACTTTGGGGGCCGTCCCGCTGCGGATGGACTGCAGAAAATGCTCCATCTCCAGGATATACCCCTGGGCAAAGCGCTCGGGCCAGGTGCGGTAAATAGGCGTCACCAGGCCGTGATCGCGGTCGGTGCAGAAGATCACATCCGTCCCCCCCAGCTGGCCGATCTGCAGGATGCCCTTCTCGCCGACAATCTCAACCCGGGCGTCATAGCCGTAATCGCAAGGGCAGACTCCGGTGATGCTGCCCAAGCCGCCATTCTGGAAGCGGATGTTTACCAGGACGTTATCATAAAAATTGGGGGTTTGCACGCCACGCGCTGCGCCTTTGAAATTAGCGGCTTCGACGTATACTCGCTCATAATCGGAGCCCATCAACCAGCGCACTGTATCCCAGTCGTGGCTGTTGACTTCGGCGAGCATGCCGTTGGATGTGGTCAGATCGCGCGCCCAGGGTGGAGGCAATCCCGGACCGTGGGTGAGCGACTTGATGAGCATGGGCTGCCCGATCTCTCCCGTCTGGATGCGCCTGGCAGCCTCGACGAACTCAGGTTCGAAACGGCGCATAAAGCCGAGCTGCAGGATGACGCCATTGGCGCTGGCGGAGCGGATGATCGTGTCGCACTCAGCCAGGTCAAGCGCCATTGGCTTTTCCAGGAAAACGTGTTTGCCCGCCCCGGCGGCAGTTACTGCCAGATCGGTGTGTGTGAAGGTCGGCGTGGTGATCACCACAGCGTCGAAATCGAGGCTCTGGATTGCTTCTCCGAGGGAGGCGAAACGCGCCTGGATGCCGAACTGCTCGGCGGCGGCTTCGAGGGCATGGGGTACCGGGTCGACGATGGCGACCAGCTTACCCATTGGCAGGCGGTTAACGATCGAATTAGCGTGCACACGCGCTACACGCCCGGCGCCAACCAGGCAAACACGGACGGGATCAGTCATAGTCACTCCTTGGCAGGTTGATTGCTATGTAATCCTGTGATTACAGGATTTTAGTCTAGAAATTCAGAATCGTCAAGTAATGAGTAGTTTTATAATTTACCGGCGGCCTGTACTGGTAAAAGTATCTCGATTAGCCAGTTTTTTGTACCCCTCAGAAGTACCAACACAGGGCAGTTGTTTGCTTTAATCAGGTCGTCGTATACCTTTTAGGGGACCGAACGAGAGGAGAGAAGCACGATGATGACGATTAAGATCATTCTGCGCCTAGTTCACATCCTGGCAGGAACTTTTTGGGCCGGCGCCACGCTGATGTATGTGAGCTCCGTCCAGCCTGCAATCCGGAGCTCCGGTCCGGAAGGAGGGCGTTTTATGCAGCGCTTGGTTGGCAGTACCAAATACCCCATGCTGATGAACCTCACCTCCACGCTGACCGTGCTGGTGGGGTTGATACTGCTGTGGATGGATGCCAGCTTTGACACCAGTTGGCTGCTATCGCGGGAGGGAATCTTCTTCTGGATTGGAGGTCTGGCGGGCTTGATCGCATTTCTGACCGGTTTTTTTGTCATGCGACCATCTGCTCAGAAGCTGGGTGAGCTTGGAAAACAGATCCAGTCAGCGGGCGGACAACCCACGCCTGAACAAGGTTCAGAGATGCAGGCGATTCAGAAACGCATGCACACAGCCGAGATCAGCAATACGATCCTGATCATCATCGCCCTGCTAACGATGGCGACTGCCAGGGCATTCTAACCGGTGATGCTCATTCTTGGAGTGGTAGGGCGATCCAGTCGCCATCTTTAAGCACGCTTACACCACTGCCATACATACCCACCCAAACCTGTCCTGATTCATCCTGGAGGATGGCAAGGACTTCCTCGCCCAGATCATCTACTCCGCCGATCTGGGACCAGCTCGAGCCGCCATCCGAGCTTTTTGCGACGTAGCCGTCGCCACCGACCCATAACTCGCCGTCAGGCAGGTCGGCAATCACGTATACAGCACCATCGTAATCCGGCAGAGCAGTCTGGTTGAATAAACCTGTGTCAGGATCCAGGCGCAGCAGCCCGAAATCGTTAGCTGCTGCCCAGATTGTCCCAGAATGATCCTGGAGCAAGCTGCGCACGCGGCGATCTTCTGGAACAGGACCATCACCATTATAGCTATAGGTATAATATTGATCACCACCCCATTCCAGAATTCCGCCAGCAGAGATATCTTCCGATCCAAGCCACAGGTTTCCATTCGGGGTTAACATCATCGATCGGATGATTGGCCACATCTCCCGGTATGGGGTTAACCCAACGATCTCCGGCGCGTCAGAGGTCCATTCTTGCCCGTCAAAGTAGTTCAGCGGCATACCATCCTCATCGGCGATGCCTCCCGCCCACACGGCGCCGTCTTCCTTTACCAAAAGGGTGCGCACCACGCCCATCTCCAGGTTGCTATCGCGGTCATAATACTCGATTACCCCAATCTCCTCCCCGTCCGGCCGGACATGGACTGCGCCACCACAGCCCACCCAACCTGTACCGTCGGGAGCGGCGGCGATGGCGTTGGCACAGTCATCCGGCAGCCCTAGATCTGAACCGTAATAGACCACGGCGGAGAGATCGACTTCGCTCCAGCGCACCAGGCCGATGTCGGTTGCTGCCCAGATATAACCATTCGAATAGATCATTGAATTGACATAGTTAGCATCTTCGGGAAATCCTGGCCTGTTTTTGGGTGGATTGCTCACCCCACCGGTCCAGGCAGCGAAGATGTCCGGATAGCGGTTGATCAACGCCCGGGAGATAAAGAATACCGCGATGACTCCGATGCAGGCAGCAAGGATTCCCAGTGGGAGGGCCAGAGTAGGACGCCTAAACCAGGGCCTCTGCGCGGCGCTGGCTCTGGATACAGCGGGAAGCAGGGGCAGCTCAGCCAGCCAATCTTTGATCTCTTCTTTAACCCATTCCAGGCGGCGGTATTTGAGCACCCAAAGGCGCTGCAGCTCGACAGTGAAGCTGTATTCCACCTGCCCGGTGATCACATCCCGGGCGATCAGCTGCTTGATGGCATTGGCGACATCGCCACGCGGAAGTACAACCCCTTCGTTCTGCCAGGCTTGCAGGATGGCGCCTTCATTGACGGACGGCACGCCGGAGGCAGAGGCTGCGGACAAACCTGCCAGGACCACCTTTTCTGCCGGCGACGAATCCTCCCACACATGCTTGAGCACTGCCAGGCCGCGCTCGACGGCTTCATCCAGCATGGCATCCACATCGCCCACCTGGATGACATCGAGATTGCGTGCCACGGCCTGATTGAACAAGCCGTGGCAGATCAATTGGGTGTAGTAAGGGTGCCCGGAAGTGACCTCCAATATCCGCTCAACAGCCTGGGGATCGTAGATATACCGATCCGTCACCGGTCGCGTGATCAGCTCGATCGCAGATTTGCGATCCAGGAAAGAGATCTTTTTATATAGCGCCACATTGAATAAGAAGGCATATTCTTTTTCCATCTCTTCCAACCCGCTGCCAAGTGAGAAGAGAAAATTCAGACGCGGGTAGTGCTGCATCAGGTGGCGCAGGAATTCGAACACATCCGGCTCGAGCTTGCCAGCCTGGACCTGCTCTTCCAGGCGGATGGCCTCATCCAGCATAAGCAGCAGCTGACGATCACCAATCGCCTCCCAGACGCTATCCAGGAAGGTGGTCTCAAAATAGCTGCGGGCGTCGAGAGCCAGCTCATCCCGGTCCAGGGGCGGCAGCTCAATCTGGTAATCCCGGCGTAGAACGCGGCTGATATGGTTTGACAAATCCTTGATAAATCCAGACAGCCCATCCAAGGCCATGCCGTGTAGGTCGATGAAAACCGGCAGGTAATGCTCCCCCAGGCGGCTGCGCATTTGGTAGAGCACCGATGTCTTCCCGGTGCGGCGCTGACCGTAGAGCACCAGGACGTTATCCTGGTGCTTGCCGCTGAGTGCCTGGTGAATAAACGTAAATACGTCCTCGCGGCCGAAAAACATCTCACTGCCGGTGATGGGATTGCCAGCAATATAAGGATTAAGCGTCTCTGCCATCGATTGCCCCTAAGCTGCGGCGAAGAGGGTGGTCTTGATCAAGGCTGCCACTGAAATCAAGTTCTTGGGATCGCTCACCCACTCGATCAGCAGATCGCGATACTTAGCGCTGATCTTGGGCAGTATATCGGTGATCTGTGTGCGCGCTTCGCGAGACAGCCGCTCCATGGTCCCCTGATTGGATTTCAGCCAGTCATCATAGCTCAGATCGTCGCTCATTGTGTCGGTGATCTCGCTGATGATCCAGTCGCTCAGAGCAGTGCCGAACAAGCGGTACCCGTTTGCGGATTGGACCAGCAAGCCGCGTTTTTCCAGATGGGTAAGCGTTTGTTCAGAGCGATCGTAGAGCTGGCGCAGATCCTGGAGCCCGAAATTGTGCTGGCGAGCCTGGTCCTTGCGTTCCAGGAAAGCCAGAGTGGTCAGCACGATCTTCTGGCTGTCAGACGAATCGCGCCAGTAATTGGCGAGGTGGGAGGCGGACTCTGCCATGTACATCTTGCGGGTATAACTGCGCCGGTCAGCGGGCTGCATGCCTTGCTGGTAAGACGAATATAGAAAATAGCACGCTGCTTGCAGGAAAAATGGATGGGTGCCTGCCAGGCTGAAGACCAGATCATGCTCAGCGGGGGTAAACGCTACACCCGATCCCGCAAGCGATCGGTCCAACAGCTCCTGGGCTTCAGCAGGCGTGAAGAGGCGAACATTGATGTTTGCGAATATATTAAAGAAAGGAGAGGAGCGGATCTCTTCGGAGTGGGTCAGCTCGATGAGCTCACTGCGGCTAGATGTGACCAGGGTCAGGTTGTGCTGGATCGCCAGGCTGCGCAGCCCGTAAAAGAAATCTGCGCCGAAATTGGGATTACCTGTGATGTTATCGAACTCGTCCAGCAGGAAGACTACATGGAATGATTTACTATCGATGGCATCGAACAGATCCGAGAGCATAAAGTTATCGATCTCATCCGACTGGCGGATATCATCGATCATATGTTGAATATCGGGATCAGGGCACTGTTTGGCAAGCTGCCCTAATAAACGCTGAGCCAGACGGGAGGGGGTCGTCTTTGGATCGATCATCTGCAGATCGATGTAGATGAAGATATAGCGACCGGATTGGATCCCGTACTTGCTCTGCACGTCGGGATGCATCAGATGGTGGAGCAGGCTCGTCTTGCCGATGCGGCGCTCGCCCACGATAGAGCTGGATTCGGCTTCGGCATTTAGCAGGCGGCTGTAGACTTGGTCGAGTTCGCGCCGCCTGCCGATGAAACGCTGCGGATCAGAGATCGGATTGCCGTAGGTAAAAGGATTTTCGAGCATTGCCCTCTCCATCGAGCGATGTCCCCATAAGTTTTAACGAGCTGCGTATAGGTGTACAAATCCACTAATTTAGATAATGTAACACGAATTAAGGATTTGTCAAGAAAGTAGTATCCCATTTTTTTTCGTCCGGCTAGCGCGGGATGTGGATCGGTTTCCGTCAAACGATTTAAACGCTCGTTTGGAGCCGTATTTGCTGCAATTTGATCGCCTAATCCTGAGCAGAAGTCTCGCTCACAAATCCTACACGCTCCAACATAGCGGTGATTTCAGGGTTCGCCATAAACAGGCGCCACGGCAAGCCGCTGCGATAATTCTCGATCATGACGGTGATGGGTGCCTGGTTCAGCCCCATGCAGATATTCGAAACGTAATTGACCGTTGGGTTGTAGGCGTCGCAGAAACCGTAGATGCCCCACATTTTGTCGCCCAGGTCGTAATAGAAATGCTTCAGCGCCGCCATCGACGCATCGGGGGTGTAGGGGAAAGAAGCCAGGGCGGCGGTGGGCGTGATTGTGCCATTGTCGGCGCGGGGGCTGGGCTCGTGTGCCAGGTAGCCGCTGTGATCATGACTGGCTGACAGGCCCCAGAAATCCTGGCTATATCCCCGGTAGTTGCCAGGGTTTGCTGCACAATAAGCACGGTTGATGCGCGCAATAGCGCGGTTATTTTCAAAGTAGTCGGCGTAGCGATCGCGCTTGCCGCGGGGATCGAAGCCCAGGAATGAGTAATGGGTGAAGAAGAGCGGGCCGCCGCTGCCAACCCCCACCGCCAGCGGAATGCCGTAGTAGGCGTTGCCGTTGTGGTAGTGATAGCCATGCGTGGTCTTGCCCCAGGTCTGGCGGTAGCGCTGGGCCGTTTCTGAAGTTGAGGCCCAACCAGAGTAATACATCGATGCCGGGACCGGGTGCGTGGGGGATGCGATGGCGAGCAGGTAGGCGATCAGGGTTTCGTTCCACCCGATCAAGGGGTGGTTGATATGCCAGCCAAAATCCGGCGACCAGTGCCAGTAAAGGAATTCGCCATCCGGTGAACGACGATACCAATCCCACTCCACGGCCTCCCACAATGCCGTGATACGGGCGCGTATCTGCATTTCTGCGCCGCCATCCCGGTTGAAGAACTGGCGGGCTGCCAGCAACGCCTGGATCATGAACGCCGTCTCGACCAGGTCGCCGCCGTTGTCATATTGCCCAAATAGCGGTATCACGTTCCCGGTTCGCCCATCCAGATAATGGGGCCAGGCGCCGTGAAAGCGATCGGCGTTTTCGAGAAAGCGGATGATCTGGAGGAATCGCTCGACGGCTGCGTCTCTTGAGACAAGGCCGCGGGCAACGGCGACGATGAGCGCCAGAATGCCAAATCCGGAGGCACCCAGGGCGACCAGGTTCTCATCACCGGGGAAATTCTCCAACGCCATGCCTGCGTTGGGATGGGCCTTTTCCCAGTAATAGCGGAAACAGGCCTCTTGCACCATGCTCAACAGCTCATCGTCGGATAGCGTACGCGGGGTTGCTGACACCGTTACCGAGGCTCGCGATTCGAGATAATCGTGGTTGACCGCGGTGATCTTGTAGAAAAGCTTTACGCGGATGGGTCCAACGTAATCGCAGTAATGGTTGTAGTGAGGGGATTGAATCCCGATGGAGGAGAAGTCTTGCCCATCCCGCGAGCGGTAGATCTGGTAATACTCTACAGCCGGGTCGCTGACCTCGGGCCAGCTCAAATCGACATGGCGGTCGTAGGCGACGGCGACCACTTCACCCGGTGGCTGGCTTGCCCCGTCCTGAGAAGCAGCAGTGAGCTTAAGTTCATCGATGTAAATGGCGCGAGGAGCGCCATCGTCAATGCCCTGGGTGAAGACGATTTTCTCAATCCGGCTGAAGTCGAACCCGGTGGTGGAGTTGGGGAAGGCCTGGAGTGGAATCTTGACTCGAATCCAGCGTTTCGCCGGCAGATCCGAGGCGATGCCGGTCAACTGCATGGGCAATGAACGCGGCCCGCCCTGAATATAGAAGCCGATCATCGGCAGGCAGGAGGCGGGGATCTCATCTTCGGCATAGCACCAGAAGGACAGGGCGTCGCCGGAGAAGGACAGATCCCGCCCTAACCAGGTTTCGACCCATACCTCAGCCAGCCAGTCTCCACCGGTTTGGGATAGCCAGGAAAGCCGCAGGCAGTTGGGGGGGCTGAAAAAGTGATCGGAGGCTACCGGTAGCTTGCCATCGATAGTTTCCAATCGGCTGGGGGCAGTTGCCTCGGCGCGGCTGTAAAAATAGCTGCCATGCAGACGGCTGTTATCGAAGATGAGGTGGCGATCGTATGAGCTGGCGGGCGAATACCGCCGGGGAGCGGGCTGTGCCATCAAACGCCTCTTCGCGGATCAATCTACCGGCAAATGTACTTTACCCGGTGCTCGCTGCCTGCCTCCAGGATGGGCAAAACATCTGCCTGCCAGGGCTGCTCGTCGATCGTGCAGCCGGGGGTTTCCCCAGGGGCAGCGCGCCGAACCTGGATGTCATAGGTCGCCTGGCGGAAGCGGCGCCTGACGCGGTAACCATCCCAGCCGTCTGGGAGCGCGGCCTGTACGCGCAGCCCGTCGACAGTCGCATCGATCCCCAGCACGCCCTCGATCAAAGCGCGTAAATACCAGGCCGCCGAGCCGGTGTACCACGTCCAGCCGCCTCTCCCGGCAGAGGGAGAAAGTGGGCCATCGACATTGCCGGGCATCACATACGGCTCGGCTACGTAGGCATCGGGCTCCATGCCGCGCGCAGCCGGGCAAAAGCTGCGCCACAGGTCGTAGGCAGCCTGCACGCCATGCACCTTTCGCTCTGCCAGGATTGCCCAACAGGCCGCGTGGACGTAGACCCCGCCGTTTTCGCGCAGACCGGGGGCGTAGCGGGTGAGATAACCGATTTTCGGGTCAGGCTGGGTATAAGCTGGTGCCAAAAGCAGGGGGCCATACGGCTGGTACAGGCGCTGGCGTGCCGCCTGCAAGGCCTGGGCGGCGCGTTCGGGTGTTGCCATCCCGCTCAGGACAGCCCAGGTCTGGGCGTTGAGGTAGATCTGGCCTTCATCATTCTGGGCCGAGCCGATGAGCTCTCCCGTATCGGTTGTAGCCCGCCAGTACCATGCACCGTCCCAACCATCTAAATTCGTCACCTGGTAGAGTTGTTCGGCCTGGTTGCGATAACGCAGGCGCGTTTCTGTATCGAGAAGCGGCAGCTCCACCCAGCGAGTGAGCAAATAGTAGAGAAAATGCGCCATCCAGATGCTCTCACCGCGCCCGCCGGCTCCAACCGCGTTCAAGCCATCGTTCCAATCCCCTTTGAGGATGAGCGGGAGGCCACGCGGGCTTCGCCGGTTTAGCGCCGCCTCCAGGGCGCACAGGCAGTGCTTGCCTAAAGACGCCGAGCCACCATCGAGAAAGGGCATCTCTTCGTCCAGGCAGGTGAAGTCACCCGTTTCATCGATGTAACGCAAAACAACGTAGGGCAGCCAGAGCAGGTCATCGCTGTATTCAGAGCGCAAACCCGCCTCAGCCAGGGGATGCCACCAATGCAGAACGATCCCATCCTGGTACTGGTGGGCAGCGTGCAGGCGGATTTGGGCCCGGGTCTGCTCCGGACGACCCAGTAGCAGCCAGACCAGACTATCCTGGAGCTGGTCGCGGAAGCCAAAAGCGCCACCCGTCTGGTAATAGGCCGAACGCCCCCACAAGCGCCCTGAGATCGCCTGATATGGCAGCCAACCATTAGCCACCAGGTTCAACGCAGAGTCGGGCGTCTCCACCAGCAGCTCACTGGTGAGATCGTTCCAGTGGCGACGGGCGGCTGTGAGAGCTGTGTGGACGAAGGCAAGGCTCTTATAGTGCTCAAGAAGCGCCAGGGCCTGGTCTTCATTATTAGCAGCCCCCAAGGTGAATGCCACTTCGATCTCTTTACCCGGAGGCAATTCCAGGTCGATTTGAAGGCTGCCAATTGCATCGCCAAAGCGGCCCTGTGTGCCCTGCAGACTGCCCCGGTGCAACGCCTGTGGGTTACCCGGACTTCCGTGGCGGCCTAAAAAGGCTCTCTTGTAACCCTCGAAACCCTGCACAGGCTCGGAGGCGCTGTGGAAAGCGACATATGGCCAATCCCGGTTCCAGTGCGGCCCGCGCTCGCCGGGGATATCCCACATGACATTGCCCGCCAGTAAGGCACCGCGCAGAGCGTTGTAGCGGGTCTCGATAAAGAGGATGCGGAATTCGCGGTGCCAGTCTGGCGCTGACCCGAGCAGCCATTCGAAGTAGCTGAAGACCTGGATGTGGCGGGGCTTTTCGCTGCGATTGACCAATCGCAATAACCAGATCTCGCAGGGATCCTGGAGAGGCACGAAATAGGTCACCTGGCTGTCGATATCCCCCCTGGTGGACTCGATTACCGAGTATCCCAGGCCATGCCGGACGCGATAGGGCTCCAGGTTGTGCCCGCAGGGTTGCCAGCTTGGTGACCAAAACTCACCAGTTTGGGCGTCGCGCAGATAAAGGAATTTGCCCCATTCATCCCGAACCAGGTCTTGCTCCCAGCGGGTGATGCGGTTCAAGCCGGCGTGGGTTCGCCAGGAGTAGCCTCCACCAGCCTGGGAGACGATCAAACCGTAGTCTCCGTTGGAAATCACGTTCACCCACGGCGCGGGGGTATCCCCATGGGTGATCACATACTCGCGTTCGGCCTCGTCGAAGTAGCCGTATTTTGTTTTTAGGACAGGGGGAGAATCCATATTCCAACCTCAAGATCGATTGGGTTGCCCAAAGAGTCAGCCCTCCATGATTATCTTTTGACCCAATCTGCAGCATGCAGCCCGAAAGACCCGCCAGGTTACAACGAACTGGCAGGCCTTTCAGACAGGATGCCAACACTCAAGGTCCGGCAGTGAATGCCTCCATCTCCAGGATCGGCCGGATTTGAAGCTTCAATGATGCCATGGCTGAAATAGTGCTGCAGGCGGTCGTTTTTCAGGGCATTGTGGATGGCTGCCATCACCATGCCCTGGTCAAGGGCCAAGTAGTATTCTGAGACTTCACCGTTGCTGATGTTAATGGCGTCGAAGAAGCCGCCCCAAGAGTAAGACTCGAAGTCGGTGCGCAGGTTGGCCAGGTTCTCGAGCGCGGCCTCGGGGGTGAACTCCAAGGCCAGGAACGAGGCGTGTGGCGTGACCACCCCCTGTCCATACTCTGCCGGAAGCGGTTGCGGATCGCGCCCGGGGCAGTAGCCACTCCCCGATGGATCAGCGAAGCCGTAATCTACCAGGGTTCGCTCCAGGTCGGAGGTGTAGTCGTTTGGCTCCATGCCGATTGGATCGACGCCGAACTCACGGTAGCCGCCCTCCGGGTTGTTGGATGGCGAGAAGCCCCAGTAACCGTACTGCGCCTCTTCCAGCCCGTGCTCGATCTGCGCCTGGACGTAGAGCGGGTGGTTGATGCCCCAGTTCAGCGGACCCCATTCCTCCTCTGGCACCAGCAGCGGGACCATCAACGCCTCGAACATACTGCCGCCCCAGGTGGGCACGATGTTCATGCCCCTGTATCTATAATGGCCCTCGTAGACCTCGATCCCCAGATAGGTGTGCGTTACCCCATCTGGGTCCATCTCGGGCCATCCCCAATCGCAGGTCTCGGGGAAGGTGCGCCACATGGCAAAATAATGCTCCGGCGGAACCTGTCCCATGGCGATGCCGATATAGCTGGCGATGCGCGGCTCGGTGTTCAGCGTACCGTAGTGATGGCTGGTATAGACGACCGCCCCTCCCATGCCGCAGTAGTCGCCGCGCGGGAAGCCTGTGGCGTAGGGTGGTGCGTCTTCCTCGCTCCAGAACCCGCCGCGCAGCAAGCCAGCGCCCAAATCGGGACCGCGCGCAAGCGGGTCGTAATAGCAGCCAAAGTCCATGCTGTTCAGCAGCGCCGCAGCCCGGTCGCGCAAACCCGGTTTTGCGGTGTTAGCCAGGATCAGCAGCGCCGAGGCCAGCCAGCCGTTGTCCACGCTGGAGAGGAAGGGGTAGACCGGGCTGCCATCCACCGGCCAGGTGGTCAGCTTTTCGCCGGTCGCCGGATCGTACCAGTTGTAAAACATGCCGCTTGGGGTGTGGCGCTCCATGCTTTCCAGCATGTCCAGCACCTGGGCGATGCGCCCCTCCGCCTCGGCGGCCTTGACCAGGCTCAGATCGCGCGCCGCCAGGGTGCTCCAGATATACACGCCGATATTGGTGGGCGAGGTAAAGGCCGAGCGCACCCCAACGGCACTGACGTTATCGGCGGGCAGCCCGCTGTCTGGATCGACCAGTGCGGTAAAGGACTGCCAGGTGTCAGCAGCATACTGTTGCAATACTTGGCGCTGGTGCCCAGTCAGGGTGTCTGAGCTGGCCTGGGCTGGAAATATGGCTGCCATCAGCAGGAAGACCGCCAGCGCAGCCAACAACCACGCTTTGCTTTTCGTTCGCATGGAAACCTCCTCGCTTGATCGATACCGATCAAGATCTACAGATAATATTTTTAGAAGTTACGCAGTTTAAGGGGAATTGGGGCGGTGTTCGGGCGGGCGAAGCCCACCCAAACACCGCCAATCCTCCCTCAACTGCGTAAGTCCTAATTTGGTTACCTGGCGCCACAAGTCACTGTTGTGCCTCCAGACGGGCGAGGTGATCCTGGGCACGCGCCGTCAGGTCTGTGCGGTTGGGAAATAGTTCGATTACGTCCTGGTAGATTTCAGCAGCGCTGCGCAGATCACCTTCGGCTTCATACAGCTCCCCCAGACGCAGGTAGATTTCGGCAAAGTAGAGCGCCGGCTTGCCGGTGTTGGCGCGGATGTAGTCCTCGGCGTCTGCGATCTTCAGGTGCTGGTTGACGATCTCGGCGCTGCGCTGCTGGGCTTTTTGCAACAGCGGCGGCAGCGGCCAGGAGTAGGCATGCGACCAGATGCGCTCCACTTTGACGTAGCCGCCGCGGGCGGTATAGGTGTTAGTCTGCGGGTCGAAATCCTCGTAGCCGACCAGGGCTTCGAGATAATTGCCCTGCTCGAACGACGCGTCCGCATCACGCATAAAGCGGGCGCTGAGGCGGTCGGCGTTGAACCAGGCAAGGGCATAGGTGGCGCTAAACACCACGAGCACGCCCAGGATGGTCAGCAGCGTACGGCGCATGGTGCCGGGGCGAGCGGCCGGCTCGGCGACAGGCGTGCCTTTAACCGGCTGGACAATGGGGGGTTGCAGGGATACAGCCATGGCTTCACTTCAAGGAAACGTTCGCAAATGCGCGCATGAACTGGTCTTGCAAGAAGAAGTAAACCAGCACCAGGGGTACGGTGATGAGCGTGGTAGCAGCCCATAACTCCTGCAAGTTTTCGCCGGGTATGGAGGTCTTGAACTGGTACAGCCCAAGCTGCACGGTCCAGGTCTCCGGGCGATTCAGGTAGAGCAGCGGCCCGAGGAAGTCGTTCCAACTGCCCAGGAAGCTTAAAATAGCGACGGTAGCCAGGGCCGGCCGGCAGAGCGGCAGCACGATCCGCAGGAATACCAGCAGCTCGTTCGCCCCATCCAGACGCGCGGCCTCCAGGAGCTCGTCCGGAATGCCTGTCATGAACTGGCGGACAAGAAAGATGTTGTAGACAGACACCGCCGAGGGGATGATCAGGGCATGGAATTTGCCCACCCAGCCCAGGTTGTAGATCATCACGTAGGTGGGGATCAAAAACAGCACTCCCGGGATCATCATCGTGGCCAGCATGAAGCCGAACAACTTGTCCCGGCCGGGGAAGGGGATTTTGGCAATGGCGTAGGCGGCCAGCGAGCTGAGAAACGTGTTCAAGACCGTGATCGAGATAGCCAGGATCAGCGAGTTGCGAAACAGCCGCACCATGTTCAGCTCTTCGAACACACCGCGATAGCCCGAGAAGGTGAGCTGTCGAGGCAAACTGTTGGGCGAATTTAAAATCTCCGGTCCAGGTTTGACCGAGTTCATCAGCATGTAGAAGAACGGGTAGAACAGGAACACGGCGCCCAGGAACAACAGTGCGTAGATTCCCAGACTTCCCCAGGTTAAGCGTTTCGACGGTAGCATCTGTGCACCTCCTACCGACTTTCACTCGGGAAGAATTTGAACTGGGCCACGGTCAGCAGGGCGATGATCAATGCCAGCAGCAGCCCCAGAGCCGAAGCATAACCCATGTTCGAGCGGTCAAAGGCCTGGGCGTACAGGTATAGCACCGGGGTGATCGCCTGGTTGTATACCCCCCCGTACACGTCGAACCCGATGGTGAACACTTCGGTCATCATTTGCAGCCCGTTGATCACGTCTACCACGAAGAGGAAGAAAAGCTGCGGCCTGAGCTGGGGTAAGGTGATGTTGAGGAACTGTTCCCAGCCACTGGCTCCGTCGATAGAAGCCGCCTCGTATAACTGCGGGTCGATGCTGTACAGGCCAGCCAGCAAGATCACCATGCTCATGCCAAACCACTTCCAGGTGTTGATAATCGCCAGGACTGGCATCGGCAGCCATTGATTGAATTTCCAGAACACCGCCTGGTCGAGGATGCCGGTCGACAGGAGCATTTTCTGCAGCGGGCCATTGGGGCTGGCGATGTAGTCGCCGATGGTCATAAGCACCACGATCGATACGACCACCGGCATGAAATAGATCGTGCGGAAGAATTTTCCGAAGCGGACAGTCTTGAAGAGCAGCAGCGCAGCCAGCAGCCCCAGACCGTTCTTTAACACGATGAAGATCGATTGGTTGTAGAAGATGTTGAACAAACTCTTCCAAAACAGCGGGTCAATCAGCCCACCGATCCAGTTCCCAAGCCCCACAAAGATGAAATTTTCGGGTTGAACGAAGGAGTAGGTGAAGAAGGTCAGGTAGAAGGAGAGCAGCAGCGGATATAGGCCAAACACCGTATAGAGGATGACCCACGGGGCGACGAACAGGTAGCCCCAGAAGTGGCGGCGGATAAGCTCCCACAGCCGCGCCGGGCGACCGTGGGCTGCGACCGGCAGATAAGTCTTCCCAGCAGTTTCGTTCATAAGTTCTCTCCGTCGGAACGATTCGGGCGGCGCGGGGAGGGTCTCCCGCGCCGCCCGGCTGAACTGCTATTGCAGCTTGGCTTTGGCTTTCACCGCTGCATCTTCCACCGCCTGAGTTGGCTCGACGGATCTCTCGACGACGGTGGTCTGGTATGCGCCTAACAGCTCGACGGCCACATCGTCAGCCGCGCCAATCTGTTCGGGCAGGATTCCGTGCTCCAGGGCCTGCACAAATGGCTGGCGGGCTGGCTCCTGGAAGTAGGGATCACCCTTGAGGCTGGTAAGGGTTGGCAGATAACCCAGCTCCTTAATGAAGGTCACGTTGTTTTCATCTTCCATCAGGAACTGGATGAACTGCCAGGCCAGATTCTGGCGCTCGGGGCTGGTCTTGAGGATCATCAGCGCCCGGCCTCCGTAGGTGGTGTACGATGTATCGCCCTCGTTGGGCACCGGCACCGGAGCCACGCCGACATCCTCGCCAATGACCATCGGCTGGTCGGCGGCCTCCCGCAGATTCGGCTCCCAGGAGTAGCCGTACTGCATCCAGGTGCCGATCGAACGGCTGAAGAAACTCTTTTCCATGGTCGGAGGGGCAAACTCCTGAGCTCTGCGAACGAAATCGTAGAAATCGGCCAGTTTGCACTCTGGTTGGTCGAACACGATGTCGGTAGCCAGGCGGTTCAAGAGCTGGCACTGGCCAGCGTTGGCGTTGAGATAGATCGGCTGGAGCATGTTCCAGTACCAGCCGCCCCAGGTAAGGGCATCGTTCCAGAAGACGGTGCCGTAAACCTTGTCGCCGTTTGGGCGCGGCGGCAGGGCCTGGATTTTTTCGGCCGCCGCCAGGAATTCGTCCCAGGTAGCCGGCGGAACCTCCGGGTCGAGGCCGGCCTCTTCGAAGAGTTGCTTGTTGTAGATCATCAGGGTCACATCGGCGCCGATTGGCACATAGTAGTTGTGGCCGTAGATCTCCTGGACAGCAGCCGGTTCAATTTGGGCGAACAGCTCGGACGCACCGGGCATGTCTTCCAGTGGGACGACTGCTTCCTGGGCAGCCAGGCGGCCGATTTGCGGGCCAAAGGAGGCCACGATCACGTCAGGCTGGTTTCCGGCAGCGATGAGGGCTTCAAACGCGCCACCCTCGGGCTCCTCTTCCACGTTCACCGTCACGCCGGGGTTGGCCTGTTCGAACTGGTCGGCCAGTTTATTTACCGTTTCGAGCATGGCGCCACGTACCACGGCGAAGCGAATCTCGCCTGCTGGTGCTTGTGCCGGAGGCTCGGTGGCTGCTGCTGGGGGCTCGGTGGCCGCCGCCGGGGGCTCAGTGGCCGCCGCCGGGGGCTCAGTGGCCGCCGCCGGGGGCTCGGCCGCGGGCTCGGTGGCCATGGTGTCGGGCGCGGGTGGCATGGGTTGTTCCGTGGCGACAGACGGGGCGCAAGCGCCCAGCACTAACGCCAGGATGATGAAACTTACTAATATTCGAGACAATCTTCGGTATCTCATGTCTCCTCCTGTTAAAATCTAATTAATTGAGTGGTTGGAAGCTGTGAAGTTGTGTTCGGGTTGCGTGCTTCCTGCTGAGATGAACAGAGCGTCTAATACTTACAGTTTCTTTCGAAAAACGTCTGTAATTTATCCTCCTTCCCGTCCAACCGGACCTATCTGAACAGAGAGGTTAGCAGTTATCTCGAAAATGGGGTAAGCGCCGAAACCCTTGATTTTTGAGATAGCCCTTGGTTTGTAAGGCACCCGCACGACCGCCGCACCACCAGGTGGGTTGGCAAGATTTCATTCTGCCAGGGAGCTCCCTGCGTTCGGATGCGTTGGAAGAGCAGCTCGACAGCCTTCTCTCCCAGGCGCTGCATAGGCTGCAGCACGGTTGTCAGGGGCGGGTCAATCATCCCCGCCACCTGGATATCGTCGAACCCGATGATGGCCATGTCTTCCGGGAGGCGCAATCGATACTGGCGAGCCGCGCTGATCGCGCCCATTGCCATCTCGTCGTTGGCAGCGAGGACCGCCGTCGGCGGCGAGTCTTGCTGGCAGAGCTGCACCATCGCCGTCCGCCCGCCTTCATACTGGAAATTCCCGGTGATAATCCATTCCGGCGGCAGCGAAAGTCCGGCTTCGCGCAGCGCACGTTTATACCCGTCCAGCCGCTGGCGGCAGTCGGGTGAGTTTGACGGCCCGGTGATGATGGCGATTCGGCGATGCCCATGCCAAAGCAGATGGCGTGCAGCCTGGTAGGCACCATGCAGGTTGTCCACGCTGACCGAATCGCTGGGGGCAAGGGGGGCGGAGGGACCGATCAAAACAAAGGGGATATCCTGCTTTTGCAGCCACGCCAGATAATCCTCTTCGATGCTGCGTGCCAGGAAGATTAACCCATCTATCTTGCTGGTCAGGCCGCGGAGAAACTGGTCGCTCCTCGCTTTGTCACGTGTACCATAAATTAAAACGTTGTAATCGTGAACCCCGGTGGCTTGCTCAACGCCGCGAATGACGGAAGAATAGTAGGGACCGGAGATATCGGGGAAGACCAGAGCGATCGTGTCGGTACGCTGGTGGGCCAGGCGGCGGGCAGCCGGGTGGGGGACGTAGTTCAGCTCGTCCACAACCTGAAGGACACGCTGGCGGGTAAGGGAGGCGACTTTAGGACTGCCAGCCAGGGTGCGCGAGACAGTAGCGATGGAAACGCCAGCCCGCTCAGCTACGGTATAAACGGTGGCATTTTTCTTCATAGACACCACAGAATGTAAGGGCTTACATTATGATTGTATACACAACTTTACGGTATGTCAATAAGGTTAATATTAAGACTTGGGAGAAAATGGGGTGGCGTCTCACTGTACGGCGAGCCAATAGGGTAGTACACCCTGCTTATCTTACCTTTCGCGATCCATATAAGGTCATCTGGCGGATATCTGTCTCTGAGGGGGAATTCCGTACCACCGGGGATTTCGCGGGTCGCTGGCTTCCGCTCTAGTAAAAGCAATTTGGCAATAAAATGCTGAGACCCACAGCCATACAAAGTCCAGGGGTTGATGATCTGAACATCGGTTGGGCGGAAAAGGTCTTCATCCCGGGTGATTAGCGTATTGCCTTAGGAGACAGCGGCGGCAGCGATTAATGAATCCATCGTTGACACAGCCTGCCTTGAGGCTTCAAGCCGGGCATCCCAGAATGGCATTCTCAAGAAAGCTTGACAGGTAGACAAAAAGACCCTCTTCGGTAATAAGTTCTGCTGTCTCGTAAACAGCCTCTTCATCGTGTGCCATCAAAACCTCGTGATTGGAATTTGCGGAGTTGCGAGATCAGAGTGTAACCCCAATGGCGAGAAACGTCA
>Ga0105095_10000062_pt1 | contig 37842 bp, 39 predicted proteins | sample PPLLak2March2015_2_FD_79180 | JGI IMG/M metagenome (GOLD analysis project Ga0105095, IMG submission 79180) | Freshwater sediment microbial communities from Prairie Pothole Lake near Jamestown, North Dakota, USA - PPLs Lake P8 Core (3) Depth... | ecosystem: Environmental > Aquatic > Freshwater >...
CTTGATGGCGCGTTGCGAAGGGAGCAGCGCCCCCTCCTATCGCCTGCGGGTGGAACTAGATTCCGGTGGCGTACAAATGGCTTCATGCAGTTGCCCATATGATTGGGGCGGCGATTGCAAGCACATCGTGGCATTGTTGTTAACTTATCTCCACCGCCCCGAAGATTTCTCAGAACAAAAAGGGCTGGCCGAACTGCTGGCTGGCCTGGATAAAGACGCATTGCTAGCGTTGATCACGCGCCTGATTCAAAATGATCCCGATCTGTACGATGAAATTGAGATGGCGCTCCCTGCTATACAGTTGATCTCACAGCCTAAAGCAGCTGCGCAATTCACGGAAAAACGCCGGACCCAGGTTTCGGAACAGACCTATCGCAAGCAGGTAAAACGCATCCTGAAACAAAGCCAATACAAGGAAGATTACAACGATGGGTGGGGCAGCGCGCCAGCTTATCTCGATGATCTACACGCTGTTCAACAAACCGCAGAACAATTACTGGCTGCTGGCGATACTGAAGGAACATTGATCATCTTGCAAGTGCTGTTGGAAGAGACGCTCGATGGCTACGATGGCAATATGGATTACAACGGCGATGTGGCATCTTTCATTCAGGGCCTTGGGATGCCGATAACCGAGGCTATCTTGAGCATAGAGATGGATGAATCTTCTCATCAAGCGCTATACGATACCATGGACAACATCATCGATGATCTGGACGAGGTGATCGAAGCCAGCGAATTGGAATTGGTTTTGATCGCCCTGGAATATGGCTGGGAACAGCTTCCCGATAAGGAGGCCGTCTGGGAAGAATATGATGAAGAAACCTGGATGCTCTTCGATGATTTGCAACAAGCGCGTCTGAACGTATTAGAACGGCAACAACGCACCGAGAAATTCCTGCAATTGGCGAAAATCGCTGACACACATCGCTACACGCTCAAGTTGCTGGAGTTGGAACGCGTAGATGATGCTGTAGCCGCCAGTCGGGAACTTGAGAATAGTCACGAAATTCTTTCAGTTGCCCAAAATCTACGCCAGAAAGGAAAGCTAAACGAAGCTGTTACACTTGCTGAACGCGGCTTAGATCAAAAAGATTACAGTTCACACGAACTGGCAACCTGGCTGGCGCCGTTGGAAGAGTCACTGGGAAGAAAAGAAAAAGCCTTAAGGGCTTACCGCGCTGCATATGATATGCGGCCATCGATCGACATTTATCGCTGCATCAAGAAGCTTTCTGGCGTCAACTGGGAAAAACTCCGCCCGACGCTAATAAAAAAAATAGTTTCAACGAATATGCCCGATGTGCTGGTGGATATTCACCTGGAAGAGCAGGAATGGGATGCAGCTATAGCAATTGCCGAAGAGCGAACATGGGGCTATAACCTGCTCGAAAAAGTTGCTAATACCGTCATTCCCCATCGCCCAAATTGGGTGATCCGCGTGGCGCTCGAACAGGCGAATGATTTAATCGTCCAAACCCAAAGCAAGCTTTATCCGGCAGCAGCAGAGTGACTGGAGCGCGCCAGGAAAGCCTACCTGCACAAAGGCCAGGCGGACGAATGGCAGGCTTACATTGCTAACTTGCGTGCAACGTATGCCCGCCGACCAGCTTTACAGAAGGCAATTTCACACTTATAATGAGGATACACAAATGCCCTACGAACCCTTTTTCGAACGCTTTGGAGAACTGGCCTGGAAAGAAACTCGCAGTCTAAGATTTTTCAAAGATCCCAGGCTGGCAGGCGATGAATTCGGATTTATCGAGTTGTATTGTAATGATGAGAACTGTGATTGCCGGCGTGTGATGTTCGATGTACTTTCTAAAAACCGGCAGAAGAGTGTAGCTGTTATTGCATACGGTTGGGAAAGCCGGGAATTTTACGCTAGATGGTACAGAGAAGAGGATCCTGAGATCATAGAGCAGATGCAAGGCCCGATTCTTAACCCTGGCAGCCACCAGTCCGAATTAGCGCTGGCGCTTTTGGAAAAAGTGAGTGATGTGCTGCTGACTGATCCAGAATACATTGCCCGCCTGAAGCGGCACTACCAGATGTTCAAAGAAAAGGTAGACCCGAAATATTTTCGCCAGGCACGTTCTCCCGAATCTGTCACCCACGTCTTGCCCAAGAACAAAAAACACAAGCGCTCGCGTCCGAAATAGCCAAAACAATAGCGCTAAATGCAAGAGAAACTGCCGTGTAGCAGTTTCTCTTCAAAGACCAGTGCCCCCACGGGGGTACCGTACGTTAACGTACCTTATTTTTTAGAGGGTGTTGCCCATGATAAAATCCCAGGTAACAGATCAAACTCAAGCCCTACCCAGGAGGCGTCTATGAAGTATGGTGCGCGCAACAATATCCAGGCCAAAGTGAAGTCAATCAAAAAAGGCGATGTGATGTCGTTGGTCAAATTTGAAGTCATCCTGCCGGCCGAGATGGCTTCTGTCCTCACCACCGAGTCGGTAGAAGACCTCGATCTAAAAGTGGGCGACGAGGGGTCTTTGGTGATCAAAGGTATTCATGTCTTGCCGGTCAAGGACGCTTGACCTAAAAGCCGCCAGTTTCTGGCAGTTCGCTACCAGCGCTTAACCTGCATACAGCCGTCGCATGCAACCTTGCGCACGGCAGTATCTGTATTGAAGGCCGTTTTCAAGTATCTATCTGACTTCAAGGGCACCCGTTCGGGTTACCTCCCCAATCTTCCACAGGGGGATATTCTACACGGCGGCATCTTGTTCACACTGACCAGCCAACTCGGGCGAAACTGCAAACAGCAGCCCGCCGCTGGTTTGGGGGTCGAAGAGAAGCAATTGCTGGTCCTGGCTGATCTTGGGAGCAAATTTTACATGCGGCCCGAAAAACTCGGCATTGTCAAAGCCGCCTCCCGGGAAGCACCATTCAGCCGCCAGACGGGCAGCACCAGGGTAAAGGGGGATATTCTCGAAATCGAACCGCAAACCAGCGCCCGAGGCAGCCGCCGGCGCACATGATCTACGTGGAACTGCAAGATGCGAGCTGCTTCTTCGGTTGTCACAAAATCTCTCAGGTCTGGCATCGGTATCCAATTGTGTTTCACAATAGGTTTCGCCTTGATAAAAGGGTACTGATTTACGGAGGCCGTAAGCCTGTACCCTTTTATCAATAAGACACGCGAATTACGTGTGCCCCCATGGGAGTACCGTACGTTAACGTGTCTTATCCGCGAAAGGGTAGGGGGCTATAACAACTGTGAGATCATTTTCCAGAGCTCGGGCAAATCCAGCGCCTCGCCAAATTGCTCTACCCAGAAGCGGATACGTTCCCGATCAAGACCCGGATGACTGGCTGCAATCGCCTGAATATCTGCCAGGTCTTTCGGCCTGTGGGCAACCGCTTTCATAATAATGAGATCCTCTGGCATCGGCAAGCGCAGCGTGATGGGCCCAAGGTCCACCACACGGCTGCGCTCCACCATCTCAACCTCGAAAGGCAGAATTCCCAGGGACAGGTCAATATCGGTCCCACTGACAGTGTGGCGCAACAGTAATACCCGGGTTTTGCGTGCAAAACCAGCCACATCGGCAATACGCGGAGCAATCCCCAATTTGCCAGCTTCGGTTAGTAACCTGGGAATATCATCAAAGTTGAGCAAAAAAACAGCATCCAGGTCAACCGTATAACGAGGCGTTCCTAAAAGGCTGGCGGCTACACCACCAACAATTACCCCGCGTTCATGAAACCGTGACAACAGACTTTGCAAGGCCTGGATTGGAGCCAACAAAGGAGTTACGCTGTCGGGAGCCGGCTGGCCACTTTTTCTTTTAGCTTTACCCATCGTTCAAACACTCCGGCTTCGCTGGTATCTTCCTGGCGCAATCCTAGCCCAACGGCCATGGCCCAGGCCGCGTTTAGCTGCTGCCAGCGCAGTTCAAGAGAAGCTATTCGCCGCTCTTCTGCGACAACGGCTTCCACCTCGGCCCAACGGGATTGGTACGCCTTTAAGTCTTCCTTTAGTGTCATATTTTTATTATAGCATGGCCTGGCCAAAAGACCGCCGGGTGTCCCTGCGGTCTTTTGGCCAGCCTCAAAGAGGCAGTGCCCCCACGGGGGGTACCATACGTAAACGTGTTGTATGAGCCAAAGGGTGGCGCCGTTCTCCGGCAGGACACTTCGGCCCGCTTGACAGCCGTACACTATTGTGCTATTCTATACGGCAGAAGGAAACGTAAATGGATACTAAATTGACCGTTCGGGTTCCCCGGCACCTGCTTGCCAATGCCAAACGCTATGCCCAGGCACATCAAACCACCCTGACTGAATTGATTTCGACTTATCTACAGCAGATCCCTGCTGAGTCTGAGGTGTTGGATCATGCGCCTGTAGTACGTCGGTTGACGGGTTTACTCTCTCCGGATGCATCCAAAGATGATTACAAGAAACACCTGGAAGAAAAATATGGCGGCAGATAATTGGCAGGTGTTGTTCGATTTGAACATTATCCTGGATGTGCTTCAGGAGCGTAAAGAATTCTATGATTTTTCGGCGCGCCTGCTGGCCTATGCTGAAACGGGTGTCATTCAGGGATGGGTAGCGGCTCATTCTGTAACCACACTGTTTTATCTAATTGCTAAGGATAAATCGCCCGAACACGCCCGAGTTACACTGACCAGCTTGTTGCAGTTCCTCAAAATCGCGCCGGTTGATCAAAACACGATTGAACAGGCTCTAAACTTGCCTTATCGAGATTTTGAAGATGCTGTTCAAATGATGACCGCACTCCAAATTCATGCAGATTACTTGTTAACCCGCAATGTGCGTGACTACCAACCCGCGCCAATGGAGGTTGTTCAGCCAGTGGAGCTGCTGGCTATCCTGAAACCTTAAACAGGCCAAATGGTTAGCTACGCCAAACTGTGAATCCAGGGTTATATCAATTCATTCACCAGTCCCAGGATGTACATGCCTACCAGCAAACCAAACGCCCCTAAGAATTGTACAGCGCCGCTGATCTGACTCACCTCCGGTAGAATACCGGTCAGGATGGTCACCCCAATCGCAGCACCCAAATATCGTCCCAATTGCACCAAACCATTCAAAACCGTTCTGTCCTCGCTGCTGACGGCATTTTGAGAATTAATCAGCAAGGTTGCCATGATGCCGGCAAGACCGAGTCCAAGCAGACCAGTAATGCTGTTGAACAGCACAAAAAACCTAACGCTGATGGCGTAATACAGCACCCCGGCACCAAGTAGGGACAACCCCCAGGTGATTTTCGGGAACAGGGCGTTGAGTTGATTGATGAAGCGGCTGGTGATGATCAGTCCGAGGGTGGTTCCAATCATGAAAATCATCAGGAGTTGGCTCTCGTCCGCTTTGAACCCGTTTTGTTTCAGGCTGACGCTGTACAGGGGCAGGAGGGTGACCAGCCTGTACATGATGCCTCCGGCAATCAGGTAACTGAAAATCGCCTGGCGCAGTACTTTGGCCTGGAAAAAGGTCAGTTTGATGGCCGGGTCTTTGTGGCGAGATTCACTCCAGGCCAGAATCAGACCGGTGGCGACCGCGCCAATCAACAGGGAGATACCCGTCAGCTCAAGCTGGCCCAGTTTGCTGACAGAGTCGGAAAAACTGACTGTGAGCACGCAGAAAATCCCAAAAAGCACGCCGCCGAGGATGTCAATCTCCGTCCAGCACACCGAGGCGTTGGTCGGGAAGGTTTTCTGGAGTAAAGCGGGGTAACTCCTTTCTTCACCGCATCTAGGGTGCCTTTGTATCGTTGGGTATAGGTCCCGTAATAATAACCTTCAGCCTTTTTGGCGCTGCCATACAACCGCTCGAAGAAGGTAATATCAACCTCTTCATCCTGTTGGACGAGCAGGCGCAAAGTAGCAACTTCTTCGGGAGAAAGAGAAGCCATGACCGTTTCCAATCCAATGCTGGACAGGAAAAAACTTTCAAATGTAGTCCGCGAGGCTACTTCGTTCTTCTTGAACCCTCGTGCTTGGCGGATAGCGCCGATATCGGTCAAAGACAGCACAATGTGGCACATCTGGTTGAGCATGTAAGGGAGTTCCATAGTCATAAGGGGTATTTTAGCATAGTTGAACTGATCGTCTGAGAAAATGAAAACGCTCCTAACTGGAGCGTTTCCTGGGTTCCTCTCGCGCTTTAGATACGCGAATTGCGTGTGCCCCCACGGGGATGCCGTTCGTTAAAGTGTCTTATGCGCGAAAGGTTATGGGCTGGGAGAAACGCCAATCGCTATTCATTGCATTAATTTATCATCGATGATAATATTCTGGCATGGAATTCGAGCGCATCTTGGAGTTGACTGGTGAGGAACCGGTCTTTGAGACCGCCCTGCTGTTGGCAGGGGATGTCAACCCGTATAACGTACGCTTGCAGCTTACCCGTTGGACTAAAAGCGGTCGGCTCTATCAACTCCGCCGCGGTCTGTACGCCATTGCCCCCCCCTATCAAAAGGTAAAGCCACACCCCTTTCTGATCGCCAACCGAATGCAGCGCGCTTCGTATGTCAGCGGGCAGGCAGCCCTGGCTTTTTACGGGCTGATCCCCGACACCGTACAGGCTACCCTCAGCGTGACGGCTGGCCGCCCAGAACGGCTGGAGACGCCGTTGGGCGTCTTTGAATTCCGGCATGTCAAGCCTGAGCTCCTGCGCGGCTACCGCATGACGGCGCTGCACGGCCCAAAGATCCCTGAACAACAGGCCCTGGTAGCCACGCCCGAAAAAGCCCTGCTGGACCTGGTGTATTTGCAGCCCGGTGGAGACCAACCCGCCTATCTGCGTGAGCTGCGCCTGCAAAACCTGGAACGGCTGGATCTCGATGAGCTCCACCGCCAGGCCGAAGCCTTCAACACCCCCAAGCTGCGCCGAGCCGTCAAAGTCATCACCGACTTGGCGCAAAGCGAAACCCAGGAGTATGAAACCCTATGAAAGACCACCTGGCTGAACTGGTGCGGCAGACTGCCACGCCCGCGCAGGGCCGCAATTTGGCAAGCGAATACCTGCAGGCCCGCATCCTGGCTGCCCTGCAGCGCGCCGAGGCAATGATCCCGCTGGCCTTTCACGGCGGCACCGCCCTGCGCTTTCTGTATGCCCACGGGCGCTATTCTGAGGATTTGGATTTTGCCCTGGAAGGCGACCGTGGCAGTTACGACTTTCGCGGCTACCTGCAAGCAATTCGAGCCGAGCTGACGCCGGAGGGTTACCCGGTTGAGCTCAAGGTCAGCGACCAAAAGACCGTCCACAGCGCCTTCGTGCGCTTCCCTGGCCTGTTGTACGAGTTGGGGTTATCCGGACAGCAAAGCGAAGTCTTGGCCGTAAAAATCGAAGTAGATACCAACCCACCCGCCGGCGCCGGACTGGCAACGACGGTGGTGCGCCGCTTTGTGGTGCTCCAGCTTCAGCACCATGATAAAGCCTCGCTATTGGCTGGCAAGCTGCATGCCATTTTGCAGCGCGCCTACACCAAAGGCCGCGACCTTTACGACCTGCTCTGGTATCTCAGCGACCCGGCCTGGCCGCCGCACAACCTGACCCTGCTCAACAATGCCCTGGCGCAAACCGGCTGGCAGGGTGAGGCGTTGACTGACGCCAACTGGCGAGATCAGGTGCGCCAGCGCTTACGCCGCCTGGATTGGGTGCACATCCAGGCGGATGTGCGCACGTTCGTAGAGCCGGGGTTTGATCTGGGTTTGTTGAGCCTGGAAAACCTGGAACGGGTATTAGGAGAATAAAAAACTCCTGTCCTATTTCATAAATAAGACAGGAGTTCGACCAGTGCCCCCACAGGGATTCGAACCCTGGTTTTAGCCTTGAAAGGGCTGCGTCCTGGTCCCCTAGACGATGGGGGCAAGCGACGGGATTTTACCATCCCACTGTCAGCGGGTCAAGCAATTGCCCGTTCTATTTTCAACCCAAATCAGGGTTTGGGGATAATCGTCACTTTACGGCGCGGATCCTCACCAATACTTTCCGTATTGACATACGGGTTATCGCGCAGCTCGATATGCACCAGGCGGCGCTCACTGGCGGGCATTGGCTCCAGCACCTGCCGCCTCCCACTCTTGATCGCCTGGTCGGCCATACGCCGGGCTAACTGGCGAATCTGTTGTTCGCGCCGGGCGCGGTAGCCTTGCACATCCACCATCAGGGGGATGGCGTGGCCCAATTCCTTACTCACAATCAGGTTGGTGATGTATTGAAGTGCTTCTAGGGTTTCGGCGCGCGGACCGATTAAGATGGACAGATCGTGGCCATTAACATCGACGATTAACGGAACCCGCCCACGTTCGTCATCCGGCGCTCCATAGCGTGCGGTCACATTCGCACGTACTTTCATCGCCAGCAAGAGCTCGCTTACCGTGTCACGGGCAACTTCTAGGGCAAGTTTTTCATCCTCGGTGGGAGCAGTTTTAGGTAGCTGCTCAACTTGCTCATACGCTTCAGATTGATCCAAATTGGCCTCAACGTCATCCGCATCCCTTTTAGAAGCCACAGGCGCTTGTAGGCGCTCCCGTTCGCCTGTGGCAGCCAGCGGTACTTCCTGCCCCGGTGCTTTGATCGTCAGGCGTACGCGCGCATGCCGTGAGCCCAGACCAAACAATCCTTTACTGCCAGGATCTAAGATCTCGATCTCAACCGCATCTTCAGACAAACCTAGATCTGCCAGGCCTTTTTCGATCGCCTCTTCAATGCTTGGTGCAATGACTTCAAGGCTGGCTCGTGATTCGCTCATAATTGCCTCTCTATAATGAATTTCTCACCACAGCATAAGACCTGCTCGTTCAGCTAGCTATTTTTCGCTTTGGGGGCAGGAGTATTTTTCTTACCTGGCAGCAAGTTGCGCCAGTTTAATTTACCCATCAGTGCATATTGGAGAATAGTAATCAAGTTACCCGCAACAAAATATAAAGATAGACCCGATGCAAAGGTCAATGCCAGGTACCCCATCAGGAAAGGCATATACAGGTTCATCGCCTGGGCTACCTGTGCGCCCTGTTCACCCGGTTGGGATGGCGGTGGGGTCATCAACTTCGATTGCATATAGGTGGTTACCAAAACCACAATCGCCAATATTGGAATGCCAAATGAAAGAAATGGCAGGTTCAGGCGTTCTGGTTGGCTTAGATCCATCCACAAGAATTGATTATTGATGGGAATAAGTGAAGACGCATTTGTGATGCCCCAGATGTGCTTGTGCAGATCCTGAAGCTGAAGCGGGGTCACTGCCAGGGCGCGGATAACGGCCTGGTATAAACCAAAAATAATCGGCAATTGGATCACCGTGGGCAAACAGGAGCCCAACGGGTTAATCCCCATCTCCTGGTAGAGCTTCATTTGTTCCTGCTGCAGCTTTTGCTTATCGTCCTTATATTTCTTCTGCAGGTCTTGCCATTTTTTTGATTTCTGAAAATCCTGCATCATTTGGGCGCTTTTCATCTGCTGGAGTGTTAACGGATATGTCAGCATGCGCACCAAAATCGTGAAGATAATAATCGCCACGCCAAAATTACCTATCAAACTGTAAATCCACAGCAAGGTATTCACCATGGGGTTAATGATCAGCAAATCCCACATATTTTTAAGCCTTTATGATGTTCAAAATTTCGCTCATGAAGCTAACTATCTACTTGGCCGGCGTGAAGGTCCACTTGATCGCGCCATTGGGGGCCACAGCATACAACAGAGCATCAGCATTCAATGGCGCTACCAGGATCAACTCGGCCCCATACAGAGGTGAACCGTATAGATTACCACCTACAGGCTGGTTCCAGCGGGGATTCCCGGTTTCTGCATCGACGGCATAAAGTGTACCATTCTTTGAAGTATAGTAGACTGTACCATCCAGAATCAGCGGCGGATCGGTGATGCTCGTATCGTTATCTCCATCACCCTCGATTTTCCAGCGCTCATTACCGGTTGTTGAGTCGAGCGCATAGAAAAAACCATCCAGGTCGCCAAAATAAACTGTATCCCCATTCAATGCCGGACCACCCCAAACCCAGTCGGAAACGGCTGCACGCCATTTCACCTGGCCAGAGCTGGTCTCGATAGCCAGCATCTCTGAAGCAAAAGTGCCTACGTATAAAATACCATCTTCACCGAGTGCAGGTTTCCCTACGATGGCCCCACCCAGGTCATCCGTTTTCCAAACTTCGTCACCGGTATCCTTGTCAATCGCATAGATCCGGCGATCCATCGAAGGCTGGTAGATATTTTTTCCATCCGTCAATGGAGTCGACCATAATGATTGTTCCGTAGTGAAAGACCAGCGTAGATTACCCGTTAAATCAAGGGCATAGAGGACCCCATCTGAGGCAGGTGCGTAGACACCACTCTCCACAGCCAATGGACTGGCAATATAGCGATTAGTCGCCTGGAGAAAAGGCCAGCTCCCCTGGTTTTCGATACCAGTATCGGCGTTGATGCTGTGCAGGCTTTTATTGTAGTTCCCCAGGATCAACTGTCCATCTGGCGCCAAGGCAGGCGCCGCGTAAAAACCGGGTGGATTTTGTGGTTCGGCTGGGTAGCGCCATTTTTCTGTTCCATTGGTCAGGCTCACTGCGAAAACCTGTTGACCATTGGCGACATACACCAGCTCGTGTTCGAGATCCACAGCCAGCCCCGGCCAACTAGACGTCAGACCCGCTCCACCCGAACAGGCGGATAACGTCGCCGCGATGAGGATTAAGAGAAAGGCAAGATATATTTTCTTTTGTTTCATCAGTAGTAAGTCCATTCAGTTTTTGCGTTGGGTATTTCTCTAACCTTAGCGCACCGGATCAATCCCCCCGGGATTGAATGGGTTGCACCGCAAGATGCGCCAGACGGCTAACCAGCCGCCTTTTAAGGCGCCATATTTATAGATAGCCTGGTAACCATAATGAGAACAACTGGGATAAAAGCGGCAGGTATTGGATGGCAAAGCGCGAGAGAATGTAGCCTGGTAAAGTCGAATCAGGGCCAACAGCAGAAAACGAGGTATATTCCACAGCGTCAGGGGCAAAGCTCTCAGCCGAGGCTCCACCACCAAATCATCATGCACATGCATGGCTGGCTGCAAGTTGTCATCTTCGCTCGATATATTACTGGTCATCCAATTCTCGCATCACGCGCGCCCGTCGCAGAAGCTGTAGCAAAGCGCTAAGAACCTGGCCTAAATCTGCATTCATCAAAGGCTGGCGTGCAATCAGGATCAGATCCCACCCGTCTTGCACCTCGCTCAGGATTGACTGGCTAGCTGCTCGTAGAAGACGCTTTGCCCGATTGCGTTGTACAGCGCCACCTACCGACTTGCCTGCCACGACACCCCAGTGAGTTATGCTCTCTTGATTTTCAAGGCATACCAACACAATGAGCGGGTGGGCATAGGACTTGCCAAGCCGCCGCACCCGCTGAAAATCGGTTGATTTGGTCAGGCGGAACCTGCGTTTCACTCGGCAATCTCAGGTCTCTCCACAATCAAAGCCGCGCCTGTTCCGGTGTTGTACTCACAAAAATCTGCAACTAGGCGTTCCAGTTCACTTTCTTAACATGGTTATTCATGCTGACGGTTAGATGATAGCGGCCTTTAGCCCGGCGAGCTTTCAGCACTTTGCGTCCGTCTGCTGTCGCCATACGCGATCGAAAACCGTGCACGCGCACACGGCGGCGGATTTTTGGTTGATAGGTTCGCTTGGTCATTTTACTTCCTACTCTCTCGTTAAGTTTCCACTCAACCGTTTGGTTGAGCCGGGATTCGCTCTTAGATGTCCAGTAAGGCATGCCCTGAACGAAACCCGATTATACCGTATGCTGAGATTTTTAGATAGTTTTACAGATATGAATTTGATTAATCCAGCCAGATCAGCCGGGAATTTCTGCAAAATAAGTCCATCATGGTCGGCCTCCACTGGCAGGTGGATATTCTTGGTAAAATTACTGCCGCGGATGCACAATAATTTGAAATTGGGAGTTGAATCTACGAGATGAAACAAACCATGATCTGCATGGGTTTAATATTTCTCGCTTCATCCTTCTTGATGAGTGCCTGCTCTTCTACGAGTGACCAGGCTTCGGCTGCTAGGGGCATTCAAGCTTATCATGAAGCTTTAGTAGCCAAGGATTTGGACCGGTTGATTAACAACTCCTGCGCGGACTGGGAAGCACAGGCGCATTTGGAGTTGGAATCATTTGGTGCCGTCCAGGCGGAATTAAAGGATTTCCAATGCACTGAAGCTGGACAGGATGGCGATGCAACCCTGGTCTCATGTAGCGGCAGCCTCTCCGCGACATACGGCAACGAAATCCTCGAGATTAACCTCGCCGATCGCCAGTATCTGGCGGTGTACGAGGCGGATGAATGGCGTATGTGCGGTTACCGTTAATCCAGGAGCAAACATTATGTTGCGTTGGATCTTCTCACGCGAAAATCTGTACGCATTGATCTTATGTGTGATTCTGATTGTCATCCTGGTGCTCACCTCCGACCAGGCGCCTGCATGGATCTACCAGGGCTTTTAATTCACAACCATGACTTTGTCGCAAATTCTGGCTTTCGCCGGAATCGGGCTTGGCTCGGCTCTGCTTCTACCCACATCCTGGCGACGTTGGGCACTGTTTCTGGGCAGCCTGGGTGCCATTTACTGGCTGCAACCCAGCACCCCAATCCGCAATCTTGATTTTTGGTTTCCCACAAGCGCACTTATCCTCACAGTCCTGAGCTGGGCAGCCACCCACGATCCTGCACGACCCACAAAACAATCCGCGGTTGCAGCACTGCTCGGGCTGGCTGCCGTCACCTGTATCGGTCTGACCCGCTATGTGGAACCACTATGCTGTCTGACTCCCACGCGTCCTCCACCCTTCTGGCAGGTGGGGGTTTTCCTTCTATCTACTGCCCTGCTTACCTGGCTTATTCGCTACCGTTACCCACGCCGCCCTTGGCTCCTGGATGGTTTATCCCTATTATTGATTATATTTTTTATCCTGCTCAAGTCTCCCTACCTGGGTCAGGCTGTCAGTGCGGGCCTGCGCGCCCAGGCCGGGCAACCCGTGGATTTAGCCAGCGCCCTGGACTTGCGCTGGCTGGGGTATTCCTACCTGGCCTTCCGTTTGCTGCACACCCTGCGCGATGCTCGCACAGGACGACTCCCGGCGATGGAGCTGGACGAATACCTGACTTATGCCCTGTTTTGGTCAACTTACACCGCCGGCCCGATTGATCGTCTTACGCGCTTTAGTGCTGATTTACGGAAATCTCTGGAGCAGCGGATATCACTCAATATCGATCCCGACAATCTTTTTTGGACAGGTGTCTGGCGCATTGTATGGGGTATCTTCAAGAAATTTGCCCTGGCAGATACAATGGCACTCATCGCGCTCAACGAAACCAATGCAGCACAAATAACTTCCCCCATCTGGTTGTGGGTCGTCCTTTTTGCCTATAGCCTGCGTATTTACTTTGATTTTTCAGGCTATACAGATATCGCCATCGGTTTGGGCCAACTGGTGGGGTTGAATTTGCCTGAGAATTTTGACCGCCCTTACTTAAAAACAAACTTAACTTCATTCTGGAATAGCTGGCATATCACCCTCGCCCAATGGTTTCGGGCATATTTTTTCAATCCAGTCACGCGCTCCTTACGCAGCAACGGACGCGATCTACCGACCTGGTTGGTTATCTGGATCACCCAGCTCAGCACAATGGCTTTGATCGGCTTGTGGCACGGTATCACCTGGAATTTTCTATTCTGGGGACTCTGGCATGGAGCAGGTTTATTTATTCATAACCGGTGGTTGGACTGGCAGCGTGGACGTACCCATTCAACTCAACCCTCTGCGGTGCGCCAAAAACTCACGCAGCTTGCGGGCTGGTTTGTTACCTTCCAGTATGTGACCTTAGGCTGGGTCTGGTTTGCCCTACCCACACCTATATTGGCGCAACAGGTTTTCAGCCGCTTATTCGGGATATAAAGGCTGCAATTCAATGGCGCAGATCACTCATCCCCATTCATCAGCTCATTTCTGGATACGTGTGCTGATTAAAGCATGCGCCTTGTTATTGGGCTTTAATTTAATATTTGCGGCATCCAATCCATTGCCCTATATAGGCAAACTCACCATCTATAACACATTGGTTCCCGGGCGCCAGCGTTTGCCCTATGGAGAAAATCCTGCGTCATCGTATAACCTCAGTCTCAACAATATCCCAGCCATGTTTGCTTCGCACGAATTGTCGGGTACCCCAAAATCAGCCAACGAATACCGGGTGATTTTTATTGGGGATTCATCCACCTGGGGTTATCTGCTCTCGCCAAGCGAGACACTCCCATCGGTTATCAACCAGCAGCAATTACTACTCTCCGATGGACGCCAGGTACATGCATACAACTTGGGATATCCAGTTATGTCCCTCGCCAAAGATCTATTGATCCTGAACATTGCGTTAGAGTACAAGCCTGATTTGATCGTCTGGCCCATAACGCTGGAGTCCTTACCCAACGCCAAACAACTTTATCCGCCACTCTTGCAAAACAACCCGGCCCCGGTCCGGCAATTAATTACCACTCAGCACCTGAATCTGGATCCAAATGATTCCAACTTTGTAGAGCTAAATTTTTACCAAAAAACCCTGATCGGACAACGCAAAGAGCTGGCAGACTGGTTGCGACTGCAAATCTTCGGCATCATGTGGGCTGCTACCGGTATTGACCAGGAAATCCCAGATCGCTATGTGCTGCGCCAGGAAGATTTATCTTCCGACCTAAATTTCTATGATCTCCAACCACCCGTGCTGCCACAGAATGCCCTGGCACTCGATGTGTTGCAGGCTGGGATGAGCCTGGCAGGTGATATCCCAGTATTGCTCATTAACGAACCTATGTTTATCAGCCAGGGCGCCAATAGCGATCTGCGTTACAATTTTTTCTACCCGCGTTGGGCTTACGATGCTTATCGAAATATCCTGAGCAGTATAGCCTCCGAATGGGATTGGCATTATCTTGACCTTTGGGACAGTGTAGCTGCACAGGAATTCACCAATAGTGCAGTCCACATGAGCCCCAAGGGGACACGCCAGCTTGCCGAGCAGATTGGTAGTGAAATCCTCAGGCTAAACCAGCCCTGAACTTTCGCCTGGTTGAATTTTCTATGTATAATCGGGCTGCAATGAAATGGTCTTCCCCTACGCTTCTGACGCTGCTCCTTTTCATCCTGGCAGGCTGCACCACGCTTGCCATGGATACATCTTTGGAAGAGTCTGCTTTACCGGCAACAGCTTCGCAAATCCCGACGAGTTCTCCCGCCTTGACGGCACAACCTACACTCAGCTTGCCTGTGCTGGAGATCACCTCCACCACTTCGACCACTTTCACCCAAACACCCCAGCCCAGCGTCGTTTTGCCCCCTACTGCCACACCACTCCCACTCCTGGCAACCGATGAATGGCAGACTCTGCCCGTGATTCCTGAAGTATCTTCCAAAGTCCAGGAAATTTATGCCCGTGGGCAAGAATTAGGCAATAACCCCATTGCTTTCTCGAAAATCGGCGACTGCGGAAGCACCCCCGCCTGGTTTTTAGGTGATTTCGACCGCGGGCCACGATTTTATAGCCTGGGTCAGCATACAGAGCTTGAAGAGGTTATTCAGGCATTTCAAGGCTCATTTGAGCGCACCAGTCTGGCTGCTAAATCAGGGTTTAATGCCTCATCAGTCTTTACATTGATCTGGGCGGACCGCAGCCTGTGCCAGGCGAACGAGACGCCTCTGGCCTGTGAATACCGCATTCACCGCCCCAGCGTGGCTTTCATTACTCTCGGCAGCAATGACGTGTACCATATGGATACCTTCGAGAAACAGATGCGGGCAATCATTGAATTTTCTATCGAAAAAGGCGTTGTCCCTGTCTTGAGTACCAAAGCCGACAATCTTGAAGGCGATGGAAGCCTTAATCTCACCATCGCTCAACTGGCGCGTGAGTATGGTGTACCCTTATGGAATTACTGGCTGGCTGTTCAACCTCTTCCCGATCAGGGATTGCAGGACGACCAGGTGCATCTAACCTGGGGACCCAACCAGTTTGATGATCCACGGGCAATGAAATCTGCCTGGGCAATGCGTAATCTGACGGCATTGCAAACACTGGATATCGTCTGGCGCTCGATGATCAATTTGCCTTAGGCAGTATCAATCCCAACACTCGATAACTCTGAAAGAGAATGATGACTGATCTAATCCTTACTCAACTTAATGACTATATCGCCAGGCAAATCTTGAAACAACCGCGCGCCATAATTGGCAGCGATACGCCTTTAATCTCCAGCGGCCTGGTGGATTCCTTTCACCTGGTCGACCTTTCCATTTTCATCGAAGACCAGTTCGGCGTTCGCATTGACGATACCGAATTAAACGCAGAGACTTTCGATTCGCTGAACCAACTGGCAGCCTTAATCCGCTCCCGACAGGCAGAATGACCGCAACCAAGCACGCCACCATCGCTGAAAATCTGGTTGAGAGCTTCAGAGCAGTCCCAGAGCAGACTGCCCTGGTTTTGCTGCATTCGAACCAGGCTGAGCAAATCATCCGTTACCATGACCTGGAAACAGGTTCGTGCGCTTATGCGCAGCTCCTCGCTCAAGCTGGTATTTCCCCTGGTGAAGTTGTCATTATCATCCTGCCTCACGGCCCAGAACTGGTTTTTAGCTTTTTTGGTACGATCCTGCACGGAGCAATCCCCTCGATCATGCCTTACCTGACCGAGAAACTCTCTCCCGAACATTACCGGTCTTCCCTGGCTGCCTTATTTGAGATCACTGCCCCGGCGGCGGTATTTACCTATCCTGAATTCGCAACTGAAGTCTACCAGGCAACCGCCGGCGCTCCTTGCATCCGCGCGCTGCTAGTCTCAAGCCAGGTGGCGGTGACAGCAACCGCTGCTACAGCGAGCTACCCTGGAGTGAGTCGAGCAGCGACCGATATTGCCCTGCTTCAGCATTCGTCGGGAACTACCGGGCTGCAAAAAGGTGTGGCGCTTTCCCATCAGGCGGTATTCAACCAATTAGAACATTACGCATCCGCAATCCACCTCAGCCAGCAGGATATCATTGTGAGTTGGCTGCCTCTCTATCATGACATGGGTCTGATAACTGGATTTCTGCTGCCAATCTTGCTGCGCTGCCCGCTCATTCTACTCTCCCCATTTGACTGGGTGCGTGCGCCAGTGCGCTTATTGCAAACCGTCTCTACCTACCATGGCACGCTGACCTGGATGCCCAATTTTGCTTACAACTTTTGCGCCCAAAAAATCCGGGCACGAGACCTGGAAGGACTGGACTTAAGTAGCTGGCGAGCTGTTATCAACTGCTCTGAGCCGATGCACATGAAGAGCCATGCGATGTTCCTGGAACGTTTCCAGGCCTATGGGCTGAAGCCAGACGCCCTGGCAACGTGCTATGCAATGGCAGAAAATGTATTCGCAGTGACCCAGGGCGGCATCGGCCAACCGGTATGCATAGATACCATCGACGCGATCGCCTATACCACTCGCCAGGTGGCAGAACCAGTTTCGCCCTCCCACCCCCAGACTTTGCCTTTGCTTTCTGCCGGATCCCCCATTACTGGCACACGCATACGCATTCTGGATGCCCAGGGTGGCGACATGCCCGAACGCCACATTGGCGAGCTGGCTATCCAGAGTGATTGCATGCTCACCGGCTACTACCGCCGCCCAGATTTGACTGCAAAAGCCTTCCTGGATGGCTGGTATCTAACCGGGGACCTCGGCTACCTGGCGGATGGCGAAGTTTATGTAACAGGGCGGAAGAAAGATTTGATCATAGTCGGAGGCAAGAACATATATCCCCAAGATATTGAGCGCCTGGTTTTTGAAGTCCCTGGAGTACACCCCGGTCGAGCAGTTGCTTTCGGTGTCTATGACGAACAAGCCGGCACCGAAGAAGTTGTGGTCGTCGCCGAGATGGACCATTCAAGGCAGACAGAATTGGGCGAGTCAACGACAGAATGGGGGCAAGATACAACCCACCTGGCCCTGGATATTCGCCAGAAAGTCAATCGCGGCACGGATATCGTCCTTCGGTCAGCCTATATAGTCAAAAAGGACTGGTTGTTAAAAACGAGCAGCGGCAAGATCGCCCGCTCAGCCAATCGCGCCAAATACCTCACCGAAATTGGTGAGTAAGATTCTCCTCAATCAAGATACGTTTTGATCAGATCAGGGTAAAGGCAAGGGACGCCAGACCGGGTCGAAATCCAGGCGTAGATCCGTGGTTAACCGCACTCGTCCTGCACCGTTCGTCGTAATGATATAAATATCATGGTTCTGGCCTTCAGGCCACCCCTCAACTGCGATCCAAATCCCATCTGGTGAATAACTGGCTTCGCGCATCGGCGTGTTATTACTGGCTACCCGCTGGTTATGCAAGCCTTCTTCATCCAGGCTGGACAATACCACCATGGGTATTGCTCCCACCGCTTCACTTTGCGTGAACATGATCACCTGACCATCTGGCGACCAGCGTGGGACCATATTGACCAGGTCTGCGGTGCGAGAGAACAGGATCTGATTGCTGCCATCTGGGTCCATGAACCAGATCTGATACGGCCCTTTACGGGTGGTGACAAATGCGATTCGGTTGCCGTCTGGCGCCCAGGTTGGTTGAAAATCCCGCGAATAAGTCTCTGGATCAGACACCATATTGACCGAGTTTGTCTCAAAGTCGTAGACATAAATTTGTGGACGCCCGCCTTTACGCAACGAAGTGAATATAATTTTTGAGCCATCCGGTGACCAATCGGGGTCAAAATCCCCACCGGGTGCTGTGGTCAATGCCTGAATATCCCCATTTTCAATTTCCAAAATGAACAGGGCTGCGCCCGGGTAAGATTCCTGATTGCCTGGACAGGGAGAAATGAATACCAGCCGGTTTCCTCCAGGAGACCAATCAGGTTGACAAGCGCCCTCCGGCATGTCAGTTAGCTGGCGCAGATTGGAACCATCCACATCAATCATATAAATCTGAATTGTACCGGTTGCGTCGGAGGCAAAGGCTATCTCACCTCGGCCACCACCCATTAAGGTTGGAATTGGGGTTATTGTAGGTGTGGGTGCTGGAGTTTCTGATAACGTAGGCGTGGATTCAGGAGTGGATGTGAGTGCACCCACAATGCCTGACTCAGCCGTTGTCAGTGTGGCGGTTGCCTGGCCTACTGGTGCCACCACCGGTGGAGGTGTAAAGGTTGGGGCGCTGGTAGGTGTCTGGCTGGCTGTGGGTTGAGTTTGGAAAGGAACGCTGCCGACCGGCAGTCCAAACATCGCCAAAGCCCGTGTTGGCAAAGCAGGATCAGTTATATAAATATAAATCGCAGTAGATGCAATCGCTAAAAAAGTCAGGAGCAAGATCCAAGATAGAAGGGGTCGTTTACGCTTGCGTGGTCTCGATCGGGACCTACTTTTCTTAGAATCAGTTGCCGGGACACTAATCGCTACTGGTAAGGGAAAGCGTCCATCCCCCGGATCATTGCGGTTTGGCATCGCCAGCCCAGACGGCTCACCATTTTCATCCAGATTAAGGGTACGTTCCACATCCGGAGGCGGCGCAACCAGGTAGTCTCCGTTTGATCGCCGGGTAGAGGCGCTGGCATTGAGGAGGGCCTCTTTGAACTTTTCAGCATCTTTATAACGATCATCCGGGTAAATTTCAAGTGATTGTTCAATCGCCGCTGCCAGGCGCTTGGATATCCGTGGATTGAGCTTTCGGACAGGTGTCAGCTCAGTTTGATCCATTGCACGCGCCAGTGCATCCTCTGGAATCGCCCCCGTGATCGCCGCGTACAAAGTGGCGCCTAATGAGTAAATATCTGAACGTTGATCCGTCCGTGCTGAACCATACTGCTCAGGTGGTGAATATCCCGGGGTCATCGCCCGCGCCCCGCTCGTCGTCGCCTGAGAACCTAACATGATCTTTGCCAGGCCAAAATCCACCAGATAAATCTGGCCTTGAGGGGTTATTTTGACATTGCCCGGTTTAATATCGCGATGCACGACAGGAGGATTACACGTCCCAAGATAGTTAAGTGCATCGCAAATAGCTGCACCGATCGTGATCGCATCTTCCTCGGAGATCAGTCCGATCCTGTCCATCCTCTGGCGCAGGTCTTCCCCCTCAATATAATCCATTACCAGATATTGGCCCTGGCCTTCCACCACAAAGTGATCTGTAACGCGCGGCAGGTTTGGGTGGCGCAGGCTGGCCAGGATTGATGCCTCCCGGCGAAACTGGCGCGCATACTCGTCCGTCGTGAAGAGGTTGTCCTTCACAGCTACTTCGACGCCCAAATTCTCGTCGATAGCTCGATATACCGAGCCCATACCTCCCTGACCGAGAATCTCGACAATCCGGTAGCGGTTATTCAGACGTGAGCCGCGCTCCAGAGCCATATTCACAAATTATAACGCATCCACGACGGGTCAGAAGCCTCACGGTGTACGTGTGCATTATTCTGAGAGGCACCTGGCGTTTTTGACAGGTCTATCGCTGTCAAACAGTGCGCCTGGGGGCAGGAATGCCCCAGGCGCACGAACAAAAAACGGCGTAGTTCTTTCGTTGTGACGAGGAGAAAGTCTACATAGGCTTGGGTTCTACCCTGGCCAGGTGTAAATGTGGGCTGGTCGAGATATACAAACCATTGATTGCGTCTGCCTCGTTCAATGCAAATAAACCCTCTACAGACGAGAAAAAGTTAGCGTTCGATTCCGCTGCCTGACGTCCATCTTCGTCAAGCGAGTTCAATACGTCTTTATCCTTACGGAAGTTCAAATTCTCATCGATGCGCTTGCTCATCTCACCTAAAATGTAATTATGAGTATCGGCTTGCGCGTCGGATAGGTCTTTCAGGCCAGTGACCAGTTTCAGAAATGCCTGGATTAAATCTTGCCCACTGACATCCTCGTTCGTCAGCCGCTGCGCTTCCCAGAAATAAGAATCGCGACCACGACCAACATCATAAAACGCCGAAAGGAAGACCAGGAAACGCAAATATGCCTGGCGGTAACTGGTCTCGAAGAAATTCAACATTTCGTCTTCACTGATCTCACCGCGCTTAAAGCTGCTCATGCCGGCTGCAGCCAGCATGGCGCTGAATGTAGCCAGGTGAACACCACTCGATAGCAATGGGTCAAGGAAAGCCGCAGCATCTCCCACCATGAAGAAACCTGGCCCACAGAAGCGTTCCGAGGCATAGGAGTAATCCGTCTCCGTTTGGACATCAGAGATCATTTCTCCCGTGGAGACAAGATCCTTCAACAACGGCGATTCATCAATCGCCTCCATCAGAATTTGCTTCAAACCCAGGTCGCGTTTGGCTTTGATTGCATCACGGTGTATGACGGCTCCTACGCTCATCGTGCCATCATGAAGTGGAATGCCCCACAACCAACCCGCCTCAATCGAACCAACTGCAATATCACCTTGACGTGTACCTAGCAGACGCTTGGTATTCTTCCAATAACCCCAGACAGCAATATTCTGGAAAACCTTATGATAGCGCCGGTTTTTCAGGTAATGGTTGGCCATTACCCCATTTCGACCCGAAGCATCCACCAAATAATCAAAGCGGATTTCACCCTGCTTGCCGCGATCTCCATTATCACTGTGTTTAATCAACCAGCTCGCTGCTACAGGGCGCTCCCCTTCAAACTCCAAGCTGCGCACTTCAACACCCTCAAAAACACGCACTCCCTGGCTGCGGGCGTGATCTAACATAAACTGGTCAAACTCGGAGCGCACCACCTGGAACGCATAGGTATGGCTACCAGCCAGCTCACCAAAGTTCAGCGGCCAACTTTCACGTCCCCACACTCCAAGAAAGCCCCATTCTTACGTTGGAAGCCAGCCTGTTCCATCTTATCGCGCGCGCCGATCAAATCCATGATTTGTAGAATAGACGGCAAGAGTGATTCGCCAATATGGTAACGTGGAAAACGGGCCACCTCCAGCAAGGTTACATCAAACCCGGCACGCGCCAGCAGCGTCGCCGCGGTTGCACCACCCGGGCCTCCGCCAATAACCAAAACGCCAGTAGTAGCAGGAATTGCGAACATAGAACGACTCCTTTAGGTCTAAAACGAATATAAAACGTAGGTACCAAAATCAATGATTTGAGAATCAATCACGGTGGATGGATCAATATCCCAGAATTTCCGAATGCCTGGCTCTCCCGGCGGCATTTATTCCGACAAATAATATCACATAACGTCCATTGCCGTATAGGGTGAAAATGTAATGAATTTTATATAAATGGGGAAATTAGGTTACTTCTTGGCTTTAAAAAACGCTGCATGTTGCTCAATTATCCGAACTGCTTCCCCTACGCCATCTTCTGACCGAATTTGACCGCCAACCATAGAAGCACGCGCACGTAGCGCAGGATCATTGGCTTGATCGATAGCAGCCGATAGCGCATGCACTGACAATTTGCTTAAACCAATAGGTGCTGGTCCAGCGCCTATCTGAGCCACGCGCTTACCCCAAAATAGCTGGTCCAGGCCGTGGGGTATAACGATATTGGCAATGCCAGCGCGCAATCCAGCTCCGGTAGTCCCCGCCCCACCGTGATGGATGACAGCTTTACAGCGCGAGAACAGCCAATCGTGTGGCGCTGACTCAAGCGCTAACAAGTTATTCCCTGGTTGCATGGCTTGCGCTCCGCTCCAACCTCTGAGCAGGACGGCACGCTGCCCCGTTTCATTCAGCGACTGATAGACAATCTGCTGAATCCTTTGCGCCTCCCGATTGACCATGCTTCCGAAGGTCACGCAGATCGGTGGTTCACCAGTTGCCAAAAAATCGGTCAGTTCAGGGGGAGGCTGATATGACTCAGATGCTTCCAGAAAGAAGTAACCAGGTATATGGATGTAAGGTGCATGCCAATCATCAGGCCTGGGCAGGACGGTCGGACTGTAGGCAAAAATCAGGGGTGTTTGAACTGGCTGAGCGTGTTTCCACGGCCAAACTAATTCCAGATTGAATACATCGGGAGAAGCAGATCGCAGCCGCCTGTATCCGGTATTTCCCACTCGCCAGAACAATTGCGTCCCCAGCCAGTGTGAAAAATAACTCAGTGCGCCTGGTGGAAGGTTTGCCATGGCGACCATTGGAAAGGCACGCGTTGGAGTAAAGATGGGAAAACCCTGTACGGAAACATCCGGGATTCCCCGCGCTTGAGCCAGCGAATGAGCCCCGGTTGTGAAGAGAAAAGAATGGACAACCAGATCAGCATCCTCGCATGCAGCAAATGCCACGCGCGCGACTGGTTCTGCGATGGATAGAACATAATCAGACATTTTCTTGACCATGCCCAGTACATTGCTGCGCGCATCGTTCAATTGCGCGCTCATCTCTTCAGGATTGCCAGCTAGTGGCACAAACGAGATTGAATACTCAGCAGCCAAATCGATGAAACGCTGAGGGGCTGCCAGCCGCACGCTGTGTCCTACAGATTGCAGACCCTCCGCCAGTGCTACAAAGGGTTGTACATCACCGCGTGATCCATAGGCAAGCAAAGTAATTTTCATCGTTCGAGAAGTATAAAACAAAACGATCCGGTAAATAAAAACAGCCGCAAATGCTGGCTGTTTTTACAGGTTGGACTATCATTTCTGGTGTGTTTGACCCAGATATTCATCCCTCAGGGCTTTTTTACACGTCCAAATTGCGCACGTCCCGGGCATGCGTTTGGATAAATTTCCGGCGAGGAGGCACAGCCGCGCCCATCAGCATATCAAAAGTGCGGTCCGCTTCAGCGGCATCATCAATCGAGACCTGCAGGAGCGTGCGGTGAGCAGGATCCATGGTCGTATCCCACAACTGCTCGGGGTTCATTTCACCAAGACCCTTGTAACGCTGCAATGAAGCTTTCCCCTCATCAACACCTAGCTCTTTCAATATGCGTGCAAGATCGGCGTCTGTATAGGCATAGCGCACCTGGTTACGGTGAGCAATCCGATAGAGAGGTGGCTGGGCGATATACAGATGACCCGCTTCGATCAGGGTTTGCATATAGCGGAAGAAGAAAGTCAGCAACAAGGTGCGAATATGACTACCATCGACATCGGCGTCGGTCATGATGATGATGCGCCCGTATCGCAAACCACTCAGATCAAAACCCTCTCCGATACCAGTGCCCAGGGCGGAGATCAGTGCTTTCACTTCATTATTCGCCAGGATCTTATCCAGGCGCGCCCTCTCGGTATTGAGGATCTTGCCCCGCAACGGCAGAATAGCCTGAAAATGGCGATCCCGGCCCTGCTTGGCAGAGCCACCTGCCGAGTCACCCTCAACAATATAAAGTTCCGTGCGCTCGGGTTCACGTTGTGAACAATCTGCCAGTTTACCCGGTAGTGTCAGGCTTTCCAGGGCTGATTTACGGATCACCAGGTCGCGCGCTTTGCGCGCAGCATCACGCGCCCGGGCTGAGGTAAGGCATTTTTGCACAATGCTCTTGGCGGCAGAGGGATTTTCTTCCAGAAAAGTACTAAAAGCCTCAACCACCACCTGTTGTGTGATGGTTTGGACTTCGGGGTTCATCAGCTTAACCTTCGTCTGGCTCTCAAACTGCGGTTCAGGGTGCTTTACACTGACAATCGCCGTCAGGCCTTCGCGAGTATCGTCACCACTAAAATTCGGGTCAGCATCCTTAAGCAATCCAGTGCGCCGGGCATAATCGTTGATCGTGCGCGTGACCGCCGAACGCAGACCGGTGAGGTGCGTACCGCCATCGATCGTGTTGATAGTATTGGCAAAGGAATATACCGACTCGGCATAGGCATCTGTGAACTGGATTGCTGCATCGATGACCACATCATCGACTTCTTTTTCAACGTACATCACAGGGTGCAGCACACCGCGATTACGGTTTAAGTAGCGCACAAATGATTTGATGCCGCCTTCATAGTAGAAGGTCATTTCGCGCTGCGTGCGTTCATCATAAAAGAACAAGGTCACCCCCCGCGTAACAAAAGCCATCTCGCGGAATCTCTGCACCAGAGTGTCGAAGCGATAGTCCAACTCGCCTTTGAAAATCTCGGTATCATATTTGAATGTAGTGCGTGTGCCAGTTACATTATCAGGCGCTTTGCCCACCACCTGAACCGGCGTCTGAGGATACCCGCGTTCATAGCGCTGCTTGTGGATTTTACCGTCTCGTTTTACTTCTACCTCACACCATTCAGACAGGGCATTGACCGCTGAAACACCGACACCATGCAGACCGCCTGATACCTTATAGCTCCCACCACCGAATTTACCCCCGGCATGTAAGACAGTCATTACGACTTCCAGTGCAGGTTTTTTCATCTGTGGATGTATATCTACCGGAATACCACGACCATTGTCCTGTACGGTCACGCTGGAATCTGGGTGAATGATCACTTCAATACGATCACATACCCCTGAGAGCGCTTCGTCAATCGAGTTATCAACCACCTCATAAATCAAATGGTGCAAGGCTTTGATATCTGTGCCACCCACATACATGCCTGGACGGCGGCGTACTGCCTCAAGGCCCTCCAGCACCTGGATTGCATTAGCATCATAAGCTATTGGATTTGAATTTTTCACAAATTCCTCCCGCCGATCATCTAAAGGAAAATAATAATTTTCTACTCAGCCTTCACGGTTTGTAACTTCTCGAACACTTGTCGAATCCAAAGACTGGTATCCCGATAGTACACAAAACTGGCCGCCAGCAATCCCGTCGTTACAAACCCGTGACCCGCAATACCCACCAGACCCATCCAGGAAGTTTCTGCTGGAAGCTTCCAGATTGTATCCAGTCCCTGGCTCAACAAAACGACAGCCAATAAGAATAGTGAGGTGGATGGCATGGTCAAACGCGTAAGTCGGACCCCATCCTTTAATGATGACCACATTGTGCGTTGGTTAACAAAAATACCATGCGCAGAAAACGCCAATGGCAGCAATACCCATATCATAGCTGCGCTAAATAATAGCAGAGCCAAAGGGCTGAAACCAACCCCAAACAAAGCCAACAGCGTAATCATGCAACTAAACGGCAGGCTGACTGCTGCAATAACCGCCAGCCAAACCAACGCCAAAGCGACAACCTGAATAAACTTAAATGGCCATTCTCGCAATATCTGCCCCCAGGCTACGCGCTCGCTCACCACAGCCTGAGAAACACAGGCATAGAAAAGGGAGCCAAATGCCAGGCCTAGCAGGCTTAGCCCACACACCCAGGCTAGGATTGTAAACGAACCTGACAATTGCCAGACGGGCATGGCAGCAGTGGGGGATTCCACCGGAGAAATACCTGCCATCAAGCTGGTGATTCCAACGGGGTAAGTACGCAAAACTGTCAATAAATTAAACCGACCGGATACTTCCAGCCATATCTCCCGAGTAGCAATCAGCATATCTTGCATATCAGCTGTTTGCAATTCAGGCATTGAGCCAGTATCTGCCAGAATTCCTTGTAACCAATTCCCTAATCGTAAGCGTGGTCCCCACCAGAGCAACAAATCCAGCAGGATCGGGAAAAGCACCAGACCCAACTGGTTGCTGATCGTGTTAAATCCCGAACTGAATGACCGCAGGAGGCTGGGTGGATTTGGGAGAGACTTGGGGTCATGCATATGGTCTGGAACGAGCTTCATAACTGCTAGATTCTACCATATTGGACTTCTATCAGGGTTGACTGTCACCATCACATTCAGGCCAGTTCTCTTTGTGAAATTGTATTCAAAATTCATCCTTGACCATATGCTGCCTTCTCGGTAAAATTCTTGAATTAACGCTCTCTAGGCAGTTCAGCCGGCCAGGATGGGAACCAACGCCGCTTCACCTCTCCTGCACCGGCTGTGGTTTTAGATTACCCTTCGAACGAAAGGAGGGATGCCTCTATCCCAATACTGTGAATGCACATCTCCGGTACTTGATTTCGGTTCATTAGATTGCCAAAGGATTAAGGAGGATGAAGATATGTCGAAAAAATTGTTCAGTATTGTCTCGCTATTGGTTGTAGCCGCTATGTTCCTGGCGGCTTGTGGAACTCCCGCAACCCAAACCACAGTCCCAGAAGCTACCGAACCCCCTGCTCAGGCCGGCGCGCCAGAAGCCTGTGCCAGTGATGCTTTCGGTTGTGCTACTTTTGAATCTGGCCAGACCATTAAAATTGGTATGGGTTCTCCCCTGACTGGAGACAATGCCAACTTCGGTACGGATATTTCCCAGGGTGCTGCAATTGCTATTGAAGACGCTGGAGAATTGAATGGTTTCAAATTCGAGCTGGTCTCGGAGGATGATGGTGGTGCTCCCGAAGGTGGTGCAGCGGTTGCCAACAAACTGGTCTCTGACCCAACGGTTGTAGCCATTGCAGGTCACATCTTCTCAGGCGCTACCGAAGCTGCCATGCCAATCTATGAGCAGGCTGGCTTGCCCATGATGTCGCCTTCCGCGACTAACCCACCCCTGACACAAAAAGGCTCAAAGGTCTTCAATCGCGTAGCCTTTACCGATGCAGTACAGGGTAAATTCGCTGCTGAATACCTTTACAATACCCTGGGTAAGCGGACGGCTGCCATCTTGCATGACGGTGGCGCTTACGGTCTGGGGCTGGCTGAAGTCGTGCGCGATCAATTTACCGCACTCGGCGGTACCGTGACCGCGTTCGAAGGCATTACCACAGGTGAGGCAGACTACAGCGCTACCCTGGCTGCACTTGCCGCCGGTTCGCCTGAAGTCCTCTATTTCGGCGGTTATGTTCAGGACGCAGTCGTTCTGGTCAACCAGATGGCTACCCAAGGACTGACGGACACCATATTCTTTGGTTGTGACGGCACTTTCGGTACAGACTACGTGGAGCGTACAGGAGCTAATAGCGAAGGCTCGTATGGCACATCGCTAATCCCACCAGCTTCGGATGCTAAGACAGCCTTCGATGCCAAATACATGGAAAAGTACGGCATTGAAACCGGCACCTTGTCACCCTTTACCTGGACTGCCTACGATTCGGCTGCAACCCTGATTGACGCGATCAAGAAGGTGGCTGTATTAGGCGGCGATGGGAAGCTCTACATCCCGCGTGGTGCGCTGGTAGATGCCGTGCGTGGCACCGCCAATTATCAAGGCCTGACTGGCACGATTACCTGTGACGCAGTTGGTGAATGTAACTCCACCGGCCCAACCTTCTATGTTGTCACGAATGGCGAGTGGGTAGAGGCCCAATAAACTCAATGCGATTACCGAATTGAGCGGCGTTCTTTTCGGCACCGAACGGGGTGGGCGCGACCTGCCCACCCCGTCTTACCTCAACCGGATTAATAGTAAGCCGGCATACCCTCGTCAATTTTCACCCCATTTTTCCGAGGCGCCATCATGCAATCAGCAGCTCCCCCCCACGTAAAAACCCCAATCAACACCTACCGCATTGTCCAGATCATTATCGGGGTACTGTTTACTAGTTTTGTTGTTTGGCGTCTATACAATGTGCTGTTTGTCCAGGCAATTTACGGCGCAGATACCTGGGTGCGATTTGTCCTGGCGGGTTTAATTCTTGGATCCGTGTATTCCTTAATCGCCATCGGTTATACACTTGTGTATGGCATTTTGTTTATGATCAACTTCGCCCATGGCGAGATCATGATGCTGGGAGCCTTTGGGGGATATTTTGTTTTTGAAGCATTCGCAGCCATCCCATCCAGTGATCCCAATATAAATATACTGAATGCATATCCCTGGTTAGCTGTAATTGTCTCATTCATTGTCGGAATGACGGTTGCATCTCTCAGCGGGTACTTTTTGGAACGTATTGCTTACCGTCCTCTACGAGGTGCGCCGCGGCTGGTACCGTTGATTAGCGCAATCGGCGCATCCACTTTCCTGCAAATCGCTGCTCAATTACTTTTTGGGTCACAGCGGAGAAATTATGCCAATCCAGCTTTACTGGAAAGAGGCTCGGGCTGGACGGTCACGATCGCAGATAAACCCGTTATTATTACTTATACTGGCATCTTCACTTTAGTCTTATCCATTACATTGTTAATCGCTCTATATACCATTGTCCAGCGTACCAAGTTAGGTCGTTCAATGCGTGCCGTGGCAGAAAACAAGCAGGTTGCCTCGTTGATGGGTATTGACGTGGATGGGGTTATCAGCCGTACTTTTATTATTAGTGGTGCACTGGCAGGCGCAGCAGGGGTTATGTGGGGTATCCATAATGGTCTGGTGTATTACTTCATAGGCTTTATTCCGGGTATTAAAGCTTTTACTGCGGCTGTGCTAGGGGGTATCGGCAACTTACCAGGCGCGATGCTGGGAGGTTTGTTTCTGGGCCTCATTGAATCCGTTGGTCCGCCTGCTCTAGGGATTGACTTCCAGCTCAAAGATGTGATTGCATTTTCCATCCTGGTGCTAGTATTAATCTTCCGCCCATCCGGCATTCTCGGCCAGGTTCTATCAGAGGAGAAGGTGTGATGAACATGCACATCCGTAATGGAATGCGTACTGGCATGATCTTCGCTGTTGTCACGATCTTCTTAATCTTGATTGGCTTTGAAATTACAGCCACTCGTTTAATTGGGGGAAGAATTGGTAATAATGCCGACTCGCAGGCTGTGACGCCTGCAAACCTATTGATTTTCTTCGGATTTCTGAGCTTGCTCGCCGGGGTTTCGGCTGCTCGCCGGATGGAACCTGATACCTGGGGAAAGGTTCTCCAGGCCGGACTGGCCGGGGGTAGTGTTTATGGCGCCATTATTGCGTTATTTACACTGCTGATCGGTTCGATCCACGCTCAGGGAATTGACATGCGCAAATATCTTGCGTCAGTATCGCCCGAGGACATGGATTTCTATCTGTTTGAACAATCACCTTTGAATGCCGCTCTGATTTACCTTGCTTTTTTCCTGGTAACCACCTTGCTCTTTGCTTTGCTGGCGAAATTCATTGGTCACAGCCCTGCTCGGTCTGCACTGGATGCCAGTCTAAAGCGGCTACAAAACCGCCTGGACCAAATAGACTGGCTAACAAAGCTGCGCACCAGCCGCTATTTGCGCTATGCGATTTATGCAATCATCCTGGTAACTGTCTTGCTTATCCCCCAATTCGCTGGACAATACTGGAACTATACCCTTGGCACAGTCGGCATCTATGTACTGCTGGGCTTAGGTTTGAATATTGTAGTCGGTCTGGCTGGATTACTTGACCTGGGTTATGTTGCCTTCTTTGCAATTGGCTCTTATACAGTAGCATTACTCACCGCACCCGAGCCGCACAACCTGATGTGGAGCTTCTGGGCTGCCTTGCCAGTTGCAGTGATCGTGTCGGCCCTGGCGGGCGTACTTCTAGGCATACCGGTTTTGCGTTTGCGCGGCGACTACCTGGCTATCGTCACGCTAGGTTTCGGCGAGATTATCCGGATCTTAAGTAAGAGTGATGTATTGAAAGATTTTACGGCCGGGCCGCGCGGTGTGAGAGATGTCGCTCAGCCCAGCTTGTTTGGAAAAGCTTTCAACAGCGATATTGCCTTTGTGTACATTATTATTTTGGCCTGTCTGCTGATCATTTTTGTAACAAATCGCTTACAAAACTCGCGCACTGGACGGGCCTGGATTGCGATGCGTGAAGATGAAACCGTAGCTCAAGCCATGGGCATCAACACCTGGAAGGCAAAACTATTAGCCTTCGCCATTGGCGCTGCATTTGCCGGTTTGGGTGGTGCGATTTTTGCCTCGCGCAATCAATTTACCGGTCCTGAAGATTTCAGCTTGATGGTTTCGATCAACGTGTTGGCTGAAGTAATCGTCGGTGGTATGGGCAGCATACCTGGGGTAATCGCCGGGGCATTTGTACTCAAAGGATTGCCTGAAATCCTGCGTGAGCTGGAAAACTATCGAATTTTATTCTTTGGGGCTCTGTTGGTAGCCATGATGATTATCCGACCGGAAGGTTTGATCCCCTCATCCCGCCGCCGATTAGAAATGCACATAGATCAAGAGGGACCCGATTCTGAGGGAGAAACAATTGAAATATCTCCTACTGCTGCAAACCAGGCCTCATCTTCAAGACAGAGTGAACTATGAGCGCAATCGCCCTACAAACCACTGGACTGGTAAAACTGTTTGGCGGGCTTACCGCCGTAAACCGGGTTGATTTAGTTGTTCCTGAAGCCACCATTGCCAGTGTAATTGGACCCAACGGAGCAGGAAAAACAACTTTCTTCAATTGCATAACCGGTTTTTATACCCCGGACGATGGTACAGTTTTGTTCTTTGGACAGCCTCTAGTTGGCTACACTCCAGATCGCATAACCTACCTGGGCATTGCACGGACGTACCAGAACATTCGCCTCTTCGCCAACATGACTGCTGTTGAAAATATACTTGTTGGGCGACACCCACGCCTGGGAACCACCTGGGTGGAATCAATTCTCCATAATCCACGCCAACGCAAAGAAGAAGCCGCAGCGCTAGAAGAGGCGCTCCGTTTGCTCCGTTTTGTTGGTTTAGCTGGTCTGGGTGACCACCTCGCCCGGAATCTACCTTACGGCGCCCAACGCCGCCTGGAGCTTGCGCGTGCACTGGCAAGCAAGCCCAAGCTGTTGCTCTTAGATGAGCCAACCGCAGGCATGAATCCGAATGAGACCGCAACCATGATGCACTTCATTCAGAATTTACGCGATGAACTGGGGATCACTATTTTACTTATCGAACACGACATGCGCGTGATCATGGGAATTAGCGAGCAAATCACTGTTCTGGATTATGGAACAAAAATTGCCGAAGGAACCCCAAAACAAATCCAGCAGAATCCTAAAGTCATAGAAGCTTATTTAGGCCGGGGAGCTGCTTCAGGTATTAAAAACTAGTTCTGGATCAGCACAAGATTCAGAACAACCAGAAAAATCACCACAACGGAGGAGATTTCCGTTATGCCAATGCTTGAAGTTATCGACATACATACTTATTACGGGAATATCCACGCGTTAAAAGGAATCTCGCTGACTGTTGAACAAGGCGAAATCGTCACCCTGATCGGTGGGAATGGCGCAGGAAAAACAACCACCTTACGCTCTATCAGCAATTTGCACAAACCACGTCATGGCACGATCTTGCTCTCAGGAGAAGATCTGGCGCCATACAAACCCCATCAGGTGGTCTCAAAAGGTGTGTCGATGGTTCCTGAAGGGCGGGGAGTCTTCGCCCGCTTATCGGTCGAAGAAAATCTGGACATGGGGGCTTATATTCGCAACGACAAGCCCCAGATTCAACAAGATCTGGAACGTGTTTTTCAGGTTTTTCCACGTCTGAAAGAACGTCGCAAGCAAGTTGCTGGTACACTTTCAGGTGGCGAGCAACAGATGCTGGCGATTGGACGTGCATTAATGGCCCACCCTCGCTTACTTCTGTTGGACGAGCCTTCGATGGGTCTAGCGCCCATCCTGGTGGAAGGAATTTTCGAGACGGTCCAAACCATCAATCGGGAAGGCACGACCATCCTTTTGGTTGAGCAAAACGCGTTGATGGCGCTTTCCATCGCGCATCGCGGGTATGTAATGCAAACCGGACGCATTGTTTTGCAAGACAGTGCAGAAAACCTTCAGAAAAACGAGATGGTTCAAAAAGCTTACCTCGGTATAGAATAATCATGGCAAATTGGTGTTGTTGTGTGGTCGACGAAAAAGTACCAGCAGCACTTTTAAAAGCGCAGGAGCAGTCACTGGACACCTTCTGCGCTTTTTGACACAAATAAAGGTAAACTAGTCTATGCCCTCCACCGAGATCATCACCATAGGGACGGAAATTTTACTGGGTGAGATTGTTGATACTAATGCCCACAGCATCGCCCGGCGACTGCGCGATCTGGGCATCGACATTTATCGCAAAACCACCGTCGGTGACAACTCCCAACGCATCGCAACAGCCATACAATATGCCTTGACTGGCTGCGATATTGTTTTGACTACTGGCGGACTGGGTCCTACAGTAGATGATCCAACCCGAGAAGCTGTTGCTCTTGCTTTCGGGGTGGAGTTAGAATTTCGACCAGACCTGTGGAAGCAAATACAAGCACGTTTTGCACGCTTTGGACGCTTGCCCACCGAAAACAACCGCCGCCAGGCCTATATTCCGCACGGTGCAAAGCCCATCGAAAATCCGGTGGGCACAGCCCCAGCGTTTATATTTGAGAGCGGCCATCAGCTTGTCATTTCTCTGCCAGGAGTCCCCAGCGAAATGGAATTTCTCCTGGAGCACGAAGTCATCCCCTACTTGCGACAATATTACCAACTACATGGCACGATCAAAACCCGCCTGTTACACACTGCTGGAGTGGGTGAATCTCTGGTAGATGAGCGCATTGGTGACCTTGAAACCTTAACCAATCCCACCGTGGGTCTGGCAGCACACACAGGTCAGGTGGATGTCCGAATTACAGCAAAAGCAGGCTCGGACAGCGAAGCTGATCACATGCTTGACGTCGTCGAAACAGAGATCCGAGAGCGTTTGGGCAATTGGATTTATGGAGTAGATGGGGAAACCCTGGAACAGGTATCACTGAACCACCTGGCAGAACTAGGCTGGTCACTTAGAGCAGTCGTGGATAGCCAGGTAAGTGAGCTGATCCAACGCCTTGCCCACACCGCAAGTCCATTCTTAGGCGCGGAAGTGCTGGCCAGCCCTCCTGACCCTGATAGTCTGCGCAATCTGACTGCCGCTGAACGCAACACCCATAGCGCCAGCGTCGGTCTTGGTGTTGCTATTTACCCCCAAGAGATGCGCCAGGAGATTAAGATTGTCCTCATCACTCCTACAGGCGAGGAACTCTTCAGCCATCCATATGGTGGTCCGCCCCAATACGCTCCCCGTTGGGCAACCAATCATGCCCTCAACATCCTGCGCAATTTATCTTCTCAAGAGACGAGCCAAACAGAGATGAAAGGAAAAATCAAGTGAGCATCGACTGTGATCTCTTATTTACCAATGCTATCGTTCTGACCATGGACCATGAATTTAATCAGTTCGAACCAGGCGCAGTTGCTGTCCAGGGAGATACTATCCTGGCTATTGGAGCGGAAGACGCCCTGAAAAGCACATATACACCCGCAACAATAGTGGACTGTGGCGGAAAAGTACTAATGCCCGGATTGGTCAATGCCCACACCCATGTCCCTATGACCCTGCTGCGCGGGCTGGCAGATGATTTGCGCCTGGATGTCTGGCTGTTGGGCTATATGATGCCCGTCGAGCGCGAGTTTGTTTCTCCCGACTTTGTTCGCCTGGGCACGCAACTGGCCTGTGTAGAGTTAATCCGCTCTGGGGTTACTTGCTTTGCTGATATGTATTATTTCGAAGAACATATCGCACGCACGACTGCCGAAGCAGGCTTGCGAGCAGTTTGTTCACAAACGGTTCTAAAATTCTCCGCACCCGATGCACATTCATTTGAGGAATCACTGGCAGCAGCCCGCGAGTTTATCCGGAAGTGGAAAGGTCACCCGCTGATTGTCCCCTCAGTAGCTCCGCACGCTCCATATACTTGTACCCCAGAAATTCTCCGCCAGACCGCTGCTTTAGCCGCAGAATTTGACGTCCCGTTGCACACTCATCTATCAGAGACGGCCATTGAAGTTGAAAACATGCGTGCTGAAAATGGCATGCCCGTGATCCCTTACGTAAAAAAGCACAACCTGTTTGACGCCAAGGTTTTAGCAGCTCATTGTGTGCACATCGATGAAGGCGAAATGCACACCCTTTTACATAATGGCGCAGGTGTGGCCCACAATCCATCTTCCAATCTGAAACTAGCGTCTGGTTTTGCACCCATCTCCCGCATGATTGAATTGGGCTTAAATGTCGGTATCGGTACAGATGGCCCGGCATCGAACAATGATCTGGACATGTTTGAAGAAGTTCGCCTGGCGGCTATCCTGGCCAAAGGCGCCAGTGGGGATCCCACCGCCATACCAGCACGCACTGCTTTATGCATGGCTACTCGATTGGGTGCTCAAGCCATGCATCTCGGTCATCTGACTGGCTCTCTGGAACCTGGTAAACGAGCTGACTTGATCCTGGTTGATATCCAAACTTTACATAATGCGCCTCGATTCCGTCGCGATCCTGAAGGAATTTATGCCCAAATCATTTATGCAGCCAAATCCACCGATGTAACGGATGTGATGGTCAATGGCAGCTGGCTCATGCGCCAGCGTATTCTCACTACCCTTCAGGAAAGCGAATTATTGCTACATGCCGACGAATATGCTCGGCGGATCGACTCATTCTTGATCCACCGCGAACACTCTGTCCTGGCCAAGTTGATCGCTATTGGTGGAGCTATGGAGGGCGAGAGCTTTGAAGTACAAGCCAAGGTGCGCATCCCAGACCCGGCTCCAATTCTTACCGCCTTACAAAAACCAGAGTTCGAAATCTATTATCACCGCCATTACCATGAATACGATACTTATTTTCTTTTCCCAGTGGCTGAGCAAGGTACTGTGCGCTATCGAGAGGATGAGTTTATCGAGCAAGATGGGGAGATCAGCAATATTCGTTACCGCCTGACCCTGATTGGGCCTACCCGCGAGCGCGAATTCCCTGCGGACATACTACTCTCTCGCAGTCGTTATCTGGCTCCTGCGGTGCATAGTTTGCGCTTTTATCGGGAGTACTTTAAGCCGGCTGGAGAGATCTCCATTGAAAAGGATCGCCAGCGCTGGTTAATCTCCTACAAGGGAACTGAGTTCTACATAAACCTTGACCAGCTAACAAAACCCGCTCTTGGATACTTCCTGGAGGTGAAATCTCGCACCTGGAGTCGACGTGACGCAGAATACAAAGCCACCCTCACCGACGAGTTGATCCATTACCTGGGAGCCTCACCAGAAGCTACAGTCCCAGATGATTATCTGGAATTAGCCATTGCACACCAAAAACAACTCTCTTGAGCAGCTTAGAGGTATACATGGAAACAACCCTGGCTTTTGCAGTGCACGTCACTCAACAAGCAAGCGCGCTATTAATGGACTATTTCAAGCAAAAGCGTCTGGCTTATAGCTTGAAATTGGATCAAACACTGGTCACAGATGCTGATCTGGCTGCGGACAAGTTGATTTCCGATGCCATCCACGCCAGATATCCAGAAGACGTGATCATCAGTGAAGAACTGCATCCCCAGAATTCCAGCTACCCAGACAATCCAGATCATGCAGTATGGATCGTCGATCCGTTGGATGGTTCTACCAACTTTCGTCAGGGCTTGCATACCTGGGGAGTGCTCCTTACACGCTTGATCAATGGTTTTCCTCAAGAATCCGTTATGCATTTCCCCCTTTTAGAAGAAACCTATATGTGCCAGCGAGGCCAGGGTGCTTTCTTAAACGGTAACCCGATACGCGTACTCCAACCAGACCTCGACGATCATTCTTCGTTTTTTAGCTGCTGTTCACGTACCCATCGACATTATCAGGTGCGTGTTCCTTATAAGACCCGTATCCTGGGCTCAACAGGTTTCAGCTTGTGTTGTGTGGCTCGTGGGAGTGCTATTCTTGGATTCGATGCCACTCCAAAAATTTGGGATATTGCTGGAGGATGGCTGCTGATCGAGGAAGCTGGTGGGATCATTGACACCATTGACGGCAGCCAGCCATTTCCACTCCAACCCGGGATAAATTATGCCTTACGTAGTTTTCCTGTGCTAGCTGCACCTACCACGGAATTGATTGCGCTGGCTCGCAAACAAATCACCTCCCTCCAGGCCACAATACCCAGGCCATCCACTACGCCTATAGAGTAGAAAAATTGAAGGTGTTATAATCCTCTCATAAACAAAAACATAATACAGGAGCAAAACGCATGGAATACCGCCGTTTGGGGTCATCTGGTTTGCAGGTATCTGCACTCTCCCTGGGGGCATGGGTCACCTATGGGGGACAAGTAGGATTAGACACCGCTTATGAATGCATGACAGCTGCTTATGATGCTGGCGTCAATTTCTTTGACAATGCCGAGGTCTATGCCAATGGAAATGCTGAGATTGTCATGGGCGAAGTTATTCACAAAACCGGCTGGAAGCGCTCAGATTTAATTGTTTCTACAAAATTATTTTGGGGTGGAAATGGCCCAAACGATCAGGGGCTATCCCGTAAGCACTTGATAGAAGGTTTGCACGCCTCCTTGAAGCGATTACAGATGGATTATGTCGATCTTCTCTTTTGCCACCGGCCTGATCCACAAACGCCAATCGAAGAAACCGTCTGGACAATGACGCAATTTGTCAACCAGGGCAAGGCATTCTATTGGGGCACATCGGAGTGGTCGGCAACCCAGGTCATGGAAGCTTATGCTGTTGCTCGCCGGGAACATCTGATTCCCCCTACCATGGAGCAGCCTGAATACAACATGTTCCATCGTGAGCGGGTAGAAAGGGAATATGCCCGCTTATACCGTGAAATTGGCCTGGGTACCACGATCTGGAGCCCTTTGGCAAGCGGCATGCTGACCGGAAAATACAATAATGGCATCCCCGAAGGCTCCCGCATGGCTCTGGAAGGCTACGAATGGCTGCGTAAACGCCTGAACTCTGAAAAAGGGAAAGAGCAAATAGCGAAAGTGCGCCAGCTGACTACCATCGCGGATGAGCTAGGCTGTTCAACGGCTCAACTGGCACTGGCCTGGTGTCTCAAGAATCCCAATGTGAGCACGGTGATCACCGGCGCTTCGCTTGGCAGCCAGGTACAGGAAAACATGAAAGCGTTAGAGGTATCCAATCAACTTACGCCTGAAGTGCTGGAGTAGATTGAAAATGTTCTAAACAATAAACCTGCTCC
>Ga0105095_10000064_pt1 | contig 37311 bp, 38 predicted proteins | sample PPLLak2March2015_2_FD_79180 | JGI IMG/M metagenome (GOLD analysis project Ga0105095, IMG submission 79180) | Freshwater sediment microbial communities from Prairie Pothole Lake near Jamestown, North Dakota, USA - PPLs Lake P8 Core (3) Depth... | ecosystem: Environmental > Aquatic > Freshwater >...
CGGCGCGTGCGCAGCACGATCTCCACCGCCTGGTCGTAGAGCGGATCCTTCTCGCCGGTGGGCTCGCCGCCCTCGCCGCCGAGCGCGTCTTCCGCGGGCTCGGGCTCGAGCACTTCCTCGAGGTATTCCGGCTTCGCCAGCCCCTTCAGGTGCGCCGCCACCGCATGCACCTCGTGGTCCGCGACGAAGGCGCCGTGCACGCGCTGCGGCAGGCCGGTGCCCGGCGGCAGGTAGAGCATGTCGCCCGAGCCGAGCAGCGCCTCGGCGCCGGACTGGTCGAGGATGGTGCGCGAGTCGACCTTCGAGGACACCTGGAAGGCGATGCGCGCCGGGATGTTGGCCTTGATGAGGCCGGTGATGACGTCCACCGACGGGCGCTGCGTGGCGAGGATCAGGTGGATGCCGGAGGCGCGCGCCTTCTGGGCGAGGCGCGCGATCAGCTCCTCGACCTTCTTGCCCACCACCATCATCAGGTCGGCCAGCTCGTCGATCACCACCACCACGTTGGGCAGCGGCGCGAGCTTCTGCGGATTGCCGGAGTCGATGGTGAACGGGTCGTCGATCTTGCCTTCGAGGACCTTGTGGTTGTAGCCGGAGAGGTTGCGCGCGCCGACGAAGTTCATCAGCTTGTAGCGGCGCTCCATCTCGCCGACGCACCAGCCGAGCGCGTTCACCGCCTGCTTCATGTCGATCACGACCGGCGCGAGCAGGTGCGGGATGTCGTGGTAGACCGAGAGCTCGAGCATCTTCGGGTCGATCATGATCAGGCGGATGCTGCGCGGCTCGGACTTGTAGAGCAGCGACAGGATCATCGCGTTGAGCGCCACGGACTTGCCCGAGCCGGTGGTGCCGGCCACCAGCAGGTGGGGCATCCGCGCGAGATCGGCGACGACCGGGTTGCCGGCGATGTCCTTGCCCAGCGCGATGGCGAGGGGCGAATGCATGTTGGCGTAGGCCTCCGAGCCGAGGATCTCGGACAGGCGCACGATCTGGCGGTGCGGGTTGGGGATTTCCAGGCCCATGCACGACTTGCCGGGAATCGTCTCCACCACGCGGATGGAGACGACCGACAGCGCGCGCGCCAGGTCCTTCACGAGGTTGACGATCTGGCTGCCTTTCACCCCGACTGCGGGCTCGATCTCGTAGCGCGTGATCACCGGCCCGGGGTAGGCGGCCAGCACCTTCACCGCGACGCCGAAGTCGGAGAGCTTCTTCTCGATCAGCCGCGAGGTGAATTCCAGCGTCTCGGCGGTGACCTGCTCGCCGTCGGGCTTCGCCGCGTCGAGGAGCTTGAGCGGCGGCAGCGGCGTGTCGGGCAGCTCCTCGAAGAGCGGCACCTGCTTTTCCTTCTGCACGCGCGGCGACTGCTTGATCTCGAGCACGGCGGGCTCGATGCGCAGCGGCGGGTGGTCCTCCTCGCGCCGCTTTTCCGTCTGCACGACGAACTCGCGCTCCTCGCGCGCGAGATTGCCCAGGCGCCGGTCGCGCCGGCGCTCCCAGGCACCGAGCACGGCGGCATGCGCCGCTTCGAGCCCGGCGCCGACGAGCTCGGAGACCGTAAGCCAGGAGATGCCGGTAAAGAGGCTCAACCCGACCGCCCCCAGGGTGAGCAGCAGCAGCGTCGCGCCGGTGAAGCCGAGCGCGGCGGAGGCGACGCCGCCGACCGCGTCGCCGATCACCCCGCCCGGGGCAAGGGGCAGCTCGAGCACGAGGCTGTGCAGCCGCAGCCGCTCGAGCGCGGCGCTCGCCACGAGCAGCATGGCGAACCCGGCCAGGGAGAAGCCGAGCCGGCGGCCTTCCAGCCTGCGGACGCCCCAGACCACCACGTAGGCGCACAGCGCCGCCCACCAGTATGCCGAGACGCCGAAGAGGTAGAGGAGGAGGTCCGCGACCCAGGCGCCGACCACGCCGCCGGCGTTGCGCACCGGCGCATCGGTGCCGCTATGCGACCAGCCGGGGTCGGCGCGATCGTAGGTGGCGAATACCAGCAGGACATAAAGCGCCAGCGCGACCAGCGCCAGCCATTTCGCTTCCCGCAGCAGGCCCGCGAGCTTGGCGGGAAGGGGCGCCGGGGATTTTGCCGCTACGCCCACTACTCCGGCAGCATGATCGTGTCGCGCAGCACGATGTTCGAGCCGCGCATCTCGATGTAGCCGCCGACCTGCAGGTCCTTCATGACCCGGCTCACCATCTCGCGCGAGGCGCCGATCATCTTGGCGATGTCCTGCTTGGGCAGGCGCTTGGTCACGATCTTCTCGCCGTTGACCGTCTCGGCCATGTCGAGCAGCAGGCGCGAGACGCGGCCGTACACGTCGAGCAGCGCCAGGCTGCCGATCTTGCGGTCGGCCTCGCGCAGCCGCCGCACCAGGCCGCGCATCACCGCCGTCGACATCTCGAAGTTCTCGGCCAGGCACTTGCGGAAGTCGCGCTTGGCGATGGACAGCAGCTCGCAGGGCTCGAGGGTCACTACGCTCGCCGAGCGCGGCTCGTCGTCGATGAGGCCCATCTCGCCGAAGAACTCGCCCGGGCCGAGGATGGCGAGGATGACTTCCTTGCCGTCGGAGTCGCTCATCATCACCTTGAGGCGGCCCGAGAGCACGATATAGAGCGAATCGGTGGCATCGCCGGCGGCCATGATGGTGTTGGCGCGCGCCGCGCTGCGCCGTGTCACCATGGTGGCGATCATGCGCAGCTGCTCCTCGGGGAAGCTCGCGAACAGCGGCACCGCCTTAAGGACTGCCGTGGAAACCGTCGCTGCCATAGCGAAGATATGGTAGCAGAACTGCACAACTTATAATTTTTGCCGCAATGTCCACTCGCCACTCCCGCCTGCTCATCCTCGGCTCCGGGCCCGCCGGGTTCACCGCCGCGGTCTACGCCGCGCGCGCCAACCTGCGCCCGGTGCTCATCGCCGGCATCGCGCAGGGCGGCCAGCTGATGACGACCACCGACGTCGACAACTGGCCGGCGGACGCCGAGGGCGTGCAAGGACCGGACCTGATGCAGCGCTTCCAGCGCCACGCCGAGCGCTTCGAGACGGAGGTGATCAGCGACCACATCCACACCGCGCGCCTCGCCGAGCGGCCGCTCGCGCTCGTCGGGGACGCGGCGACCTACACCTGCGATGCCCTGGTGATCGCCACCGGCGCCACGGCGAAATACCTCGGCCTGCCCTCCGAAGAGAAGTACATGGGCAAGGGCGTCTCGGCCTGCGCCACCTGCGACGGCTTCTTCTACAAGGGGCAGGACGTGCTGGTGGTGGGCGGCGGCAACACCGCGGTCGAGGAGGCGCTCTTCCTCGCCAACCTCTGCCGCCAGGTGACCCTGATCCACCGCCGGGACCGGTTCCGCGCCGAGAAGATCATGCAGGACAAGCTCATGAAGCGCGCCGCCGAGGGCAAGGTGCGCCTCGTGCTCGACAGCGTGGTCGAGGAGGTGCTCGGCGACGCGAGCGGCGTCACCGGCGCCCGGGTGAAGAGCCTGAAGAGCGGCGCGACGACCGTGCTCGAGGCGAAGGGCTTCTTCGTCGCCATCGGGCATACGCCGAACACCGGCATCTTCGCCGGGCAGCTGGAGATGGAGAACGGCTACATCGTCACGCGCGGCGGCCGCGAGGGCCAGGCGACCGCGACCAGCGTCCCGGGCGTGTTCGCCGCCGGCGACGTGCAGGACCACGTCTACCGCCAGGCGGTGACAAGCGCCGCGAGCGGCTGCATGGCGGCGCTCGATGCAGAGAAGTTTCTCGATGGCGCTGCCTGAGGACGAGGATTTCCGCAAAGGCGTACAGCCGCTCGCCCGGCCGCGGCGGATAACAATAGCCCGCACCCCACCGGCACCGGTGCCGCGCCAGACGCACCGTGACGAGCGTGCCGCGCTCGCCGAGAGCCTCGCCGGCCCGGTCTCGGTCGACGACGCGCTCGAGTCGGGCGAGGAGCTTTCCTTCCTGAGGGAGGGTTACCCGCGCGATACGCTGCGCAAGCTGCGGCGCGGGCACTGGACGGTCGAGGCGAGCCTCGACCTGCACGGCATGAACCGCACCGAAGCGGCGGCCGCGGTGAGCGAGTTCCTGCGCCGCCGCACGCAGCGCGGGCAGCGCTGCGTGCGCATCGTGCACGGCCGCGGCCTGGGCTCGCCGAACCGCGAGCCGGTGCTCAAGGGAAAGCTTCGGAAGTGGCTGCCGCTGCGCGGCGAGGTGCTGGCGTTCTGCCAGGCGCCCCGTGCCCATGGGGGCGGCGGCGCCGCCCTTGTTCTACTTAGGGCAAATTAACTTTAAACGGCAGCTTCGTTCGTCTCGCCCGTGCGGATGCGCACCACGTGCTCGACGGAGGTGACGAAGATCTTGCCGTCGCCGATCTTGCCGGTGCGCGCCGACTTGACGATCGCGTCGATGGCGCTCTCGACCTGGTTGTTGGCGACGACCACCTCGATCTTCACTTTCGGCAGGAAGTCGACCACGTACTCGGCGCCGCGGTAGAGCTCGGTATGGCCCTTCTGCCGGCCGAACCCCTTCACCTCGGTCACGGTGAGTCCCGTGACGCCGACCTCGGAGAGCGCTTCGCGCACTTCGTCGAGCTTGAAGGGCTTCACAATGGCTTCGATCTTCTTCATGCGGTTCTCCCGGGGCGATGCGCGCATTGTATCGTAGCGCCTTGGAAAGCGTCCGCGTCGCCGAATCCCTCGCCGCCGTCGATCCCCAGGAATGGAACGCTCTCGCGGGCGGCCAGCCCTTCGTCCGCCACGAGTTCTTCTCGGCCCTCATCGACACCGGCTGCGCCGCGGCGGGGAGCGGCTGGCTGCCGCGCTTCCTGCTCCGGTACCGCGCCGGGGCGCTCGCCGGGGCGATGCCGCTTTTCGCCAAAAGCCATTCTTACGGCGAGTACGTGTTCGACTGGGCCTGGGCGGATGCGCACGAGCGCCATGGCATCGACTACTACCCGAAGCTCCTGTGCGCAGTGCCGTTCACGCCCGTGCGCGGCAGCAGGATTCTCGGCGGCGACAAGGAAGTGCTGATCGAGGCCGCGCTGCAGCTCGCGCGCGGGACCTCGTCGCTGCACGTGCTGTTCCCGCCCGACGAGGAGGCCGCGCTGCTCGAGGCGCACGGCATGATGCTGCGCCGGACCGTGCAGTTCCACTGGCGCAACCGCGGCTATGCGGACTTCGACGCCTTTCTCATGGAGCTTTCCCACCGGAAGAGAAAGAACATCCGCCAGGAGCGCCGGCGCGTGCGCGAGGCGGGCGTCGCCTTCCGCTGGCTCGAGGGCGCCGCCATCGAGCGCCGGCACTGGGAGTACTTCAGCCGCTGCTACCGGGGCACCTACGCCGCGCACCGCTCGAGCCCCTACCTGAACCTCGAGTTCTTCCTGCGCCTGGGCGCCTCGCTGCCGCAGCACACGGCCCTGCTGCTCGCCGAGCGCGACGGCCGGCCGGTCGCCGCGGCGCTCTTCCTGCGCGACAGTAGCCGCCTGTACGGCCGCTACTGGGGCGCGACCGAGCACATCCCGCTGCTGCACTTCGAGTGCTGCTATTACCAGGCGATCGAGTACGCCATCGCCCGCCGGCTGGAGGCCTTCGAAGGCGGCGCGCAGGGGGAGCACAAGCTCTTCCGCGGCCTGATGCCGGTCGAGACGCTCTCGGCGCACTGGCTCGCGCACCCGCAGTTCGCGCGCGCCGTGGAGAGCTTCCTCGAGCGCGAGGGCGCCGGCATCGCGCGCTACGTCGACGAGCTGTGCGAACATAGCCCGTTCAAGGCGGCAAGCTGAGGAGGCAATGATGCGACTCAAGGACAAGCTGGCGATCGTCACCGGGGCAGGCTCGGGATTCGGCGCCGGCATCGCGCGGCGCTTCGCGCAAGAAGGCGCGCAGGTCATCGTCAACGACGTGAATCCGGCGGCGGAAAAAGTCGCCCGGGAAATCGGCGGCAGGTTCGTGCAGGCCGACGTCACGAAGGGCGGCGACTGGGCGAAGCTCGTGCAGGCGGCGGGCGACAAGCTCGACATCGTGGTCAACAATGCCGGCTGGACCCACCGCAACAAGCCCTACCTCGAGGTGACCGAGGCGGAGTTCGACAAGGTCTACGCGGTCAACGTGAAGAGCATCTACCTGTCGGCGCTGCATGCCGTGCCGGTATTCCGGCGGCGCGGCGGCGGCTGCTTCGTCAACATCGCCTCGACCGCGGGGGTGCGTCCCCGCCCGGGGCTCACCGTCTACAACAGCTCGAAGTGGGCGGTGATCGGCATGTCGAAGTCGATGGCGGGCGAGTTCGGCAAGGACCGCATCCGCGTCAACTGCGTGAATCCGGTGTTCAGCCCGGAGACGGCGCTCTCGGCGGACTTTGCCGGCGGCGCGGTCACCGAGGAGGCCAAGAGCCGCTTCCTGGCCACGATCCCGCTCGGGCGCTTCTCGACGCCTCTCGATGTCGCGAATGCGTGCCTTTACCTCGCCTCGGACGACGCGAGCTTCATCAGCGGCGTGTGCATCGAGGTGGACGGCGCGCGCAGCGTCTAGGGCGGGATCTAGGCTCTTTTCAAGCCGCCGAGAAGGGCGGCGACCTGCGGCTGCCGGCGATTTCTTTCGGGCTGGGGTGCTTCAGGCTTGGGCGCTGCGGCAGCGGAGGGCTCGTAGGGCTTGGAGAAAATCGGGTCGGCGCTCGTTCGCCTGCCCTGCTCCTTGCCGCCGTGCTCTCTTCTGCCCTGCTCCCGGCGCGGGGCGCGCGGCTGGTCGCCCATCAGCGTCGCGACCGTCGCGCCGCTGGGCTGGAAGCCGGGCACCAGCACTTTCTCGATGCGCTTCTTGATCAGCCGCTCGATCGCCGCGAGCGCCTCCATGTCCTCCGGGGCGACGAGCGAGATCGCCTCGCCGGTCAGCCCGGCGCGGCCGGTACGGCCGATGCGGTGCACGTAATCCTCGGGCGAATGCGGCACGTCGAAGTTGATCACCTGCGGCAGGCCCTCGATGTCGAGGCCGCGCGAGGCGACGTCGGTGGCGACCAGCACGGCGGTCTTGCCGGACTTGAAGTCGGCGAGCGCGGCCTCGCGCTCGGCCTGCGACTTGTCGCCATGGATGGCGTCGGTCTGGATGCGGTCGCGGCGCAGCTGGTGCGCGAGGCGGTTGGCGCCGATGCGCGTGCCCGTGAACACCAGCACCTGCTTCAGCCCGCGCGTCTGGATCAGGTACGCGAGGAGCTCGCGCTTCTTCTCGCGCTTCACCGGGTGCACCACGTGGGTGACGAGGTCGGCCGCGGCGTTCCGCGCCGCGATCTGCACCTCCGCCGGGTTGCGCAGCAGGGTCTTCACCAGCGCGCGGATCTCCTCGGGGAAGGTCGCCGAGAAGAGCAGGTTCTGCCGCTGCGCCGGGAGAAGCGCGATGATGCGCTTGATGTCGGGCAGGAAGCCCATGTCGAGCATGCGGTCGGCCTCGTCCAGCACCAGGATCGACACCTGGTTGAACATGACGGTCTTGTTCTGCACGTGGTCGAGCAGGCGCCCCGGCGTGGCGACGAGCACCTCGACGCCCTTGCGCAGCTGCTCGATCTGGGCGTTCATGTCGACGCCGCCGTATACCACGGTGCTGCGCAACGGCACGTGCTTGCCGTAGTCGCGGAAGCTCTCGGCCACCTGGACGGCGAGCTCGCGCGTCGGCGTGAGCACGAGCGCGCGCACCGGATGGCGCGCCGGCGACGTCGAGGTGCTGGCCTGGGCGGCGAGCTTCTGCAGGATCGGCAGCGCGAACGCCGCGGTCTTGCCGGTGCCGGTCTGCGCGCCGGCCATGAGATCGCGTCCCGCGAGCACCAGCGGGATGGCTTGCTCCTGGACCGGCGAGGGCTTCTCGTAGCCGAGATCGGCGACCGCGGCGAGGAGCGGCGGAATCAGGCCTAGTTGTTCAAATGCTGAAGATATGGCGCTGATTATAAGTCAGTTGACGACGCGCACGGTGCGTCAGTTTATTGTCCGCGCGGCACCGCGCTCGGCGTTTTCCTGGGGCTCGGTGCCGGGCAGCTTGAGCTCCATGTCCCAGTCGCTCTTCTTTACCGCGGCCTGCAGCAGGCGGCACACCGAGTGCAGCAGCACCGAGTCGAAGGAGAGCGTCACCCCCTGCCCCTGCGCCGGATGCAGCGCCACCACCGGCTGGCCGTTGCGGTCGTGCCCGGTCTGGATGCGCGCCAGGAGCAGCGGCGCGTCGCCGAGCGGGCGCTCGCTGCTCGCCGCCTCGTAGGGCCGCGTGAAATCCGCCTTCGACACCGCGTGCTCGTGCTCGAGCCCGAGCAGCGCGCGCCGCGCCTCCGGGTTGGCCTGGGTGCGGATGCGCGGGCTCGCCTCCTCGGCGAGCTTGACGAGCAGCGGCCAGAGCAGCTTGACGAAGCGCCGCGTCAGCGCGAGGCGCAGCTCCACGCCCTCGGTCGCCGCGACGAGCATCAGCAGGCGGTCCTGCTCGGCGTCGTACTCCACTTTCAGCTGGTGCAGGCGCATGGAACAATGGTACATGGCCCGCCTTGTCGAAGTCACCGATCCGGCCGACCTCGAGGCCGTGCGCGAGCTTTTTTTCGAGTACGCCAGCGCCGTCGACGAGCCCCGCTGCTTCCCGGGCTTCGAGCGCGAGCTGGCGGGGCTGCCGGGCGAATACGGCCCGCCGCACGGGCGGCTCTTCCTGGGCCGCGACGGCGCCGTCCCGGCCGGCTGCGTCGCCCTGCGGCGACTGGACCCCGCCACGGCGGAAATGAAGCGGCTCTACGTGCGGCCCGCCTACCGCGGCGGCGCCCTCGGCCGGCGCCTCGCCGGGGCGGCGATCGAGGCGGCGCGCGGCGCGGGCTGCGAGCGCATCGTGCTCGACACTTTGCCGAGGATGCGCGAGGCGATCTCGCTCTACCGCGGACTCGGGTTTCGCGAAACCGCGCCCTACCTGGAAGAGCCGACCCCCGGCAGCATCTGCTTCGAGCTCGGGCTCAGCGCAGCGCGGAAAGAAGCTCGGCCGGCACGATAAGCGGCGTCAGGCCGAGGGCGCGCAGCACGGCGCTCACCTTGTCGATGCGCAGCGTCCCCTTGCCGCGCTCGAGCTCGAACACGAACTTGCGCGACACGCGGGCGCGCGCGGCCAGCCCGGCCTGGGTCAGGCCGGCGGCCTCGCGGGCGGTCAGCACCGCCTCGCCGAGCTCGGCGCTCGTCGTCCAGGTAAACCAGCCGGGCATGTTGGCGGGCATCGCGATAGTGTAGCCGAGAATGTAACCGATCGGTTACATTTTATTCCTGCGGATGCGCGCCACGATGGCCGTCGTGGAGCGCTCGTGCTCGAAAGGGATGGACACCACCCGGCCGCCGCGCGCGATGACCGCCTGCGCGCCGGCGATGCGCTCGACCGGCCAGTCGCCGCCCTTGGCCAGCACATCGGGCCGGCACGCGGCAATGAGCGCTTCCGGCGTGTCGTCGTCGAACCACGTCACGGCGTCGACCGACGCCAGCGCGGCGAGCACCGCCATGCGGTCCTCGAGCGCGTTGAGCGGGCGCTCGGCGCCCTTGCCCAGGCGTCTCGCCGAGGCGTCGGAGTTCAGCGCGACGAGCAGCGCCGCGCCGAGCGCGCGGGCGCGCGCGAGGTAAGTGACGTGCCCCCGGTGGAGCAGATCGAAGACGCCGTTGGTGAACACAAGGGGGCGCGGCAGCGCCTCGAGCCAGCGGCCCAACTCGGCCGGCGGATGGATCTTGGCCTCGAAGCTAGGGGGCAGACCTGGCCTTCTGTGCGCTCGGCGGCGGCGACGGCCGGCAGGCGTCGTCGGTCGGCTTGCAGTACTCGAAGATCTTCACCACCTTGCGCACGCCGCCGGTGGTGCGCGCCACCTCGGTTGCGTCGTTGCCCTCCTGCTCGGTGACGATGCCCATGAGGTAGACCACGCCCGCCTCGCTCACTACCTTCACGTGCATCGGATTGACGCGCTTCGCGTCGAGCAGGCGCACCTTGACCTTCGAGGTGATGAGCGAGTCGTTGGAGCGCGAGGCAAGCGAGGCGGTCCCGGCCACCTCGAGCTCGTTGGCGACGCTGCGCACGTTGGGCAGCCCGGCGGCGATCTTCTCGATCGCATCGCGCGTGGCCGCGTCGGGCACCTCGCCGGTGAGAAGCACGGCGCGGTTGAAGGACGTGATGTTGACGTGCACGCCTTCGGGAAAGCGCTCGGCGATGCGGTTGACGGCGCGCAGCTCGTTCGACTCGTCCTCGATCTGGGAGCCGGCGGTGCGCCGGTCCTCGAGCGCATTCACGGCGGCGACCCCGCCGGCGCCCACGACGACCGCAGCGCAGCCGCTGGCGAGCAGGACTGCCGCCAGCAGGCCGGCAAGCCAGGGCGCCGCGCTCACTGCTGCGGCCCGAGCATCTGGAAGTCGATGGCGTCGCAGAGGCAGTGGAGGATGAGCAGGTGCACTTCCTGGATGCGCGCGGTGCGCTTGTGCGGCACGCACAGGTGCACGTCGTCCGCGCCGAGCGCTGCGGCCATCTTGCCGCCGCCATTGCCCGTCAGCGCCACGACGCGCACGCCCAGCTCGTGCGCCGCCGCCATCGCCGCGATCACGTTGGCGGAGTTGCCGCTGGTGGAAATGGCGAGCAGAACGTCGCCACGCCGGCCGATGGCGCGCACCTGCTTGGAGAACACCTGCAGGTAATCGTAGTCGTTGGCGATGGAGGTGAGCGTGGAGCTGTCGGTGGTGAGCGCCACGCCGGCGAGCGGCGCGCGCTCGGCCTCGAAGCGGTTCACCAGCTCCGCGGCGAAGTGCTGCGCGTCGGCCGCCGAGCCGCCGTTGCCGCAGGCGAGCGCCTTGCCGCCGGCGCGCAGCGCCTGCGCCATCAGGGCGCCGGCGCGGGCGATGGGGTCGGCGAGCCCCTGGACGGCATCGAGCTTGAGCTTCGCGCTTTCGGCGAAGTGGCCGGCGACGCGCGCGACGAGCGCTGCATGTTGTTCCGCGTGTCCCATGAGCGGCGATTCTAGCCGAATCCATTCCGCTACTCGCCGAACGCGTCCCGGATCCAGCGCACGCTGGCGGGCGAGCCATCGATGAGGAACACGTCGAACCGGCAGGGCGCGTCGGGCCGGCGGACGAGGTAGAGCCGCGCCGCGGCGAGCAGGCGCGCGCGCTTGGCGGCGGTGATGCTCTCCGCGGCGCCGCCGAACGCGCCGAGGCTGCGCAGCCTGACCTCGGCGAAGACGATGGTGGCCCCCTCCTCGGCGATCAGGTCGATCTCGCCCAGGCGACAGCGCCAGTTGCGCTCCACCAGCTTCAGGCCCGCGGCCCGCAGCAGGTCCGCGCAGAGATCCTCGGCTCGCGCCCCTTCGCTGTTCATGGCAGTCTTAACGGACTCCGCAGCCCCCGGGTTGACCGCACATGAGCGCTGGCACGCTTTACGTCGTAGCGACGCCGATCGGCAACCTGGCCGATTCGAGCCCGCGCTCGGTCGAGGTGCTGCGCGGCGCCGGCCTCGTCGCCTGCGAGGACACGCGGACCACGCGGACCCTGCTCGCGCGGCACGGCATCGCCGCCCGCACCGTGGCCCTGCACGAGCACAACGAGCGCGCCGCCGCGGCAAAGCTGATCGAGGCCCTGCGCGCCGGCAAGAACGTCGCGCTGGTGAGCGACGCGGGCACGCCGGGCCTGTCGGACCCGGGCGCGCTGCTGGTGGCCGAGGCGCACCGCGCCGGGATCCGCGTCAGCCCGGTCCCGGGGCCCAGCGCCGCCGCCGCGGCCTTCTCGGCCGCCGGCTTCCCCGCCACCGGGTTCCTGTTCGCCGGATTCCTCCCGGCAAGCCCCTCGGCCCGGCGCAAGGCCCTGCAGGCGCTCGAGCTGCCCTGGCCGCTGGTCCTGTACGAGGCACCGCACCGCATCGCCGCGACCCTCGAGGACCTCGAGGCGCGATTCGGGCCGGCGCGCGAGGTCGCGATCGCGCGGGAGCTGACGAAGAAGTTCGAGGAAGTGGCGCGGATGGCGCTCGGCGAGGCGCGCGCGTGGCTGGCGGCGGTCCCGGGGCGCGCGCAGGGCGAGTTCGTGCTGGTGCTCGCCGCCGGGGAGGCGCGCGAGCCTGCGGCGCTCGACGCCGAGCGCGTGCTCGAGGCGCTGCTCGAGTCCCTGGCGCCGAGCGAGGCGGCAAGGCTCGCGGCGCGCATCACCGGACTGCCGCGGCGCGAGCTCTACCGCAAGGCGCTGCAGCTCGCCGGCTAGGCGCGGCAAGTAGAATTCGCCCGATGCAGCGGCTGACGATCAAGCGCCCGGACGACTGGCACCTGCACCTGCGCGACGGCGCAGCCATGGCCGCGGTGCTCGCCGACTCGGCGCGGCGCTTCGGCCGCGCCATCGTCATGCCGAACCTGCAGCCGCCGGTGCGCACCACGCAGCAGGCACTGCATTACCGCGAGCGCATCCTCGCGGCGCTGCCCGAGGGCCTCGCGTTCGAGCCGCTCATGACGCTCTATCTCACCGACGACACCGCCCCCGAGGAGATCGCGCGCGCCAAGCTCTCGGGCCGCGTGCACGGCGTCAAGCTCTATCCGGCGGGCGCGACCACGCACTCCGACGCCGGGGTGACGCGGCTCTCGCGCTGCTTCCACGCGCTCGAGCGCATGCAGGAGCTCGGCATGCCGCTCCTGGTGCACGGCGAGTCGACCGACCCGGCGATCGACGTGTTCGACCGCGAGCGGGCCTTCCTCGAGGAGACGCTGGGGCCGACGCTCGAGCGCTTTCCGCGCCTCAAGGTGGTGCTCGAGCACATCACCACGCGCGATGCCGTGCAGTACGTGGAAGTGACCGGCGAGAACGTCGCCGCCACCATCACCGCGCACCACCTGCTCATGAACCGCAACGCGCTGTTCCTGGGGGGCTTGCGTCCGCACCACTATTGCCTGCCGGTGCTCAAGCGCGAGGAGCATCGCGAGGCGCTGGTCGAGGCCGCGATCTCCGGCAATCCGAAGTTCTTTCTCGGCACCGACAGCGCGCCGCACGCGAAGAGCGCCAAGGAAGCGGCGTGCGGCTGCGCCGGCATCTATACCGCGCACGCGGCGATCGAGCTCTACGCCGTGGCCTTCGAGGAAGCCGGCGCCCTCGAGCGGCTGGAGGGCTTCGCCGCCGAGTTCGGCGCGCGCTTCTACGGCCTGCCCGAAAACCGCGACACGATCACGCTGGTGCGCGAGGAATGGCGCATCCCGGAGACGGTCGCCTTCGGCGCCGAGCGGCTCGTGCCGCTGCGCGCCGGCGAGTCGATTCCCTGGAAGCTCGCCTAGCGCATCCGGTCTTCGACCCGGTGCGGCCCTGGCTCGGCGCCGACTCGCTCGAGCGGCTCAACGCCTGCGCCGAGGCCGCCGGCATCCGGACCGAAAGCGGCTGCGCGGTGCGCTTCGTCCCGCCGGGGCCGGGCGACCCCTACTACGAGATCGGCGTGTACGAGAGCGGCCGCGTCGCCACGCGCGCCGGCAACCTGCACGACTGGTTCAACGCGCTCGCCTGGCTCGCCTTCCCGCGCACCAAGGCGCGCATCAACGCCATGCACGCGCAGGCCATCCCGCACGAGCGCGGCCACCGCGGCCGGCTGCGCGACCTGCTCACGCTGCTCGACGAGGGCGGCGCCCTGGTCGCGTGCGACGACGCGGCGCTTAACGCGCTGCTGCGGGCGCACGAGTGGAAAACCCTGTTCTGGGAGCGCCGGCCAAGCGTTCTCGCCTCGATGCGGCTGCTCGTGCTCGGCCACGCGGTCCTGGAGAAGGCGCTCGAGCCCTGGCCGGGCATCACCTGCAAGGCGATTTTCGTCCCGCACGGCGGCGACCCCGACGCCCATGCGGCGGACTGGCTGCGCCGGCTGCCGCCCGAGGCGACCCCGCGCGAGCTCGCCGCGCTGCCGATCTTCGGCTATCCGCACTGGCTGCCGGAGAGCGAAAGCGCGGCGTTCTATGAAGACACGCGGTTCTTCAGGGGGCAAAGGCCCAAATTCAGAGGAGCCAGGGAGTAAAATGCCTGCGGGAGTCGGCCAGGCAGCCGCTGTGCCGTGCAGGACCGGCGGCATGGAGGAAAGTCCGGGCTCCGCAGAGCAGGATGCAGGGTAACCCCCTGGCGCGGCGACGCGACGAACAGGGCCACAGAGACGAGTCCCCGGCTCGTCAGTACCGCAGGCGCAAGCCCGCGGGAGCCGGGGGGTGAAACGCGGCAACCTCCATCCGGAGCAACACCAAATAGGCAAGCGAAGTGCGCAAGCACGAGAGGCCGGCTCGGCCGAGGCTTGCGGGTAGGTGGCTTGAGCCCCGGGGTGACCCGGGGCCCAGAGGAATGGCTGCCGGCCAAACCGGGTTCGCCCGGGGCGGCCACAGAACCCGGCTTATCGGCCGTCTCCCGCTGTATTCTTTACCGGCTTTTTCTTGCTTTCCGGTCCCCCCAGGCGGAATAATCCTCCGCGAGGGGAGATGCAAGACCGCCTAAACCAGAACGACGTCACCAACCGCGTGAACGTCGAGGATGCCGAGCGGGTGCGCGACGCCGTGCTCGCGCTCTTCGGCGCGCGCTACGCCGGCACCGACCTGTCGCCGGTCGAGCGCGCCTTCGCCGACTTTCGCTCGCTCTTCGAGGGGCAGTACCCCGGCTACCTCGCCTGCGATACCCTCTATCACGACCTGCGCCACACGCTCGACATGACGCTCGCCATGGCGCGCCTGGTCGACGGCCACGAGCGCATCTGCGCCCAGCCCGACCGGCTCGGCGCGCGGCGCGCGATGCTGGGGATCCTCATCGCCCTGCTGCACGATTCGGGCTACCTCAAGCGCAGCTCCGAGGGCGAGGTCGAGAACGGCGCCGTGTTCACCAAGGTGCACGTCAGCCGCAGCGCCGACTTCATCTCGGCGTACCTGCCGAGCATCGGCTTCGCCGCCGAGGCGCCGCTCGCCGCGCGGCTGGTGCACTTCACCGGCTACGAGATGGAGATCGAGGACATCCGCGTCGAGGACGCGCGCGACCGCATGATCGGCTGCATGGTCGGCACCGCCGACCTGATCGGCCAGATGTCGGACCGCATGTACCTGGAGAAGGTGCGCAAGTTCCTCTACGAGGAGTTCGTGCTGGGCAACGTCGCGCGCGAGCAGCTCGCCGACGGGCGCGAGGTGGTGCGCTACGCCTCGCCGGAGGACCTGATCATCAAGACCCCGGGCTTCTACGAGTACGTGGCGCGCAACCGCATCGACCGCAAGCTCGACGGCGTCGACCGCTTCGCGGCCTCGCATTTCGACGGCCCGAACCTCTACCAGAGCGAGATCGACCGCAACATGCAGTTCCTGCGCCAGACCATCGAGACGGCGGACCTCTCCCGCCTGCGCCGCTTCTGCTATTCGCTCTCGGAGCGCTCGCGCCGCGCTGCCTGAGCCGGGGACTGTCGCCGGAAGTCGACACTTGTTGGCCGGCGCGAATCGTGGCAAAAGCCCCGGCATGACCGCCCTCCATCGCGCCGCCCGGCCCGACCCGTCCGCCGCCCTGCACCGGCTGCTTTCCGACAGCGCCGTCTGGCGCGCCGCCCTCGGCGCCTGTGCATTTCCGCTCGCCGTGCTCGACGCGAGCACGCCCCTGCGGCCGGTCACCTACCTGAACGGCGCCTTCGAAGGCTACTTCGGCTACCGCAGCGCCGAGGCGCTCGGACGGCCGCTTTCGGCGCTGCTCTTCCGCGGCGACGAGGCGCTCGTGCACCGGCTGCTCGCAGAGTCGACGTCGCGCTGGGAACTGAAGGCCTGGGCGAAGGACGGTACGGCGCGCCGTGTCGAGCTGGCCCTGGGCGCGGTGCGCGGCGCCGAGGGGCGGCTTACGCACTGGGTGGTGGCGTTTTCCGATCGCAGCGAAGTCGAGGACCTGCGCGCCGAGCTCGCGGCGCTGAAGAGCCTGGCCTCGGCGCCCTAGTCGTCCCTGGACCTCAGCGACTGCCAGAGGTCGACCAGCATCATTGCGATGCCGATGCAGATGACGACGCCGAGCGCAACTTCCTGGAGCTTGAACACCGGAGGCAGCAGATAACCCACGACCAGTATCACCGCCACCACCCCCGCCGCAATCTTCACTCCCATCGCAATACCCCCTGATCGATCATGCGCTCCGCGCGAGCCGCGCGGTAAGCCAGCGGGCGGTGCGCAGCAGGCGCGCATCGTCGTGACGCGGGCCAACGAGCTGCACGCCGAGCGGAAGCCCGTTCGTCCCTCGCATCAGCGGCAGATTGACCGCGGGCGTCCCGAGCAACGTCCACAGCGTGCAGAACGACGGGTCGCCGGTGCTGTCGAGGCCCTTGGGCGCCGTGCCGGGTGCGGCTGGCGTCAGGATCGCGTCGCAGCGCTCGAATATCTCACCGAAGCCGTCGTACAGGATCGGGATGCGCGCAACCGCCTTCTGGTACTCGAGCGCGCTCGCCTCGCGGCCGCGCGCGAGCAGGTCGCGCAGCTTCCCGGAAAGCTTGTCGCGGCCCTTCTCCCACTCGAGGTCGAAGTTGGCCGCCATCTCGGCTTCCATGATCGTGCGGTGCCAGTCGAGCGCGCGCGGCGCGGCCGAAGGCAGGTCCACCTCGACCACGCGATCCCCCAGCTCTCCCACGAGCTCGGCGAAAGCTTCCTTGGTTTCCTCTTCGGCGCGCTCCCAGGCCGGTCCCTTGGCGAACGCGAGCAGCGGCGCGAGCGGCGGCTCCGCGGCGGCGATCGTCTGGAACGCAATGCGCGCGCGCGGGCGCGTGTCGGGGTCGCGCTCGTCGAATCCGACTAGCTGCTCCGCGAGCAGCGCGATGTCCTCCAGGGTGCGCGCGAACACCCCCACGTGGTCGAGCGTTCGCGACAGCTTCAGCATGCCGCTGCGCGGAATGAGGCCGTGCGTCGGCTTGAATCCGTACGCGCCGCAGAACGCCGCGGGCCGGATCACCGAACCGTTGGTCTGCGACCCGAGCGCGAGCGGCACCATGCCCGCAGCAACGGCAGCGGCCGAGCCGGAGGACGAGCCGCCGGGCGTGTGCTCCGGGTGGTGCGGGTTGCGCGTCTTGCCCGGATGGAAATATGCACATTCCGTGGTCACGGTCTTGCCGAGGATCACCGCGCCCGCGGCGCGCAGCATCGCCACCACGGCCGCATCATGCGCCGGGGTCCTTCCCGCATGCAGGACCGTGCCGTCTTCCGTCGGCATGTCGGCGGTATCGATGATGTCCTTGATCCCGACAGGCACCCCGTGCAGCGGCCCGATCGCGCGGCCTTCGCGCCGGTCCGCGTCGCGCGCACGCGCCTGTACGAGCGCGTGCTCCGCATCCAGGTGTTGCCAGGCCTCGACCTGCGGCTCCGCTTCGCGGATGCGCCCGAGGCAGGCTTGCACCAGCTGTTCCGAGCCGATCGCGCCGTCGCGGATCGCGCGTGCCGCATCGCAGGCCGAAAGCCAGTTCAGCTGGGAAGCGTCCATGGCTTCAGTTGCCGTAGATCGCTTTCGGCAGCCACATTACGGTCTGCGGGAAGACATAGACCATGAGCATCGCAAGCAGCACGATGTACAGGAACGGCATGCAACCTCTGAAGATCTGCGTCAGGAGCACGTGCTTGGGCGCTATGCCCTTGAGGTAATAAGCGGCCATCGCCATGGGCGGCGACAGGAACGCGGTCTGCAGGTTGAGCGCCACCAGCAACCCGAACATCAGGGGATCGATCTGGAAGTGCGGCAGCAGCGGCAGGAAGATCGGCACGAAGATGATGATGATCTCGGTCCATTCCAGCGGCCAGCCGAGCAGGAAGATGATGAGCTGCGCCACGATCAGGAAGGTGACCGGGCCCATGTTCAGGCCGAGCACGAATTTCTCGATCACGGCCTGGCCGCCGAGATAGCCGAAGACGCCGGCGAAGGTCGCCGAGCCGACGAAAAGGAAGCACACCATCGCCGAGGTTCTCGCGGTGAGGAACACCGACTCCCTGAGCCGGCCCCAGGTGAACGAGCGGTAGGCGACCGCCAGGAACACCGCGCCGAGCGCCCCGATCGAGGCCGCCTCGGTCGGCGTAGCCAGCCCGAACATGATCGCCCCCAGTACGCACAGGATCAGAATTGCCAGAGGGACGAACGACTGCACCACCATGAAGAACACTTTGCCAAGCGGCACGTTGCCTTCTTCCTTGGGCAGCGGCGGCGCCAGGTGCGGCTTGAAGATCGCCAGCACCATGACGTAGATGCAATACAGCCCCGCGACCATGAACCCCGGGATGACCGCCGCGGCGTAGAGCTGCACCACCGACATGCCGGCCATCGCGGCGTACACGATCAGCATGATCGAGGGCGGAATCAGGATGCCGAGGCAGCCGCCCGCACAGATCACCCCTGAGGCGAGCCGCACGTCGTAGCCCGCCTTGAGCATCTGGGGAAAGGCGAGCAGTCCCATCAGGGTCACCACCGCGCCGACGATGCCGGTGGCAGTGGCGAACAGGGCGCAGGTGATCAACGTCGCCACGGCGAGCGAGCCGGGCACGCGCTTGAGCGCGAGCTGTATGCTGAAGAACAGCTTGTCGAGCAGGTTGGAGCGCTCGACCATGTAGCCCATCAGCAGGAACAGCGGCACCGCCACCAGCACGTCGTTGTTCATGGTGGTGAAGGTGTTCTGCGTGAGCAGGTAGAAAACGCGGTTGTCGAAGAACGCCTGGTCGGGCTGGAAGTAGGCCCAATAGCCGAAGATCACGCCAAGCGCCATCAGCGTGAAGGCGACCGGAAAGCCGATCATGATGGCGGATACCAGAATGCCCAGCATGATGAGGGCGACAATGCTGGGATCGATCATCGCGCGGCCCCTGCGGCAGCTTCCTGCTCGGCTTTCTTCGCATGCTCTTCCAGGATCTGCTTTTCCAGCTCCTCGACGTCATGCAGCCGGGTCGGCCAGTTGTTGTCCCGCAGGCACTGTACGCAGCGCAGCACCTCGGCAACGCCCTGCAGCGCGAGCAGGCTGGCGCCGAACGGGATCAGCATCTTGAGCGGCCAGATCGGCACCCCGGCCGGGCTGTTGACGCTCGACTCGAGAATCCTCATTGACGTGTAACCGTAGTTCCAGCCGGAGATCACCAGCGCCAGCACCCCGGGAAAGAAGAAGATGACGTACAGCACGAGCTCCACCGCCGCCTGGGTGCGCGGTCGCCACAGGCGGTAGAACATGTCGGCCCGCACGTGGCCACCGCGCGACAGCGTATAGGCGCCGGCCATGAAGAACATCGCTCCGTACATCAGGTAGCTGAAATCGAATGCCCAGCTCGTGGGCTCGTTCAGAACGTAGCGCACGAACACCTCGTAGGAGGTGCCGAGGGTGAGGATCACCAGGCACCAGGCGAACGCGTGCCCCACCGTCCGGCTCAGAAGATCCACACCATAGATGAATCGGTTAACCATGGCCTATCCTCGGCCAGCAGAAAAATGGGGCGACACCCTCAGGTGCCGCCCCAGTACGTCCTGCCCAGCGTGGATGTCCCTCAGGCTGGAATCTTGGTCTTGAAGATGTGCTCGTAGCCGAGCCGGTAGTCCGCCTCGTTGAAGAGCACGTAGTACGCGGCGCGCTTGGCGAAGGCGCGCTGCGATTGCACGACTTTCGCGAAGAACGGGTCCGCCTGCGACAGCCGCGCGGTGATCTTGTCCCAGGCCTTGAGCTGCTCCGCCATGATCGATTTCGGCGTGCGGATCACCTTGACCTTGTGTTTCTCGATGAGGATCTGCAGGTCGCGCGAGTAGTTGTCGATCCCCGTCCAGTAGTTCGACGAGCTCGCCGCCTCGGCGGAGTACTGCAGAATCGCCTGCAGGTCCTTCGGCAGCGAGTCCCACTTCTTCTTGTTGAAGATGATTTCGAAGAACTCCATCGCCTGGTGGTAGCTGCCCATCATGTAATTCTTGATCACGTCCTGAGCGCCGAAGCGCATGTCCGAGGTCGGGTTGTTGAACTCGAACGCGTCGATCACGCCTCGCTCCAGCGCTGGCATGATTTCGCCGCCCGGCAGCTGCGTCACCTTGGTGCCCATCTCCTGGAACAGGTCGGCCGCGAGGCCCACCGTGCGGTACTTGAGGCCTTTCAGCCCTGCAGAGTCGGCGATCGGCTTCTTGAACCAGCCCAGCGGCTGAGTGGGCATCGGCATGGCGAAAAAGCCGACCACATTGAGGTTGAGCTTTTGCAGCAGCTCGTTGTAGAGCTCGAGGCCGCCGCCGCGGTAGATCCAGGCGAGCGTCTGGTGGGCGTCCATGCCGTTGATCGGCCCGGAGCCGAACAGCGACGCCGCCTTCGACTTGCCGTACCAGTACACCGGCACGTTGTGGGCGGCATCGAGCACGCCCTGGCTCACGGCGTCCATCTCCTGGAACGTCTTCACGACGGAACCCGTGACCAGGAAATCGATGCGCAGCCGCCCGCCCGCCATTTCGTTGACGCGTTTGACGTACTCCTGGGCCATCTCGTTGAAGATGTCCTTGGCGCCCCATGCGCCCTGCATCTTCAGCACGACTGGCGACTGCGTACGGCCGATCATTGGGAAGCCGAGTGCCGCAGCTCCGGTCGCGGTCGCGGCCGCCCCCGTCAGGAACTTGCGGCGTGAAGCCTGGGGTTTCTCCTGCTTGCTCATGTAATGGTCTCCTCCTGCTTTTGACTCGATGTGCGCGGACGAACCGCTACCGCGTATAGGGTTGAAGCGCAACGATTCTAACCCCCTGCCAGAGCGCCCCGCAAGGCGACTCCACGATGCGAAATGTGCCGGCCACAGCTCAGGCGGCGATGTATTCCAGCGCGACGGGCGGGATCGTGCCCTGCAGCGCCTGGCCGCGCTTGTCGGTGGGATGCCAGCCGACGAGCGCCAGCATCACGATAAAGCCCAGGACGTAGGCCAGGGTGACGTGCCAGCCGTGCTTGAGCCAGCGGCCGACCGACTTGGCCTCCGGGTACATGTTCGAGAGCGCCACCCCGGCGGAGGAGCCGAACCAGATCATGGAGCCCCCGTAGCCCACCGCGTAGGCGAGCATGCCCCAGTCGTACCCGCCCTGGCGCAGCGCGAGGGCGGTGAGGGGGATGTTGTCGAACACCGCGGACACGAAGCCGAGCCCGAACGCGGTCTGCCAGGAGGCCGCCGGAAGCTGCTCGACCGGCATCATCGAGGCGCAGGTCACCAGGGCGAGCAGGAACACCGAGCCCTTGAGCGCCTCGGGCAGCAGGTGCCAGTCGGGCTTGCGCAATGCGGCAGTGACGAAGATCGCCACCCACACCGCCGCGCCGATCACCGGGAAGTGGTCGAGCACGGCCGGGAATTTCAGGTTGGCGACGACGTTGGCGCCGATCGCGCTGACCAGGATCACCACCACGATCAGCACGCGCATCCAGTCGACCGCGACACCCGCGGCGGCATCGCGCGTGATCGGGGCGTGCCGCTGCTGCTGGATCGCCGCCGGAATGCCGCACACGACCAGTGCCACGGCGGCGGCGACGTAGGCATCCAGGACCACCAGCGGGCTCACGCCGTCGATCCACATCATGGTGGTCGTGGTGTCGCCGACCACGCTGCCCGAGCCGCCGCCATTCGAGCACGCCACGATCGCCGCGAGATAGCCGATGTGCACCTTCTTGCGGAACACCACCGAGGCCATGGTGCCGCCGATCAGCGCCGCGGCGATGTTGTCGAGGAAGGAGGACAGCACGAACACCATGACGAGCAGCAGGAAGCCGCCCTTCCAGTCGTCGGGCAGGAACTTCGGCAGCTCCGCGGGGATGTTGCTGTCCTCGAAATGCTTGGAGAGCAGCGCGAAGCCGAGCAGCAGGCCCAGCAGGTTGGCGAGGATCACCCACTCGTGCCCCATGTGCAGCGCCAGCCCGCCCAGGCCCGACCCGGCCTTGAAGCCGGTGAACAGCAGCTTGTACAGGGTGATCGCAGCAAGGCCGGTGAGAGCGACCTGCAGCGTGTGGTGATGGAACAGGGCCACGCCGGCGAGGGTCAGGCCGAACAGCACGAACTCGACGGGCACACCCAACGCCGCGCAGGAAGCGGCGATGACCACTGCGCCCGCGAACAGGCCCCTTTCGCGCGCCAGCACGCGCAGCACCAGCGACTTCATCCGCCCCTCCCTCTCAAGCGTTCTTCTCCCAGCGCGCGCACGCATCGCGCACGACATCCGCCAGCGAGCCGCGTGCCGCGTGGCGGCTGCGCAGCCAGCCCGCGTCGGTCTGCCCGACGCGCACCATCGCGGCCAGCTCCTCCAGCGCGTCGCGGCAATCGAGCTGCGCGGCGTGCGGCGCGACCTTCGCAATCGACTCGAGAATGTCCTGGCCGATCTTCTTGCGCACGCCCGAATAGGGCTCGACCAGGTCGCCGCCGATGCCGAAGCGGCAGGCCTCGAATCGATTGTAGCTGTTGACGAGGTACACCGCGCGCGCGGGCTGCAGGCTGCGCTCGGCCAGGTGGTGCGCGGCGAGGGCCTGGGCGTACCCCGCCAGCAGCACCGCGCGCCGCACGGTGAGCGGCGTGTCGCACACGCGGATCTCGATCGTGCCGTACTCGGGCTTGGGGCGGATGTCCCAGTAGAAGTCCTTCATGCTGGCGACGATGCCGAACTGCTGCATGCGCGCGAAGTAGTCGGTGAACTGCGCCCAGTCGGCGACGAACGGCATGTGGCCGGCAAGCGGGAACGCGCTCACCGCCGTAAGGCGCGAGGACTGGAACGAGGTGTCCTCGCCCTGGTAGAAGGGCGAGGCGGCCGAGAGCGCGATGAAATGCGGCACGTAGCGCGTCAGCATGTGCGTCAGGTACACCGCCTCGTCGCCGCCGGGGCAGCCGACGTGGATATGCTGGCCGAACACGGTGAACTGCTTGGCGAGATAGCCGTAGCGCTCGACGATGAACCGGAAGCGCTCGTTCGGGAAGATGCGGCGGTCGGCCCAGTCGTGGAAGGGGTGCGAGCCGCCGCCGGAGATGCGCAGGTTGAGCACCCCCGCCTCCTGGACCACCGCCGCGCGCATCGCTTCGAGCTCGGCGAGGAGCGGCGAGCAGCCGGTGTGCACCGAGCTGTTCAGCTCGATCATGCTTTCGGTGATCTCGGGCTTCACCGCGCCCGGCAGCTTGCGCCGGCCCAGGCGCGAGAGCAGGTCGGCGGCGTCGCGCGACAGGTCGAGGTCGTGCGGCCGCACCAGCTGCAGCTCGAGCTCGACGCCCACGCTCAGGCCGGCGGAGCGGCTGAAGTTCATCTCATCCATCGGGGCGCGCCTCTCCTGCGCGCCGCAGCGCGAACTGCGTGGCGAGCGGCCCGGCGAGCTCCAGCACCACCACGGCGGCGAGGACGACGTCGGCAAGCTCGCGGCCGAAGGACGGGTAGAAGAGCGCCGTGTCCTGCACCATCACCACCGCCAGGCCCGACATCGGCAGCAGCGCAATCGCGAGCAGGCCGGCGCCGCCCGGCCGGATGCCCGAGAGGCGGCCGAACGCGAGCAGCGCCAGTGCCTTGCCGAGGAAGCGCATGACGATGAACGCCACCGCCACTCCGGCGGCCGTGGCCAGGGACGCGAACTCGAGGCTCGCCCCGGTGAGCACGAACAGCACCACGAAGAAGAGCTGCCCGCCGTGCCCGAAGCGCAGCGGCAGCAGCACGTGCGCGCGGTCGAGGTTGCGCGCCAGCATCCCCAGGGTGAGAAGCGCGAGCAGCACCGAGAGGTTCAGGCTGTGCGCGGCGCCAACCGTCAGCACCACCGCCGCCACCAGCAGGACGAACTGGCCCTCCTCGCGCTGTCCGATCCATGCCGCGAGGCGCAACAGCAGCAGGCAGCCGACCAGGCCGGTGAGCACCGAGCCGGCGAGGAGGTACAGCGGATGCAGCACCGCGTCCTGCCAGGCCGAGGCCTGCTCGAAGTAAAGGAACGGCAGCAGCAGCGTCAGCGCGAGGTAGGCGGCCATGCTGTTCACGGCGGTGAACAGCAGCATCCGCTCCGTGACCTGCCCTTCTGCGCGCAGCTCGTGGGCCACCACCATTACGACCGCGGGAGAGGTGGCGGTGCCGATGGCGGCGGCCGCGGCCGCGAGCAGCGGCCGGAAGCCGAACCAGGAGAGCGTGGCGTAGAGGGCGGCGAAGCAGAACAGGCTCTCGGCGAGTGCCGTGACGAGGAGCCAGCGGTTGCGCCGCAGCCAGGCGAAATCGAGGCGGAAGCCGAGCTCGAACACGATCAGGCCGATGGAAAGGTCGACGAGGAGCCGCGCGTCGAGCAGCGCATCGGCGGAAAGCAGGTTGGTCGCCTCGGGGCCGAGCAGCACGCCGGCGAGCACGTAGCCGGTGATGCGCGGCAGCGCGGCGTAGCGCCGCGCCGCCTCGCCGGCGGCGAGCCCCAGCACCAGCAGCGCCCCGAACAGCACCGGCTGCGACAGCGCGAACGGCAGCTCGGGGAGGAAATCCAGCTTCATGCGCCCTCGCGCGGCGCGCCGCGCGTCAGTGCAGGGCCTTGAGCATGTCCTCGACCACTTTCTTCGCGTCGCCGAACACCATCATGGTCTTGTCCATGTAGAAGAGCGGATTGTCGAGGCCGGCATAGCCCGCCGCCATGCTGCGCTTGTTCACCAGCACGGTGCGCGCCTTGTGCACGTCGAGCACCGGCATGCCGTAGATGGGGCTGCCTTTCTGGTAGGCGAGGGGATTGACGACGTCGTTCGCGCCGAGCACGAGCACGACGTCGGTGGTGCCGAAATCCGCATTGATGTCCTCCATCTCGAGCACCTGCTCGTAGGGCACCTCGGCCTCGGCGAGCAGCACGTTCATGTGGCCGGGCATGCGCCCGGCGACCGGGTGGATGGCATAGCGCACGTTGACGCCCTTTTCGGCGAGCTTCAGGGCCATCTCCTTGACGGCATGCTGCGCGCGGGCCACGGCGAGGCCGTAGCCCGGGACGATGACCACGGTCTCGGCGTTCGCCATGAGGAAGGCGGCGTCCTCCGCGGATCCCGAGCGGACGGTCTTCTGCTCGCCGCCCGCGACGGCGGTGCCTTCGGCCGCGCCGAACCCGCCGAGGATGACGGAGATGAACGAGCGGTTCATCGCCTTGCACATGATGTACGAGAGGATCGCGCCCGAGGAGCCGACCAGCGAGCCGGCGACGATCAGCATCGAGTTGTTGAGCGAGAAGCCGATGCCGGCGGCCGCCCAGCCCGAGTAGCTGTTCAGCATGGAGATCACCACCGGCATGTCGGCGCCGCCGATCGGGATGATGATCAGCACGCCGAGGAGGAAGGCGATCGCGGTCATGACGGCGAAGGGCGTCCACGCCTGGCCCCCGGCGAGGAAGAAGGCGGCACCGAAGCCGATCATCACCAGCCCCAGCGCCAGGTTGAGCCAGTGCTGGCCGGGAAACACCACCGGCGCGGAGGAGAAGAGGCGGAAATGCTTGCCCAGCCCGGCGAGCTTGCCGAAGGCGATGACCGAGCCGGAAAAGGTGACGGCGCCGACGAAGGTGCCGATGAACAGCTCCAGCTTGTTGCCCATCGGCATCGGCTCCCCGGCGCTCCTGACGATGCCGAAGGAGGCGGGGTTGTTGACCGCCGCGATCGCGATCAGCACCGCCGCCATGCCGACGAGGGAGTGCATCGCCGCGACGAGCTCGGGCATCTGCGTCATCTCCACCCGCCGGGCGACGATGGCTCCGAGCGTGCCGCCGACCAGCATCGCCATGAGGATGAGGTCGATGCGGCCGCGCGCCACCACCGCCACGGTGGTGAGCACGGCGATGGTCATGCCGGCAATGCCGAAGTAGTTGCCGCGGCGCGCCGTGGTGGGCGAGGAAAGGCCCTTCAGCGCCAGGATGAAGCACACCGACGCCACGAGGTACCACAGCGTGAGCTGGTTGGCGGTCATTTCGCCTTCTTGCTGCGGAACATCGCCAGCATGCGCTGGGTGACCAGGAACCCGCCCGCCACGTTGACCGCGGCGAGCGCCACCGCGATCACGCCGAGGACCGCGCCGAAGTCGGTCTCGGCGGGCGCTGCGGCAAGGATGGCGCCGACGATGATGACGCTGGAGATGGCGTTGGTGACGCTCATCAGCGGCGTGTGCAGCGCGGGCGTCACGTTCCAGATGACGTGATAGCCGACGAACACCGCGAGGACGAACACCACGAGGTTGATGACGGTGGGGTCGACGGTTCCGGTCATGTCAGCCTTTCTTCACGATGGCGCCGCCCTCGCAGGCGAGCGTGGCGGCGATGATGTCGTCGGCGCGGTCCATCTTCGCCTCGCCGGTCTTCAGGTCGAGCATCAGGGCGACCATGTTGAGCAGGTTGCGCGAGTACAGCGCCGAGGCGTCCGCCGGCACCGTCGCGGGAAGGTTCTCCAGCCCGATCAGCTTGACGCCGTGCCTGACGGCGATGCGGCCGCGCTCGATGCCTTCGACGTTGCCGCCCTGCTCCACCGCCAGGTCGACGACCACCGCGCCGGGCTTCATCACTCTCAATGTATTTTCCGAAATGAGCCTCGGGGCGGGCCTGCCGGGAATCAAGGCGGTGGTGATGACGACGTCGGCCTGGGTGGCGCGCTGGTGCACGGCTTCGGCCTGGCGGCGCATCCAGTCGGCGGGCATCGGCCGCGCATAGCCGCCCTTGCCCTCGGCGATGCTGCGCTCCTCGTCGGTGAGGAAAGGCACGTCGACGTACTTCGCGCCGAGCGATTCGACCTGCTCCTTGACCGCGGGGCGCACGTCGGAGGCCTCGATCATTGCCCCCAGGCGCTTCGCCGTGGCAATGGCCTGCAGGCCCGCCACGCCCGCGCCGAGCACCAGCACGCGCGCCGCCTTCACCGTGCCCGCTGCGGTCATCAGCATCGGAAAGAAGCGGCCGATCTCGGCCGCGGCGAGGATCACGGCCTTGTAGCCGGCGATGTTCGCCTGCGAGGAGAGCACATCCATCGCCTGGCCGCGCGAGATGGTCCGCGGCAGCAGCTCCATCGCGAAGCCGCTGACGCCGCGCCTCGCGATCGCTTCGAAAGCGGCGGCGTTGTAGGGGTCGAGCAGCCCGACCAGGATGGATTTCTCTTTGAGGAGACCGGTTTCGCTTTCGGTCGGGGCGCGCACCTTCAGCACGATGTCCGCGTCGTAGGCCTCGGCGGCCGAGGCGACCATCTTCGCGCCGGCCGCCTCGTAGTCCTGGTCGCGGATGCTGGCCGCGACGCCCGCCCCGGCCTGCACGCGCACCTCGTTCTTCGCGGCGAGCTTCTTGACGGTCTCGGGAGTGGCCGCGACGCGCGTCTCGCCTGGCCGGGTTTCGGCAGGAACGCCGATTCTCATGGACTGTGTTCTTCCCCTGTCTACCGAACCGGAAATTTTACTAGCGTTCCCTGCGGCTGCGCGCCATCCAGGCGAAACGCCGCTCGCCGAGCTCGAAGGCGCCCTGCACGAGGAGCGCCAGGACGGCGGCAGGGATGGCGCCTGCGAGCAGGGTGACATGGTCGTTCAGCGCCAGGCCGGCGGCGATGCGCTCGCCGTAGCCGCCGGCGCCGATGAAGGCGGCAATCGTGGCGGTGCCGACGTTGATCACCGCCGAGGTCTTGATGCCGGCGAGGATGGAGGGCAGCGCGAGCGGCAGCTCGACCCTGCGCAGCACCTGCAGCGGCGACAGGCCGATGGCCATGCCGGCCTGCACCAGCCCCCGGCCGGCCTGCGCGAGGCCCGCCTGCGTGTTGCGCACGATCGGCAGCAGCGCATAGAGAAAGAGCGCGATCAGCGCCGGGACCGTGCCGATCGTGCCGACCAGCGCGATGAGGAAAGCGAAAAGGGCAAGCGACGGGATCGTCTGGATTACGCCGACGGCCGCCATGATCAGCGGCGCGACGCGCGAGAGCTTCGCGGCGGCGAGGCCGAGCGGCACGCCGACCGCGATGCCCGCCGCGAGCGAGGCGCACACCAGCAGCAGGTGCTCGCGCGTGAGCCGCCAGAAATCCGGGCCGAGCAGCGTGGCGAGCAAACGGCGCTCGCGCGCCGGCCCAGCGCCTCCCGCGGCGCCGAAGAGCGCGGCTGCCTGGGCAAAGCTCCTGCCTTCCAGCTCCGCTGCCGCGTTCATGCGGATCATCTGGCGCTCGTCGATGCGCCCCTCGAGAGTCTTCAGTCGGGAAAATTCCCTCGGAAAGCGCGCCGGTGCATCGCGCCGGTAAAGGAGCACCGCGTCGTAGCGCGGAAAGAAGGCCCGGTCGTCGGCGAGCACGCGCAGGCCATAGCGGGCGATCTTGGCGTCCGTCGCATAGACGTCCATGACGTCGATGCTGCCGGCGCCGATCGCCTCGTACGCGAGGCCGTGGTCGAGGCCGTCCGGCGCATCGTGCGGCAGGCCGTACGCGGCCTTCAGGCCGGGCCAGCCGTCGGCGCGGCCGATGAATTCCTGGGACAACCCCAGCTTCAGCCGGGGATGCCGCGCCAGGTCCGAAAGCGCACGGATGCCGAGCGCCTGCGCCCGGTCCTCGCGCATGGCGAGCGCGTAGCTGTTGCTGAACCCGAGCGGCACGCCGACGCCCAGGCCGAGCGGCGCCAGCGCCCGGTCGAGCTCCTCGATCGTCGGGCGGCCGTCGAGCCTGAGGATCTCGCTTGCGATCGTCCCGGTGTACTCGGGATAGAGGTCGATCGACCCCGCCTTGAGCGCGGCGAACACGATGCCGGTGCTGCCCAGGCCGGGCTGGTGGCGCGCATCGGCCACCCTGGCGAGCAGCTCGCCGAGGATGTAGGACTCGGTGAATCGCTTCGACCCGACGGTGAGGGTCTCGGCGTGCGCGGCGCAGGCGACGGCCGCCGCGAGGAGCGCCAGCCAGCGCACCGCTAGCGTCCCGCGGATCTCAGCAGGCGGTCGAAGCTCTCCGCGCGAAATCCCTGCATGCGCTGGCTGCCGACCAGGATCAGGGGCACCCCCCGCCCGCCCAGGCGGTCGTATTCGGCGCGCCCGGCCGCGGACTTCTCGATGTCGACCTCGCGATAGGCAATACCCTGGCGCGCGAAGTGCTCCCGGGCCTGCCGGCAGTACGGACACCAGTCGGTGGCATACATGATCACCTCGGGCTGCGCCGCAGCAGTGGCGCGCGAGCTATCGGCGGCAGGCGCGCCGCCGCCGTACGAATTGATGCGCGGCTGCACGACACTGGACGCGACGCCGGGCGGCGGCTTCTCGGTATAGTGCACCCGCCCGTTGGCGTCGACCCAGCGGTAGACCTGGGCTGCCGAATCGGCGGCAAAGGCCGTCAGCAGCGCGCCGACGGCCGCGATGAGTACGTTGCGCACGGCTCCCCCCTCATCTTCCGCTCATCTTCCATAGAAGCGGTACTGGTTGCGCCCCAGCTGCTTGGCGCGGTACATCGCGGCATCGGCATTGCGCAGCAAGCCATCGCCGTCGCCGGCGTCGGTCGGAAAGAGCGAGATGCCGATGCTCGCGCCGAGCGCCAGCGCGCGGCCCTCGAGATGGAACGCCGTCGCCAGGCTGCGCAGCACTTTCTCGGCGACCAGCTTGCAGTCCGATTCGGCCTGCACGTCGGAGATCACGACCACGAACTCGTCGCCGCCGTGGCGCGCCAGCGTATCGGCCTTGCGCACGCACAGCGCGAGCCGCTGCGCCGCCTCGCGCAGCACGGCGTCGCCGGCGGGGTGCCCGAGGGAGTCGTTGACCTGCTTGAAGTCGTCGAGGTCGATCAGCATCACGGCGAGCTTGCGGTCGCGCCGCTGCGCGAGATGGATCGCCTGCGCCAGGCGGTCGTCGAGCAGGCGCCGGTTGGGCAGGCCGGTGAGCGAGTCGTGGTAGGCGAGGAAGCGCACTGCCTCCTCGCGCGCCTTGCGCGCGCTGATGTCCTGCGAGACGCCGATCATGCGGTACACGCGGCCCGCGGCGTCGTGCATCGGCACGCCGCGCGCCGCGAGCCACTGCGGTTGCCCGTCCGGCGCGGTGACGCGGTACTCGATCTCGAAGGGCTCGCCGCGCTCGATGCTTGCGCGCAGCGTTCCCTCCGCATCGTCGGGCGCGAAGCTCGGGTTGCGACCCCATTGCACGCGGCCTGTGCCGGCGTCCCATTCCCAATAGTGCAGGTCCGCCGCGTCGACCGCGAGGCGCAGCTTTGCCACGGTCTCGTGCAGCGCCGCCGCGGCGTTCTTGCGCTCGCTGATGTCGCGCGCGGTGCCCGCCGCGCCGAGCACCCGCCCGCCGGCGTCGCGCAGCGCGACCGCGTTGAAGGACAGATCGACGAGCGCGCCGTCGCTGCGCATGTGCCGCGTCTCGTGGTCGAAGAGCGCCTGGCCGTCGAGGAGGCGCTGGAACACGGCGTAGTCGCGCTCGCGCAGCTCGCGCGCCACCACCTCGGTGAACGGCCGGCCGAGGAGATCGGCGGCCTCGCGCCCATAGATGCGCCGCGCCGCGGGCGCGTTGAGCGAGGTCCATCGCCCCTCGCGATCGAGCGACCAGATGAGCTCGCCCGAGGTCTCGAGCACGGCGCGGTAGAGGCGCAGCTCCTCGTCGGCGCTCAAGCGGCCTTCTCGACCTCGACCAGACAGTCGTAGAAGGTCGCCGCCCCGCCGAGGTCGGCGATGCGCTGCGAGGTGACTTCGTTGGCGTTGCGCCCGTCGGGCGAGAACTTCTTCCACCACACCGAGAGGGCGACCACCACGCCGCGGCGCGGCTTGCCGTTGATGCGGGCGACGGCGCCGAACCAGCCGCGGTCGTTGAACACGCGCACGCGGTCGCCGTCGCGGATGCCGCGCGACGCGGCGTCCTCGGCATGCAGCTCGAGCTCGGGCGGCCGGTCGTCGCGCCAGCGCGGCAGGTTGGCAAACGTGGAATTGAGGAAGTTGCGCCGCGGCGGCGAAAGGAAGCTGAGCGGGTATTTGCGCGCGAGCGACGGGTTGCTCGAGGCAAGCTCGGCAGGGGGGTTGTAGAAGGGCAGCGGATCGACGCCCTCCTTCTCCAGCGCTTCGCTGTAGAGCTCGCACTTCCCCGACGGGGTGGCGAAGTTGCCTTGGGCGAACGGCGCGAACTTCTCCGGCACGGCAAGGCGCATCCAGCCCCGCTCGCGCAGCTTCGTCCAGTCGATGCCGGCGAGGTTGGGGTGCCCGGAGGCGAGGGCCTGCTCGGCCACCGCCTCGTCGCTGTCGGCGAAGCAGGCGTCGTCGAAGCCCATGCGCGCGGCCAGCCGCCGGAACACCTCGATGTTCGGCAGGGACTCGCCCACCGGCGCGATCGCGGCGTTGTTGGCGAGCACGTACAGGTGGCCGTAGGACTTGTGCACGTCGAGGTGCTCGAGCTGCGTCGTCGCCGGCAGCACGATGTCGGCGTAATCGGCGGTGTCGGTGAGGAAGGAGTCCATCACCACCGTGAACAGATCCTCGCGCGAGAACCCGGCAATCACCTTGCTTGAATCCGGGCACACGGCGACCGGATTGTTGTTGTAGACGATGGTCGCCTTGATCGGCGGCGAGGCGCGCGTGAGCGCATCGCCGAGCGCCGCCTGGTTGATGACGCGCGGCCGCCTGCCGGCTGGGATCAGGTCGGGGCGCTCGAGCGCCGCGTGGTCGAAGCCGTAGAAGTCCGCGGTGGTGAGAACGATGCCGCCCGCCGGGTCGCGCCAGGCGCCGGTGAGCGCGGGCAGGCAGGCGATCGTGCGCGCGGCCATGCCGCCGCCGGCATGGCGCTGCATGCCGTAGTTGAGCCGGATCCCTGCGGGCTTGATCCGGCCGTAGTCCCGGGCGAGCTGCACCACCTCCTCGACGCGCACGCCGCAGATCTCGGCGACGCGACCGGGGGCGTAGTCGGCGAGCACGCGCTTCTCCAGCGCGTCGAAGCCGATGGTGTAGTTCGCGATGTAGTCGCGGTCCAGCAGGTCCTCCGCGATGAGCACGTGCATCATGCCCAGCGCGAGCGCCGCATCAGTGCCGGGGTAAGGCGCGATGTGCTGGCTGCACTTCTCCGCGGTCAGGCTGCGGTAGGGGTCGATGGCGACCAGCTTCGCGCCGCGGCGCTTCGCCTCCTGGGCGCGCGACCAGAAATGCAGGTTGGAGACGATCGGGTTGGAGCCCCAGATGACGATCAGGCGCGAGTCGACGAACTGCTCGGGATCCATGCCGAAGTTGCCGCCGAGCGTCGCCTTGAGCCCGGCCTTGCCCGCCGAGGAGCACAGCGTACGGTCGAGCAGCGAGGCGCCGAGGCGGTGGAAGAAGCGCCGGTCGATCGAGCTGTACTGCAGCATGCCCATGGTGCCGGCGTAGCTGCAGGGCAGGATCATCTGCGGGTCCTCGGCGGCGATGCGCTTCAGGCGCGTCGCGATCTCGTCGAGCGCCTCGTCCCAGCTCATGCGTCGGAAGGCCCCGGCGCCCTTCTTTCCGGTGCGCTTCAGCGGATGCAGCACCCGGTCAGGCGAATAGGTGCGCTCGAGGTAGTGCGCAACCTTGGTGCACAGGGTCCCCTCGGTGAAAGGCATCGAGGGGTCGCCCTGGATCTTCACGGCGACGCCGTCCGTGACGGTGACCAGCATGCCGCAGGTATCCGGGCAGTCGTGCGGACAGGCGGCGCGGACGACCTCGGTGCTCATGCAGCCATTTTACGCCGCAGGGTCTCGTCCAACAGCTCTATCCAGTGCATGACCGGGGTGGTCGTGCCGGCCTGGAGATGCGCCAGGCAGCCGATATTGGCAGTGGCAATGCGCGCCGGCTCGCCGTGCTCCAGTGCCTTGAGCTTGCGCAGCCGCAGCTCACCGGAGAGCTCGGGCTGCAGCAGCGAGTAGGTGCCCGCGGAGCCGCAGCACAGATGCGCGTCGTCGACCGGCGTGAGTTCGAACCCGGCGCGCGCGAGCAGCGCCTCCACCCTGCCGCGGATCTGCTGGCCGTGCTGCAGGCTGCAGGGCGACTGGAACGCGACCCGCCCGAGGCTTCCGAGCGCCGGCAGGTTTTCCGGGTCGACCACCTCGCACAAGTCGCGCGTGAGGGAGGCGATGCGCTCGGCCTTGTCGCGATAGCGGGGATCCTCGCGCAGGAAGTGCGCGTATTCCTTGACCGTCGCGCCGCAGCCGCTCGCCGTCATGACGATCGCTTCCACCGCGCCGCTTTCCACGAGCGGCCACCAGGCATCGATCAGGGCGCGCATGTCGTCGCGCCCCGCCTCCTGGCGGTTGAGATGGAAGCGCACGGCGCCGCAGCAGCCTGCCGCGGGCGCTTCGACCAGCGAGATGCCGAGCCGGTCGAGCACGCGCGCCGCCGCCGCGTTGATCGAAGGCGCAAGCGCAGGCTGCACGCAGCCGGCGAGCACGAGCATCTTGCGCGCGTGCCGCGGCGCCGGCCATGCGCCCCGCGGCGTCGCTGCAAGGACGGACTGCTTCAGCTTGCCGACGAGAAATGGCCGCACGAGGCGGCCCAGGCCCAGCGCGGCGGCAAAGAGGCGGGTGCGCGGCAGGAAGAAGGACAGGAAGGCGCGCCTGGCGCGGTCCCACGCGGGGCGGCGGGTGCGCGCCTCGACGACCGCGCGGCCGATGTCGACCAGCCGGCCATAGCGCACGCCCGAAGGGCAGGTGGTCTCGCACGCGCGGCAGGTCAGGCAGCGGTCGAGGTGCAGCCGCGTCCTGCCGCTCACCGGGGCGCCTTCGAGCACGCGCTTCATGAGGTAGATGCGCCCGCGCGGGCTGTCGAGATCGTCTCCCAGCAGCTGGTAGGTCGGGCAGGTGGCGGTGCAGAAGCCGCAGTGCACGCACTTGCGCAGGATCGCGTCGGCCTCCCGGCCGTCGGCGCTGTCGCGGATGAAGTCGGCGAGCTCGGTCTGCACGGCGGCTATACTTTTTGCATGCAGACCATGGCGTGGATCATCCTCGTGGCCATCATCGTGGTGCTGGCGCTCGGGGGCTGGCTCGCTCGCAAACGATGGGTCGAGCGCAGCCGGGCGGCTGAAGCACGCGAAGCCAAGTTCGTGGCGCAGCTCGCGCCCATGCCGCCGGGAGCAGCGCAGGCGGCGCCGGCGATGGCGGCGGCGCTACGCAAGGACCCGGGCTCGCTGCCGCAGCAGAAGCTCCTCTTCGAGGCGGCGGCCAAGGCCGCCGAGGCCGGCGAGCCGGTGCTTTCGATCCAGCTGTACGCCCGCCTGCTCGCGCGGTATCCCGACAGCGGCTTCGCCGGGCAGGTGCGCGCCGCGGTCGAGGTGCAGAAGAAGAAGCTCGCCAAGGGCTAGAGCTCCGCGTACAGGCGCCCGGGATTGAGGATCCCGGCGGGGTCGAAGACGGCCTTGAGCCCGCGATGCAGGCGCATCGCGGCGGGGCCGAGCGGCGCGAAAGCGCCACCGCTCTTCTCGCGCGCCCGGAACAGCGTCGCATGGCCGCCGGCGCGCTGCGCCGCTTCGCGCACCGCCGCGCCGTCGCCAGCCCCCGCCAGCCAGCGCAAGGCACCCCCCCATTCGAGCAGCTGCGCGCCGGGCAGCGGCAGCGGCGGGGCCACGGTGGATACCGCTAGGCGCCACAGCGGCGGCGCGGCGAAGAAGGGATGCGTGTGCTCCCGGATGGCGGCCCACGGCGCCTGCTCGAGGGGCTCGCCGCCGATCTTCCCTGCGGCGGCTCTCACCCCAGCTGCGGGACCGGAAAGCCGCACCAGCAGCTCGCCGTCGTGCCATGCGGTGGCCGAGATCGGCAGCGGCTGGGCCGCCCATCGCTGCATCGCCTCGAGCGCGCGCTCCTGCGGCATCTCCAGCCGCAGGCTGCGCTCCGCCGCCGGACGCGGCAGCACCTTGAGCGAGGCCTCGGCAATCAGGCCGAGCGTGCCGAGCGAGCCGGCGAGCAGGCGCGACACGTCGTAGCCCGCCACGTTCTTCATCACCTGGCCGCCGAAGCCGAGCGCGCGCCCGCGGCCGTCGACGATGCGCGCGCCGAGCACGAAGTCGCGCAGCGCGCCGGCGCTCGCCCGGCGCGGGCCGGAAAGGCCGGAGGCGACGCAGCCGCCGAAGGTCGCGCCGGCGCCGAAGTGCGGCGGCTCGAACGGCAGGCATTGCCCGTTCTCTTCGAGAATCCTTTCCACCTCGGAAAGCGGCGTGCCGCAACGCGCCGTGATGACGAGCTCGGTGGGCTCGTAGCTGACGATGCCGGCGTAGGCGCGCGTGTCGAGCATCTCGCCGCGCGGCTCGTTGCCGTAGAAGTCCTTGGTGCCGCCGCCGCGCAGCCGCAGCGCGACCCCGCGCGCTGCCGCATCGCGGATGCGTTCCTGGAAAGGTTCGAGCGTCAAAACCGCGGCAGGTCGGGGTGCGCGGCGGCGACGCCGCCGCGGCCGCGCAGGCGCCCGTACTCGGCGCAGCGCGCAAGCGTCGGCACCGCCTTGCCCGGATTGAGCAGCCCGCGCGCATCGAACACGCGCTTGATGGACTGGAAGAGCTCCAGCTCGTCGGGGCGGAACTGCACGCACATCTGGTTGATCTTCTCGACGCCCACGCCGTGCTCGCCGGTGATGGTGCCCCCGACTTCCACGCATTTCTCCAGCACCTCGGCGGCGAACAGCTCGGTGCGGTGCAGCTGCTCGGCGTCGTTCGCGTCGAACAGGATGAGCGGATGCAGGTTACCGTCGCCGGCGTGGAAGACGTTCGGGCAGCGCAGCGCGTACTTCTTCTCCATCGCCGCGATGAAGCGCAGCACCTCGCCCAGGCGCTTGCGCGGGATCGTGCCGTCCATGCAGTAGTAGTCGGGCGAGATGCGGCCGACGGCGGGGAATGCGGCCTTGCGGCCCGACCAGAAGCGCAGCCGCTCGGGCTCGTCCCGCGATACCGTCATGCGCGTCGCGCCCGCCTGCGACAGCACCGCCTTCATGCGCGCGATCTCGTCGTCCACTTCTTCCGCGGTTCCGTCGGACTCGCACAGCAGGATCGCCGCGGCCTGCAGGTCGTAGCCGGCGGCGACGAACTGCTCCACCGCGTGCGTCGCCGGCCGGTCCATCATCTCCAGGCCGGCGGGGATGATGCCGGCGGCGATCACCGCGGCCACCGCCTCCCCCGCCTTTTCCACGTCGTCGAAGGAGGCCATGATCACGCGCGCGCATTGCGGCAGCGGCAGCAGCTTCACCGTCACTTCGGTCACCACCATCAGCATGCCCTCGGAGCCGACCGCCAGCGCGAGCAGGTCGTAGCCCGGCGCGTCGGGCGCCTCGGCGCCGAGGTCGATCGGCTCGCCCTCGATGGTGTAGCCGCGCAGGCGCAGCACGTTGTGCAGCGTCAGGCCGTACTTGAGGCAGTGCACACCGCCGGAGTTCTCGGACACGTTGCCGCCGATGGTGCAGGCGATCTGGCTGGAAGGATCCGGGGCATAGAAAAGGCCGAACGGCGCCGCGGCCTCCGAGATCGCGGCGTTGCGCACCCCCGGCTGCACGACGGCGATGCCCGCGCGCGGGTCGAGCCGCAGCACGCGCATGAACTTCGCCATCGACAGCAGCACGCCATCGCCGGTCGGCAGGGCGCCGCCGGAGAGCCCGGTGCCCGCGCCGCGCGGCACGACCGGCACGCCCAGCGCGGCGCAGGCCTGCAGCACGCGCTGCACCTGCTCTTCGGTCTCGGGAAGCGCGACCACCATCGGCAGCTGCCGGTAGGCCGTCAGTCCGTCGCACTCGTAGGGGCGGGTGTCTTCCTCTTCGTGCAGCACCGCGCGCGCCGGGAGAAAGGCGCGCAGCGCGCTCACGACAGATAGGCGCGAGCCCACTTCAGTCCCTCGACGGTGTCACCCCGCGGATTGTATTCGCAACCCATCCAGCCGGCGTACCCGAGGGCGTCGATGTGCGCGAGCAGGAACTCGAAGTTGATCTCGCCAGTGCCGGGCTCGTGCCGCCCCGGCACGTCGGCGAGCTGCATGTGGCCGATGCGCGGCAGCAGCCGCTCGATGCTTTGCGCGAGATCGCCCTCCATGACCTGCATGTGGAAGATGTCGTACTGCAGGAAAGCGTTGCCCTCGCCGGCGGCATTGAGCACGTCGATCGCCTGGCGCGAGCCGGTGAGGAAGAAGCCGGGCACGGTGCGCGTATTGATGGGCTCGATGAGCAGCTGCATGCCGACTTCGCCGAGGCGCCGGGCGGCGTAGCGCACGTTCTCGACGAGCTGCGCGAAGTGCGCCGCATCTTGCGGCGCGAGGCCGGCGATGCAGTTCAGCCGCGGGCAGGACGCCGCTTTGGCGTATTCGATGGCACGCTCGACGCCCTCGCGGAACTCGTGCGCGCGGCCCGGCCGGCAGGCGATGCCGCGCTCGCCCTTCGCCATGTCGCCGGCGGGCAGGTTGTGCAGCACCACTTCGACGCCCGCCTCGCGCGCGCGCCGCGCCACCGCCTCGGCCGGCCAGGCATAGGGAAACTGGTATTCGACGAAGCGAAAGCCGGCCCGCGCCGCGGCGGC